>OGYH01002267.1_pt1 | contig 15684 bp, 12 predicted proteins | sample 1576511 | NCBI WGS metagenome assembly OGYH01 (sample SAMEA3541522, study PRJEB24748) | human gut metagenome | biome: human gut; feature: human-associated habitat; material: faeces | place: China | collected 2012
GGCCGAGCGGCTGGCGCGCTACCGGGTGGCCAACGTGGTGCTGGATACCGTCATGCTGGCGAAAAGCGGCGATCCGCTGCTGTCGGCTTCGGCGGTAGAGACCCTGCGTCAACGATTGTTGCCGCAGGTGTCATTGATCACCCCGAACCTGCCGGAAGCGGCCGCGCTACTCGATGCCCCCCATGCGCGTAACGAACGGGAAATGCTGGAGCAGGGGCGGGCGCTGCTGGCGCTGGGCTGCGGTGCGGTATTGATGAAGGGCGGCCATCTCGACGATGCCGAGAGCCCGGACTGGCTCTTCACCCGCGAAGGGGAACAGCGGTTCACCGCGCCGCGAGTGCAGACCAAAAATACCCACGGCACCGGCTGTACGCTCTCCGCCGCGCTGGCGGCGCTGCGCCCGCGTCACGCGGACTGGGCGGCCACCGTTATCGAGGCGAAGGCCTGGCTGTCGGCGGCTCTGGCGCAGGCCGACTCTCTGGAGGTAGGCCACGGTATCGGGCCGGTGCACCATTTCCACGCCTGGTGGTAAATGGCAGCGCAACGGGACAGCAGAATCTCCTGAAAAAATGGCCCCCCGGCTGGAAAATAGGCTAAGTCGGTACCAGGCTTAACCTGCCCAAAAAAATTGGGTTGGGATAATGCACGCCGGCTTCGGCCGGCCTTACGGGAGATTGCTATGACTGATATTACGCAGTTGCTGGGCAAAGATGCCGAGAGCCTTTTGCAGCACCGTTGTATAACCATTCCGTCCGACCAGCTGTATCTGCCTGGCGCAGATTATGTTGATCGGGTGATGGTGGATAACAACCGACCACCGGCGGTGCTACGCAATATGCAGACCCTGTACAATACCGGACGCCTGGGGGGAACCGGCTACCTTTCCATTCTGCCGGTTGACCAGGGCGTGGAGCACTCGGCGGGCGCGTCCTTTGCCGCCAACCCGCTGTACTTTGATCCGAAAAATATCGTCGAGCTGGCGATCGAAGCCGGCTGTAACTGCGTGGCGTCGACCTACGGCGTGCTGGCCTCGGTGTCGCGCCGCTACGCGCATCGCATCCCTTTCCTGGTGAAGCTCAACCATAACGAAACGCTGAGCTACCCCACCGAATACGACCAGACCCTCTACGCCAGCGTTGAGCAGGCGTTCAATATGGGGGCGGTGGCCGTGGGAGCGACGATCTATTTCGGCTCAGAACAATCGCGTCGTCAGATAGAAGAGATTTCCGCCGCCTTTGAGCGGGCCCATGAGCTGGGCCTGGTCACCGTGCTGTGGGCCTATCTGCGCAATTCGGCGTTCAAGAAAGACGGCGTCGACTATCATGTTTCCGCTGACCTGACCGGTCAGGCCAACCACCTGGCGGCCACCATCGGCGCCGATATCGTTAAGCAAAAGATGGCGGAGAATAACGGCGGCTACAAAGCGGTTAACTTCGGCTATACCGACGACCGGGTGTACAGCAAACTGACCAGCGATAACCCCATCGATCTGGTGCGCTACCAGCTGGCCAACTGCTACATGGGCCGCGCCGGGCTGATCAACTCCGGCGGCGCGGCGGGCGGGGAGACCGACCTTGCCGACGCGGTGCGCACGGCGGTGATCAATAAACGCGCCGGCGGCATGGGGCTGATCCTGGGCCGCAAAGCGTTTAAGAAATCGATGGCCGACGGCGTGAAGCTGATCAATGCCGTGCAGGATGTTTATCTGGATGGCAAAGTGACTATCGCATAAGGCAAAAATCCGGGCGTCACCGCCCGGATTGCTCGTTGTTTGTACCAGATGCGGTTTATTAAGACTCTGCCGCGTTGGCGGTAAACGGTTTCGCATGCTGATCGCTGGTAAAGCCAGGCTGTTCAACGCGGATTAACGGGCACAGGAAGAAGGCCAGAATATATAAGGCGGTATAGGCTATTACCACGCCGATAGTGCTGAAATAGGGCAGCAGTACCACGGCAATCGCCGGCGCCAGAAAGTTCGACAGCCCGGCAGACAGGTTATAGACCGAAATCGCCGCGCCTTTATGGTTCGGCTCCAGCGCCGGGAACACCGCCGCCATCGGCACAAACGCGGCGACAAAAATCCCCAGGGCAATAGCCGGTACCAGCGCCATGGCAAAATTATGGCCGAAGTGCTGGGGCAGGTAATAGAACGCCAGGCTGGAAAGCGCCATCCCGATGCAGCCGAACCAGCGGATAACCTTCATCCAGCCCATTTTCTCCGCCACAATCCCCCAGAAAACGTTCGAAAAGATCGTGGTGAAGAAGAATGCCGCCCATACCTGCAGCCATTCCGAGGTGGTAAATCCCAGCTCATCAACAAACATCATCGGCATGATCACCGCAAAACCAAACAGCGACAGGGTGTTGATAATGCGCACAATGCTCGAGAACAGAATGCTGCGGTTGGTATAGAGCAGCGTCGCCGCGCGCCCCAGTTCGGCGAATTTTTCACGAGTGGTCAGGTTCTGCATATGGCGCGGCGTTTCGGTATGACGCATCGACACCAGCGCAATAATGCCGCCGGTGGCGCAAAAGAGCAGCGCCAGCCACAGGGTGCCCATTTCGCCAATGTGGGGAATGGTAAAGCTCGGAATATAGCTGCCGAACACGCCGATACCCACCGAGTAGACCGCCCAGAACCAGCCCAGCGCGGAGCTGGAACTGTCGCTGCGGACGTTGTGGATAATGGCGACGATAAAGGAGTAGAGGAACAGCGGGTAGGCCAGGCCGCGGATGCCATAAAACAGCAGGATCAGCGCATAGTTGGCGCGACCGAGGCCGAAGATGAGGAACAGTACGTGGAACACACACCACAGCACGAAGCCAATCAGCATGGCTTTACGTGGGGTAATGATTTCCGCCACCACGCCGGAGACCCACGCCGACAGGGCGGCAGCCAGACCGTAGAGAGTAAAGGCAAAGGAAGCCTGCGCCGGGGTGAATCCGAGTGCTTTGATGTAGTGCGACAGAAAAGCCAGCTCAAAGCCGTCGCCGGTCATAAACACGGCGATGGCGACATATCCCCAGATGAGGTTGAGCGGTAGACCGTACCACTGTTTGTTATTAACGGACATGTTGACCTCGATTTCAGAGTGCAGATGAGTGTCTCCGCTGCACAGCAGCGGAGCATTATTGTTATAAAATAAGGAGGTATGTTATTCGCGAATCAGCCTGCCGGCCTGTTGTAGCGCCTTATAGGCCGCATACCTGCGCTGATGAAGCGGGCTAAACGCCGTCTCGCTGTGATAGGTGGCATCCACCTGAGTAAACTGCTTCATGGCCTCCGGCAGCGAAGCCGCGACTCTGCCCGCCACCGCGCCGAGGATGGCGGAGCCTAACAGCACCGGCTCGCTGCTGACGGTGCTCACGACGCTAACGCCGCAGGCGTCGGCCAACAGCTGACGCACCAGCGGATGCTGCCCGGCTCCGCCGCTGATGACGATATTTTCACTCTCAATTCCGCAGGCGCGCTGGGCGTCAATGATCTGTCGCAGACCATAGCCAATCCCGCATAGCCCGGCAACGTACAGCGCGGTCAGGTTATCCAGGTCCCGCTCCATCCCCAGCCCGGCAATCAGCGCTTTCGCGTGGGGATCGGCAAGCGGCGCGCGATTACCGAGAAACTCCGGAACGACGTGCAGACCGGCGGCCAGCGTTACCGCTTCAGAAGGCGAAGCAACTTGCGTCAGAACGCGATCCGCCAGCCAGACCGGCAGAGGGACGCCTGCGGCTTTCGCTTGCTCGCGCGCTTCCGCCGCCGCCGGATGGAAGCTCAGCAGCTGGTCGATAGCCGCGCCGGCGGCGCTTTGCCCGCCTTCACTTAGCCAGTAGCCCGGCACCATCGCCGAATAGTAAGGGCCCCAGACGCCCGGGACGAATACCGCTTCCTGAGTGGTGGTCATGGTGCAGGAAGAAGTGCCGAAGACATAGGCCATATTGTTGACCGCGCCGTTAAGCACGCCGACGGTACCGATGCCGCCCGCGTGGGCGTCAATCATCCCCACCGCCACCGGCGTGCCGATCGGCAGGCCCATCTCCTCTGCCGCCGTGGCGCAAAGGCCCTCGCCGCAGGGGGTGCCTGGATCGACAATCCGCTGGCCGATGCGGACAAAATCTTCATCCGCCAGCTCTGCGAGGCCAATCTGGCGGAAGTAACCGGCATCCCAGCGTTGTTCATGCGCCAGGTAGGTCCATTTACAGGTCACAGTGCAGACCGAGCGGGCTTCATCGCCGGTTGAGCGCCAGGTGAGGTAATCGGCGAGGTCGAAGAAGTGGCGCGCCTGCTGATAGATGTGCGGGCGATTCTCCTTCAGCCACAAAATTTTCGGCGTTTGCATCTCCGGCGAGATTTTGCCGCCAACGTACCGCAGTACCGGGTGGCCCGTGGCATTGATCTTTTCTGCCTGCCCGGTGGCGCGATGATCCATCCAGACGATAATGTTGCGGTCCGGATCGTCCGAAGGCCCGACCGCCAGCGGCGCGTCGTTATCGCCAATCACCACCAGCGAACAGGTGGCATCGAAGCCGATCCCGGCTATCGACGACGGCGAAACGCCGGCGTTGGCCACCGCCGTTTTAATGCAGTAGCACACCGCCTGCCAGATCTCACGGCTCGACTGCTCGACCTTGTTTCCGGCGCTGCGAAACAGGGTTATTTCCCGGGTCGCGTGGGCGAGAAGCTCGCCACGCAGATTGAATACCCCGGCGCGCACACTGCCCGAACCGACATCCACACCAATAATGTTTTGCGTATCGTTTTGCATCACATCCTCTCACAGGCTGGCCAGGGTCAGAGATCCACGCTGTTCGGCAGGATCACAATGTCGCGCACGGTGACGTTTTTCGAACGCGTCACCATAAACAGCACCGACTCCGCCACTTCAATCGGCTGCATCAAACTGCCGTTGGCCAGCGCTTCATCCATTTTGGCTTTTGGCCAGTCGTCCAGCAGAGCGGTCACCACCGGGCCCGGTAGTACGGCGCCGACGCGCACGCCATACTGCGCCACCTGGCGACGAGTCGTATGTACAAACGCCTGCACGGCGAATTTCGACGCGGTATAGACAGGCTCCCAGATCACCGGCACCACGCCCGCGATGGAGCTGGTGAATATAATATCCCCGGATTTTTGCGCGATCAGATGCGGCAGGACGCTACGCACGCAGCGGAAGGCGGCGTTGATATTAAGGTGCAGCACGCGGTCCCAGACGTCCGGGTCGCCCTCGGCCACCGGCCCGCCGATATAGGCGCCGGCGTTGGCGTGGAAGATATCGAGACGCCCGGTAAGCTGCAAAATGCCCTGCAGTAGGTTATCGACCTGGTCCGCCTGCATCAGGTCGACCTGCAGGGCGAAGGCGTTTTCGCCAAGTTCGGCGACCAGTTTGTTGAGCTTTTCGCCTTCGCGGTCGATCAGTACCACTTTTGCGCCAGCTCCCAGCAGGGTCCTCGCGCACTCGAGGCCGATACCGGACGCCGCGCCGGTGATCGCGGCGACTTTACCGCTGAGGGAAGTATTCATAGAGGAGACAGAGTGCTTCATTTTATAATCCTTTGCCGTGTCTGGTTAAAACTATCGAACGCGAGGGCATCACGTTCGAGGTGATAGACTAAACCTGGTAACATATTGAATATCAGCATCTTAATTCAGGCTTGCTGGCATGTTGAGGCGGTATGCGCGCGTACTTCCTGGCGTGAAAAGGATGCTCAATCGATGAAGCTATGTTGCTCTCGCTTCATCGATTGAGCAAGTGGGGAAATTAACAGCGACATGATTTTGTGACGCAAGTTGGAAAAATGAAGAAGATAACGATTTACGACCTGGCGGAACTTTCCGGCGTTTCGGCGAGCGCGGTGAGCGCTATCCTCAACGGTAACTGGAAAAAGCGCCGCATCAGCGCCAAGCTTGCGGAAAAGGTGACGCGGATTGCCGAGGAGCAGGGCTATGCGATTAACCGTCAGGCCAGCATGCTGCGCAGTAAAAAATCACACGTCATCGGTATGATTATCCCCAAATATGATAACCGCTACTTCGGTTCCATCGCCGAACGCTTTGAGGAGATGGCCCGCGAGCGCGGCCTGCTGCCGATTATCACCTGTACGCGCCGGCGTCCGGAACTGGAGATCGAAGCGGTAAAGGCGATGCTCTCCTGGCAGGTTGACTGGGTGGTCGCGACCGGGGCGACCAATCCGGATAAAATTTCCGCGCTGTGCCAGCAGGCGGGCGTGCCCACGATCAATCTCGACCTGCCGGGCTCTCTCTCGCCGTCGGTGATTTCGGATAACTACGGCGGCGCGAAAGCGCTGACTCATAAGATCCTGGCTAATAGCGCCCGCCGCCGCGGAGAGCTGGCGCCGCTGACCTTTATCGGCGGGCGCAGCAGCGACCATAACACCAGCGAGCGTTTACGCGGCTTCCACGATGCGCATCGCGAGCTGGGGCTTAGCGTGCCGCAGGCGAATATTCTGGCTCCCGGCTATTCGAAAGGCCACGTTGAGGCCTGTCTGCAGGAGCGGTTTAGCAGCGCGAAGACGCTGTTGCAGGGGATATTTGTTAACTCGACGATATCCCTGGAAGGGGTTGTGCGCTGGCTGTCGCAGGTGGGGCTGACCGGCAGCGAGCAGCCGCCGATGGGCTGCTTCGACTGGGATCCGTTTGTCTATCTGCTGGGACACGATATCGACATGGTGCAGCAGGACGTGCCGGCGATGCTGGACGCTGTTTTTTCGATTATTGACGCCGGCGAAGCCAGCCAGCAGCGGATTGAAATTCCGCCGCGATTGATGAGCAGTAGCTGAGTCGCCGTCTGCTGATTGCCGTTAGCGCGTCAGCAGCCAGCGCGCGGTATGTTCATCGGTCACCAGACCGTTGATCCAGCCGCCTTTAAGGGCGGCCAGGATCGCCGGTCGTTTATGTTCTCCACAGGCAGCGGCAATCCGCGGGCAGTGGTTCTGGCGGATATCATAGCTGGTGATCATGCGGTTGATCTCGCTGTCTACCACGTCGCCTTGCGCATCAATAAACCGCCCGAGGATCTCCCCAATGCCGCCGCGGGCGGTTAGCTCATCCATCTGCGCCTGATTGATAAAGCCATCTTTAAAGATCGGACTTTGCGTGCCCAGCGGACCAATGCCGACAAAAATCACGTCCGCCTCGCGGGCGACGCCGGAGACGCTGCGAAATAAGCGATTGGTGCACCACATTTCATACTCATCCGCGCTTTGGGCGTAGCGCGGCGCCGGCCACTGATAGTACTTGGCCTTAATTTTGCGGGTCAGCAGCAGGGGCACGTCATCGTAATAATTGCACTGCCCGTCGGCGTTCATGGCGCTGATCAGCGCCACGCAGCGGGTATTCAGGCTGTCAAAATCGATGCGCTGCAGCGCTTTTTTCAGGGTCAGGCCCGAGCCCAGACCGATGATTTTCTCTTTATCATCCTGCAGATAGCGAGCCATCAGCTGATAGCAGCCAAATGACACACTGTCGAGGGTGCTTTCTTCGCTAAAGGCGGGGACCACATTGCACTCGATCAAGCGGTATTTTTCCTGCAGCAACTGCGCATAATCGAGGCAGTTCGCTACCGGATGGTGCAGATTAATCGACACAATCCCTTCTTCTTTCGCGGCGGCGATCAGCCGTTGCACCACCGGTCTGGAGGTGCCCAGCTGGCTGGCAATCTCGCTCTGATTCTGGCCGGCGATGTAGTACATCCATGCGGCACGCACCTTCTGATCCAACCGGATATCGTCTTCTTTACTCATGGTTTCCCGCCCTAAGTTGCTGGCCAGGGCACGCAATTGGCCCGGCGAATACCCGCATTCTCGCCGTGGTTGGCATAACTGGCAAGCTTTTGCTCTTTACTGGTCATTTGTAATTTAATTGGGTAATTGCTCTTTTGTGATCCATGGCTCTTATTTTGGTCAAATGATCAATTACAGTGGCGCCATCAACTCAAGGAGAGCAGAACATGAACAATCAATTCACATGGCTTCATATCGGTCTGGGTTCTTTTCATCGCGCGCATCAGGCGTGGTATCTGCATCGTCTGATTGCTTCCGGGGATAATCGCTGGCGCATCGCAGCGGGGAATATTCGCAACGACGCCGAGCAGGTGGTCCAGGCGCTGGCGGCGCAGGGAGGACGTTACGTCCTCGAGACCGTCAGCCCGGAAGGGGCGCGTGAATATGAAGAGATCACCTCAATTCAAAAACTGCTGCCGTGGCAGGCCGGGCTGCAGCCGCTGATTAACGAAGGGGCTAACCCGCAAACCAAAGTTATCGCCTTTACCGTGACGGAAGGGGGGTACTACCTGAATACCCGCCATCAGCTGGAAACCAGCAACCCCGATCTGCAGGCCGACCTGCAAGGCGAGTGCAAAACCATTTACGGCACCCTCGCGCGGATCCTGGAAAAGCGCATGGCCGACAACGCCGGGCCGCTGACCCTGCTCAACTGCGACAACGTGCGTCATAACGGCGAGCGTTTCCACGACGGCATGGTCGAGTTCCTGCAGCTCACCGGCAAACAGGCGGTGATTGACTGGATGGCGGCCAATACCACCTGTCCGAACACCATGGTGGACCGCATCACCCCGCGTCCGGCGGCCGATCTGCCGGCCCGCATCAAAGCGCAAACCGGAATTGATGACAAAGCGCCGGTGATGGGGGAGACCTTTATCCAGTGGGTAGTGGAGAACAACTTCCGCGATGCCCGCCCGAATCTGGAGGCGGTCGGCGTGGAGATGGTGGAGTCGGTCATCCCGTATGAAGAGGCGAAAATCCGTATTTTGAACTCGTCGCACAGCTGCATTGCCTGGGCGGGAACCTTAATCGGCCAGCAGTATATTCATGAAAGCACGCTGACCGATGTTATCTACGCCATTGCCGACCGCTACGTTACGGAGGACGTTATTCCGTGTCTCGGCGATAACGGCATTGATCTGCCGACCTACCGGGATGTGGTGCTTAAGCGCTTTACCAACCCCTATATCCAGGACACCAACCAGCGCGTCGCCGCCGACGGCTTCTCGAAAATTCCGGCGATGATCGCGCCAACCTTGCAGGAGTGCTACCAGCGCGGCGTCCGCCCGGAAGCGACCGCCATGCTGCCGGCGCTGTTCTTCGTCTTTATGGAGCAGTGGCACAAGGGAACTCTGCCGTATCAGTACCAGGACGGCATCCTGGATGCGCAGGCGGTGCATGAGATGTTCGAGGCTCAGGATCCGGTGGCTGTCTACGCGCGCGATAAAGCCCTGTTTGGTGATCTCGCCAACAACGCGGATTTCCTGGCGCTGATGCGCGAGAAAGTCGCCGCCGTTTACACGCTGATTAACTAAGAGGTGGCTATGTATCTGGGTATCGATCTCGGCACATCGGAAGTCAAAGCGCTGGTCATTGATGAGAACCATGAGGTTATCGCCAGCCATAGCGCGCCGCTGAGTATTCAGCGGCCTCATCCGCACTGGTCAGAACAAGCGCCGGAGCTATGGTGGGAGGCGACGGAGTACCTGATGGCCACGCTACGGGAAAAATGCGCGCAGCATTGGCCGGCTATTAAGGCGATTGGCCTCTCCGGGCAGATGCACGGCGCGGTGTTGCTGGATGAAAAGGGGGAGACGATCCGTCCGGCCATTCTGTGGAACGACACCCGCTGCGCCGCAGAGTGCGCCGAGCTGGAGGCGATGGCGCCGGAGCTGCATCAGGTGGCGGGCAACCTGGCGATGCCGGGCTTTACCGCGCCGAAGCTGTTGTGGGTGCGCCGTCATGAGCCGCAGCACTTTCAGCGCACCGCCACGGTGCTGTTGCCCAAGGATTATCTGCGCTACCGGATGACCGGGAAGAAAGTCTCCGATATGTCGGACGCCGCCGGGACGCTGTGGCTGGACGTGGCGAAGCGCGACTGGTCCGACGCTCTGCTGGACAAGTGCGGCCTGTCGCGTAGCCAAATGCCGACGCTGGTCGAAGGCTGCGAGGTTTCCGCCACCCTTGACCCGCAGGTGGCTGCGCGCTGGGGGCTGAACGCCTCGGTGGTGGTGGCCGGGGGCGGCGGCGATAACGCGGTCAGCGCCATTGGCGTCGGGGCGGTTTCACCGGGGGATGCGTTTATTTCGCTCGGTACCTCCGGGGTGCTGTTTGTGGTGACCGACGCCTATCGTCCGGCGCCGCAGTCGGCGGTACATGCGTTTTGTCACGTGCTGCCGAACCTGTGGCACCAGATGAGCGTCATGCTGAGCGCCGCCAGCTGTTTGCAGTGGTTCTGCCGCCTGACCGGCACCACGGAGGTGGCGCTGCTGGCGGAGATTGCCGAGCTAAGCGAGGAGGATAAAGCCAACGCGCCGTTCTTCCTGCCCTATCTCTCCGGGGAACGTACCCCGCATAACGATCCTGACGCTCGCGGCATGTTCTGGGGCATGACCCACTCCAGCCTGCGCGCCCAGCTCGGCTACGCGGTGCTGGAGGGGGTGAGCTTTGGCATCAACGACGGCCTGCAGGTATTGAAAGAGAGCGGGACGCCGATCGCGCAGTGCTCGCTGGTGGGCGGGGGCGCCCGCAGTCCGTTCTGGGCCCAGCTGCTGGCCGATATTCTCGCTATGCCGGTGGTGACCCACAAAGGCGGAGAGACCGGCGGCGCGCTGGGCGCGGCGCGGCTGGCCTGCCTGGCTGCGGGCAAACCGGTTGCCGCGGTGTGTGAAAAACCGGAAGTCTGGCAGACCTGGCGTGCGGATCCCATTCGCCACCACACCCTGATGCAACGCTACGCGCAGTTTAAGGCCCTGTATTTAAACGATCTGCACTATCGACAGCACTGATTTTCATCATAACCGCCGCTTCGTTGCACGTCGCGGAGCGGCCACCCTGTACCCTGAAAACGAGGTCATTATGTCTATCAATAATAAACAGTGGCTCGGTTTACCCCTGAACCTGCTCTGGGGATACATCGCCATTGCCGTATTTATGACCGGCGACGGTTTTGAATTAGCCTTTCTGTCGCACTATATCAAAGCGCTCGGCTTCTCTCCGGCGGAGGCCTCCTTTGCCTTTACCCTCTACGGCCTGGCCGCCGCGCTGTCGGCATGGATCTCCGGCGTGGTGGCGGAAATTATTACGCCGCTGAAAACCATGATGATTGGCTTCGTGCTGTGGTGCGTATTCCACGTGCTGTTCCTCGTTTTCGGCCTCGGTCACGCCAACTATGCGCTGATCCTGCTTTTCTACGGCATCCGCGGCTTCGCCTATCCGCTGTTCCTCTACTCGTTTATCGTGGCGATTGTCCATAACGTCAAAAGCGACAACGCCAGCTCGGCCATCGGCTGGTTCTGGGCGGTGTATTCCATCGGCATCGGCGTCTTCGGCAGCTATATTCCGAGCTTTACCATTCCGCACATTGGCGAAATGGGCACCCTGTGGCTGGCGCTGGCCTTCTGCCTTACCGGGGGCGTGATTGCCCTGGTTTCCCTGCGCCATATTCAAACGCCGCAGCATATGCAGAATCTCACCACCCGTGAGAAGTTTTCCGAGCTGGGACGCGCCGCGACGCTGCTCTATACCAACCGCAATATTCTGCTGTCGAGCATGGTCAGGATCATCAATACCCTCTCGCTGTTCGGCTTTGCGGTGATTATGCCGATGATGTTTGTCGATGAGCTGGGCTTCAGCACTTCAGAATGGCTCCAGGTATGGGCAGTCTTCTTCTTCACCACCATTTTCTCTAACGTGCTGTGGGGGATCCTCGGGGAAAAACTGGGCTGGATGAAGGTGGTGCGCTGGTTCGGCTGCATCGGGATGGCGCTCTCCAGCCTGGCGTTTTACTACATTCCTCAGCACTTTGGCCATAGCTTTGCGATGGCGCTGATCCCCGCCATCGCCCTCGGGATCTTTGTCGCCGCCTTCGTGCCGCTGGCGGCCGTGTTCCCGGCGCTGGAGCCGAAGCATAAAGGCGCGGCCATTTCGGTCTATAACCTGTCGGCGGGGATGTCGAACTTTCTCGCGCCGGCGATTGCCGTGGTGCTGCTGCCGTTCTTCAGCACCATTGGGGTCGTCATCGCCTATACCGCATTGTACGTGGTGGCCTTTTTCCTCTGTGCGTTTATCCGCGTCGAGCAGCCGGGATTTTCCCACAAGCAAGCGACTGCCAGCGAGCAGGTGGAGTTCTCTTAAGGTGATGCGGCTGGCGTGCCAGGCATGCCAGCCTTAATGAGGTGAACGAATGAGTATGCAGGCGGTTATTTTTGACATGGATGGCGTGATTATTGATTCCGAGGCGCTGTGGCGTCAGGCGCAGATTGACGCCCTCGCGCAGTGGGGGGCAACGGCGAGCGTTGCTGAATGTGAAACCCTGACCAAGGGCAAGCGCCTCGACGACATTGCCGGCACCTGGTGCCGCTATTTTCAGCTTGATCTCGCTCCGCAGCGGCTTGAAGACGCCATCCTGCAGCGCATCACCCGTCTGATTGCCGCGAAAGGCGAACCGATGCGCGGGGTGCAGGAGGCGTTACGCTATTTTCGCGAAGCGGGTTATAAGATTGCGCTCGCCACGTCATCATCTCGTCAGGTTATTGCCGCTGTGCTGAACAAGCTTTCGCTCTGGCACTTTTTTGACGCGATCTCCAGCGCGGATGATGAACCACGCGGCAAACCGCACCCGGCGGTGTACCTCACGACGCTGCGGAAGCTCAATCTCAACGCCAGCCAGTGTCTGGTGATTGAGGATAGCTTTACCGGCTTTTGCGCGGCCCAGTCGGCGGGGATTGCCACGATAGTGATTGCAGAAGATAGCCAGCACGCGCGTTTTCAGGCCGCCGCTGGCCGCTATCAAACCTTACCTGAACTGCTGGAAGCGCTTACCGCCGAGCCAGAGGCGGTCGCATAACTCACGCTTTCGTGAGCGCAGAAAATCCCGGGATGTACACGGTCGGTCACTCTCTCTTCTGCGCTCACGCACTTTTTTCTCCATGCCGATCCGCCTCACATTTCGCTCATCTTTTGTGAAAACAGTCACGTCTTGTTGTGCCAATGCCCAAATTTATTGCCTTGCTTAGCGGTGTTTGTCCGAGGCACTGCTACGTAATTGTACTTAGATTAGATATTGAAACGTATTTTCAATAATGTGAAACCGCTTTGCCGATTTGCTTCTATCGATCGGATTTGGCCGTGATAAGGATTGAGCATGAAAATTGAATCTGTGAATGTCACCGTTTTCCAGTATCCCACTCGTCGGGTTTCCGACAGCGCCGGGCACTCCCATCCGGGGGCTGAAAGCATGGCCAAAATGGCGATGCTGACCATCACCGCTGATGATGGGGCGCAGGGTTTTTCGTTTGCGCCTCCGGAAGTCGTGCGCCCGTTCGTGGTGAATACTTTTTTCCGCAAAGTGCTGGTGGGGCAGGACCCGTTTAACCGCGAGCGTATCTGGCAGGATCTTAACCACTGGCAGCGCGGTAGTGCACATCAGCTAACGGAGCGCGCGCTGTCGTTTATTGAACAGGCGCTGTGGGATCTGATAGGCCGCAGCCTTAAGATGCCGGTTTACAAGCTGCTCGGCGGCTATCGCGACACCGTCCCGGCTTACGGTAGCACCATGTGCGGCGACGATCTACCGGGCGGCCTGTCGACCCCGGAAGAGTATGCCGCCTTTGCCGAAAAGCTGGTCGCCCGCGGCTACAAGGCCATCAAACTGCACACCTGGATGCCGCCAATCTCTTTTGCGCCCAATCCCAAAATGGATATTAAAGCCTGCGCGGCGGTGCGCGAAGCGGTAGGGCCGGATATTGACCTGATGATTGATGGCTATCACTGGTACAGCCGCGCCGAGGCGCTGTGGATCGGCAAAGAGCTGGAAAAACTCAATTTCGCCTGGTTTGAAGAGCCGATGGAGGAGGATTCGATGTCCTCCTATGCGTGGCTGGCGGAAAACCTGTCGATTCCCATCGTCGGGCCGGAGAGCTTCGGCGGCAAGCACCACATGCGCGCCGAATGGGTGAAAGCCGGAGCCTGCGACATTCTGCGCGCCGGCGCTAACGGCGTGGGCGGTATTACCCCGACCATGAAGGTCGCGGCGCTGGCGGAATCTTTCGGCATGGATTGCGAAGTCCACGGCAACGGCGCGGCAAGCCTGGCGGTGGTGGGCGCGATCCGCAACTGCCGCTGGTACGAGCGCGGCCTGCTGCATCCGTTCCTCGACTACGATGAACCGGCGGCCTATCTCAACAGCATTGTCGACCCGATGGATGACCAGGGATTTGTGCATTTGTCACAACGTCCGGGTCTCGGTGAAGACATTAATTTTGCGTATATCGAAGCCAATACCGTTAGCCACGACTGATTTAAAAAAATAAATACCCGATGGCGCTACGCTTATCGAGCCTGCGGCCCGGTAGACCGGATAAGCCGAAAATGCCGCCATCCGGCAACATGTACCCTACAGTACAGGCAAACAGAGATATGAAAAAAACCTCCTTACTGGGAGCGTGTATTCTCGCGCTCGCCATGTCGATGGGGAGCGGGGAGGCGGTGGCGAAAACGCCGCCCGACCAGCTGATCATCGGCATGAATATGAATAACCTGCTCACCCTTGACCCGGCGGCGATGACCGGTAACGAAGTGGTGGGGATCGTGGTCAACCTCTACGACTCGCTGGTGGAGCTTGACCCTGAGCAGCTCACCACCGTCAGGCCCGCGCTGGCGAAATCCTGGGATATCAGCCCCGACGGCAAAACCCTGACCTTTCATCTGCGCGATGACGTTAAGTTTCACTCCGGCAACCCGCTGACCGCCGCTGACGTGGTGTGGTCAATGCGGCGCATCCTGCACCTCAACCTGGCTCAGGCCTCGGTATGGAAATCCTATGGCTTCAGTAAGAAAAATATCGACAGCCAGGTCAGCGCGCCGGACCGCTTCACGGTGCAAATCGTATTACCCAAAGATAACGATCCGCAGCTGGTGATTTACTCGCTGGCGGCGCTGGGCAACCTCGGAGTGCTGGACAGTAAAACGGTGCAAAGCCATCAGCAGGATAACGACTGGGGTAACCGCTGGCTAACCACCCATGAAGCCGGTTCCGGGCCGTTTATCCTCGAAACCTGGCAGGCGAAAGATGTGCTGCGCATGAAGCGCAACCCTGACTACTGGCGCGGCGAGGCGAAAATGAGCCGCGTGGTACTGCGTCATTTCCAGGAGTCGCAAACTCTGCGCCTGATGATCGAAAAAGGCGACCTTGATATTGCCAACAATATGGCGGTTTCCGATATCAACGCCCTGCGCAGCGACCCGCAGCTGACCGTCGATGCGGTGCAGCGCGGCACCATGTACTACGTGGCGATGAGCATGAAAGAGGCGCACTTCGCCAATCCGAAAGTGCGCGAGGCGGTGCGCTATCTGATTGATTACCAGGGTATCAATAAAGCGCTGATGCCGGGCTACGGCGTGCTGCACCAGCGGCCTATCAAAGCGGGAATGCCGTCCACGCTACCCGATCCCGGCTACAGGCTGGACGTGGCGCGGGCGAAAAAGCTGCTGGCGGAAGCGGGATATCCCAACGGCTTTGATACCACGCTGCGGGTACTCTCCGATCAGCCATTTCTTAACATCGCTATCGCCGTGCAGTCGACGCTGATGCAGGCGGGGATTAACGCCAAAATAATCACCGGCACTGGTAACCAGATCTACGGCGCAATGCGCGAGCGTAAATTT
>OGYH01002286.1_pt1 | contig 15586 bp, 9 predicted proteins | sample 1576511 | NCBI WGS metagenome assembly OGYH01 (sample SAMEA3541522, study PRJEB24748) | human gut metagenome | biome: human gut; feature: human-associated habitat; material: faeces | place: China | collected 2012
CGGCAGAAACCACCGGCAGCACCAACAGAGCCAGGGCCAGCAGCAGGCTGACAATACGGTTTTTCATGATGTTCCTCCTTTTTTTTTGAGCCATAAGGTCCCTTCTATCATAAAAAGAGAAGCCAGGAATGTCAAGGCCCGTTTTACTTGAATGCGTTGGACAAACCAAAAACGGCCGTGCACAAGGCACGACCGTAATAGGCAAACTTTAATAATCCCGGGGGCTGATCTGCTCCTCCAGCTTGCGGTAATCCACCTTGCCCACAGGGGTCAGGGGCATCTCGCTGATGAACTTGTAGGCTACCGGCTGCACATACTCCGGCAGTTCCTCCACACAGAGCTGCCGCAGCTCTCGCAGGATCTGACGCTTTTTGTCAGCGGCAGCAGGGTCCAGCACCACGAACACAAAGGGCAGGCGGCCCTGGGGGTGGTCCTTGGCTACGCAGCCCACCACCGAGCACTGCCGCACGGCAGGGTGATGGCTGATGGCGTTCTCGATCATGGAGGGGAACACCTTGAAACCGTCGGGGCGGATGATCAGCCGTTTGATCCGGGAACCCACAAACACAAAGCCATCCTCGTCGATATAGCCCACGTCCCCGGTGTGCACCCAGGTGCGGCCGTCCGGGTGGACCTGCTTGACGGCGGCGGTCTCCTTCGGCTTGTGGTAGTAACCCTTCATGATGGACTCACTGCAGATGCAGATCTCGCCCTGTTCCCCGATGGGCAGCTCCTTGGTGGTACCGGGCTCAAACACAGAGACGATGGTGTCCACCAGGGGAATACCGGCACTGCCGGGCTTGGTGATGGAGGCGGCAGCGGCGGTGGCGGCAGAGGAGACCTCGGTCATGCCATAGCCCTTGGCCATGGGGAACTCCACGTTATGGGCAGCCAGGAACTCGTTGACGTTCTCCTCAGCACCCACCGAGATGGCGTCGCCGCCGGCGGCGTACATCCGGATAAAGGACAGGTCCTTGTTTTTCAGCCGGGGGTCGGTGGCCAGCTGCTGATAATGGGTGGGCACACCGAACATGTGCTGAGGCTTATACTTCAGCACCAGACTGCCCAGCTTGGAGGCGTCCGCATTGGGGATAATGACCACCTTGATGCCCAGGGTCAGGGGCAGATGGATGCCGCAGGCAAAGCCATAGGCAATAAAGGGGGGCATGATGTTCATCAGGGTCTGGCCCCGGTGGCACAGGAACTCGTAGGTCTTGAACTGCTTGGCAATGGTGTTGAAGTTCCGGTCCGTGAGCATCACGCCCTTGGGGGAACCAGTGGTGCCGCCGGTGTGGACCACGACGCAGGCATGGTCCATGGGGTCCACCGGGTCTGCTGCGGTGCTCTGGCCCTGGCCCCCGGCAATAAAGTCCTTCCAGTGGATGACGTTGGAGGAGTAGTGATTCTTATCCGGGTTCTTCAGCTTGTAGCCCATGGCCATAGGCAGGGACAACGAGTCGGCAGGAGACACCACCAGAATGCGCTCCACATGGGTGCGCTTGGCAGCCTGGACACAGCGGTCGTAGGTCACGTTCAGGCAGATCAGCAGGTGAGAGTCCACCTCAGCGATGTAGTCGTGGATGCCCTCCACACTGTACCGGGGGTCCACCAGGTTCAAGGTGGCACCGATCAGGTCCGCAGCATAGAAAGCGTAGATGATCTCCGGGGTCATGATGCTGACCACCGTGGCAATGTCGTCCTTCTTCAGGCCAATGGCACGGAAGGCGGCAGCGGTCTTTTTGATGTTGACAAAAAGATCGGCATAGGTGATCTTGCGGCCAAAGTACTCCAGAGCAGGCTCGTTCAGGTGCTGCTTGTTCTGCTGGTACAGGTACTCAAAAGTGGTGCAGTCCGGCAGGGGCTGGCCAATAAAGCTGGCGTCGTAATACTTCAGCCAGGGCTTTGCGACGGATGCGTAAACCGCCTCATGTGCTGCAGTCGACATAGGATCAAACCCTTTCTTTTATGATTCGTTCTTCTTCTTTTTTATACTTTCTCCAGGCCCGGCAGACCAAAGCTCCGGGCTCCGGGCCAAACAGGCCAGGGCACACGGCCCTTCCTGTATTGTAGTGGACAACAGTTGGAAAGTCAATGAACAAACTGTGAGAAGTAAAAAAGAGACAAAACAACGATGGCTTTGTCTCTTGAAATCTGGGAAAAATGCTTATTGCGGCAAAGGAACTTAGTTATTGCCCAGCCAGGCCTCTGCTTCAGCGGCGCTGCAAAGAACCCAGTGCCTCGGCCGCAGCTGCCGCCACTGGGGGGCCTCGGTGGCGTAATCGTGGATGGCAGGGTCGTAGACCAGCAGCTGCTTTTCCCGCTCCCGGCGGGGGTCCGGCATGGGGATGGCGGACAGCAGGCTGCGGGTGTAGGGATGGATGGCGTGGGCCACCAGCTCCTCCGCGTCGGCCAGTTCCACGATGCTGCCCTTGTGGATGACTGCGATGCGGTCCGAAATGTAGCGCATCACCGAGAGATCATGGGCGATGAACAGGTAGGTGATGCCGCGCTCCTTCTGCAGGCGGCGCAGCAGGTTGAGCACCTGGGCGCGGATGGACATGTCCAGGGCGCTGATGGGCTCATCGGCCACGATGAATTCCGGCTCCACGATCAGCGCACGGGCAATGCCGATGCGCTGCCGCTGGCCGCCGGAAAATTCATGGGGGAACCGGGAGGCAAATTCCGGCAGCAGGCCCACATCCAGCAGAGCCTGCCGCACGTTTTCTTCCCGCTGGGCGGCGGAGAGGTCGGGCCGCACGTTCTGCAGGCCCTCGCCCACGATGTAGCTCACCTTGGCGCGCTCGTTCAGCGAGGACTGCGGGTCCTGAAAGATCATCTGGATCTCACGGGTGATCTGCTTGTCCAGCGCACGCGGGATTTTGCCGTTGATCTTCTGGCCCTTGTACAGGATCTCACCGCCAGAGGTGGGCAGAATGCGCAGGATGGCTCGGCCGATGGTGGTCTTGCCGGAGCCGGACTCGCCCACCAGACCAAAGGTCTCGCCCTTGTAGATCTGGAAATTGGCGTTCTGTACGGCGGCAAAGGCCTTGCGGCCGGAGCCGTAGGTCACATTCAGGCCCTTCACTTCCAGAAGGACTTCTTTTTCCTCGGCCATCTTACAAGCCCTCCTTTTGCAGTTTTTTCACCGCAGCAGGCGGCTCGATGTGGGGTGCCCGGGGGTCCAGCAGCCAGGTCTTGGCCTTGTGGGTGGGCGAAACTTCAAAGTACGGCGGGCGCTTGACATAGTCGATCTTCAGTGCCTGCGGGTTGCGGGGCGCAAAGGCGTCGCCGCGGATCTCGGCAAAGAGGTTGGGCGGGGTGCCCACGATGTTGAACAGGTCCTCGCCTTTTATGCCCATCTGGGGCATGCTGGACAGCAGTGCCCAGGTGTAGGGGTGGCGGGGGTCATAGTAGATCTCGTCGGCGGTGCCGATCTCTACAATGTCGCCGGCGTACATCACGGCCACCCGGTCGGCAATGTTGGCCACGACGCCCAGGTCGTGGGTGATCATGACGATGGTCAGGTGGTACTTGGCCCGCAGCTCCTTGAGCAGCTGCAAAATCTGAGCCTGAATGGTCACATCCAGCGCGGTGGTGGGCTCGTCACAGATCAGGATCTTCGGGCTGCAGGCCACCGCAATGGCGATCACCACGCGCTGACGCATGCCGCCGGAGAACTCGTGGGGGTACTGCTTAAAACGCACTTCCGGGTCAGAGATGCCCACGTCCCGCAGGTATTCCAGTGTTCTGGCCCTGGCCTCGGTGCCCTTCAGGCCCTGATGCAGGGTCACGGCCTCCAAAATCTGGTCGCCGATGGTTTTCAGCGGGTTCAGGCTGGTCATGGGGTCCTGCATGATCATGGCAATTTCGCGGCCCCGGATGCGCAGCCAGTCCTTTTCGGTTTTCAGGCCGGACAGGCGCACCGGCTCTGCGCCGGGGGTAGGGTAGTAGTCGATGGTGCCGCCGGTGATGGAGCCATTGGTGTCCAACAGGCCCATGAAACTCTTGGTGAACACGCTCTTGCCGGAGCCGGACTCGCCCACGACGGCCAGCACTTCACCCCGGTACAGGTCCAGGTCGATGCCGCGGATGGCGTGCAGCACCCGGCCGCGCAGGTTGAACCGGATATCCAGCCCCCGCACCGAGAGGATGCAGTCATTTTCGTTCATCATGCATTCCTCCTTACTGCAGGTGGTTCTTCGGGTCGGCGGCGTCCGAGAACGCATTGCCGATCAGATAGAACGCAATGGTGACAAAGCTCAGAATCAGGGTGGGGTAGAGCAGCTGGTAGCGCAGACCGGCCTGCATCATCACCTTGCGGCCGTCGTTGACCAGATTGCCCAGCGAGGGCGTCTCCACCGAGAGGCCCAGGCCGATGTAGGTGATGAACACCTCGTTGCCGATGGCTTCCGGAATGGTGAGGGCCATGCGCAGCATGATCACCGACACCAGATACGGCAGCAGGTTGCGCAGCACGATGCGCACCGTGGGGGTGCCGATGCAGCGGGAGGCAACGTTGTAGTCACGGTCACGGATGATGAGGATCTGGTTGCGGATGAACCGCGCCATCTCGATCCAGCCCTTGATGGACATGCCCAGGATCATGGTCCAGATGCTGGGGGAGGCCACATAGGAGATGAGGATCAGCACAATGGCGGTGGGAATGTTGTCAAAGATGTTGTACAGCTCCGTGAACAGAAAATCCAGCCCGCGCACATAGCCCCACAGCACACCGGCAGTGATGCCCACCACGGCTTCGATGAGAGCCACGAAAAAGGCAATGGTCAGGCTGGTGCGGGCACCGGCCCAGATGCGGGCCCACAGGTCCTGCCCGATGGAGTTGGAACCCCAGATAAAGCCGTCCTGCCCGGGAGCGATGTTGCGGTATTGGATGCCGGTGACGGGGTCCACGGCGCAGAGGTTGGGGTCTGCCTGCCCCGGCAGATAAGGCTGGAGAAAGGCAAAGGCCACCACGGCCACCAGCGCGATGAGCAGGGCCACGGCTGCCTTGTTCTTGAAGAAAGCACGGAAGGTGCTGCCCCAGTAGCTGTAGTTGGAGCTGGCCGTGGCCTCGGCCTGCTCGGCGTGGAACCCGGCGGGGGTGAACAGTTCGTCCTCCGGCAGGTCTGCCCAGGCAGCAGGGCCTTCCTTCTGCAGGGTGTTGAGCTGGTTTTCCAGCTTTTTGGATTTTTCCCGTTTCAGGAACGAAAGCATCAGCGGCCACCTTCTTTCTTGCCAAAGTTGATGCGGGGATCAATGAGCACCATGAGCACATCGCCCAGGATCAGGCCCACGATGCCCACGCAGGCGTACAGCAGCACGATGCCCTGCACCATGGTGTTGTCGTGGCGCTGCACGCAGGTCACCAGCAGTCCGCCCATACCGGGGATGCTGTACAGGCTCTCAATGTAAATGGAGCCCACCACCGTGTTGAGGAACGCCGAGGGAATGTACTGCACCAGCGGCACCATGGCGTTGCGGAACACATGATGCAGCGCGATATTGCTTTCGCTCACACCCTTGGCACGGGCCAGCTTGACGTAGTCCTTGTTGCTCTCGTCCACCATATAGCGGCGCAGCCACATGGCGTAGAAGGCCAGGTTTGCCAGGCTCATGCTGCACACCGGCAGCACCCAGTAGCGCCAGTTGGCGGCGTCGAACAGCAGGCCCACCCCCAGAACGGAGGTGCCGTACATCTGGATGTACAAAAAGTACACGGCAGCCGGCACGGCCTGGATGAGCACGATGAGGGCTGTGCCCAGTTTGTCGGGCCAGCGGTTCTTGCACCGGCCCATGACAAGCCCCAGCGGGATGCCCAGCACAAGGCTCAGCAGCATAGCCAGCACGCCCATCTGGATGGAGATGGGCAGCTTTTGGGCCAGGATCTCGGTCACCGGCACATTGACCTTGTAGATGTGGCTCACGCCCAGGTCACCGTGCAGGGCGTCTTTCCAGAAGCGGCCGATCTGCACCGGCAGCGGGTCCAGCAGGCCCATGGACTGCAGACCCGCCTGGATCTGGGCCGCGGTCATTTTTTCGTAGTTTGCAAAATAGCCTTCCACCGGCATGAGCCGCAGCAGGCAGAACACCAGCGTTACAATGATGAACAGCGTCAGCAGAGAACGCCCGATGCGCTTTGCGAGATATTGCACCATAGTGTGCACCTCTCTTTTTCTTTTGAAATACAGATAAGAATAGAATACCGCAATTTCTTGATTTTGAAAAGTGATTTGAAGATTTTTTGAGCAAAAGCTGTTGAAAAGGCGGTGGGAACTCCCGTGAAAAAGCAACTCGGAAAAATCCGCAGATTTTTCCGAGTTGCAAAGAAAAACATATTTCCGCTGAAAATATCCAGAGCGAAGCGGAGGATATTCAGAATGATTTACCGGGCGTCCCGGTTCTGGTCGTACTCGTCCATGGAGACGTAGTGGTCCAGGATGTGCACGCCCTTCAGGCGGTTGGACGAAAGGCCGGTGGGGGCGTACTGACCCTCCCACAGGTTCAGGCGGGTGGCAATGTACGGCGGCACGGGCAGGCCCAGCGGCACCACCAGGGCATTCTGGATCAGATAGGCCTCGGCATTGGCAAAGGCTTCGTACCGGGCATCCAAATCCTCGGTGATGGCCTTGGCCTTTTCCACCATGTCCATGTAGGTCATGACGTACTCGGCCGTCTCACCGGTGATGATGCCGTCCTCCACGCCGGTGCGCAGGAACGCATAGCAGGTGCCGCGGTCGCCGGCTTCCTGATAGAAGGGGTACACCTCGGTCTCGGGGTCGGAGTAATCGGCACCCCAGTAGTAGGACATCAGCTGGTAGGCACCCACCCGGCGCACCGCGTTCAGAAAGTTGTCGGACGGACCCTGCGTGATGATGATGCTGATGAAGTCGAAGCCGTCGTTCAGCACGGCTTCCACCTGCTGCTTGAACACCTGACACTGCTTGTCCCAGTCCACCACAGCGGGGTTGTACGGATACTGGATCTTGATGGGGAAGGTGACACCGGCGGCGGTCAGCTCTTCCGCGGCGGCATCACGGTACTCTTTGGCCTTGGCTTCGTCAAAGAAGTCAGAGAGGTTTGCAAGGCCGCCGCACTCAGTATAATCCACGCCTTTGCTGTTGGCACAGAAGGACGGCGGAGTGATGGTGTGCAGCTTGTAGTTATCGTAGCCTTCCGGCGCGGTGACGGCCAGCGTCACAGACGGATTGATGGCATACAGGAAAGCCCTGCGGAAGTTGGTGGAGTTGATGGCCTTGGCCCAATTGTCCGGCTCGTACTGGGCATCCACGCCGGTCACGGTCCAGTTGGAAAATTCGTGGCGGTAGGGCAGGAAGTTGAAGATGTAGAAGTAGCTCTTGCCGGTTTCCGGGCGCTCCATAGAAACCATGTCCTTGGTGGTGTCGTCGGCCAGCCAGCTGTCCAGAATGTCGGAGCTGATGGTAGCCTGATCGATCTCGCCGCGCTTGACCATCTCCGGGCCGCTGATCAGCTCTTCCTGATTGTAGATGTAGCGCACCGTGTCGATGTAAACGCTGTCGGCATCGTAGTTTTCGGGGTTCTTCTTCATCACCCAGTTTTCCAGCGGAGTGTACTCGGCCAGATAGAACGCGCCGCAGCTGCAGGCGGTCTCGGCACTGGTGCAGAACTGGTCGGCAAACTCCTCCAGCAGCGGGCCGTAGGCAGGCTCGTAGGGAGCGTAGCTCAACAGGCTGAGGAAGCCGGGAAAGTCGAAGTTCAACGTGTAGGTCAGGGTGTGGTCGTCCACAGCCTTCACGCCCACGGTGGAAAAATCCACAGCCGGGTATTCGGTGGTGGTGCCGTCGGCGGCAGCGGCGGTCACGGTGCCGTTGGCATCAATGGCGTAGGTAGTGCCGTCCTCGGCCACGGTGCCGTTATTGGCGTTGTTGCGGTAAACGCAGTAGTTATAGTAGTCGTCCGCACCGGCCACATAGGGGGTGACAAGGCTTGCAGTAGAGGAAGCGTAGTCCGGGTTCAGCACATAGGCCAGCGCATCCACAAAGTCCTGCGCGGTCACAGGGCCAAGCACCTCGCCGTTGCAGTCCACCCAGTTCTCATCCCGCAGGTGGAACGTCCATGTCAGGCTGTCGGCATCCCACTCCCAAGCAGTGGCAAGGCCCTCCCGGATCTTGCCGCGGTTGTCGTACTCCACCAGCGTGTCGATGCACTGAGTGCCGTGGTAAAGGTCCGGGTCAGCTGAGCAGACCAGGTAGTTCAGGGTGGCGGGCTGACGGGAATACAGCACGGTGTAGGTGGAGCTGCTGCCGGCAGCGCCGGTGCTGCCGCCATTGGAAGCGGAGGAGCCGCCGCAGCTGCTCAGCAGACCAGCCGCTGCCACAGAAAGGGCGGCTGCGCCGCTGCCTTGCAGGAACTGGCGGCGGGAGATGGAATGAGCCATAGTAAAATCCTTCTTTCGTAAGATCTTGGCAAAAGCTTGCTTCGTGCTTTGGGATAAGAAAGGGGTAACGGAAATAGCTCCGTTACCCCTTTGTAACAGTCGGTGGCCACGGTGCGTGGTCTTATGGTCAGTATAGCATTGAATCTGTGCGCCGTCAATCGTTTTTCGGTGTGTCGGGCACATCCTTTTCTGCGGTGTTTTCCGGTGCGGCAGCAGGGGTTTCGTCCAGCGCGGCGGGGGCTGCTTTTTCCGGGGTCAGTGCTGTGATCACGGAACCGGCCGCAGCAGGCACGGCAGCGGCCGCAGCGGTTTCTGCGGGGGCGGCAGCCGTCTGTACAGCTGTCTCAGCAGCGTCGGCACCGGCTTCGGCTGCTGCCGTGGCGGCTTCCTCTGCAGCCTTTTTGGCTTCGCGCTCCTCACGCAGCTGCTTTGCCCGGGCGGCGGCTTCTTCCTGCCGCTTTTTGGTGCGGGCCTTGATGCGGCACACGGTGCACACACCATCCACACTGCCCGGCGCAATGGGCTTGCCGCATTCCTTGCACAGGGTCTTGGTGCATTTGTGTACACTTACCGGGCCAAGGGTGGTGAGCTGGCGCAGCTTCATGCCGTCGATGCCATGGTTGGAGCAGGAGGCCACGCACACCTCGCACTCGCTGCACTTCCACGGCGTGATGACGATGCGGGTCTGGCCGTCGGGCAGGTCCTCCAGCTTCAGCGCACCGGCGCGGCAGGCCTTTTCGCACTTGCCGCAGCCAAAGCATTTATCGGTAAAGTTGGGCAGGTAGTAGCCGTACTTCAGCGGCGTTTCCATGGATGCCTTCAGCTGCTTTGTGCGCTGGTGCAGCAAAAGGCGGAAATCCACACCGCCGTCGTCCTCGCTGTGCAGGCCGGGCAGCATCTGCAGCAGCTTTTTGGTGCCACTTTTGGAGCCGTGGCTCACCTGCTCAAACATTTCGCGGCGGCTCAGCTCCTTTACGTGGTAGAGCGCTTCGTCCGGCTCGTAGGCCAGAGTGAACCGTGCCTCGAACATGGGCTGGCCAAAGAAATCCACAAGCCTTGTCAGCTCCTTGCGCAGCTGGGCGGCGCACAGGTCGTTCTCACATTCACCGCAGGGGGTCAGGTCCAGCACGATCTTTTTGTTCAGGGCAAGGTAGGCCAGTGTCTCCCATGTGAGGGCCGCAATGCAGGTGCGCACCATGGAATTTTTGCGGGTGGACTTTTCGCAGCCGATCCAGATGGTGTCATTGTCGGTATCGGCGGCAGAGGTGTCCCGCTGCACCTGTTCCGGCGAAGGGATGATGCAGCCGCTGCGGCAGGCAGAGACGCACAGGCCGCACTCGGTACAGGGGTCCCAGTCCTTCACAAGGTTCGGGCGGGTAAAGATCTGTTCGCCATAGGGGCAGATATCCTTGCACTCGGTGCAGGGCTTGCGATGGGGATGCAGGTTCCAGCACTGGCGGCGGTTGATCTCGGGATGGGTAGTTTTCATCAGCATATCCATCGCGGTGCGTGTAAAAAAGCCCATAGTTTACTCCTTTTCCACAACCGAAGTGATGTTTGCGTGGTCGATCAGGAAACGCTGCACCTTCTGAGTGGTCACGGCAGAGGCCACAGCGTCCCGGCTGAGCACATTGCGGATCTCGGCTTCCGGGGTATCGTGCAGCTTGGAAAGGCGGACGTACTCGGCATCCACCTCTGCGTTGGACACGGTGATCTGTTCGGCCTTGGCTATGGCCTGCACCGCAAGGATGCTGCGCATCTTGCGCTCGGCATCCCGGCGGAAGGCGGCGCGCACCTCGTCCGGTGTGGTCTGGCCTGCCTTGCAGTACAGCTCCATGGTCATTTTGCTGCGGCGCAGCCGTTCGCGCAGGGCGTTCATGTCATGGTCGGCATTCTGGTCCAGAATGGCGTTATCCAGCTCCGCCGTCAGGTTGGCACCGGCCATGCCCAGCAGGGCGGCTCCGGCAATTCGGTCGGCGTTGGCCTCGTGGGAGCGGCGCTTCTTTTCGCGGATGCTCTCCTTCAGGGCATCCACCGTATCAAAGCCCAGTGTCTTGGCAAAGGCATCGTCCAGCGGTACAGGCTGCTTTTGCTCCACGGTGTGCAGGGTGATGGCGAACTGTGCTGTTTTGCCGGAAAGCTCCGGCACCCGGAACTCGGCGGGATAGGTAAAATCGAATCGGAAGCTCTCGCCTGCTTTGTGGCCGTACACGGCATCCTCGGCGGCGGGCATCAGCTGACCGGTGCCCAGCACCACGGTCACATTTTCCATTTTGCTTTCCGGGATGGGTGCGCCGTCCATGAAGCCCTCAAAATCCAGCGTGACGCGCATCCCGCGCGCGGCGGTTTTTTCCACCGGTGCAAAGGGGGCGTGGGTGCGGGTGAGGTTCGCCGCCTCCAACTCCACGGCCTTTTCCGATACCGGGCGCACCCGGCGGGTGAATTCCAGCCCCTTGTATTGGCCCAGCGTGACCTTGGGCAGGGCGTTTGCATTCTGTTCCATGGGAAATACTCCTTTTATATCCAAAGCGTTTGCAATTTAAAGTCCATGTCCGGCAAGCCAGGCTTCCGCCACCTGCGAGAACATTTCGGGGTAGAGGACATCCTCCTGCGCGAAGGCATCCAGATAATACTCCACCTCAGCCCGGTCGGCAGGCTCGGTGCGCTCCCACACGGTGAACACGGTGCCGTTGCCCATGTCAAAGCTGGCGGCCTGCGTAAAGTGCTCATCCCGCGCGGCGCAGAAGAGGGCATTCCACCGGCCGGAAAGCTCGCCACCGCTGACAAAGGTCTGGGGGAGCGGCTCTGCGGTGAGCACATACTTTGCTTCGAAGAACCGCACCGGGAACTCGTGGGTGCCCGGGATGGAGATGCCGGCGGCCAGCTTGCCCTGCAGCTGGATGTCCGGCAGGGCGGCGTACTGGAACATGTCTGAGTTGTACAGCATATCGTGGGGGATCATGTAGGCGAACTCACCCTTTTCCGCATCGCAGTGGGCATCGATCCAGTCGTCCACGCGCTGAATCTGGGCGGCATCGGTGCGGTCGTAGGTGAGCTTGTCCAGCCGGACGAATTCCGACACGGCCTTGAGGGGAAAATGATCCACCACAAAGCCCGGCAGAGCAACGGTGGTCAGCGGCGAGCAGCGCACGGACACCGCAAACACCATGGTAAAGCCCCAGTAGCAGAGCTTGACGGCGGTGTGCTTTTTCAGGCCGTCGGCCAGTGCGGCGGAACCAACGAGGAACAGCAGCAGCCACCCAGGCACGAACAGCAGCATCTGGTGGGAGCCGGTGTTCTGTACCCGGGTAAACAGCACAAGGCTCACCAGCAGCTCTGTCCCTGCAAGGCAGGGCAGGGCAGGCAGACGGCGTTTTGCGGCAAACCACAGCCCCATTCCGATGAGGATGAAGTTCAGCAAACCGATGCGCAGCGTCTGTGCGGCCAGCTCCAGCGTGATGCCGCCGAAGTTGTAGTAAGAGTAGCGCCCGGCGTAGTCAAAGCTTAAAATTTTGCGCACCATGGGCAGAAGCAGCAGCACCATGGCCCCGGCCGCACACAGGCCGAACGCCACCAGCCGTACCATGCGGTGCACAGCGCGGCTGGGCTGGCCATCTTTTGCCAGCCGGATGCTGGAAACTGCCAGCATCAGCACGTAGGCAAAGCAGTAGCCCACCACAAAATATAAGTACCAGCGCCGGGTGAGGATGATGCCCGCCGTGGCGGCGAAGATGAGCAGATAGCGGGGCAGGTCGATGCCGTCAAAGCGGTAGTCCAGTGTGAGCAGCATGAGCATGAAGGCAAAGATCAGCCCGAACCAGTCCGGCTGGCCCAGCACCGCCGACATGCGCACGAACGGGAAGGTAGCGCACCACGAAAAGCCGATGAGGAAATACCAGAACCGGTTCTTTACCCGTAGCATCCGGCCCACCTTGACCGTCAGGCCCGCCAGCAGCACCAGCAGGCTGGGCAGTACGCTGAATACCTGACAGAATGCGTAGTCGTCGCCGGTCTTGCCGCTCAGGCAGAACGGGAACTCGGTGAACAGGGTGATGAAATTCGTATAGTCCTCGGTGATGGAATCGAGGAGAAACCGGAAGCCTGCGCCTGTGCTCTGGGCAAAGGCGGCTTCGGCATGATACTGCTTTAGAATGTAGTTTACGTAGTCCCAGTGGTAGAGGAAGGTGCGGCTGCCGAGGGTCCAGTAAAAGTAAAGCGCGGCCGCTGCCCACAGGCCCACCAGCACCGCCTTGTGGAACAGGTCCAGCTCTATACCGGCCCGGCGCAGCACCAGCAGCGCCAGTGCAAACAGTGCTGCATTGCACCACAGGCTCACCAGCGGGAAAAACAGGCTGCTGCCCGGTGCGGCAAGGCAAAATATTATAAGCGCCATCGCTCCGGTAGCAAGGCCCAGCCAGACCTTGCCAAGGACAGACAGACGGGAAACGATTCCACTCATCCCAAAAACCTCTCAGCTGCAGAATATCACAGCTACAGTATAGCAAGCAAAATCTGCACTGTCCAGCCGCTGTGCACGGAAAACAACAAAATGTCCCGCCGCTTTGAACGCAGACGGGACATTTTAAAACGAATATTACTTGTTGGAATTGGCTGCGGCCTTTGTGCTGCGGGCAGCGCGGCGCTTTGCGTTCAGGGCCTTGTTGGCGCTGATGCGGGCCGCATCGGGGTTCGGGGCCTCCGGCGCAAGGCGCAGCAGGCAGCTGCCCATGGCAGGCAGGTCTACTGTAAGGGTATAGTCCCGACCAAACACACCGCCATCGGTGGTGTGAAGCTTTGTCTTGCGGCGGCCCTTCAGTGCACCGCCCCACTCGGGGGATTCGGTGTTCAGCACCTCCTCGGCACTGCAGGGAAAGCGCAGATACAGCGGGAACTTTTTGTGGGCGTGGTCCTGCGTGTTCATGATGCACAGCAGGTTTTCGCCCCGGCCCTTGCGCAGCCATGCGTACACGCCCTCGCTGCGGCTCTCGCAGGCCACCCACTCAAAGCAGTCGGGGTTGTACTCGCCATCGTAGAGTGCAGGCTCAGTGGAATACACCCGGCACAGGTGGGCAAAGTATTTCTGGAACGCATCGTGGAAGGGGTATTTCAGCAGGTCCCAGTCCAGCTCCCGTTTTTCGTCCCACTCCCGGAAGTGTCCCATTTCGTTGCCCATGAAGTTCAGCTTCTTGCCCGGGTGCATGTACATATAAAAATAGAGGGTGCGCAGCTGGGCGCATTTTTCCGCATAGGTGCCCCACAGCTTATCAATGATGGTCTTTTTGCCGTGCACCACCTCGTCGTGGCTCAGCGCCAGCAGATACAGCTCGTTGTAGAAGTAGTGCATGCTGAAAACGATCTTGCCGTAGGCATTCGGACGCTCGCCGAAGGGGGTAGCAAAATAGTCCAGCGTATCATGCATCCAGCCCATATCCCACTTGTAGTCGAAGCCCACGCCGTCGTAGCGGGTGGGAGCTGTCACCTTGAGGAAGTTGGTGGAGTCCTCTGCCATGTAGATGCCGGTGGGCCAGCGCTCGTTCAGGCCGTGGTTCAGGCTGCGCAGAAAGTTCACGGCACCCTCGTTCACGCCGCGGTTCGGGTCGCCCTGCCAGTACAGCGCGCGGGAGATGGCATCCATACGGATACCGTCGCAGTGGTATACGTCCATCCACAGGGCGGCAGCGCTGTTCAAAAAGCTGCACACCTCGCGGCGGTAGTAGTTGAAGTTGCAGGTGCCCCACTCGCTGTGGCCCACATCGCTGTCGTACTCGTAGAGGTGGGTGCCGTCAAAGTTGGCGAGCGCGTCGCCGTTGGCGGCAAAGTGGACGGGCACAAAGTCCATGATGACACCAATGCCCATCCGGTGGCAGGCGTTGACAAAGGCCGCAAAGTCGGCGGGGTCGCCGTAGCGGCTGGTGACAGAGAAGTAACCGGTGGTCTGGTAGCCCCAGCTGCCGTCAAAGGGATGCTCTGCCAGCGGCAGCAGCTCCACATGGGTGAAGCGGTGATCCAGCAGCCAGGGGATCAGCTCCCGGGCCAGCTCCCGGTAATTGTACCAGCCGTCCGAGCCGTCCTCGCGGGTGGCGTTGGGCTTGTGCTTCCAGCTGCCTGCATGGAGCTCGTAGATGTTCAGGGGCAGGTTGCGGCACTTGTCCCGCCGCTCCATCCAGCTGGAATCGTCAAAGGCAAAGTCCATCCGGGCCAGCCTGCTGGCCGTGCCGGGTCGCAGCTCGGTGGAAAAGGCGTAGGGGTCAGCCCGCATCACGGTGCTGCCATCCTTGCCGTGGATGCGGTATTTGTACAGCTCTCCCTCGGCAAGGCCGGGCACAAAGCCGCTCCACACGCCGGTGTCAGCCTTCTGCATGGGAACGCCCGGCCCCCAGCCGTCAAAGCCGCCGCAGATCTCCACAGCCACAGCCCCCGGGGCCCACACGGCAAACCGCCAGCCCTCCTGCCCAAAGTCATCCCGGCAGGGGTGCGCGCCCAGCACACGGTAGGCATCAAAGCATTCGCCCGCAAAGAACGAGCGGTCGATGGTGGGAAAATTCATGCAGATTTCTCCTTTTCTCAACGGGATACACCCGGTCATATTTACCAATAATTTTTGATCAAAATCGTCACACTTGCTGATTTTGACAGAGACTATGCAGAAAATTTATCAAACATCCACACAATTGGCGGAGTTTGTGGTATACTGAGCCTGCCGCTGCTGGGCGGCAGAAGAAATGATATGGGAGAGAGTAACTATGGCATGGTATGATACCGCAGTTTTTTATCACATTTATCCGCTGGGCCTGTGCGGCTGTGCGCACGAAAACGACGGCCAGCCCACACCGGGCGCGTTCGCAAAGCTGAACGCCTGGGCCGAGCACGCCTCCAAAGATCTGGGCTGCACGGCCATTTATATCGGCCCGCTGTTCGAGAGCGGCTCCCACGGCTATGATACCATCGATTACCGCCGGGTGGACCGCCGCCTGGGCACCAACGAGGAGTTCAGGGAGTTCGTGGCCAACTGCCATGCCCGGGGCCAGAAGGTCATTGTGGACGGTGTGTTCAACCATGTGGGCCGGGATTTCTTTGCCTTCAAAGACCTGCAGGCCAACCGCGAGAACGCCCGTTATAAGGACTGGTTCTGCGATGTGAACTTCTGGGGCAACAACGAGTACAACGACG
>OGYH01002289.1_pt1 | contig 15566 bp, 10 predicted proteins | sample 1576511 | NCBI WGS metagenome assembly OGYH01 (sample SAMEA3541522, study PRJEB24748) | human gut metagenome | biome: human gut; feature: human-associated habitat; material: faeces | place: China | collected 2012
TAACTGTTCCAGTAAAACAGCCGACTAGCCACTCATGCGCTAGTCGGCTGTTTGCAGTTTGCTAGTTGGCTGTTTATATTTTGCCAGTTGGCTATTTCCGGTAAAGTTCAGAAGGCTTCTGCATATACAGATATTTCTTTGCCACGTATACCTCCAGCTGCATCATCTGCTCATTCTGGAGATAGGCTCCATAAGGAAAGGCAAAAAAAGCCTGCTGGGCTTTTGCCGAAAACGACAAAAGCACGCAGCAGACTAAAATCATTATTTTCTTTATAATCATAAATTATTTATCCAAAACTTTCAAGTTCTGATAGAACCAGACATTCATCTGGTTGGCGCCACGATGATTCCAGGCATAGTAAGGAATCAGAGTGAGCTTCTGGTTCTTGACCCAACGCTTATTTCCCGACCATCCGTGTGGATGCTTTGGGTTGATAGTACGAGCGGTATAGAGATAGCCATCTGGCTCCTGTGCAGCACCCACCACATCGAGCACGCTGTCGATGTAAGCCTTCAATAAGAAAACTTTCCGACTATAGTGTATAATAAACAATAAAAAGCAGGTAATTATCAGTCAAACACCTATATTTATATCATATTTAACGCTTTTTTTTGTTACAATCGTTTTTTTATCTTACCTTTGCAGTCAAATTAGAAATACAATAATATATCAAATATGAATCATCTTCCATACCGTGCCATCGCCCTTGATCTGGATGGCACCCTGACCAACCACGACAAGGTGGTTACCCCGAAAACCCGCGAAGCGCTGCTCCAGGCAGAAGCCGAGGGTGTTGTTATCATCCTTGCTTCAGGCAGACCGACCTACGGCATCGAACCGGTGGCGGAATGTCTGGAACTGGATAAGCGAGGCGGATACATCCTATCTTATAATGGCGGCAACATCGTGAATGCCAAGACTGGCGAAAAACTCTTCGCCCAGTTCCTGCCTGATGAGGTGATACCTATATTATATAGGTACGCGAAGGAGAAGAACCATGCCCTGCTGGGATATGCCGGCAACGAGATTATCACCGAGATGCCCGACGACCAGTATGTGAAGGAAGAATCGCGTATCAACAAGATGAACATCCGAAAGGTAGAAAACCTGTTCGAAGCCCTGGAGCCTCACCCTACCAAGCTCCTCATGACAGGCGACCCGGCAGATATGCTCAAGGCAGAAAACGAGCTTTCTGAGATTCTGGGCGACAGGATGGACATCTTCCGTTCAGCCCCATTCTTCCTGGAACTGGTTCCTAAAGGCATCGACAAGGCAAAGTCCCTGCTCCGCCTTCTGTCGAAAATCAATCTCACCCCAGCCGATATGATTGCTTTCGGAGATGGCTACAACGACCTGAGCATGCTGAAACTGGCAGGCATGGGTGTAGCCATGCAGAATGCAGCACCAGAGGTTAGAGCCGAAGCCGACTACATCACGCTTTCCAATGAAGAAGATGGCGTAGCTGCTGCTTTGGAACATTTCTGTAAAAAGGATTTTTAAAAGTAAAAAAGTAAAAAGGTAAAAAAGCCTAGCGGGGTATAATCTCCCTAGTTTCTTTTTACTTTTTTACTTTTTACCTTTTTACTTTTCAACAATCAGTCCACCCTTAGGCTGCATTTCCACCTTCAGGTTTCCCTTCTTATCCACCTTTACGGTCTTCATCTGAGAAACAGGCCAGAGAGCCTTCTTGTCCTTGCTGGCAGTTTCATGATAATAGGTAACGCTCTTGCCGGCAAGCATTGGCAGATTCAGGGTGAGCTTCATCACCTGGTCGGTGCCGTTCAAACCGGCAACATACCATTTATCACCATGGCGACGGGCAACAACGGCATATTTTCCAGGATAACCGGCGATGAATTTGGTCTCATCCCAGGTTGTAGGAACGCTCTTCAGGAAATCAATCTCGTGCTGAGGAAGCTCAGAGAGATTATTCGGATAGATGGCGATACACTGGATGGCTGCCTGATTCATGATAGCCGATGCCATCTCGAAAACATCAGTGGTATAACGACGATGACGACTCTTGTTGTCACGAGACAAGTATTTGTTCATGATGGTACCACCCCAATCCATCGCAGCCACGGCATTGCGGCAGAATGGATGCATGGTCAGCTCAAAGCCCTCCTGCTTGGCATGATAATCAGAGAAGAATACATTCTCTGAAGCCAATACAGCCTCACTGGAAATATAGTTTGGATACATGCGCTCCCAACCTCTTGGCAGGGTGCAGCCATGGAAGATAACGTGAATGCCGTAATCGTTGGCATCGCTCAGGATATCTTCATACTGCTGCATGGTATGCTGCTTGTCACCACCAAAGAAATCCACCTTGATACCCTTGATGCCGATACTCTTCATCCAAGCCATCTCCTTCTTGCGGGCCACGATGTTATCCATGATGCCACGAGGTCCCTGAGGTGCATCGTTGGCCACACCATTGGAATTATACCAGAGCATCAGACTCACATTCTTGCTCTGCGCATACTTGCTCAACTCTGCTATCTTATCTCTACCAATCTGAGTATCCCAGAGTGCATCAACCAGCACATACTGATATCCCATGGTAGCAGCCAGGTCGATGAACTGCTTCTGGTCGTTATAGTTGCAGGAGCCATCCTGCCAGATGAGCCAGCTCCAGGCATACTTGCCTGTTCCATATTTCTGGGAAGCCTCGAATCTTGGCTCTACTACATCGTATGGAATGGTGGTCTCTACCAGAGGCTTCAAATCAGAACCCACGGTAATGGTACGCCATGGAGTGGAACCCGGAAGAATGAAAGCTGCCGATGTAGAACCGATGCCATCTGCCTCCTTCTCCATAGGGAAGGCGATCTGATAACCCTTAGCAGCATCGTAATCGCTGATGTGACAACCCGGATAGTTGCCATGAGTACCCGTCTCACTGACCAATACCCAGCCATCGCCACCTACCTTGAAAAGGCATGGGAAAGTATAGCCCTGACCATAACCCGACTTGGCTGTGAGCGGAGCATCTGGCTTGTAATCCTCCTCATAACTTGGCTTGGTACGGGCAAAGCCTATCAGTGGATCGCTCTGTGGACAGAGGAAAGAGGTGGAAATCTTTGGCAAATTGAATGCCGTCTTCTCCTCATTAATAATAATATGCTGTGCCTTCAAGCCATCAAAGGTATAGCGGAAAGCCACGTCATTGTTGGACACATTGAAGGTAACGGTCATGGGTTCTTTCCTGCCATTGAGATAAGTCACGTTGAGCTGGTTGGCATGATAATCTACATGCGATACCTTGGCGGTGCGGAGGTCATAGCTCTTCTCCACCTTAGCTTCCTTCTTGCCCTGATAGGTCAAGCCCTGACTGAAATCGCCTACATTGGCAAGGAGACCGAGCTGTGATTCCTCCATCATTCGCTTGCCTGCATAGTCGATGGAATAATAGAGTTTACCATCGCGGTCTTCTACCACGACATTCAACTTACCATCAGGAGAGCTGACAGTATTCTTCTCTGCGTATGCACCGATGCTCGCCATCAATGCCAGCACTACTGCTAAAACGTTTTTCTTCATTTCCAGATAAAAGTAATTAGTTTATTTGTTACTATGTTTTTATGCCGCAAAGTTAAGCAATATTATCGAATAAACAAAAATTAAACCGAATTATTTTGTATTTTCTTCAAATAATAGTAACTTTGCACGAAATAAACTATACACATATCAGCAGTTATGTTACAACTTGACAATTTCTATAAGGCTCGCTTCGTGCTGAGCAAAGTAATAAGAAAGACTGAGCTGGTTCACACGCCAAGAATCAACCCAGAGAGTGATGTTTATTTGAAACCAGAGTGCCTGCAGAAGACCGGTTCGTTCAAGATTCGCGGTGCTTACTATAAGATTTCACAACTCACCGATGAAGAAAAGGCGAAGGGTGTGATAGCCTGTTCTGCGGGCAACCATGCACAGGGTGTAGCGCTGGGAGCTACAGCCATGGGCGTCAAGAGCCTCATCTGTCTGCCTGAAGGTGCTCCTATCTCCAAGGTAGAAGCCACCAAGCGACTGGGTGCTGAAGTCTGTCTGGTACCTGGCGTCTACGATGATGCCTACCAGAAGGCGCTGGAACTGAAAGATGAGCATGGCTACACCTTCGTTCATCCTTTCGATGATGAGAACGTCATCGCCGGTCAGGGCACCATCGGATTGGAAATCCTCGACCAGCTGCCTGAAGTAGAAGCTGTAGTAGTACCAGTTGGTGGTGGCGGTTTGATTTCCGGTATTGCCTTTGCCATTAAATCACTGAATCCTAAAGTTAAGGTTTATGGTGTTCAGGCAGAGGGAGCTGCCAGTATGGTTCAAAGTCTTCACGATCACAAGCAGGAGAAATTGCCTTCTGTAGCAACCGTAGCCGATGGCATCGCAGTGAAGGAACCGGGCAAGATTACCTTTGAAACTTGCTCCAACTACGTGGACGAAATTGTTACCGTGAGCGAGGATGAAATCTGTGCTGCCATCCTGAAACTTATAGAGAGCGAAAAGATGGTGGCTGAGGGTGCAGGTGCGGCAAGCGTGGCTGCCGTGATGTACAACAAGATACCTGTCAAGGGAAAGAAAACCATCTGCGTGGTGAGTGGCGGCAACATCGACGTGACCATCCTGAACCGTGTCATCAACCGTGGTCTGGTCAAGAGCGGCCGTCTCTGCACCATCGAGATGGAGCTTGACGATAAGCCAGGCGAATTGGTTGAGGTAGCATCCGTCATCGCAAGCCTTGGCGGAAACATCACCGGTGTTCATCACGACCGTTCTGCCAATCGCAACAAGGTGAATGCCTGCGTACTCCGACTCACCATGGAGACTCGCGATTCTGAACATGTAAAGGAAATCAAGGGAGCCTTGGAGCAGAAGGGATTCCATCTCTGGATAGTATAACCGTGCAGAGACTTACAAAAATCCATAAAATATAAAAAGAGGGTGCGCCGTCAGTTGATAGCGCATCCTCTTTTTATATATCATTAAAAGCTTTATTACCATCAAGCTCTTTTGTTATTGAGCTTTATCTTTAATAGAGCTACTTTACTTCCTTGAGCAAGCAAGGGCGAACCTTCTCGGTTACACCAGCTTCCTCAGTAATCACGGTAGTGAGAGGCTTGAGATCGGCAGCATTCTTTGCCACCATCACCTTGTAATTACCAGCCTCAACCTGCCACTGACTATCAACCTCATTGAAAGAAGCCAGGTTCTTGTATGGGATGTCGATAGTAACTGTCTCCGACTCACCAGGCTGCAAATTCTTAGTCTTGGCGAAACCACGAAGTTCCCTGGTTGGTTTATCCATATCCTTGCCAGGAGCTGCCACATATACCTGAACAACTTCCTTACCAGCTACCTTACCAGCATTCTTAACAGTCACCAGGACCTTGATATTGCCCTGTGCATCCTTCGTTACCACAGGTTTGCCATACTTAAAGGTAGTATAGCTCATACCATAACCAAAAGGAAAAGATACAGGCACATTCTTAGTCTGGTAATAACGATAACCTACATAAACGCCATCATTATACTCGGTGAAATCCACATTCTTCACGTCACCCTTGCTACCGATGCCCTTGCCCATAAACATACCAAGTACATCGTCAACCTTGACAGTCTCAGGGTTAGGGAAATCAGCCTTAGAAGGAACATCGTTATAACTTACAGGCCATGTCATAGGAAGACGACCAGAAGGATTCTCCTTACCCGTCAAGATGTCAGCAACACAGTTACCACCCTCCTGACCAGGCAACCAAGACAGCAATACAGCATCAGGACCGCCAATCCAACTCTTGGTCTCAATAACGCCACAAACATTCAAGATGACAACCACCTTCTTACCTGCCTTATGGAAAGCGTTGCAAACGCCAGAAATCATATCCTTCTCCTCCTTGGTGAGATTGAAACTATCAGAAATCTTTCGATCCAAGAACTCACCAGACGACTTACCAATAGTGATGATTGCCATATCGTTGTTCTTGACGGCAGCAGACATATTCAATTCAGCAAGGCTCATCTCAGGGATGAAGTGACCAGGCAAGAAAGCCTCCAAAGGATTCTTTGGCTTTGGCAAGTTTGCCTTTGCCTTTGGAGCATACTCTATGTATGACTTCTGGATGTCGCCATCCACCTGATAGCCAGCATTCTTCAAACCATCCAACAAACTTACCACATAAGCATGGTTAACATTGCCGGAACCAGTACCACCAGCTATGAAATCATAAGAAGTATTGCCGAAGAGGGCAATGTTCTTAATCTTCTGAACGAGTGGCAATACATTCTTGTTATTCTTCAATAACACCATTCCCTCGGTAGCGGCATTGCGAGCCACCAAAGCATGTCCCTTCAAATCAGGGTTGTTGTCAGCAACATACTGCTTGAAACGAGGAGTCTGCATGATATACTCCAAGATATGGCGCACATTGCGGTCGAGGATTTCCATCGACAGGCGACCATTGAGCACAGCCTTGCGAATCTCCTTCACCTGGTCTGCCTTACCTGGCATCAACAGGTCGTTACCCGCTTCCATCTGGGCAGCTGCGCTAATACCACCAAACCAGTCGGTCATCACCATACCCTTGAATCCCCACTCATGGCGAAGAATCTCTGTTATCAAGTCACAACGCTCGCTAGACATCGTACCATTGATGAGATTGTAAGAAGTCATCACTGTCCAAGGCTGAGCCTCCTTGATAACGATTTCGAAAGGTTTCAAGTAAATCTCACGGAAAGTACGTGGATTACCGATAACATTGTTACGAGTACGATTGGTCTCCTGGTTGTTCAGTGCGAAGTGCTTCAACGAAGTACCGACATCGTTGCTCTCGATACCATTCACCATAGCAGCACAAATGGTACCAGCCAACAATGGGTCTTCTGAATAATACTCAAAGTTACGACCACAAAGAGGATTACGCATAATATTGGTAGCAGGTGCCAACAAGACATCTACGCCATAATGCTTCACCTCGTCTCCCATAGAGGTACCTACGGAATACACCAAGTCTTTGTTCCAGGTAGAACTCATCACTGTAGCCACAGGGAAGTGGGTACAGTAGAATGTCTTGTCGGTATTCTTGCGCTTAGGGTCGATGCGAAGACCAGCAGGACCATCGGCTACAACCGTAGCTGGAATGCCCAGACGCTCAATACCATTCACCTGACCTGCGGCACCCTGTACCAACTGACCTTGGTTACCAATGGTAGCCTCCATCTGGCTCTCATACTTACCCGAAGAACCTACCACCAACTGAATCTTCTCATCGAGAGTCATCGCATTGATGACATCCTGGATAGGAGACACACCCAACTTCGGGTTCTGTGCTTGCACTACGAAAGTCGCAGAAAAAAGCACACATGAAGAAACTAATAATTGTTTTATCATTGTCTATACCTTGTTTTAAAAAAAATATTTTATTAAGCTATTACTTGAAAAACTTATTTTATCATTTGAAAATCTTCTGTGCGAACTCTGTAAGATACACACGCCAATTACGCCAGATGTGGCCGCCCTCGGTCTCCATATAGGTATATTTATACCCCTTCTCATCGAAATAGCGACGCAAGCCGGCTGTACTCTTATACAAGAAGTCGGTCTTTCCCATACCTATCCAATACAATTTTGGCTTGTTCTTAAACAAGGTTGCCAACTGCTGCTTCGCCTCCTCGTCCTCTTGCAGCATCTTATAGAAATCGGTGCGAAAATCGCCAGTCTTTCCCACATGCAAACCAGCGGAGAAGAGACCAACGTAATCAAACTTATTAGGGAAACGGCGAGAGATGTCAAAGGAGTGTCCACCACCCATTGACAAACCGCAGATGGCACGATGCGCCTTATCCTTGCCCACCTTGTAATGGCTCTCCACATAGTTCATCACATCAGGGAAGCTCTCATCCATCGTAGCCACCGCCTTGGCACCTTGGTAACCATTGAAAGAAGGCACATACATACCTGCCGACCATTCGCCAGGAGCAGCCTGACAGTTAGGGTTGCCATTGGTCATCACCACGACCATAGGCTTTGCCTTGCCCGTGGCAATCAAATTATCAAGAATATGCTGTGCACGTCCTAAAGTAGTCCAGGCATCCTCATCGCCACCAGCGCCATGGAGCAGATAGAGTACAGGATAATCCTTGCCCTTGTCGTAACCTGCTGGGGTATAGACGGTCATACGACGCTGCATCTTGAGCGTAGGACTGTCATACCAAACCTTCTGCACATTGCCATGAGGCACCTCATTGACGGTGTAGAGGTCACCACAGTCGCCTTTCTTGTCTGACAAGATAAAAATATTGGTTTCCGAAGTGATGTCACGAGTGATATAGACGCTTCCTGGATCCACAATCTTCACACCATCCAAGATGAGATTATAAGAATAAAGCTCAGGAGAAAGATTAGTGCTGGTAAAGCTCCATACTCCCTTGTCATCCTTCACCAAGTCTGCCACTCCCGGTGCATCATACTTTCCCACAGGGGTATCAATCTGCTTGGTAGGCAAGAAGTCGCCCGTAATCTGCACTTTCTGTGCATTGGGAGCCTTGAGACGGAAGGTTACTGTATGGTTGGCGTTTACCTCTGGAGATACCACAGGTACGTTGTCGAACAAAGCTTGCTGTGCAAAGCTGCTCATACTCAAGAGCAAGGCTGTTGCCAAAAATGTTATCTTTTTCATTGTGATGTTATTTGAAGTTACTTAAAGATTTTCTGGGCAAACTCACCCAGGTAGATGCGCCAGTTGCGCCAGATATGACCGCCATCGGTCTCCATATAGGTGAACGGATAATGGTTCTTGGTCAGTTTCTCTCTTAAGGCAGTATTGTCCTTAAAGAGGAAGTCGGTGTTGCCGATACCAATCCAGAAGAGCTTTGGCTTGGCAGCAAACAAGTCTGCCAACTTCTTGTCGAAGTTATCATAGATGTACTCGTTGGCGCCACCACTTCTTTGTTCCTTGCCAATGGCTGCCGAGAAGAGCCCCACATAACCAAAGGTCTTAGGATTGTTGATGGAAATATAGAGGGAATGGAATCCACCCATAGACAAACCTGCTATAGCACGGTTCTGACTATTTGCCAAGGTGCGATAACGGGCATCCACAAACTTCACTACCTCAGGGAAAGATACCTCGAAAGAGCCCTCCATGGTCTTAGGCAATCCCAATGTAGGAACTATCAGATTATCCGAAGTCTGTCCTGGAGCTGCCTCCTGAGAGATATTGCCATTGGTCATGACGACGATCATTGGCTTCGCCTTGCCTTGCGCAATGAGGTTATCGAGGATTTGCGAAGCACGTCCCAAATCCATCCACGCTTCCTCGTCGCCACCGATGCCATGCAAGAGATAAAGCACAGGATATTTCTGCTTGCTGGTCTCGTAACCAGCAGGAGTATATACTGTCATACGACGAGTAAGGCCAGCTTTGGCATCATCATACCAGACCTTTGATACGGTTCCATGCGCTACCTTGTTGACCTTGTAGAGATCTGCCTTTCCCCCGCCTATCAAGAAATAGTTGGAAACGTTGGCGATGTCACGCACGGTATAGACGTTGAGATGGTCAGTAACACTGGCGCCATCCACCATCATTGTATAGCTATAAAGCTCTGGTGCCAAAGGAGCAGTGGTTGTAAAAGACCACACACCCTTCTCATCCTTCTTCAAATCGGCTACTCCAGGCATATCATACTTACCCATCGGGGTATCAACTTTCTTAGTTGGCAAGAAGTCACCTGTTATCTGTACTTTATGTGCCTCTGGTGCCATGCAGCGGAAAGTAACGGTCTTGTCTGCATGAATCTCAGGAGACTGTGGCATTTGCCCTCCGAAGAGGGCTTGCTGTGCCGAAACACTGCCACAAAACGCACACAATGTTATTGCTAATATCGAAAATCTTTTCATTGGATATAACGTTTTACTTTTTATATTAATTACCCAAACTCTATTATCTTTTTCAATAACTGTTGATTATTCAAAAACTATTGCTTGATTAAAGGTATCTACCTTCCTATTCAAGGCTTTACTTGGCGATGGCAGCAAACTTAATCTTAAATGATCCTTTACCAGCCGCTCCATCTACACCACTCTGGGTTTCAAGGTCAGCGCCCTCGAATGAGAATAAGTCTTGTCCCTCTGCATCCTTAACGGTAGAGATGATGATCTTACCTGCCGTGATGTATCGTGCGACACCAGCCTCATCCACGAAGTAACTACCACCCTTGAAACCATATTGAGGGAAAGCATAACCATTGCCCATCAACCAAGGCTCTGAAGCATTCTCTTGAATGGTATATTCACCAGCCAAGTCTGTATGACCGAGCTGATTGGCATTCACGGCTTCCAGATAAGCAGCAGGCTGACCTGCTGGATTTTTGATAGAGATGATATACTTGGTAGCATTAGGATTGACGACGACAGGAGCACCCGTTGACCAATCGACAATCTGATTTGGAGCGATAGTAAGAGTATAGCCCGATGCCTCTGGGTCATCCACACCCACAACGAAGGCAAGCTCTCCTACATAATTCAACTTCACTCGCTGACCGGCGGCATTGGCAAACAAACCGTTCAAGTAATACTTGCCCCCGATAAGAGATACGTCGATGTCGCCACTCTTCATTGCCTCACCATTCACCTTGACCACACAAGTTTTGTTAGCCACGGTCTCAGCTACGGTATAAGAGGCAGCGGGAAGAATCCACTCGGTACTACCAAAACTAATCTGAATGGCAGTTCCCTTTACATCTTTTATATCTACATTGAGCGCCTTCAAGCCTTTCTTTAACTTAGTGGTAGGCTGCACGGTAGCCTCTTGCGATGTATAATTCTGCATATCTGCATATACTCCCTGCATACCATCAAGAGCATCGTTATCGCAGGCTGTGAAACACAGCCCTGCAATAAACAGACTTAATATTGAACCTATATATTTTTTCATATCATTATCATTTAAATATCAGTTAATTAGAAGATTACCATCCCGTATTCTGCTGGATATTAGGATTCAATTCTCTTTCCTTCAAAGGAATAGGAAGCAACATGTGCTTGTCTTGGAATCCGAAAGTAGAATTGGAGAAATCCCAACTTACGCCCTTGGAAGAGTAGTTAGGAATTTCCTTACCCTGTGAAGCCAAGGCTTTCTTGGCATCACCCCAACGTACCAAGTCTTGGAATCGGGTACTTTCCAGACAGAGTTCCAAGCGCTTCTCCGTCTTGATGTCGTCCAAGGTAACGCTAGTCAATGGAGTCTCCTTGGCACGTTCACGAATCTGGTTGATGTCATAGAGAGCCTTGTCTGGCTGACCAGCCTGTAAGTTTGCCTCGGCAGCCAGAAGGAGAACTTCGGCATAACGCATAATCTTTCGGTCGGTATATTGCACTACCTGGAACCCGGGATTATCCATGATGTTGTCACTCTTCAATATGCGGTTCTTAAAGAAGAGGTATCCTTCACATCCATAGATGTACTGACCAGGATTCAACTTCACACCGTATGCTGCCATCTGATCACTGTTGAGCAGGGTCTTCTGCAAACGATATCCATTCTTGCCCTCTGCTTTTACAAATGCATCATAGAGAGACTTGCGAGGGTTCAAGAAGCCGTAGGTTCCCTGAGCAACTTCTTCGGCAGCCTTTCCTTCGAGCGTCATATTGCCAGTACGCCATCCTTGCATCACGAAGGTAAAGTCCCACTGGGACCAAGCCTGCTCCTGGTCGTTACGCGACTGCAATTCGAGCATAGACTCACAGTTGTTGTTGTTGACGGCATGAAACTGCATGTCATAGTCGCCACGGAAGAGGTCGTACTTTTTGGAATCCACCACCTCATTGAGTACGGATGCAGCCTCCTGATACTTTTTCTGGAAGAGATAAGCCTTGCCCAAATAAGCCTTTGCCACTTCCTGGGTAACACGCATACCCGTCTCCTGATCGTCCTTGTTCTTCTTGGAAGGCAAGGCATTCATACCGATAGCCTTTTTCAAGTCTGCCTCCACAATAGCCCAAAGTGCCTCTGGAGTACTGTTTGGCTGACGGTACTCATCTGTAGCCAAGAGATGATCTACCAATGGAGCTGTACCCCAAAGAGTAACCAGCTCGAAGTTAGCCCAAGCACGGAAGAAATAAGCCTCGGCTATGGCACGTTTCTTGACTTCCGTATCATTAGCCACCTTCTCTATGACGAGGTTTGACTGATAGATGACACCATAGAGACCCGAGAACAGGCCCTCGATATTACTGTTGCTAGAATCGAAGGTATATTCATTCATCTGCTCGTGTGAGTTGTTGTCGCCACGATTACCACCGCCACACCAAGCATCATCCGAAAGCAAATTCTTGGTAAAGAACCAACTAAAATACAATCCCTTCACACGGCTATACATGGCAGCCACCGCCTGCTCGGTCTGCTCATTGGTCTTGTAGAAATCATCCTGACCACCCATATTGCCATGCTTTGCTATATCGAGTCTGTCTTCACAACCGGCAAATAACACTGCCACAACGAGAAGCAGACTATATATGATATTCTTTTTCATAATTTCCTAATGTTATTATATATTATGTATAGTGTTAGTTATATGAACCTCCAGACCTTAGAACTCCAAGTTGAAGCCCATCACTACCTTCCTTGAGGTTGGATAACCGCCTTTGTCGATACCCATACCCACTACATCATTGGTAGAAACCTCAGGGTCGAAGCCTGGGTACTTGGTGATGGTGAAGAAGTCATCAAGAGATACATAGAGGCGCAAGTTGCTGATTGCTACCTTCTTGAGAAGAGTCTTCGGCAAACTGTAGCCCAACTGAATCTGCTTAATCTTGAAATAAGATCCATCATATACCATTGCGCTGGATGTAGCATACTTGTCCATATTGTTGGCACCAGCACGTGGCTTGCTACCATTAGGATTGCTCTCCGTCCAACGGTCGTCATAGAAGAGTTCCTTCATCTTGTTGACCATAGGGAAGTCGGTACGGTTGATACAGTTGAATATCTTGTTGCCTGATGCACCAGAACCAAATACTGCCAAGTCGAAACCTTTGTAAGCTGCGGTCAAGGTGATACCATAGGTGAAGTCTGGAATGGCACTACCCAAGTCCATCTTGTCATCATCGGTCAAATCACCACTATCGTTCAGGTCGGCAAAAGTTGGATCGCCCGTCTTTGGGTCTATGCCTGTAAACTTATAGCCACGGAAGTAATACACAGGATAGCCCTTCTCGAAGTATGTGAGAGGCACATTCATAAAGGTAGTACCCTGCAAACGAGTCAAGGATGGGTCGAGATAAGTAACCTCGTTCTTCAAGGTAGCGAGGTTGCCACGTACACTGTAGCTGAAATCACCGATGTTATCTCTCCAACCGAGTTCAAACTCGAATCCCTTGTTGCTTACGTTACCAGCATTGATAGGAGATGTAGTACCGCCGATAACCAAAGATGGAGTGGTACCACTCACGAGCAAGTCCTTGGTCTTCTTCACGAAATAGTCCATGCTGAAGTTCATTCTGCCAGCGAAGAGGAGCGCATCAATACCCAAGTCGGTCTGCTCTGATGTTTCCCACTTCAGTTTATCGTTACCCATACTAGATGGAGTAACAGACGTTGTATAATTTTTACCAGGAACTAACGGATAAATGCTACCCTGCGCCATATCGGTGCTGTAGGCATAGCCACTCAAGGCAGCCAAGCTACCATTCTGGCCCCAGCTGGCACGCAATTTCAAACTAGCCACAACATCTCTTAAAGGCTCGAAGAACTTTTCCTCAGAAATGGTCCAACCTCCAGACACAGCTGGGAAATATCCCCAACGATTGGTAGCTGGAAGCTTAGATAAGTCGGCAGCATCTGCACGGAGGGAAGCCTGCAGATAATAACGATTTTTATAATCGTAACTCAAACGACCAAAGTAAGAATACTTGGCTGAGCGAGTTTTCTCACCACCTACAGACTTGGTAGCAGAAGCGGATGCGAAATTCAGATAGTAGAACAATGGATTGTTTTTCTTGACAGCGTCTTCACCATTAGCCTGCAAACCACCCTGCACGTAATCATAGGTAGATTCTTGGAAAGACATACCAACCATGGCATTCACGGTATGGTCACCAAACTTCTTCATATAGTTGGCAAAGTTTTCCCATTGATAATAAATAGAGGTAGAAGAAGTTGCACTCTGATCTACATAATTACGGCTTTGCGTTTGATTTCCATAGTAAGGAAGTGAAGTGGAAGAACTGCGAGTACCCGACAAACGGTAACCAAAGCGAGAAGTAATCACAAGATCCTTGATAGGCTTGAAATCTGCATAAATGGAACCATTCACATTGAATCCACTATTGCGAGATATGCCATTGTCACGCATCACGAATGGGTTGTATTGCTCACCGTTATAGAAAGCAGACACACCATAGTAGTTACCATTGGCATCTGTCAAGAGGTGCTTGCCATCGGCCAAAGCTTTTGCCATGTGGGCTGGGAGATTATCTGGAGCATAGGTGACAGGAGTCAATGGATCCATAGAAAGCACAGCTGCCATCATAGAACCATACTCAGTACCCTCTGAAACAGAACGAACGTTATACTTTTCAATCTGGTTAGTAGTGCCCACCTTCAACCATGGCTTGATCTGATATTCAGCATTGATGGTAGCGGTGAGACGACGATAGAGGTCATTATTACCTCTTATCATACCATCATTGTCAAGATAAGTAAGCGAAAGATAGTAGTTGCCATTTTGGTTACCACCCATAAAGCCCAGGTTGTGCTTCTGCATCTTACCCTTACCATAGATGGCATCTACCCAGGAGGTATTGGTTGTTCCATCCCAATTCTTCAAGAGTTGATCCTCGGTAAAGGTCTTACCCTCTTTCATATATTGGATATATTCTTCGGCATTGAGCAACTTAGGCTTTTTAGCAAGCGATTCGATGGTATATTGGAAATCATATGTTATCTTTCCACTACCCACAGTACCTTTCTTCGTAGTAATGAGAACCACGCCATTACCTGCCTCTGCACCATATATGGCAGCAGAAGCGGCATCCTTCAACACTTCCATAGATGCTATGTCATTAGGATCGATACCACTAATATCGCCTAGGCGCACACCATCTACTACATAGAGAGGATCGGAAGAACCATTGGAAGAGAAACCACGGATACGAACGGTTGGTGATGCACCCGGACGAGCAGAAGAAGAGACAATCTGTACACCTGCGGTCTTACCCTGAAGAGCAGACTTGGCATTGGTGATGGTACGATTTTCCATATCTTCTTTCTTCACCTGAGAGATGGCACCAGTTACAGAACTCTTTTTCTGTACACCATATCCTACAACGACAACCTCATCCAGCACCTTGTTGTCTTCCTTCATATTTACCTTCAACTTGGAGGTGATGGCTGCCACCTCTTTAGTTTGATAACCTAGATAAGAGAAGACCAAGGTCTTTCCTTTTTGTACCATGATGGAGAAATCTCCATCCAATCCTGTGACGACTCCACCCTTGGGGTCGTCCTTTACCTTGATGGTAACACCGATCAGAGGCTCAGCATTCTGGTCAACAACCAGACCCGTC
>OGYH01002291.1_pt1 | contig 15562 bp, 8 predicted proteins | sample 1576511 | NCBI WGS metagenome assembly OGYH01 (sample SAMEA3541522, study PRJEB24748) | human gut metagenome | biome: human gut; feature: human-associated habitat; material: faeces | place: China | collected 2012
GGTCAGACGCTCCCAGTGGCCCATGTCGATTTGCTTGCCCTGGTAGGTGATTTCCAGGCTGCCACAGACCTTCAGGGCCAGGCGCTTGTACATCTCCTCGACCAGGTCCATCATGCCATGGAAATCGGTGAAAGCCTGGTACAGCTCGATGGTGGTGAACTCAGGGTTATGCTTGGGGTCCATGCCCTCGTTGCGGAAGATACGGCCGACCTCGTACACGCGGTCCATACCGCCGACGATCAGGCGCTTCAGATACAGCTCGGTCTCGATGCGCAGCACCATGTCCATATCCAGCGTGTTGTGGTGGGTATAGAACGGGCGGGCGGAGGCACCGATCTCAAAGGGGGTCAGGATGGGGGTGTCGACCTCCAGGAAGCCCTTCTCGTCCAGGTAAGCGCGGATCTCCTTCAAGATCTGGCTGCGCTTGACGAAGGTGTCTTTGACCTCGGGGTTGACGATGAGGTCAACATAGCGCTGACGATAGCGGGCCTCGCGGTCGGTCAGACCGTGGAACTTCTCGGGCAGGGGCAGCAGGCTCTTGGAGAGCAGCGTCAGCTCGGAGATGCGCACGGAGATCTCGCCCATTTTGGTGCGGAACACTTCGCCCTTGACACCGATGATGTCGCCGATGTCCAGCTTTTTGAAGGCGGCGTAAGGCTCATCGCCCAGCAGGTCACGCTTGACGAAGATCTGGATATCGCCCTTCTGGTCGCGCAGGTGGGCAAAGCTGGCCTTGCCCATGATGCGTTTGGACATCATACGGCCAGCTAGCGAGACGATCTTGCCGGTCTCGGCTTCGGCGGGCAGGTCGGCAAACTCGGCTTTCAAATCAGCGGAGTAAGAATCCTGCGGATATTTGGTGATGACAAAGGGGTCGCTGCCGGCGGCGCGCAGGTCGGCCAGCTTCTGGCGGCGAACGGCTGCCTGCTGGCTGATGTCCTGTTCGGTCTGGGGCTTATTCTGCTCCATGTGAGATCGTCCTTTCGTGTTTTTAAATCATGAATATGCGGCGGTTTCCGCTTACTTGGAGCGGGTGACGGTCAGCAGCTTGTAGGTGACGATGCTGCCGTTGGGCAGGGTGACGTCGACTTCGTCGCCGGGCTTATGGCCGATCAGGGCGGCGCCGACGGGGCTCTCGTCGCTGATGCGGTTCAGGTTCATGTCAGCCTCGGTGGAACCGGTGATGTCGTAGGATTCCGGCTCCTCGCCCTCCTCCTGGATGGTGACGTTCATACCGATGGAAACGGTATCGCCGGACAGCTCGCTGTCGTCGATGACGCGGGCAACTTTCAGGGTAGCCTCCAGGTCAGCGATGCGGGCCTCGACAACGGCCTGCTCTTCCTTAGCGGCGTCGTACTCGGCGTTCTCGCTCAAGTCTCCGTAGCCACGTGCAACCTTGATCTTATCAGCAACCTCTTTACGTTTAACGGTGCGCAGTTCGTCCAGGTCATGGACCAGTTTATCATAGCCCTCACGGGTAACAACGACTTCTTTCGCCATGGTAGTTTCTCCTAACGTGTAAATAGTAAAAGTTGTGCGGCCCAATACGAGCCGCACTAACTGTAATATTATAAACGGTTCAGCGCCGTTTTGTCAAGTGCATTTTGCCGGATACGAGGCAGTTTCAGCTTATTTATCCAGCTGCAGCAGGCCCACCTTGCGGTAGACTTTGTTGACGGTGCGGTTTGCCAGGCAGGAGGCACGCTCGGCACCGGACTTGAGCACCTCATCAACATACGCTTTATCGGCAAGAATCTTGCCGTACTCGGTCTGGACGGGGGCCAGCGCGTCGGCGGTGACCCCAGCGACAGCCATCTTGAAGTCGCCGTAGCCCTTGCCCTCAAACTCGGCGGCGATCTCGTCCATGCTCTTGCCGGTGAAGGTGCCGTAGATGGTCATGAGGTTGGAAACGCCGGGCTTATTTTCGCGGTCGAAGCGGACGCAGCCGTCGGAATCGGTGACGGCGCGCTTGCATTTGCGCACGATGACATCCTTGTCGTCAGTCATCAGGATGAAGGCGTTGACGTTGGTATCGGACTTGCTCATCTTCTTGGCCGGCTCGGCCAGGGACATGATCTTGGCGCCGGAGGCCGGGACGTAGCCCTCGGGCAGGATAAAGGTATCGCCGTAGATGCCGTTGAAGCGGCCGGCAATGTCGCGGGCGATCTCCAGATGCTGGGTCTGGTCCTGGCCCACGGGGACGAGGTCGGCGTTATAGATCAGAATGTCGGCTGCCATCAGGACGGGGTAGGTGAACAGGCCGCCGTTGACGTTATCGGGGTGTTTGGCGCTCTTATCCTTGAACTGGGTCATGCGGGACAGCTCACCGAACTGGGTGTTGCAGGCCAGCACCCAGGACAGCTGGGTGTGGGCAGGCACGTGGCTCTGGACGAAGAGGACATGCTCCTTGGGATCGATGCCGACGGCCAGCAGCAGGGCGGCCAGCTCGCGGGTGCGGCGGCGCAGCTCAGCGGGGTTCTGGCGGACGGTCAGCGAGTGGAGGTCAGCGACCATATACAGGCAGTCGTAGTCCGACTGCAGCAGGGCCCAGTTGCGCACCGCGCCGATATAGTTGCCCAAGGTGGGCGTGCCGGTGGGCTGGATGCCCGAAAGGATGCGTTTACGTTTTTCTTCTGCCATCGTTACATATCTCCTATCAAAACAAAGCACCGCCCGCGCACGAAGATTCGCGCTGGGGCGGTGTCCGTTGTGTGTTTCGTGTGATACTAGTATTCAACCACAAACGGGGCGGTTTGTCAATAAATTTGGGCGGATGCAGTGGTTTTTTAGGCTCGGTTTAGGTTAGCGGGGTATTGTATGGATGTTCCCTTGTTTTAACGGCAGTATCCCATTATAAAAGGCCCTGCCGCAGGGTAGGCAGGGCCGGGGTGGCGCACTATTTACTAAAGGCAACACCGCCCAATTCCCGCCTGACGGCTTAAGCACCGCTCCGGCGGCTGCGGCACGGCAACTGCGTTGCCAAAATGCTCGATAATACACAAAGTATTATCTGCGCTTTTGGCTTAGCATCTGCCGCACCTCGCTCGCCGTATCGGCACTTAGAATTATGCGGTATTGCCTTTACAATTAAAAAGATCTATACTATAATAAGACAACAGTAAGTTGTATAAGACGAACTAAAGTTGTAAATAAACGACCAACAACAGGGGAGGTCCGCTATGCCGGAGCAACAGGAAAATCAAACCGAGGTGTTCCACCTCAAAGCACCGTTCAAACCGACTGGCGACCAGCCCCAGGCTATTGAAGCGCTGGTGCAGGGCCTGAAAGCAGGGGATAAAGGTCAAACTTTGCTGGGCGTTACCGGCTCCGGCAAAACCTTTACGATGGCCAATATCATTGCACAGTGCAACCGCCCCACACTGATTCTGGAACCAAACAAAACCCTGGCCAGTCAGATCTGCACCGAGATGCGCGGATTTTTCCCCGATGATGCGGTGGAATATTTTGTGAGCTATTACGACTATTACCAGCCGGAAGCCTACATCCCCTCCACCGATACCTATATTGAAAAAGACAGCGCCATCAATGATGAGATCGACCGCCTGCGCCATTCGGCCACGGCGGCACTGTCGGAGCAACGCAATGTTATCATTGTGGCGTCGGTTTCCTGCATTTATTCCTTGGGCGACCCTATCGATTACCGCAGCATGGTCATCAGCCTGCGCCCCGGTATGCAGATGGAGCGGGACGAGCTCTGCCGCCGCCTGGTCAAGCTGCAATATGAACGCAACGATATGAACTTTATCCGCAATAAGTTCCGCGTTCACGGCGATATTGTGGATATCCACCTTGCTTATAATGATGAATACGCCATCCGCGTCGAATTCTTCGGCGATGAAATCGACCGCATTTCCGAGTTTGATCCCCTGACCGGCGAGCGCAAAAATATTGTGCGCCATGTGGCCATTTTCCCCGCCAGCCACTATATCGTCGGCCCTGAAAAAATGAAAGAAGGTCTCGCCAAGATCCAGACCGAGATGGAACAGCAGGTGCAGGCCTTTACTGCAGGGGGCAAACTGCTGGAAGCCCAGCGCATCCAGCAGCGCACCCAGTACGATATGGAGATGCTACAGGAAGTTGGCATGTGCAAGGGCATCGAGAACTACTCTGCCGTGCTGTCCGGCCGTGCCCCCGGCTCCACCCCCACCACGCTGCTGGACTACTTCCCCAAAGATTTTATCCTGATGGTGGATGAAAGCCATGTGATGCTGCCGCAGGTCCGCGGCATGTTCGGCGGGGACTACAGCCGCAAAAAAACGCTGGTGGAATATGGCTTCCGCCTGCCCTCGGCGTTTGACAACCGCCCGCTGAAATTTGAGGAATTTGAATCAAAGGTCGGCCAGACGATCTTTGTCAGCGCTACCCCTGGCCCCTATGAACGGGAACATTCCAGCCGCGTGGCCGAGCAGGTCATCCGCCCCACCGGTCTGCTGGACCCCGTCATCATGGTGCGCCCAGTGGAAGGCCAGATCGAGAATCTGCTGGGCGAAATTTTGCAGCGCATCGACCGCGGCGAGCGTGCCCTAGTTACCACCCTGACTGTCAAAATGGCCGAGGACCTGACCGACTACCTGGAAGAACACGGCGTGCACACCAAGTATATGCACCACGAGGTGGATACCTTTGAGCGCATGGAGATCATCAAGGACCTGCGCACCGGTGCCATTGATGTGATTGTCGGCATCAACCTTCTGCGCGAGGGCCTGGACCTGCCGGAAGTTTCGCTGATCGCCATTCTGGATGCAGACAAAGAGGGCTTCCTGCGCAGCGAAACCAGCCTGATTCAGACCATTGGCCGCGCGGCCCGCAACGCAAACGGCGTGGTGCTGATGTACGCCGATGAAGTAACCCCCAGTATGGAGCGCGCCATCATGGAAACCGAGCGCCGCCGTGCCATCCAGGATGCCTACAACAAAGAACACGGCATTACACCAAAAACTATCGTGAAAGCCATCGGCGACGGGCTGGAAATCAGCATGAGCGAAGAAAACAAAAAGATGCGCCAGCACCGTATGAGCCGCGCTGAACGCGAACAGACCATTACCCGCCTGACCCGCGAGATGAAAGAAGCCGCCCGCCTGCTGCAGTTTGAGCACGCCGCATTCCTGCGTGATGAGATTGAAAAGCTGCAGCGCGGGGAGGACCCTACCGCCGATACCAGCACCCGCCGCGCCGCTGAAAAACAGCGCAAAACGGGCAAGGTGAGAAGGAGCTATAAAAAGTGAGCAACATTCAAATTGATGCCAATAACCGCATTACGATCAAGGGCGCGCGAGAGCATAACCTGAAAAACGTCAACCTGGTTCTGCCGCGCAACAAGCTGATTGTTATGACGGGCCTTTCCGGCTCCGGCAAGTCCAGCCTGGCCTTTGATACCATCTTTGCGGACGGCCAGCGCCGCTATATGGAAAGCCTTTCCAGCTATGCCCGCATGTTCCTGGGCCAGATGGAAAAGCCCGATGTGGACGAAATCACCGGCCTTTCCCCGGCGGTTTCCATTGACCAGAAAACCACCAGCCACAACCCGCGTTCCACCGTGGGCACCGTGACGGAAATTTATGATTATCTCCGTTTGATGTATGCCCGCATTGGCGTTCCGCACTGCCCGGTCTGCGGACGCGTCATCAGCCAGCAAACGGTGGACGAGATGGTAGACGAGGTGCTTAAACTGCCGGAACGCACCCGCTTCCAGGTGCTGGCCCCTGTTGTGCGGGGCCGCAAAGGCACCCAGGCCAAGGAGCTGGACGCTGCCCGCCGCGGCGGTTACGCCCGCGTGCGCATTGACGGCAACATGTATGATCTGGACGAAGAGATCAAGCTGGAAAAGAATATCAAGCATACCGTTGAAATCGTCGTGGACCGCCTGTCCATCAATGATACGGTGCGCGGCCGCCTGGCCGATTCTATTGAGACTGCCGTTGCCCTGACCGGCGGCCTTGTCATCATTGATGTTATCGGTGGCGAACCGATGGAGTTCAGCCAGAACTATGCCTGCCCGGAGCACGGTGTTTCCATTGACGAACTTTCCCCCCGCATGTTCAGCTTTAACAATCCCTTTGGCGCCTGTGAAACCTGCACCGGCCTGGGCACCTTTATGAAGGTGGACCCGGCCCGCGTGATTCCGGATCCGCGCAAGTCCATCCGCGAAAGTGCCATCAAGGCCAGCGGCTGGTATTATGCGGAGGGATCCATCTCTGAAATGTATTACAAAGCGCTGGGCAAGCGCTATGGCTTTACGCTGGATACCCCCATCCAGGAGATGAGCAAAGAAGCCGTGCACGCCATCCTGTATGGCACCGGAACTGAAAAAATCGAGATGCAGCGAGAGAATATGTTTGGCTCCGGCACCTATATGAACACGTTTGAGGGCATTATCCCCAACCTGGAGCGCCGCTTCCGTGAAACAGGCAGCGAGTGGGTCAAGGAGGAAATCGCCCTTGTCATGTCCAGCGAGGAGTGCCCCACCTGCCACGGCCAACGCCTGAAGCCCACCAGCCTCGCCGTCACGGTGGGCGGCATCAACATTGCCCAGTTCTGCGATATGAGCGTGAACGAGGAGCTGGAATTTATTCAGACGGCAAAAGTGTCCGAGCGGGATGAAGTCATCGCTGCCTCCATCTTCAAAGAGGTCAAAGAGCGTCTGGGCTTTTTGAAGAGCGTGGGTCTGGGGTACTTGACCCTGTCTCGCGGCGCATCGTCCCTTTCCGGCGGCGAAAGCCAGCGCATCCGCCTGGCGACCCAGATCGGCAGCGCACTGACCGGCGTGCTGTATGTGCTGGATGAACCCAGCATCGGCCTGCACCAGCGCGATAACGATAAGCTGATTGCCACCATGAAGCGCCTGCGCGACCTGGGCAACACCCTGATTGTAGTAGAGCACGACGAGGACACCATGCGCCAGGCGGACTATATTGTGGATGTCGGCCCCGGTGCCGGTGTGCATGGCGGCGAGATCGTGGCCGCCGGCAGTGTGGAGGACATCTGCAATGCCCCGCGCAGTGTGACCGGCGAGTACCTTTCCGGCCGCAAATTTGTGGAAGTTCCCACCGCCCACCGCTCCGGTAACGGTAAAATGCTCACGGTGGTCAAAGCGCGGGAAAACAACCTGCAAAACATTACCGTGGATTTTCCCCTTGGCAAAATGATCTGCGTGACCGGTGTTTCCGGTTCCGGCAAGTCCACGCTGGTCAATGAAATTTTGTATAAGTCGCTGGCCGCAGCGCTCAACGGCGCCCGCAGCCGCCCCGGCCAGTGTGACGAAGTTCAGGGTATGGAATGGATCGATAAGGTCATCGGCATTGACCAGTCGCCCATTGGCCGCACCCCGCGCTCCAACCCGGCCACCTACACCGGTGTGTTCGGCGATATCCGCACCCTCTTCTCCAACACCCAGGATGCCAAACAGCGCGGTTACGGCCCCGGCCGGTTCAGCTTCAACGTCAAGGGCGGCCGCTGCGAAGCCTGCGAGGGCGGCGGCATTGTGCAGATCGAAATGCACTTTCTGCCGGATATTTACGTCCCCTGCGATGTCTGCAAGGGCAAGCGCTATAACCGCGAAACGCTGGAAGTAAAATATAAAGACAAAAACATCTCCGATGTGCTGGATATGACGGTGGAGGAAGCCTGCAATTTCTTTGCCAACCAGCCCAAAATTGCGCGCAAACTGCAAACCCTGCAGGAAGTCGGCCTTGGCTATGTGCAGCTGGGCCAGTCGGCCACCACACTTTCCGGCGGCGAAGCCCAGCGTGTCAAGCTGGCCAACGAGCTTGCCCGCCGCGATACCGGCAAAACCGTCTATATTCTGGACGAGCCTACCACCGGCCTGCACATTGCCGATGTGCACCGCCTGGTCAAGGTGCTGGATAAGCTGGCCGATGCGGGCAACACCGTGATCGTGATCGAGCATAACCTGGATGTGATCAAGCGTGCCGACTATATCATCGACCTGGGGCCGGAGGGCGGCAGCGGCGGCGGTACCATTGTGGCAACCGGTACGCCGGAACAGGTGGCCCAGAACCCGAACTCCTTCACCGGCCAGTACCTGAAACCCGTGCTGGAGCGCGCCTGGAAACTGCAGGGCACAGCTCCGGCCCCCGTGCCGGAAGAGCCGGGACGCCCGGCGCCCGCAGAGGAAAAAGTCTCCGCCCAGCCGCCGCGCAAACACAAAAAAGCAGACAAAAAATAACCACAACAGGGAACTTTGTGCAGCAAAAGCGCAAAATTGGATTTGACAATTCCTGTCAACCTGTGGTTTAATTATCTTTACGCGCCTGAAAAAGCAAAATTCTGCGCGCACAGGGGTACGCAGCAGCGTGATTCCCTGCATCCAAAACGGGAGGGAACTGCCGAATGGCAAAAAAGAAGGAAGAATACGGCAACGAAAGCATCAAGAGCTTAAAAGGTGCAGACCGTGTGCGCAAGCGCCCGGCCGTTATCTTTGGCTCTGACGGTGTGGAAGGCTGTGCCCATTCCATTTTTGAGATCGTATCCAACTCCATCGACGAAGCGCGTGACGGCCACGGCAACAAAATCAACGTTACCCTTTACCCGGATCACTCTGTGGAAGTAGAGGACTTTGGCCGCGGTATCCCCGTCGATTACAATAAAGCTGAAGAACGCTGGAACTGGGATCTTGTGTTCTGCGAACTGTACGCGGGAGGCAAATATGGCGAGGGTAGCGGCAACTATGACTTCTCCCTTGGCCTGAACGGCCTTGGCCTTTGCGCCACTCAGTATTCCAGCGAATGGATGACTGCGGATATTTACCGCGATGGCATGCACTATCACCTGGATTTCAAAAAAGGTGAGAATGTCGGCGGGCTGAAAAAAGAGCCGTTCACCGGCCGCCGCACCGGCTCCGTCATCCGCTGGAAACCGGACACCGATGTGTTTACCGACATCAATGTTCCGGCGGATACCTTCAAGGATATGCTGCGCCGCCAGGCCGTTGTCAATGACGGTGTGACTCTCGTGTTCAACGACCGCACGGGCGAACGTGCCGAAAAAATCGAATATTTCTATGAGCATGGCATTCAGGACTATGCCAATGAGATCGCCGGTGAGGGAACCCTGACCCCGGTGCATTTCTGCTCCGGTTCCGCAATCGGCCGCGACCGTGATGATCAGCCGGAATATCAGGTCAAAATGAACGTGGCGTTCTGCTTTTCCAACGCGGTGCAAACGCTGGAATACTATCACAACTCTTCGTGGCTGGAGCACGGCGGCAGCCCGGACCGCGCTGTCCGCCTGGCTTTTGTCAACCAGATCAACAACTGGCTGAAAAATAAGGGTCTGTACAAGAAAAACGAAAGCTCCATCACCTTCAACGATGTGCAGGACTGCCTGATTCTGGTTTCCTCCAGCTTCTCCACCCGCACCAGCTACGAGAACCAGACCAAAAAGGCCATCACCAACAAGTTTGTGGCCCAGGCCATGACGGAGTTCCTCAAGCACCAGCTGGAAGTCTACTTTGTGGAGCACCCGGACGAAGCCGAAAAAGCCTGCAAGCAGGTGCTAATCAATAAGCAAAGCCGCGAGCACGCCGAAAAAGCGCGTGTGTCCATCAAAAAAACAATGACCCAGCAGATGGACCTGGCCAACCGCGTGCAGAAATTTGTGGACTGCCGCACCAAGGATGCCACCCGCCGCGAACTGTACATCGTGGAGGGCGATTCCGCTATGGGCGCGGTCAAACAGAGCCGCGATTCGGAGTTCCAGGCTATCATGCCCATTCGCGGCAAGATCCTGAACTGCCTGAAGGCCGATTACGCCCGCATTTTCAAGTCTGACATTATCACAGACTTGATCCGCGTGATGGGCTGCGGCGTGGAGCTGGGCGGCAGCCACAATAAGGACCTGGCTACCTTTAATCTGGACAACCTGCGCTTTAACAAGATCGTCATCTGTACCGATGCTGATGTGGACGGTTATCAGATCCGCACCTTGGTGCTGACGATGCTCTACCGCCTGACTCCCACCCTCATCAATCAGGGGTATGTGTATATCGCGGAATCCCCGCTGTATGAGATCAACACCAAAAATAAGACCTACTTTGCCTATACCGAGCCGGAAAAGGCCGATATCATGAAGCGGATCGACGGCCAGAAGTTTACGATCCAGCGATCCAAAGGTCTGGGCGAAAACGACCCCGAAATGATGTGGCTGACCACCATGAGCCCCGAAAGCCGCCGCTTAATTAAAGTTCTGCCCACCGATGTTCAGCGCACGGCGGAGGTATTTGACCTGCTCCTGGGCGATAATCTGCAGGGCCGTAAGGAGCACATTGCGGAGCACGGCGCTGAATATCTGGACGATCTGGATGTATCTTAATCAGGGGAGGAGAGAGCAAAATGGCAAAAAAAGCAACCAAAAAGAAAGCCGCCCCTGCCCGCCCGCAGCTGGGCGATAACGTCGAGATCCTCTCTGCCGGTGAGGTCATCGAAAGCCCCATTACCGATACGCTGGAAACAAACTACATGCCTTACGCCATGAGCGTTATTGTTTCCCGCGCGCTGCCGGAAATTGACGGCTTCAAGCCCGCCCACCGCAAACTGCTGTATACCATGTACGGCATGGGCCTGCTGAAAGGCGCCCGCACCAAAAGCGCCAACATCGTGGGCAGCACCATGCACCTGAATCCCCACGGCGATGCCGCCATTTACGACACCATGGTGCGTATGGGCCGTTCCAACGAAAGCCTGCTGGTGCCCTTTGTGGACTCCAAGGGTAACTTTGGCAAGGCGTACAGCCGCGATATGGCTTACGCCGCCGCTCGTTACACCGAGGCAAAGCTGGAACCCGTGTGTGAAGAGCTGTTCCGCGATATCGACAAGGATACCGTGGATTTTGTGCCCAACTATGACGGTACCACCACTGAACCGACGATGCTGCCGGTCACCTTCCCGACCATTCTGGCCAACAACACACTGGGCATTGCGGTCGGTATGGCGTCCAACATCTGTTCCTTCAACCTGGTGGAGCTCTGCAATGCAACCATCGCCCTGATGAAAGACGACCAGGCGGATCTGGCCCAGCTGATGCCCGCGCCGGATTTTGTCGGCGGCGGTTCCATCCTGTATGATGCCGCCGAGATGCAGAATGTGCTAGAAAAAGGCCGCGGCAGCATCCGCGTGCGCGCCCAGTGGGCTTACGATAAAGAGAACAACTGCATTGACATCACCCGCATTCCGCCGACCACAACGGTGGAAGCCATCATGGATAAGATCACCGAGCTGGTCAAACTGGGCAAGATCCGTGAGATCAGCGATATGCGTGATGAAACCGACCTGAACGGCTTGAAGCTGACCATCGACCTCAAGCGCGGCCAGGACCCGGACAAGCTGATGGCGCGTCTGTTCAAGGCAACCCCGCTGGAGGACAGTTTTGCCTGCAACTTCAATGTGCTGATCGGCGGCCAGCCCCGCGTGTTGGGCGTGCGCCAGATTTTGTTGGAGTGGATCGCATTCCGCTCCGAATGCGTGCGCCGCCGCACCTACTATGATCTGCAGGGCAAGCAAAAGCGTCTGCACCTGCTGCGCGGCCTGGAAGCTATCCTGCTGGATATTGATAAGGCAATTGAAATTGTGCGCAACACTGCGGAAGAATCCGAGGTTGTGCCCAACTTGATGATCGGGTTTGGCATTGACGAAGTGCAGGCTGAGTATGTGGCGGAAATCAAGCTGCGCCACCTCAACCGTGAGTATATCCTCAAACGCACCGAGGAAATTGAGGAACTGGAAAAGGCGATCGCAGACTTGGAAGATGTTCTCAAACGCCCCGCCCGCATCCGCAAGATCATTATGACCGAGCTGGGCGATGTTGCCAAAAAGTATGGCAGCCCCCGCAAAACGGAAATTCTGTACGACCTGCCGGACGATTCTGCTGCCGATGAGCAGAACGAGATCCCGGATTACCCGGTCACGGTGTTCTTTACGCGGGAAGGCTACTTCAAAAAAATTACCCCGCAAAGCCTGCGCATGTCTGGCGAGCAGAAGCTGAAAGACGGCGATGAGGTGGTTTATACCAAAGAGACCACCAACAGCGCCGAGCTGCTCTTCTTTACCAACCATGCCCAGGTGTACAAATCCCGCGCATCGGAATTTGCCGATACCAAGGCCAGCGTGCTGGGTGATTATGTCGCTTCCAAGCTGGAAATGGAAGAGGGCGAAGTGCCGCTGTTCATGACGGTCACAGTCGATTACCGTGGTTACATGCTGTTCTTCTACCAGAACGGCAAGTGTGCAAAGATTCCGCTGGCCAGCTATATGACCAAGCAGAACCGCCGCAAGCTGCTGAAAGCCTATAGCGATAAGGAAGAACTTGCCGCAATGCTGCACATTGAGGAAGAAACCGAGCTGGCCGTCTTCACCAGCGGCGGCACCGGTGGCCCACGCTTGATCCTGGTCGGTAGTGCGCTGATTCCCGAAAAGGCTACCCGCGATACCGCCGGTATCAACATGGTAACGCTGAAAAAGAACGCCCGAATCGCCAAAGTGCGCCCGGCGGCGGGGCTGGAACTGAAAGACCCGCACCGCTACCGCGTGCGCACCCTGCCCGCAGCCGGCGCGCTGCTCCGCCAGGAGGACACGACCGAGCAGATGAGTCTGTAAGGAGCAAAAAAAGGCAATGCAATCTTTTTCTGCACAAGGCAGGGTAAAGTTCTTGCATTTTGCTTTTTGGTATGTTATATTATAACCTGTATGAGAGTTAGGGCAGGCCGAAACATCCGTTTTGGCTGTGGCCTGAAAAGGAGTTGCTGTTAATCCATGACCGCTTATGAAATCGCGTTCGGCGTTGTGCTGATCATTGTTTCGGTTCTGATCGTTGTGTTCACTTTGTCCCAGACCCAGAAAGGGCAGGGCCTGTCTGCTGCCATTATGGGTGATAGCAGCTTTATGGCTGCCGGCCGCGAGCGTGGCCTGGATGCCAAGCTGGCCAAAGTGACCAAAATCTGCGGCGCTGTTTTCTTTGTAGCTACGCTGCTGGTTGGTGTGCTGAGTGCCCGCTTGTAATTGAATGAAAGGAGAACGGTCTGGCCAATTTTGTTGGCGTTCCGCTTTCCCTTATTCAGGAACCGTCAACGACCCGCCCAATACCGCGGGTCGTTTTTTATGGGAAAAATAAAAAGGTCACAATGGTGCAGGTGCTGCCGCGAAACCAAAGGCCACGCCTGCTATGGAAGGACCCTGCCGGGTGGCAGGGTGACGTAAACGAGGAGTAAAAACAAAGGCATGGGCCGCTGCCTGTGCCCAACCCAAAGGAGATAACATGACACCATTACAGAAAAATATTCTTGCGGCGTGCAAGCACCGCCCCCAGACCCTGCGTGAACTGCAGAATGCTTTGCAGGTGGATAATTCCCGCCTGCGCAACACCGTAACCGGCATGGTAGCTACCGGTATGCTGTCCGCCCGCAACGGTACCTATGTTCCGGGCTTTGCCGTGATGGAAAATACCGATGCCCCCGCTGGCATTCCCTGCACACTGGTCAAGCTGGCGGCCCGCTTCGGCTTTGCGTCCCGCGATGACGGCACCGGCGATATCTTTATTCCCGGCCGCGCCCTGCATGGTGCTATGCCGCAGGATAAAATCATCATCAAACTGTTCGACCACCCCCGTGTGGAGGGCAGCGCCGAGGGTGAAGTGGTGGAGGTGACCACCCCACACAACACCTTTGCCGGTACCATTGTGCTGACTGAGGACGGCCGCCTTGCCGTGGAGCCGGACGGCTGCCGTGATGTGCGCATTGTGCTGGATAAAAAAGGCGTCAACGGCGCACAGCTGGGGGATAAGGTCGGTGCTATCCTGACCAACCGCGGCCAGCGCCATATGGACCATCGCTGCGCTGTTGCCGAGCGCTTCGGCACTTCCGACCGCGCAGCAGAGTGCGCCAAGGCTGTGCTGTATGGCCGTGATGTCCGCCAGGAATTCCCGGAGGAGGTATTGGCCGAAGCTCACGCATATGATAACGCTCTCATCGACCCCGCCGAAGCTGCCCACCGCGCCGACCTGCGCGGTCTGCCGATCTTTACCATCGACTCTGCCGAGACCAAGGATATCGACGACGCCATCAGCCTGATGAAGACCCAGAACGGCGGCTATGAGCTGGGCGTTCATATTGCGGATGTCAGCCACTATGTCCGCCCGGACACCGCGCTGGATAAGGAAGCTTATGAGCGCGCAACTTCCATCTATTACGCGGATAAAGTCATCCCCATGCTGCCCACCCAGCTTTCCAACGGCATCTGCAGCCTCAATGAAGGGGAGGAGCGCCTGGCGTTCTCCTGCCTGATGCAGCTGGATGAAAGCGGCAATATCCATAGCTATCAGTTCGTCAAGAGCGTCATCCGCAGCCGTGTCAAGGGCGTTTATAAAGAAATTAACGCTCTGTTGGACGGCTCCAATGACCCGGCTCTGGTGACGAAATATAAAGACGTTATGGCTCAGCTGCCCGCAATGACCGAGCTGTACGAAAAGCGCCTGGCTCTGCGCAAAGCACGCGGCGCGATGGACATCGAATCCGACGAAGCCAAGTTGGTCATGGATGAGGAAGGCCGCTGCGTGGATATCGTCAAGCGCACCCGCGGTGTGTCAGAGTGCATGATCGAAGAGTTCATGCTGCTGGCCAACCAGTGCGCTGCCAATGCGGGCCGCACCCATCATGTGCCGTTTGTGTACCGTATCCATGAAGCCCCCGATGCCGAGCGCATGGAAAAGCTGAGCAACACCCTGAAAGCCTGCGGCCTGAACGTCCACTTTGCCGGGGAAGTGCCCACCCAGCTGGAGCTTTCTGCCATTCTGGACGAAACCCGCGGCCAGCCCATCCAGATCCCGGTCCACACCGGTATCCTGCGCAGCATGCAGAAAGCTCGCTACTCTCCGGAGCCGAAAGGCCATTACGGCCTGGTGCTGGCAGACTATGCCCACTTTACCAGCCCCATTCGCCGTTACCCGGACCTTGCCATCCATCGCATCCTGACGGATATGCTGGTGGGCAAGCCGGAGCAGGAGCTCATCAAGGATTATACCGGTTTTGCCACCCACGCCAGCGAGCAGTCCAGCCGCCAGGAAGTTTCCGCCGTGCGCATTGAGCGCGATGTGGAGGACCTGTACAAGGCCGAGTATATGCACAACCACCTGGGCGAAGTCTACACCGGCACCGTGGCAGGTGTAACACCGCGCGGCATTTTTGTGGCGCTGGAAAACACCGTAGAGGGCTTTGTGCCTGCCGCACAGCTCTGCAAGGGCGAAGCCACTGTGGTGGAGGGCGTCAGCATTCTGGACCCGCTGACCGGAAAACGCTGGATGCTGGGTGACCCCGTCAAAGTGCAGGTGGCCGGTGCCAACGTTGCCCTTGGCCGCATTGATTTTGACTATATGCCGCTGTAATCATAGTTTTTTATAAAAAGAGCAAACCAATAAAAGCAAAGCTGCCGTCCCATACTGATATGTACCCGGTTTTCTGGACACGGGTAAAAATCGAATAATTAAGGCAATACCGCACAATTCCCGCCTAACGGCTCAAGCACCGCTCCGGCGGCTG
>OGYH01002292.1_pt1 | contig 15562 bp, 9 predicted proteins | sample 1576511 | NCBI WGS metagenome assembly OGYH01 (sample SAMEA3541522, study PRJEB24748) | human gut metagenome | biome: human gut; feature: human-associated habitat; material: faeces | place: China | collected 2012
GATGGGGCGAGATGCATTCAAGTCAAAACACGCATCCTCCGTGTCAATCAGCGGAATGATTGACACGGGAGTAAACAGTAACTGTCAACCATCAGAAAAAGACCTTCTGCCGGCAGATCAACCACTTGCAAAAGGTCTTTATAAAATGCTGTTATTTATTTTGTCTCAAGGATCTTATCAACACTTGCCAGTTTTACACTCAATACAAATACTTCAGCGGCAACTGCAAGTTCTTCCGGTGTTGGATAAGACGGTGCGATACGGATATTGCTGTCATGTGGATCTTTTCCATAAGGGAATGTTGCTCCCGCTCCTGTCATAACAACGCCAGCTTCTTTCGCCTTCGCAACAATCGCTTTCGCACATCCATCCAGCGCATCAAAGGAGATGAAATATCCTCCGCGTGGCGCGATCCATGATCCAATCTCAAGTCCGCCAAGTTCTCTTTCAAGAACTTCAAGAACAGTCTCAAACTTCGGACGCAGGATATCTGCATGTTTCTTCATATGTTCTACAATTCCGTGAATATCTCCGAAGAATCTTACATGACGCAGCTGATTTACCTTATCATGTCCGATTGTCTGCACACGCATTGTGCTTCTGATATCCTCCAGGTTCGCATCAGATGCTGCCATTGCTGCAATTCCTGATCCCGGGAAACTGATCTTAGATGTAGAAGAAAACTTGTAAACCATATCCGGGTTACCTGCCTTCTTACACTCCATCAGAATCTCAATCAGATAATCCTGTTTATCTTCATATAAATGATGTACGCAGTAAGCATTATCCCAGAAGATACGGAAATCTTCTGCTGCCGGCTTCAGGTTCGCAAAACGGAACACTGTCTCATCAGAATATGTGATTCCCTGCGGGTTAGAGTACTTCGGTACACACCAGATTCCTTTGATTGCCGGATCACTGCTTACAAGTTTCTCAACCATATCCATATCCGGTCCTGTTGATGTCATCGGTACATTGATCATCTCAATTCCGAAATGCTCTGTAATCGCGAAATGTCTGTCATATCCCGGAACCGGACATAAGAATTTTACCTTATCAAGCTTACACCATGGAGTACTTCCCATGATACCATGTGTCATTGCACGTGCTACCGTATCATACATCACATTCAGACTTGAGTTTCCGAAAATGATCACGTTATCTTTCGGAACTTCCATCATATCTGCAAGAAGCTGTTTTGCTTCATCAATTCCATCAAGTCCGCCATAGTTACGGCAGTCAACACCATCTTCACAAGTCAGATCAACACCACTTGTCAGTGTATCCATCATCCCCATTGACAGATTCAGCTGGTCTGCTGACGGTTTTCCTCTGGACATATCCAGTTTCAGACCTTTTGCCTTCACTTCTTCAAACTGCTCCTCCAGGCCACTCTTTAATTCCAATAACTCTTCTTTGCTCAAATCTTTATATGCAGTCATTGCAGGAATCCTCCACTTTCTTTATTTTTTCACTTTTGTTATTGTATATAATTTTTGACGTTTCGTCAATGGGTTCTTGCATTCTTTTTTATTTTTTTGTTTTTTTCAGCTTTATTTTCACATGTTTTGCATTTCAAAAATGTTTTTCATTCATTTTCCACTATATTCCGTGTTATCACTCTATCCCATCAGGTTTTATCTATGCATTATTGATTTTTTCTCCCCTCCTGTGATATCCTTAGAAAGTAGATTCCAGTCAGCATTCCACTTGACTGTGAATAAAAATCTTATAATTCTATGGAGGTACTAAAATGAATTTTACATTTGCACACAATAACCTGAATGTATATGATCTTGAAAAATCACTGGATTTTTACCAGAAAGCTCTGAATTTAAAAGTAGAACGTGAAAAACTTGCCGATGACGAAAGTTTTAAGCTTGTATATCTCACAGACGGTGTGACTCCGCATCTTTTAGAGCTCACCTGGCTGCGTGATATGGATCGACCATATGAACTGGGAGATAATGAGATCCATCTTGCATTTGCCGTCGATGATTTCGATGCTGCTTACAAAAAACATAAAGAGATGGGATGTATCTGCTTCGAAAATCCATCTATGGGAATTTATTTTATTGAAGATCCTGACGGATACTGGCTGGAAATTGTACCGGGCAAATAAGAAAAGTTTAAAAAAAGGAATCAGCATCACTGATTCCTTTTTTGGTTCTAATATCTTACATAATATGTAACACGTACAGAACTTACCTTAACCGGTACTCCTGTCTGCTGTGCTTCAATCATCTGTCCTCCGCCAATATAAATCGCTACATGCCCCGATGTCCAACAGATATCTCCCGGCTGAGGATTGCTTACAATTGTTCCTTTTGCAAGAATATCTCCACTTGTTCTTGGAATTGAAATTCCAGCCTGTCTGTAACAATACTGTACAAGTCCTGAACAGTCAAGTCCAACTCCCGGTGTAGTTCCGCCCCATACATATGGAACTCCGATCTGTGAATAAGCTGCATTTACAATAATGCTTCCCTTATCAGCACTATAACTTGGGCTTGATGAGGAAGAACTTGAGCTTGAACTGTTGGAAGAACTACTGCTTGAGCTTCCTGAACTTGAGCTGCTGGAGTTCGAACTACTGGAGTTTGAACTACTGGAAGAACTATTGCTTGAGTTATTTCTATTAGATGAACTACTGCTTGAGTTATTCTTCTTAGCTGCTTCCTCAGCTGCTTTCTTCGCTGCTGCTTCTTCTGCTGCTTTCTTCGCTGCTTCTTCCGCTGCTTTCTTCGCCGCTTCTTCCGCTGCTTTCTTTACAGCTTCATCAATCTTAACATCGAGATTTGCGATTTCACTACTCTTCTCTGTGATTGTTGTATTCAGTTCATCCTTCTGCGCATCATACTCTGTCTGTGTCTCCTGCAGATCAGCCATCTTTGTCTCAAGCGTTGTCTTAAGATCTTCTACTTTCTGAACTGTCGCAACATACTCTTCGAGCTTATCTCTGTCATAAGAATGTACCTGCTGGGAATATTCTGCCTGCGTCAGTACACTGGAAATATCTCCGGATGTCAGTACCTTCTCTACTGTAGCAGTTCCTGTTCCTTCTTCATACATATACTTAATACGAAGCTTCATAGCTGCATACTGCTGTTCCTGTTCCTCCTGCGCTGTCTTCAGATCTTCCTCCGTCTGAGAGATTTCCTCACCTGTTTCGATCAGATCATTCTCAAGATCAGAGATCTTGGTCATAAGTGAATTCAGCTGTGTCTGAAGATCGCTTACCTGATTCTGTGTCTCCTGCTTCTTCTGCTTCAGATCACTGACTTCGTCGGCAAGTACCGGTGTAACAGTCATTGTACATGCAAGTGTTACTGCAAGAATCATACTGCTTACTTTTTTTAACTTCATCTTTCCACCTATCCTTATTTTTATCTAGTCCCCCATGTGATGCATTATAATTTTCGTATCATACTCGTTGTAAATAGTTACATTATAATTCCACATACTCATATGTTATAATACAACATCTATTGTGTTTTTTCAACATATTTCTCGTAACAAGAGGGTATTATATTTACATTCTACGCTCAACATTATAGCGTATTTATGTAATATTTTCAATAGTTTTCCTTACTTTTTTCATTTTTTCGTAACATTTTTGTAACAAAAAATCTGGAAAGTTCTCTTTATTCTTAGATAAACTTTCCAGATTCCTGTTTCACTGTATGATCTTTTATTTTCTACTGAATATATAAGTTTGTATATCCCATCAGGCTTTCATCTACTTCTCTTGCCACTTCACGACCTTCACGGATAGCCCATACAACAAGAGACTGTCCTCTGTGCATATCCCCGGCTGTGAATACATCCTTCACATTTGTAGAATATTTTCCTGCCTCTGTCTTTACATTTGTGCGTTCATTCACTTCTACACCAAATGCTTTTGTTACATAATCCTGACTTCCAAGGAATCCAGCTGCGATCAGAACAAGATCTGCATCTACGGTATACTCGCTTCCTTCTACCGGAACCATCATTTTCCGTCCGTTCTTCTCATCTGTCTTACTCTCAAGCTTAATAAGAACTGCCTTACAGAGATTCCCTTTCTTGTCTTTTACGAATTCTTTCACTGTCGTTGTGTAAACGCGAGGATCAGAACCAAACACAGCGATTGCTTCCTGCTGACCATAATCCGTCTTGCAGACTCTTGGCCACTCCGGCCATGGGTTCAGCGGTGTCCTCTCGTCCGGTGCTTTCGGCATCATCTCCAGCTGGAGAACGCTCTTTGCTCCATGACGGATAGATGTTCCGACACAGTCATTTCCTGTATCTCCGCCTCCGATTACAATTACATTTTTTCCTTTTGCAGAAATGTAGCTTCCTGTTTTAAGCTTCATGTCATTTGCCCATAGTGCTTTCGTTGTTGATTTCAGGAAATCTACTGCAAAATAAATTCCCTGTGCATCTCTTCCCGGTGCTTTGATATCTCTTGGATTTGATGCTCCACATGCAAGGATCACGCGGTCATATTCTTTCAGGATATCTGCCGCCTTCACGTCTTTTCCGACATTACATCCAGTCTGGAAGATAATTCCCTCTTCTTCCATAATCGCAATCTTACGGTCGATAATCTGTTTCTCCAGCTTCATATTCGGAATTCCGTAGCGGAGCAATCCACCCGGTTTGTCCTCACGTTCAAAAACAGTTACCTGATGACCTCTTCTGTTCAGAAGATCTGCTGCCGCAAGTCCGGACGGACCGGAACCGATCACCGCGACTTTCTTTCCTGTACGCACTTTCGGTGGATTTGCCTTTGCATATCCCATCTCATATGCATTTTCAATAATTGCATATTCATTACTTTTTGATGCAACTGCTTCCTGATTCAGTCCACAGGTACATGCATTTTCACACAGTGCCGGACATACACGGGAAGTAAATTCCGGAAAATTGTTTGTCTTTTTCAGACGTAAATAAGCTTCCTTCCAATTTCCATTGTAGATCAAGTCATTCCACTCTGGCACAAGGTTGTGCAGTGGACATCCACTGGCCATTCCTGCAAGCGGCTTTCCAGACTGACAGAACGGAACTCCGCACGCCATACAGCGTGCGCCCTGAAGCTCCTGTTCTTCTTTGCTAAGAGGCGTATGGAACTCATTGAAATGTTTGATGCGTTCCAATGGGCTCTCTGCCGGTTTATCCTGTCTTTCATAATCCATAAATCCTGTCGGTTTTCCCATCTCTATGCCTCCTATCTTCCGTTCTTGATCATATTAAATGCTTCGATTTTTGCTTTTTCTCTACTAAGTCCTTTTTCTTCCATCTGGATGATCGTGGACATCATTCTCTCATAGTCTTCCGGAATGATCTTCTTGAATTTTGGCAGATATTCTTTGAAATTATCAAGAATCTTCTTACCTACCTCAGAGTTTGTATAAGCAACATGCTCCTGGATCATTCCTTTTAATTCCTGTACATCATACTTATCTGTGACACGTTCAATGTTGACCATTGCTTTATTTACTTTACGATACAGGCTGTTATCGAGATCGATCACATAGGCAATACCGCCGCTCATTCCGGCTGCAAAGTTCTTTCCAACCTGTCCAAGTACAACAACACATCCACCTGTCATATATTCACATCCGTGATCTCCGACACCTTCTACAACTGCACGTGCACCAGAGTTTCTTACCGCAAAACGTTCTCCGGCAACACCTCCTACAAATGCTTTACCACTTGTAGCTCCGTAAAGAGCAACATTTCCGATGATAATGTTCTCATCTGATTTAAATTTCACACCTTTCGGCTGACAAACAACCAGTTTTCCACCGGAAAGTCCTTTTCCAAAATAGTCATTACTGTCTCCTGTCAATTCCAGTGTCAGTCCTCTTGGGATAAATGCTCCAAAACTCTGACCGCCGGCACCTTTACACTGGATCACATAGCTGTCTTCTTCCAGTCCTTCCGGATATCTTCTTGTGATCTCAGATCCGAAAATTGTTCCGAAAGTACGGTCTGTATTTGTAACATCTACTTCAAGTCCTCTCTTTTCTCCTCTTTCAAGGGCTGGGAGAAGCTGTTTCAATAGTACTTTTTCATCCAACGTCTTGTTAAGTTCAAAATCATAGACTTTCTTTGGATTAAAGATAACACCTTTCTTCTCTTTCGCATATGGATTGTACAGAATCTGTGACAGATCCAGTGTTGCGGCACGCTCTGATGTCGGAACGTCTTTTACTTTCAGAAGATCTGTACGTCCTACCAGTTCATCCACTGTGCGGACACCAAGTTTTGCCATATATTCTCTTAATTCTTCTGCAATAAAACGCATAAAGTTAACAACATATTCCGGTTTTCCACTGAAACGTTTTCTAAGCTCCGGATTCTGAGTTGCAACACCAACCGGACAAGTATCCAGGTTGCAGACGCGCATCATAACACATCCCATTGTTACAAGCGGAGCTGTTGCAAATCCAAACTCTTCTGCTCCAAGGATTGCTGCAATCGCAACATCACGACCACTCATGAGCTTACCGTCTGTCTCAATACGGACACGCTCACGCAGACCATTCTGAATCAATGTCTGATGAGTTTCTGCAAGTCCAAGCTCCCACGGAAGTCCTGCATTCTGAATCGAGCTTCTCGGTGCAGCTCCTGTTCCTCCGTCATATCCTGAGATCAGGATAACTCCGGCTCCGGCTTTTGCAACACCTGCAGCAACTGTTCCAACACCTGCTTCTGATACCAGTTTCACAGAAATTCTAGCATTTTTATTTGCATTTTTGCAGTCATAGATCAGCTGTGCAAGATCCTCAATCGAATAGATGTCATGATGTGGCGGTGGTGAGATCAGACTCACACCAGGTGTTGAATGACGAGTCTTTGCGATCCATGGATATACCTTTCCACCCGGAAGATGTCCTCCTTCTCCTGGTTTTGCTCCCTGTGCCATCTTGATCTGGATTTCCTGTGCACTGACCAGATACCTGGATGTAACTCCGAATCGGCCGGAAGCAACCTGCTTGATTGCAGAGCATCTGTTTGTGTCAAGACGTTCAATATCCTCTCCTCCTTCACCGGAGTTTGATTTACCATGAAGCATATTCATGGCGATTGCCATTGTCTCATGTGCTTCTTTTGAAATAGATCCATAGGACATCGCACCTGTCTTGAATCTTGTTACGATTGAATCTACGCTTTCTACTTCATCAAGCGGTACACTCTTCTTCGGGAAATTGAAATCAAGCTGACCTCTCAGATTGATCTTCTCACCTTCCTCATCAACCATCTCTGTATACTGCTTGAACATCTCATAATCGCCACGTCTTGTGGACTGCTGAAGCACATGGATTGTCTGTGGATTATAGAGATGTTCTTCTCCGCCACTTTTATATTTATGTTTTCCAACACTGTCCAGTGTCATATCAACCTGCAATCCAAGCGGATCGAATGCTTCTGTATGGAAAGCAGTGTAATCTTCTGCAATTTCTTCAATACCGATACCACCAACACGGCTGACTGTATCTGTAAAATAGCGGTTAATAAAATCTGTCTTGAGACCAATTGCTTCAAAAATCTTTGCTCCCTGATAGGACTGGATCGTTGAAATTCCCATCTTGGATGCAATCTTAATAATTCCATGAATTACCGCTGAATTATAGTCATCTACTGCTGCATAATAATCTTTGTGAAGCAGATTTGCCTCGATCAGATGACGAATTGACTCATGTGCAAGATATGGATTGATCGCACATGCTCCATATCCAAGCAGTGTTGCAAAATGATGAACCTCTCTAGGCTCTCCACTTTCCAGTATCATCGCTACGGACGTTCTCTTCTTTGTACGTACCAGATGTTGCTGCAGTCCGGATACTGCCAGAAGTGACGGGATTGCAACGTGATATTCATCTACCTCACGGTCTGTCAGAATCAAAATATTAGCACCCTCGCGGATCACACGGTCAACTTCAATGAAGAGATACTCTATCGCCTTCTCAAGACTTGTGTTTTTATAATAAGTGATTGGAATCTCTGCAACTTTGAATCCATCCACTTTCATATTTTTAATTTTCAGAAGATCTGTATTTGTCAGGATCGGGTTATTGACTCTGAGCATCTTACAGTTCTCTTCCTTCTGCTCCAGAAGATTACCGTCTGTTCCGACATAAATAGTTGTAGAAGTCACGACTTCCTCACGGATTGCATCGATCGGCGGATTTGTAACCTGTGCAAACAGCTGTTTAAAATATCCGAACAGTGGCTGACGTTTCTGCGAAAGGACTGAAATCGGTGCATCCATTCCCATCGCTGCGGTTCCTTCGGCACCGTTCTTTGCCATTGTCAGAATAGAAGTTTTCACGTCTTCATAAGAATAACCAAACGCTTTCTGAAGCTGTGTACACTCTTCAGCTGTATATTTTGGCACATCCTTATTCGGGATTTTCAAATCCTTCAACTGAATCAGATTACTGTCCAGCCATTCTCCATATGGGAACTGATTTGCATATTTTTCTTTTAATTCCTCATCATCGATCACGCGTCCTGCAACCGTATCAACCAAAAGCATCTTACCCGGGTGAAGTCTTTCTTTCATCACAATCTTGGATGGATCGATATCCAGAACTCCAACCTCTGAAGAAAGAATCAGATTATCATCATCTGTAATGTAATATCTGGAAGGGCGAAGTCCGTTACGGTCAAGCACAGCTCCCATAACATCTCCATCTGAGAACAGGATAGACGCCGGACCATCCCATGGCTCCATCATTGTTGCATAATACTGATAGAAATCTTTCTTGTTCTGGGACATCTCTTTATTGTTGATCCATGGTTCCGGAATACAGATCATAACTGCAAGCGGAAGATCCATTCCACTCATCACCATGAATTCTAATGCATTATCAAGCATCGCGGAATCAGATCCGGAAGTATTGATCGCAGGAAGCACCTTGTGGAGTTCACCTTTCAGACATCCTGCCTCCATTGTCTCTTCACGGGCACGCATCTTATCTGCATTACCACGGATCGTATTGATTTCTCCGTTGTGGACCATAAAGCGGTTCGGATGCGCTCTCTGCCAGCTTGGTGCAGTATTTGTACTGAATCTGGAATGCACCATTGCAATTGCAGAAATAAATTCTTCGTCCTGCAGATCTTCAAAGAAAAGTCTCAGCTGTCCTACAAGGAACATTCCTTTGTAAACGATTGTTCTACTGGAAAGTGAAACAACATAAGTGTCATCACTGCTCTGTTCGAAAATTCTTCTGACTACATACAGTCGACGATCAAAATCAATTCCTCTCTCGTATTTTGCAGGGCGTTCAATAAATGCCTGCATAATACATGGCATGCAATCTACCGCTGTCTTTCCAAGAATGTCCGGATGAATCGGAACTTCTCTCCAGCCCAAAAGTTTCAGTCCTTCTTTTTTTACAATAACTTCGAAAATCTTTTTCGCCTGATTGCGTTTTAATTCATCCTGCGGAAGAAAGAACATACCTACGCCGTAATCTCTTTCATCTTTCAGCTTAATTCCAAGTGGCTGACAGACTTTCTTGAAAAATCCATGAGGAATCTGTGTCAGAATACCCACGCCATCTCCTGTCTTTCCTTCTGCATCTTTTCCGGCTCTGTGCTCAAGTTGTTCTACAATACTCAAGGCTCCTGCCACTGTACTATGTGTCTTTTTGCCTTTGATATTGACAATTGCACCAATACCACAGTTATCATGTTCAAAACTTTCGCGGTAAAGACCACGATTCTGACTTTCCATTTCTTTCCTCATAGTCGCTATCCTTTCTTCCTGTAATCTAAAGTTTACTTTAAAATCTTCTTTATTCGGCGCATTCAATCATTTCTTTCTCACGTCGTGTAAAACTTTTTCTAGAATATACACCCTTTTACCCAGGCTGTAAATAGGGAAATCCTTGTGAATTGTCTGATTATTTGATTTTTCATTGATTTTATTTGAATAGTCAGATTATTTTGATTTCCTTATAAAAATAATATTAATTATTAAGATTTCTGTTTTTCTTTGATTTTATTTGATAAAATAATAGATTAAAAAGAAAAAGCGCGACAAGGTTTCGCACCTCATCGCGCACAATTTAAGATTGTATTTTTATCAGTACAATTTATTTCATTTGTATTTCTTCATTATTCCTCTGTTTTCTGAGTACTCACCGGATCCCCGCTTCTCTGAATCCACACAAAACAAGCTGCACAGATAAATGTGCTGATAATCACTGCCGCTGCCATTTTAAACGGTTCTCTGGCAAGCCAGTTAAACACTCCGATATCTGTAAAGATCAAAGATCCCAGATTCAAAACAATGTGAAGCATAATCGGAGCTTTCATTGAACCAAATTTCTCATAAACATAGCACAGAAGAATTCCTAAGAGAAAAGTGTAGATCATCTGTACCGTGTTGGTGTGTGTGACTGAGAAAAACAGCGCTGACCAGATTGCCGCATAATAAAATCCTCTGGTCTCCCGGTACCTCTGATAAAGCACTCCGCGGAACATAAATTCCTCTGCAATCGGAATTGCAAATCCAAATACAATAATCTGGACCACAAAATCTGCTGAATACATATTCTGTGCTGTCTGAACATACTCCGGATCGACCAAAACGGCCTGTGCCATAACGGACAGACATGTAGCACCAATACTTCCGATCACTCCCATCACAAGAAGTGACCAGTAATTCTTCAGTGGCTTTTGAACTCCCATCCGCTGTATCCCTGCAATCTGCTCTTTCTTTCGATCGATAACAAACAACGTAACTGTCAGAAACAACGTCGCTGCTGTAGCAATCCCTGCAATCGCAACCTGACCTCCTATGATTTTATCAAACGCAGGACTTAATACTTCATAGTACTTATTCATCATTTCCTGATAATTAAGGACTTCTCCACTTTGTGTCATCCTGGAAGATGCTTCCCCCATAAAAGGAAGAATGATTATAAACTCAATCACAAATTCCATCACCAGCTGGATTCCCCAGAATCCAAGTAGAGGACCGGCAGCTCTCCAGAAGGAGCGTCTCGGATCATTTTTCATAAGACAATTCCTCCGCTATCTTCTGAATCCACTCTCTGATCTTTCTTGCTTCACCTTTTACAGTTCCCTGAACCATCTCCGGCTTTCCGCCTCCCCGTCCTTCGAATGCAGCATTTAACATTTTGGAAAATGCACGAAGATCCTGGGTTCTGCTTCCGATCACATAACGGTATCCCGCTACATCATTTCCATAAAACACAGCACAAAGAATTCTTTCTTTTTCAAGCACTTCATTCACATACTGACGCATGGCATCCGCACTGATATCCTCTGAAAACATACAGACCGTTTTTTCTTCTTCCGGAACAGACTGCGCCCAGACGTGTACAAGCTGGCGTTCTTTCTCCACCAGTGTCCGTTTCAAAGAATCCAGCTCTTCTTTCAAATGTCCCACTGCCTCTGCTGTCTCATATTCTTTCGCACAGAGCAACGCTGAAATTTTCCTGTTCTGTTCCTGCTTCTTCTCATAATCTGTAAGTGCACGGCTTCCACAGAGCATTGTCACACGAACGCCGCCTTTGTATCGCTGCATATTAACAAGCTTGATCATACCGATCTCTCCTGTGCGTTCAACATGCGGCGCACAGCACGCACAGATATCATATCCCGGAACCGATACGATACGAACCTGTCCCTCAATCTCAATCTTACTGCGATAATCCAGTTCTTCCAGCTCTTCTTTGGATGGATAAGACACTTCGATTGTCAGATTCTTCCACACTGCACGATTTGCTTCAAGTTCAATCTCCTGCAGTGCTTCTTTTGATATCTCTCCATCAAAATCCATCGTACAATCTTCTGTTCCAAGATGAAATCCGACATTGTTGAAACCGTATCTTGCATGCACGATTCCGGAAACAATATGCTCTCCGGTGTGCTGCTGCATCTTCATAAATCTGGTCTCCCAGTCGATCTCGCCTTCAACAATCTCTCCTGCTTCAAACGGCTGATCTGTAATATGCAGAATTCTTCCATTCTTTTCCCGAACATCAGATACCTTCGCATCCTTCAGTTTTCCTGTATCTGCATACTGTCCGCCGCCTTCCGGAAAGAATGCTGTACGTTCAAGTTCTACCGCATAGCATCCTTCCTTTTTCTCATATGGCTCACATTCCAGAACCATTGCAGTAAATTTTGAAAGATGGCTGTCATTGTAAAACAGTTTTTCTGTTCTTGTACCATCCATCAATCCATTTTCTGTCATAATTCGTATTACATCCTTTCCGGAGCTGTAAAGCCAAGAAGGTCGATGCAAGTCTCAAGCACTTTTTTCGCAAGTGTAAGAAGTGCAAGATAGCCTTTCTTCTTCTCTTCGTCTTCTTCTGCAAGAATCTTTGTCTCATGATAGAACTTATTAAAGTCGTTCGCAAGATCATAGATATATGCACACAACTTATGAGGAGCTGTCTCTTTATATACATTATCGATCACTTCATTGAATTTCACTACCTGAAGCATCAGAGACTTCTCTGCATCATTCTCAGCCGGTCTGATCGTTCCGTCAAGAACTCCGCCATTCTCAGCATATTTCTTGAGAATAGACTTAATTCTAACGATTGTATAAAGAATATACGGTCCTGTATTTCCCTCAAAGGAAGTAAATCTGTCAACATCAAAGATATAATCCTTAGAAGCCTGGTTAGAAAGATCTCCGTACTTGATCGCTGCAAGTCCAACTTCTTCTGCTGTACGTCTTGCATCTTCTTCCTCTACTGTACGGTTGTCCATGATCTTCTTATACATCTCATCATCAATCTCACGGATCAGATTCTCAAGACGCATAACACCGCCTTCTCTTGTCTTAAACGGCTTACCATCTTTTCCGTTCATTGTACCAAATCCAAGGAATGTAAGTTCTGTCTCCGGTTTTACAATTCCTGTCTTCTTCGCACAACGGAATACCTGCACAAAATGCAGTTCCTGACGCTTATCAACAACATAGATTACTTGATCTGGATCATACAGTTTCTCACGTTCTACCAGTGTAGCAAGATCTGTTGTATCATACAGCGCAGCTCCGTCAGATTTCAGAATCATACACGGAGGAATCTCTTTCTTATCTGTCTCTTCTGCAACGTCTACTACAAGCGCACCCTCATCATAATGTGCGAATCCTTTCTCCTTGAGCATCTCAACCATATCCGGAATATATGCCTGGGCATCTGCTTCACCTTTCCAGAGATCAAAATCTACACTCAGTCGCTCGTAGTTCTTCTTCAAGTCAGTTACAGACACATTCATGATATGTTTCCAGATTGCACGATATCCTTTATATCCATTCTGTAACAGATAAGTTGCATGAAGTGCTTCTTCTCTATAATCGTCGTGCTCTTTTGCATAAGCACTTGCTGTAGGATAAATCTCTTCCAGTTCACTGATCGTAAATGGTGCTTCTTCGGGATATTCTCCTTCAAAACTCTCATCAAAATACGGGAGTTCCGGTTTACGTTTTTTCAACTCTGTGATGATCAGGCCCATCTGATATCCCCAGTCTCCCAGATGGATATCTCCTGTTACATCATTTCCTTTAAAACGGATAATACGTTTAATGCTCTCTCCGATAATCGCAGAACGAAGATGTCCGACATGCAACGGTTTTGCCACGTTCGGTCCGCCGTAATCAATAATAACTTTTTTCGGATTCTTTTCTTTTTCAACGCCAAGATTCTCATCTGCTGCCATCTCATTCAAATACTCTGCAACAACTTCCGGTGCCAGCTTCAGGTTGATAAATCCCGGATTCACCGCTTCTGCTGATGCAAAATACTTGCTATCTGCAAGTTCTTCCACAACTGCATTCGCAATCATGATCGGAGCCTTCTTATATTTCTTCGCACCTGCCATTGCACCATTACACTGATATTCACAGAGATCCGGGCGGTTGGAAAGCGTAACTCTTGCAAGCTCTTCATCATATCCTGCTGCTTTGAACGCTTCTTTCATTTCTATTGTGATCATTTCCAGTAATGTCTTCAAAGTTTCACACTCCTCTTTACTTTTCGTTTGTCTTTTCTGCCTGACGGCAATTTTATTAAAACAAGTCTGCCTCCCAACTTTTCTGGAGACAAACAGCCACTATTTATTCTATCATGTATCCAACAGAACAGCAAGCGTTACTGTGCACAGTAACGGCAACGATTCAAATTGATCTGGACTGCCCCCGAAACCAATTGACATAAAAATAACCAATACTTATAATGTAACCACAGCTTTACACATACAGTTTCTACATCCTGTATGATATAACATCAGACAGAAAGGATATCCAACAATGTTAAAATTAGGTTCACACGTTGGCATGAGTGGAAAAGAAATGCTTCTTGGTTCTGCGAAAGAAGCCGTTTCTTACGGTGCCAATACATTTATGTTTTATACCGGAGCCCCACAGAATACCCGCCGAAAAGAAATCAGTGAATTGAATATCGAACCAGCATGGGAATATATGAAAGAACACGGAATTGATGAAATTGTCGTTCATGCACCTTATATCATCAACCTCGGTAATTCAATAAAACCAGAAACGTTCTCTCTTGCCGTAGAATTTCTGGCAAAAGAAATCGACCGCACGATTGCCTGCAGAAGCCACACTCTGATCCTTCATCCGGGTGCTCATGTAGGTGCCGGTGTCGAAATCGGAACTGCACAGATCATCAAAGGACTCAATGAAGTTCTCACTGCTGAGACTGACTGCTGTATTGCCCTTGAAACAATGGCCGGAAAGGGATCAGAAATCGGACGGAATTTTGAAGAACTTGCCCGGATTTATGATGGAGTTGTCCAGAATGATAAATTGAGAGTCTGCTTTGACACTTGTCATACAAGCGACAGCGGATATGATATCATCCATCATTTTGATGATGTTATGGAGTCTTTTGACCGTCTGCTTGGAAAAGATCAGATTGCCGTCTTCCATATCAATGACAGCAAAAATATTCCAGGAGCCGCGAAAGACCGGCATGAAAATATCGGCTTTGGAGAAATCGGTTTTGATGCAATTTCTACAATTGTCCATCACCCGGATTTCGAATCTGTACCGAAGATCCTTGAGACTCCTTATATTCCTTCTGTAACAAAAGCAAAGAAATCTTATGCCCCTTATAAGTATGAGATTGAAATGCTAAGAAACAACCGGTTTGATCCTGAAATGAAAGACCACATCCTTGCAGATTGTGAATAAAAAACTATATGAAAAAAGTCCTGTTATTCTCAGCCATCTGAATGTGCTGAAATAACAGGACTTTTTTATCCTATATATCCTATAGCGTCTGAGCGGAGTCGAACCGCCGCACATGCCTCCGGAGGGCATCGCTCTATCCACTGAGCTACAGACGCATCTCGGTTGTTAGTGGGAAAATTTAATTTCGTACAGCTAACAACCTTTTTTATCCTAGCACAATTCTGTATAAATGTAAAGTGGCAAATAAGTTACTGTTCACCCCCGTGTCAATCACTCCGCTGATTGACACGGAGGATGCGTGTTTTGATTTGAATGCATCTCGCCCCATCGCCAAAGGCGATTTAAAATGGCGAGATGCGTTGC
>OGYH01002298.1_pt1 | contig 15531 bp, 18 predicted proteins | sample 1576511 | NCBI WGS metagenome assembly OGYH01 (sample SAMEA3541522, study PRJEB24748) | human gut metagenome | biome: human gut; feature: human-associated habitat; material: faeces | place: China | collected 2012
GCGATATGTGCCGGATTTTATTTACAATATTGGTACAACGGTATTTTACCAGCCCTTTATGCGGTGGCTATGCTCATGCTTCGGATTCGTTTCCCAATCCCAGATAGGCTCGTAAGGCGGCTTCAATGACGGCAATTTCCTTCATATCATTCTGCACGGCAAAGAGCTTCATCGCCTTGGCAAGATCACGGTCAAGAAGAAAGTATTTGCCCACACGATTTTCCTTACCTTTGCCTGGCATCTTGCCCGTTGCAGTATCCGCTGCTGCCGGGGCTGGTTTTGCTTCGGGTTTCAGCTCCGGCGCTGGCGCACCGAACACGCTGTCGAGCAAATCTTCCTTTTCTTCCACGGTTGCAATCTGTCCAAGGCCGCCTTTTTTACGAGTCATATCGAGCCTCCAATCTGGTGAGAACTTCGCTGCCGAGCGCGGCATAATCCTGCGCTCCGTAGGATTTAGGATCATAGGAGAAAATGCTTTGCCCGTGGCTTGGCGCTTCGGCCAGCGTCACATTATCGCGGATGACCGTCTGCATGAGGTCGGCGCTGTGTTTTTGGGCCAACACGCCGAGCACATCACGACACAGACGCTTCCTGCGATCCACAAAGGTCGGAACGATACCAAGCACCGTCAAATGCGGATTCAATCTGCGGCGCACCCGCGCCATGTCGTCCTGCATGAGGGCAAGCCCTTCAAGGGAATGAAACTCCGTCTGCACAGGAATAAGCACAGCATCCGCCGCCGCATAGGTATTGATAGCCAGCAAATCCAGCGCGGGCGGACTGTCGATGAGCGCGACATCAAACATGCCCTGCACCTGTTCCAGTGCCTCTTTCAACAGCAATTCCTTGCCGATCTCTTGGGCAAAGACTTCCGGCATAGCTGCAAGCTGTCGATTGGCCGGGGCAAGCAGCACACAGCCCTTTTCTTCGCCGCGTTCCACCGGCACAGCAATATCCTGCCAAGCAGCCTTGGCCCGCAAGACATCCAGAATGCTGTTGCCGTCATTTTTTACACCCCAAGCACGGGTCAAGTTGGCTTGGGCATCCATATCCACAGCCAGCACCTTTTTGCCATGAGCGGCCAGAGCGGCTGCCAAATTTTGGGCGCTGGTGGTTTTGCCCACGCCCCCCTTCTTGTTGGCAATGACGATAGTGCGCATGAGAACCTCCAAAGGAATCAGTGCGATATGGCGTTGCTATAGCAATATATAAATATATTTTCAATACAAAAATATATTTATATAAAAATATACCTCTATAACAATAAACAAAAAGGAGTGCGGCTCATGCAGCGATCTGCCTTTATTTTAAGCCTTTTACTCTTGGCTGGGTGCGCGCAAAAAAACAGCGACCAGAGTGTGACCAGCCCTGCCGATTTTGTGGCAGTCACGCTTGGTCAGGCGGCGGAAAACGCCCACAGCGAACTGGCCATGCTGGCGAAACTGCGGGGGCAAGGCTTACAGCCTTTGCTCTTACCCGCTGACCCTGCGCTCAATCAGCCGGTATCCATTGCATGGACTGGCCCTGCCGAGGGAGCGCTCAAAGAGGTGTGCCTCAGCGTGGGTTACCGCTATCAAGAACTCGGCAGCCCTTCACCGCAAGCGCTCATGGTGGTGGTTCGCGGACTGAATCGCCCTGCGCATATGCTTCTGGAAGATATTGCCTGGCAGGTGCAGCCCCAAGCCGTGCTGCGCGTTGACCCCATTGGCCGCGTTATCACTCTGGCCAGAACAAGCAAGGCAGGGGGGCAGTCATGATGCACTGTCTGCTTTTACCCTGTTCGCTGTTGCTGTGCCTGAGCCTCATGGGTTGTGCCGCCACCAATGAGGAAAATCTGCCCCCCGTGCCCATGCCGCCGCAGATCACAGCAACCGATCTGCCGAAACAGTCTGCCCCGTCACCTGCACAGCCGCAGGGACAAACCATCACGATCAGCACGCCGCCCGATCTTACGGCGTCACCGCGCCAACACGAGCCAGAAGAGCTGGCTGTGCTTCTGGAAATGAAGGGTACAGCAATCAACGACACGGCTGTCAATCTCATGCGCCCCTCGGCTATCCGCGAGGCCGCGCAGCTCGTCACGTTTCAAACGGCCATAGCCTGGCGCTACAAACAGCTTGTGGCGTCCACCGAAGCGCACAGTGCCATCATGGACACAGCGTTCAACTTTGATCCCTTGCTCATGACGCAAGGAGATGCCCTGATTTTGCCGCCCGTGCTCACGCGGGCCGGGGCTTCTCTGCGCATCGAATCTGGGGAAACAGCCACAGCCGCGCAAACCTCCTATGAATTACTGGCTCCGGCCCGTTATGTCTCCGTGGCTCCCACATGGCGCGAATTTCTTATGGCAGACACCTTTCCCGAACCGGAAAAGCCCAATCAAGCAGTGATGCCGAAAAACGACAAAGAACGGCGCATCTGGCGAGAGGCTGTGCGTGAAGCCTGGGCGCAGGGCGTTGCAGAAGCGGATCAGCTTTACGCAGACAACGTCTCACGCATGGTGCGCCAGTATCGCGGTGTCATGCTCTACCATTTACTCACGGCGCAGCACCTTCTGAGCAAGGTCAACACGGCGTCCGCTGAAATAGGCACAAAAACCACGGACGGCGGCAATAAATTGCACATAGGGCAAAAGGTGTACCGCATTACAACGCCTTCCGCCTTTCTCCCCCAAGCTCAACGCAGCAGAAGGAAGTAAGCCATGACGGACGCATCTTTGCCCCTGTTTCCGCACGAGCCGTTATTACGGTGGGAGTATGCTGATATTGATGCTTTGCTGCTGTGGGCTACGCAAGCAGGCATGTCAGATTTGTGCCTCTGTTCTGGAAGTCCTGCATGGATGCGCCTGCACGGTGAATGGCGGGCTGTGTCTCAGCGGCCTATTTCGGCGGAGGAATTATTGCTGGTGCTGGAACGCCTGACCAAAAACAATTCTGTGTCGGCCATGATCAAGTCCGGCCAGAGCGACTATGATTTTGCCTATCAGATTGAAGAATCTCGCGGGGTACGCCGCCGGTATCGCGGTAATGCTACGCCGGTGGCCGATGGCTATTCCACAGGGGTGAAGATTGTTTTTCGCGCCTTGCCTGCCATGCCGCCTCTTCTTGAAGATTTGCAGGTGGAATCTGGCATTCTGGAACATGCCATTCCCGCCAACGGGCTGGTACTCGTCACCGGCGTCATGGGTTCAGGCAAAAGTACGCTGTTGGCCGCCATCCTGCGGCACATCATCGAGCACGGTGGCCGCAATGTCATCACCTACGAAGCGCCCATCGAATTTGATTACACGACCATCCCCAATGCGGGCGGCCCTGTTTCACAAAGTGCCATCCCCGATCATTTGCAATCATTTTTGAAAGCCACACGCAACTCCACCCGTGCCGCCCCGGACGTGGTGCTCATTGGTGAAAGCCGCGACCCGGAAACGCTGCGCGGCATGATTGAAAGCGCGGAAATCGGCGTGGCTGCATATTCCACCGTGCATACCCGCTCTGTTCCCGAAACACTCTCGCGCATCATTAATGTCTTCCCCGTGGAAGAACGTCTTCAGGTTTCGGCAACGCTGCTTTCCTGCCTGCGCCTTGTGGTGTCACAACGGCTTTTGCCTCTGCCGGACGGCAAAGGACGCACAGCATTACGCGAATATCTGGCCTTTACCCCGCAGATTCGGGAAATCCTGCTGGAAACTCCGCCAGAACGGATGATCAGCGCGTGTGAGCATTTGCTTGGCCAGCACGGACAGCGCATTCAGGACGCAGCAGAACGCGCTTTTGCCGAAGGAAGGATTGCCAAGGACAACTATCTGGCCATCTTGGCGGAACGGAAAAGATATCACGGGGAAGCCAATGAATCACAATCTGCTTTGGCGGGATAGCGCCCTTACGCCTAAAATTTTTATTCTGGATGCCCGCGCTGTTTTTCCGTTGGGGCTGTGGCTGTTCCATTGGGCGTGGTGGACGGCCTGTGTGGCTATGGCCGGAATTGTCCTTCTCTTCCTCGTGCAGCGCACGGGCATGACCCCGCTGGCCTGCTTTCGTGCTGTGCGCGTGGCCTTCATGGGCAGGCGGCGGGAAACAAAACAGCATGAAGTTCACTGGCGGCAACGCTGCCGCTGGGACGCATGAATTTGCTATATAAATATATTTTTCTCTGAACTATATAAAAATATTATTCTATGGAAATTATATGAACACTAAAAAACGAAATAAATACGGCATGTTCGATATTTCTCTCCACACACAGGAGAAGGAGGTCATCACACTTTCACGGAACGATATTGAACGGCAGTTGGACGCCGGAGCTTTCTTCATGAGCCATGAAGAAGCCCTTGAGGCCGGTTTGATCAGTCCCTATGGCGAGCCGGATACCGTAATTGTGGCTGTGCAGGAGGACGTATGAGTCAGGAACGGCCTGCGGAAAAGAAGAACCGCTTTCAGATCAGCCGTGAGGTGCAGGAGGATTTCGTCAACAGTGTGGCGGAAAATATGCTGGCTTTGGCGGAAACCGCAGGCAAATGGCAAAAACCGTGGGCGGCTGACACAGCTGCGGGAATGTGCCTTGGAGGGATGCCCTTTTGTGCCGCTACAGGCCGTGAATATGGCGGGGCCAACTTAGTCAAACTCATACTGACCGGCATCATCAAGGGCTACCAAGACGACAGGTGGGTAACATTCAAGCAGCTGCAACAAATTCAGGCCGCGCACCCTGAACAGGATATCAAAGTGAAAAAGGGGGCCAAAGGCGTGAAACTTCTGCGGCCCGAAGAAATTGCCTTCATCGTCAGAGAAGACGGCCCATGGGAATACCTCACGAATAAACAGCTCAAGGACATTGCCGCGCAGAGGGAACAGGGGCAGGAGACACCCGATGTGCAACACATGATGCTGTTCTATCCTTTTACCGTCTTTAACGCCGCACAAATAGAAGGCTTTCCGCCCAAAGAGCAACAGGCCCACATCATGACCGCTGTGGAGCGCAATGATTTCGTGGAACGCTTCATCGCCTGCACAGGTATTCCCGTGGAGCATCACACTGGAGACGCCTACTACGAGGCCAAGGCCGATGTGGTAAAAATGCCGTTTCCCGAACGCTTCATCAGTTCAGAAGAATACTATGCCACCAAGCTCCACGAAACGTATCATGCCACAGGTCATAAGGAGCGGGAGCATCGCAAAGACAATAAGGGGGAAACGCTCAAAAATTACGCCCTTGAAGAAATGCGGGCGGAAATGTTCTCCATGCTGGCAGGAGCGCGGTTCAATCTGCCCATGCCGGAAAGCAATTCCGCCGCGTACATCGCCCACTGGAATCAGAAGTTTTCTGGAGGGGATGCGAAGGCCGTATTTCAGGCGGCAGCAGAAGCGGCCAAGGTGCTGACAACCATGAATCACTTTGCCCTGGGTGAACAACCCAAGGCGGCATGGTTTCCTCTGCGGGAAACATGGACGGAACTCATGGCTATGCAGGTGCAACGCGATGCCGCCACCGGCGTTTATTTGCAGCAGTCTGCCGAGATTGCCGCCCGAAGCACTGATGCACATCTGCCCCGGCCCGTGTCTTCCTCTTTTGCCGAATCGGTCACAGCCTTTACCGAGGCCAATGATGCCGTGCTGAAAGCCCGCATCATCCTTCAAAACCCTGATTTACTCACTATGGCGCTCAAACAGGACAGCGAAGCGTCTCGATCTTTAGCAGATTTGTGCGCCGCGCTTTCGCAGAGCCTCAGTATGGGACTGGACGAAAAACAAGGAAAACCCGTACCGCAATCCCCCCAAACCGCTGCCCCCGTTGCCCGCATGAGGATATAACGATGAATCTGCTCATTTTGGAATCACCTGGGAAAGTGAAAAAAGTGCAAAGTTACCTTGGAAACGATTGGAAGGTCGTTGCCTCGGTGGGACATGTACGAGATTTGCCGGAACGGGAGATTGGCGTTGCCTTGCCTGACTTTACCCCCACTTATACGCCCACGGAGCGTGGCAAAGATGTGCTCAAGCGATTGAAAGGGTTAGTGGCTGCGGCTTCTGCCGTTTATTTGGCTACCGACCCTGACCGTGAGGGTGAGGCCATTGCCTGGCATTTGACCGATGCACTGGGGTTGAACAAACCCAAACGTGTCACCTACGGAGAAATTACCGCTGCCGCAGTGCAGGCCGCCATCAAGGCCCCGCGTTCCTTGGATATGGATTTAGTCGCAGCACAGGAAGCACGGCGAGTTCTGGATCGTTTCTGCGGCTATCTGGTCAGCGGGCCATTGTCCCGTGCCGCGGGCATACGTCTTTCTGCCGGTCGTGTGCAGAGCCCGGCTGTGCGTCTGGTGGTGGAACGCGAACGGCATATCAAAAATTTTGTGAGCGTGACTCATTATGGTGCGGAGTTGGCGTTCACCGAGGGCTGGAGCGCAACGTGGCTCACCAAGCCTTGGTTGGAAGATGGGCAGGAGTACCTGTTGGACAAAACTTTGGCCGAAACAGCCGCCGCGCTGCGTTCGGTCTCCGTGCGTGAATGCAAGGAATCTGAAAGCCGTACAGCCCCTCCTGCGCCTTTTACCACGTCCAGCCTGCAACAAGCAGCTTCCAATGCGCTCAAGTACACGCCTAAACAAACCATGCAGCTGGCACAAAAGCTCTATGAAGGCGGTCACATAACGTATATGCGCACGGATTCACCCAATTTATCGGAAGAAGCGATCAGCAGCATTCGCGCATTTTGTACAGCGCAAGGCTGGCCGCTGGTGGAAAAGCCGCGCACTTGGAAATCCAAAGAAGGCGCTCAGGAAGCGCACGAGGCTGTGCGCCCCACACATATCGAGGTGGAGGACGCAGGGGAAACGACGGATGAGCAAGCCTTGTATCATCTCATACGCTTGCGGACGTTGGCTTCACAGCTGGCAGATGCGGTGTATGACGTGCGCACAGTTCGCTTATCTGCGGAGTTGCACGGTAAAGAAGCCACTTTTGAGGCCAAAGGACGTGTGCTGCGTGAACTTGGCTGGAAGATACTCACAACGACCGATGCGGCTATGCAGGATGAAGAGGCCGACACGGACGCTCCAGAAAATCCTGTTCCCATGCTGACCGAAGGACAAAGCCTCGAAGCCTCCGGCGGCAAGCTCCTGACCAAAAAGACCAAACCACCCACCCGTTTTTCCGAAGCCAGTCTGGTGCGTGAACTGGAAAACAGGGGCATCGGGCGTCCGGCCACTTTCGCCGCCATTGTGGACACTATCCTCAAGCGTGAATACGTCCGCGTTGAAAAGCGTTTTCTCGTGTCCACGCCGCTGGGTGAACAGGTGGTGGATTTGCTCACCGGAGCCTTCTCTTTCCTTGATTTCGAGTTCACCAAGACAATGGAAGCCTCTCTGGACGCCATTGCCGAGGGCAAAGCCGCGTATAAAGAAGTGATGACCAAGGCCCATGCCCAGCTTATGCGCGAAGTGAGCACCTTCACTGCCAAGTATCCAGGGCAGGAACGCACAGCCCCCGAACCCACGGATTTTGCTTGCAAGGTCTGCGGCAAGCCACTTGTTCACATGAAGGGGCAGCGCCGGGATGGCTCCGGTGAATATGATTTCTTCGCCTGCTCTGACCGTGCTTGCAATACCAGCTATCCCAATGCGGATGGCAGACCAGGCGAACCCCGCAAGAAAGCCCCTGTCTCCAAGTTTATATGTAAATCCTGCGGTAAGCCGCTGGTGCGCCGCGAAAGTGCCAAAGGTGCGTTCTTTGGATGCTCCGGCTATCCAAACTGCAAGCAGCTTTACCAGATAACCGAAGACGGCAAACCTGATTTTCCAGCCTCAAGCAAAACCAAGAAAAGGGGGAAGCAGTGAGAATATTCTTTGTGATGCTTTTACTCGTGCTGTCTGCTGTGCCTGTTTTCGCGGGTTCGTGCAGTGATACTCAGAGCGCTGCCAGCACGGCCATTAAGGAGCGCAACGCTGCGGTGAAGGAAATCCACAACACGGCCATGCCTGATCCAGAAGAGGATCGGGGGGCGCTCTCCAGTTGCCTGGGCAGTGTGGCCAGCATTGGAGACGCCTTCTCCCTCGGCGTAAGTCTGCCGAGCATGGAGCAAATCATTTCAGGCATGTGCAATCGAGTGGATTCTGAAATTCAGAGCAAGATAAACGAAGCCTTGAGCGAAACACGTTCCTCCATTGGCGGCATTGGGCAGAATAATCCATTTCAGGTTTCCGGCAGCAGTAGTGGTATTGTGAGCGGAATTATTGGAAAAATTAAGTGAGCACAGGATATAAATATATGTTCCATAGAAAAATATATTTATATATTGCTATGATATTTTGCCCTATTGTACTGGCAGGCTTGACCGCTCTGGCCCTTCCCTCGGTGGCCATAGCGGCTGTTCGAGATAGAATTACCATGCCGGAGACACGCCCACTTTCTTGGGAGTGCGTTGTAGACGCGGCAGCCCAATACAATCTGCCGCTGGCGGCAATGGTGGGCATTCTGGCTACTGAAGGAGGCAAAACAGGCGAGGCTTTGAGCAATACCAACGGCACATGGGATATGGGGCCGTTTCAGATCAATACCTGCCACGTCAACGAACTGCTTCAGGCAGGTATGGCCCCTGAAATTATTTTGCAGGACGGCTGCGCCAATGCGTATGCGGCTGCCTTTATTCTACGCAAAGAATACGACCGTAGCCGTAATATCTGGGATGCCGTGGGCGCGTACCATTCCCGAACCCCACATCTTCATGCGGCATACCTCGGACGGGTCAAAAACCATCTGGTCAAGCTCTCGCGCACTGGATTGGCAAGCTTGCTCTCCCGCTGCGCAGCAACCGGCGGAGATGAACAATGAACGGGCAAAAGGAAGATTCCGGCAACGCTTTCTTCATTCTAGTTTGCCTCATGATTGCCGTGCTGTTCGTGCTGCCCGCGTGGTATGCCTCCAGAGCTGGATACATTAACGGTACTCTGTTGGAACTGGCAAAAACGCAAATCGCCGCGTTCGCAGTCTTCTCCGATGAAGCCCAGCAAGCCTTGGGCTTGATGGCACAGGCTGACCCCGCCGCGCTTTCCTGGGAGCAGATGACGAACGTCCTGCGTTACAGCGGCAAGTGGATACGCTGGCCCTATGCCGTGGTTTTGGTGGCGCTGGGGGTGGCAGCTATTTTCATGGAACGGACGGCTGGACTTATCAGACACCTGAACATGGACAGCTTGCTTGCGCATAATGCGGAATCTTTTGCTTGCCTGCGGCCCGTTGTAGGGCGTGGCAAATATCTTCTTTCGCGAGAATCTTACGACAACGGCCCTTGGCGTATTGCCCGCACTCCGGTGCAGTTTGCTGTGGAGCATGGCCTGCTGCTGGACAAGGACGGACAAGTATTCACTGCGGAGCAAGTTTTGCGGCGCGGTCTGCCCCATGCTGATCTTCCGGCATATGGCCATGCGTATTTGGACGAAGAGCAATCCGCTATCGTGCTGCAAGAACAGCTTGGCAAGAAATTCGGTGGGTTTGACGCGATGAGTCAGGAACGCAAAGTGCTGGCCAGCGCTTTTCTGGCCTATGCCGCTGGTGACAAGCACGCCTGTATGAATCTGCTGGATGCCATGTCTGCCTCCTATACCGAAAATGAGAAACAGGCTCCGGCCTGTCCTGTACTGGAAAATGCGACATTTCAAAAGCAGATGGAAAACCTGTGGAATACCCACAAAACACTGCTGGATGAGCCTATTCTCAAGCGTCATGCGGTCTTTGAGCTTCCTCTCTTCATGGCCATGCTCACGCTGGCCAGACGCAAGGGAGTTCTGGCTTCTTCGCAATTTTTATGGCTGCGGCCTTTGGATCGTCCTCTTTGGTACGCGCTGAACCAATGCGGGGGCCGAGCGGCTTGGGCTGAGGGCTTTGCCGCATGGGCACAATACGCGGCGGAAGAAAAAGCCGGTACTTCATTCCCCGAAGCTCGCACTGCCCATGCCGTGCAGCGCCTCAAGGATACACTGGCCGCGCAAGGTTGGTTTACGAAAATGCCCAAACTTTTTGAACCAACAGGGCTTCATTTAGACAAAGACGTGGTTTTCGCGGCGGCAGAAGAAAACAGCGAATATGATGCCAATAACGATTTGAATTTATTGCAAGAGTATTGAGGTGAACTATGACAGCACGAAAAGTCCGTGGTCTGGAAGACAGAGAAGCCCAAGAGCGTAAAGCGCTGCTGCGAGATGTGCGCTCTCCCGTGCATCAACTGCTGGACGCGCTCAAAAATGGCACAGTGCAGACCTGCTGCGTGTTCGGGGCGGGGGTGTGTCTATTGGCTTTTCCTACGGCTGCTACGCCATTCTTTGGGCTTGGGGTCTTCTTTTTTCTGCTGCGCTGCCTTTGTGTGAGAAATGAACGTCTTCCTTTTCGTATGCCACTTGGTTTATCTGGCACGGATAAAGGCGATCCCTTGCCCGGTCGGCGGGGCTTTGCAAAACCGGAGGGCATTTTTTTCCTCGGCAACCGCTTGCAAGACGGCAAGGAACTCTGGCTCAAGGCCAAGGATGTGCTCACCCACACGCTGCTTTTCGGAACCACCGGCTCCGGCAAAACGGAAACATTGGTGTCACTCTCCTACAATGCTTTGGCCACCGGCAGTGGTTTATTTTACATTGACCCCAAGTCGTCCCCAAAATTATCCATGCAAATGTGGCAATTAGCCCGTTTTTTAGGCCGAGACGATGATTTTCGTGTGCTCAATTACGGCACGTCCGGCAAACCCAAGGGCAAATCACCGCGCCGTCTGTCCAATACCAACAATCCTTTCACCTTCGGCAGCGCAGAATCACTCACGCAATTACTTGTGTCGCTTATGTCCGCATCAGATGGTAATAACAGCATTTTTGCTGATAAAGCGCAGGCGCTCATTACTGGTGTCATGTATGCCTTGGTGGATTTGCGGGACAAGGGCTTTCTCAAACTTTCCACCTCTGTGATTCGTGACGTATTGGCGCTGGAAAAATGTGTGGAATTAGCCCTGCATCCAGAGCTGGACGCGGAGTCCAGAGCGTCCATCAAGGCGGCCCTGGCCACATCCGGCTGGATTGCCGGACGTGAACTGAAAGATCAGCCACAGTCCTTTGCGGAACAATACGGCTATGCCCAATCATATTTCGGCAAGGCGTTATCGAGCCTGACAGATACCTACAGTCATATTTATGGAGCAGAAGATGGTGAAGTGGACTTTGCAGACGCCATCATGCAGCGGCGTATTCTTTTGGTGCTCCTGCCTTCGCTGGAAAAATCTCCGGCAGAGTTGGCAAGCCTTGGCAAAATCAGCCTGTCGGCTATTCGCAATGCCTGCGCTGTGGGCCTTGGCGCACAGATAGAAGGTGACGTTGCAGACGTGCTGGAAGCCCTGCCCACAAATGCCATCGGCATCGGCCCTTATCTGTGCATTGTGGATGAGTACGCGGCCATTGTGACACCAGGCTTTGAAGTGGTGCTGACCCAGGGCCGAGGGCTGGGCATTGCGGCTATCGTGGCCAGTCAGGATTACGCGGGCATTCTGGAGGCCGATAAAAAGGGTGCACAGCAGATGGTGGCCAATACCAGCATTAAAATTTTCATGAAGAACCTTGATTCAAGTCCTATAGGATTTAATTGGATACAAAATATCTTTGTTTTAGCAGCATTATTGCTATTTATGTTTTTTGCCGTCCATCCAAAAGCCTTGACATCCACCCCTAATAGGGGTCAATTTAGGGGTGTAAAAATCACCTTGTAAGGAAAATTGGGAGGGCAAAACATGGCAAGATTGGTGAAACCTTTGACCGCGACTCAGGTTAGCAACGCGAAGCCCAAGGCAGCGGCCTACAAGCTGTTTGACGGTGGTGGACTCTTTTTACAGGTCACACCGGCAGGCGGCAAGCATTGGAAAATGAAGTACCGACAGGCCAACGGCAAGGAAGGGCTGTTGTCCTTTGGTGCATACCCGGCTGTCTCTCTGGAGCAGGCCCGAAAAAAACGTGATGAAGCGAGGACGCAAAAAGCAGCGGGCAATGACCCAGGCGAAATGAAGCGTCAGGAAAAGGCGGACGTACAGTCTTTGGCAAAACACTCGTTTCGTGCTCTGGCAAATGCGTGGTTGGAGCTTATGGCAACAAAAATCCAGCCTAACACGCTCAAAGCATATAAGGGTATTTTTGATATGCACCTTATACCCGCGCTGGGAGACAAGCACATAAAGGATATAAAGCCAGCATTTCTGCTTGATGTTATGTACAGCATAGAAAAAAAGAACATAACACCGACATGCAAAAAGGCGTGTCAGCTTTGCAGTCAGGTTATGCAGTATGCCATTGCCTTTGGCCTTGTGGAAATTGACCCCATACCGTCCATACGCATTTTGCTTAAAACGCACAAAATACAGCACAGAGCGGCCATTCTTGACCCACTTGCACTTGGCAAACTACTTATCAAGATTGATTCATATGGCGATGAAAAGGGTTATTTTGCCGTAAGATACGCATTACAGATGATGCCGTACATTTTTGTCAGAACTACTGAACTCGTCAACGCAAAATGGAGTGAGATAGATTTTGAAAGCTGTGAATGGCGATATACGGTAAGCAAAACCAATACGCCGCATATTGTGCCGCTTGCACCACAGGTCATTGCCATTTTGAAACAGTTGCATGTGGGCACGGGCAATGGTGAGCTTTTATTCCCCAATATGCGCGACTACAGAAAACCCATCAGCGAAGTGACCATGATAGGCGCTTTGCGCCGCATGGGCTACACCCCGCAGGAAATGTCCATTCACGGCTTCAGGGCCACCGCGCGGACGCTTCTGGATGAGGTGCTGCGTGAGCGCTACGACCTCATAGAGCACCAGCTCGCGCATACCGTGCGTGACCCCAACGGACGCGCCTACAACCGCACCCAGCATTTGGAAGAGCGCAAACGCATGATGGAACGGTGGGCGGACTATCTCGACACCCTGCGCGAAAAGGCAAAACAGGAACAGGCCCATGCCTGATTGCAGTATTTCTGCATATCTCAAAAATGTGTCAAGTGCTCCATATGATTTTTTTGCAGACAGAATGAACGCCAATGGACATATGAGGATTGACCAAGCTGTATCATGCAGCGGTAGTTGTCAGACAATGAAAAAACCTGTGTTACGCTTTCTCAAAATCCCACGTTATGGAGGTCAACCATGCCGAGCAACTTATCCGAAAATGCCTTTCTGCGCTTGCCGCAAGTTTTGGCGCTCATCCCCATCAGTAAAAGCGCGTGGTGGGCAGGCTGTAAAACAGGCCGCTACCCGAAGCCCATCAAACTCAGCCCGCGCACCACGGCATGGCGCAGTGCCGATATTGCCGCCCTGGTGGAACGCCTTTCCAAAAATGAAGGAGAGTACGCCAAGCAGTAACGCCTCAGTTCCCGCCCATTCAAGCGAAAGGCGGCATGGTCACGAAATCCGTGGCCATGCCGCCTTTTTCCTTCATCAGTTCTTACCGAGTCGCCCTGGGCTTGCCGCTGCGCTCTTCAAGGTGCTTGATACCCGGATCGTCACTGAGCAGGGTCATTTGATGAATGGCTATGGCGTTGAGGCGCACGAGGCGTTCTCCCTGGGGCAAGCCATCCCTGATGAACAGGGCATTGAGGTTTTCCAGATTGGAGAGGCACACAAGCTGCGCGGCGGTGGCGTAGTCGCGCACGTTGCCGTCTTTGCCGGGGTTGGCGGCTCGCCATTGCGCGGCGGTATGCCCGAAAAGCGCCATGTTCAGCACGTCCGCCTCAGAGGCGTACACGAACGATGCCTGCGCCGGGGTCACGGCGTCCGGTATCAGGTGCTCTTTCACGGCGTCGGTATGGATGCGGTAATTGATTTTCACGAGGTTGCGTTTGATGTCCCAACCGAGCTGAGCGGCCTCGCTTTCCTTGAGCCGCTGAAACTCCTTGATGAGATAGAGCTTGAACTCCACCGACAGCCACGAGGCGAACTCAAAGGCAATGTCCTTGTGCGCATAGGTGCCGCCGTACCTGCCCGCCTTGGAAACAATGCCAATGGCGTTGGTTGTTTCCACCCACAATTTGGGCGTGAGCGTGAAGCTGTTCAGCCCGGCCTGATTTCTAAAGGCATCGAATTCGATGCGTTTAAAATCGGGGTTGTTCAGGCATTCCCACAGGCCGATGAACTCTATGGTGTTGCGGTTCCGCATCCAGTTCTGGATGATGTAGTTGGTTCTTTCCGCGTCACGGTAGCGGGCCATATCCGTCAGGCAGATGTAGTCCGCATCATGCAGCGCGGTATACCCGACCTTGGTATTCAGAACTGAAATGGTGCCCATGCCGTATGCCCCTCTTGATGCAGCTCGTATGGCCGTAATGTATCGTTTCCCCGCCAGATTGACAACGCCCGCCCGTGCGATGAGGCAGAGCGTTTCCCGTTCATGCTGGCCCAGTTTCAGCAGGCGGGGGTGTGTCTTCCTGCCCTGATCCGCCATGCCCAGTGTGCAGCCCGCCTGCCTCCGTTTCTCCGAGCAGCGCCTTCAGCCGAGCCAGCGAGACGGGAATATCTGACTGGCGCAAGGTCTCCTGAATGTCCTTCAGGCTGTGCCCTTCCTTGACGGCCTTGCACACGTCTTCGGCCAGCAGTGCCACCACTTCCTTTTTCGTTTTGCCGGATTTTTTGGCGGTCAGAGCGCAAAGCTGTTTTTGCGCCGCCTGAATCTGTTCCGTTGAATAGCGTTTTGCCTTTGCCATGAGCCAAACTCCTTCTTGATGATTGAAAGATGCAACAACACATAGCACAGGCAACTTTTTCATAACAAGTAGCAGAAAAATGTCTTGATGGATTGCTTTGTATCTTGATGTACATATTGCGATGTAGTTGCACAAAGTACTTTTGTATAGCTTTTCACGCATCTTTTCATGTACAGTACAGGCAAAAGCAATGAGCGCATCCGGTAACATTGAATTGCGGCTACGATGGGGGTTCTTCTTTACAGGATGACGGTTGTGACACAACCGTATCATCCTGCCAAAGGGCCTGCGCCCTCTGGACTCCCAAGGCAGCGCATTCGGCGCTTCGCTTCTCACGCGCCAAAGGCAGGGGCAGAAAGGCATGAAGGCAGAAAAGGCACAATCCGCCGCGGGCCTTTCCCACGCCCGCCAGTGGCTCACGCTCCGTGTGAGCGCAGAAGAGAAGCAGCGCGTGGAAGAGCAGGCTGCCCTTGCCGGGCTTTCTGTCTCCGAGTTCATGCGCCGAACCGTCTTCGGCGGGCGGCCCATTGTGGCGGCAGCGGACGAGGCCATGCTGCGCGAGCTTCGCCGCGTGGGGGGCCTGCTCAAGCATCATTTTGCGACCGTGCAGCAGGTGGGCTTGGGCGATGGCATAGCCGAACAAATGAGCGACACCCTGCGGATGCTCTCGCGCAGCATTGAGATAGTCTCACGCACATTCAGAGCTGACCGCCATGATCGTTAAGAAAATCAAGCGAGAAAAATCCGACAAGCCCAAAACATGGCAAATCGGCGACCTTGTGGACTATATCCGCAATCCACAGAACGC
>OGYH01002299.1_pt1 | contig 15529 bp, 18 predicted proteins | sample 1576511 | NCBI WGS metagenome assembly OGYH01 (sample SAMEA3541522, study PRJEB24748) | human gut metagenome | biome: human gut; feature: human-associated habitat; material: faeces | place: China | collected 2012
TTGACAAGATTACCCGGAGTGTTTCAGCCGGGTGTCCTGCTGGCCGTTCAGGGTCTTGATGCTGGCAATGTCGGTGTCGTGGCTGTTGCTGGACGTTTCCAGCACACCCAGACGACGACCGAACCAGAGCAGCATAATGTGGATGATGTTCGCCGCCATGTTGGAATCAGAGATACCAACCTCCATACGGTTGAACTGATCCTGTTCCAGCAATGTACCCTGCTGGATAACCTTGCCGTCCTGATCCTCAACATGGTTGCGCCAAAAGGTTCTCTTAAACATCAGCATTTTCTTCTATCCCTCCTTGCTCAGAAAGTCTTTTCCAGTTCTGCGTTTGCTTCCGCCAGCCGCATCACTTCGGGTTCGACCTCGATCAGCGGGAACGTAAACCGCAGCAGACCGGCGTTGATGCTGTCACGGGACAGGCTCACGCTCTGGCTCCCGGCCAGCACACCGTTGTTGTCGTAGACGCGCACACCGGTGATCGTGTCCTTTGCACCGGAACTCGGTGCATTGACATAGACCACCACGGCAGTCCCGGCAATCTCCTTGCTGTTGATCTCGCCGTCAACCCAAGTGCTCTTGTTGAGCTGGTACTGGAAGCGAGTGACCGCCCGCAGCAGTTCAGCGCGGCGGTTATTCAGAAAATTATCCGTAAAAAAAGCCATCCTCTTTCTCCTTTCTCTGCAAAAGAAAAAGCCCTTGCGGGCTGTTGCAGCTTGTTACAGGTAGGTCTTGCCGCAGACACGCGGCGTGATCTTGAACGCTTCGACTTTCACCTGACCGCCCGCCGTGGCCGCTGCGCTGGTTCCCAGCGTTGCCGCGCTCGGCTTTGTGCCGGTGGTCGAATCGCCCGCTTCTCCCGGACTTCCGGTGAATGCTTCCACTCTGGTTTCAGAGTAAAGCGGCATATTGGCGGTGTAGCCCTTTGTGCTGGTAACGGGCAGGTCGCCGGTCACGCCGCTACCGGTTTCCGCCGGGGTGATGGAGTAGCCATCCACCGCCGGGGTGGTTTGCAGCTCTTGTCCTGCGCTCCAACCTTTCGTCGCCACCTCCGGGATTGTGCCGGTGATTTTCGGGAACGCAAGGAACGCTCCGGCGTTCGCCGCTGCGTCCAGCTCTGCGCCGGTCGAGTAGCCCAGTTGGGCGGGCTTCCAGTATGTTCCGCAGTACGGAATACCACACTCCGGCACTTTGTAAGCCATGCACTCCACCGTCACGCCAACGCCGATGCTGTGCCGCACCATGTAGCTGATCTGTTCAAGGTGAGCAGACAGGCGTTTGGTGTAGCCCAGCAAGTCCTCCATTTCCCGGATGGTGTGATACTGCGCCGCCGCTTCCGTAATGTTGACGTTCAGCCGCCAGAAGCCCGGAGTGCCGCCGTAGTCGAACCACTCTTCTACCTCGGAATCAGGGTACACCGCACTTGCCTGTTCCCGGACGGCCTTGACCGTACCGGCGTACCGCTGAATCTCAATCGCCGTTCGGACGATTCTCCGCTTCGTTTCCACGTCGGCGGTGGAGTCGTACCACTCGATTTTGAGGTAAACGGCCATCTGATCCAGCACACCCTCGTCGCAGGTGTCCACTTCGGAGAACGTCATGCCGGTGTCGAGATATTCAAACATCCGGTCTTGCAATTCTCCGTAGACAGCGGACAGGACTTGCGCCCACGGCTGTTCTGCAACAATCCGCGGCAGGCCGTCCGTGATCCTTGCGTCCCGCAGGTTAATCATCCTCGATACCTCCGTAGATGATCGTCGGCGTTCCGCTCAGTTTCGGAATCTGCACAACGGCTTCCCCTGAATCAGTCCCGTTCTCGACCACCTTGTAGACCGGCTGGCGCAGCTCCACCCGTTTTACGCCCGCTGCCCGCAGACGGGAAGCCAGCTCCAACGGGTTAATATCCCTCCCAATGGAACGCTGCCACACCTGAAACTCTTCCACGGCCTTGGCGACGTTCTCCTGAACGATGCTTGCGCCCTTGGAATTACCAGAACCGATGTAATAGGTGAAGTCAATGGAATACTCCACTTCCTCCGGGGCCTTGCAGATTACAAGGTCTGTCATGGGGCGGCGGGCTTCGTTCATCAGATACGTTTGCATTTCGGTCATATCCTTTTCACTCGGCATCTTGCCGCCGGTCAGCATGAAGAAGATGTAGACCGTACAAGCAACATTCCGCGGGCTGACAGCGATTGCGCTCTCCACGTCCGACCGGAACGACATAGCCCAGAACTCGTAAGCGTCCTTGGGGCCAGCGCAGGAGTAGGTCGTAGGAGAAAGCCAAATTCTGCGGGTCAGGCTGTCGTCGCTCTCCACGTCTGCGCCGCCGCTGCTGGTGTCGGTGTTCTCCACCGCCGCCACATACGGAATGGCATCAACCAGTGTATCAACAACACCGGGCGGAATGTCGTTGCCGCCCGCGCCTACCACTTCGGCCTGTGCCAGCACATCCACATAGGTCTTGCCAATGTCGATCTGTGCATAGTCCATTGTGGCAAAATAAACACCCGCGGCAGTTCTGACGCGGGTTCCTTGCGGGATCATGGCAACGGTTTTCTGAACGGCAGACAGCGTAAAGCGAACCGTCACCGTTGCATAGGTTGCCGGGGTGCGCTTCACGCCAAACGGCAAGCCCATGTTGTCCAGCTCTGCGCCGGTCGCTGTTTTCAGCAGCGCACAGCGGGTGCGCTTCTCCGCAATCTGAATCATCATGTAGTACAGCTCCGTCATGCTTTTCAGGGTAAGCATAATCGGGTCTGCTTTGTTCAGGGGCGGGGCCGTACCGTTCACGGCCTTATAGTTCCGGGTATAGATTTCCGTCACCAGATTGCTTACATCCTGCAACGTAAGGTTTCCGGTAACGCTGTACTCCGGTATATCGGCAAACTCAGCAATGTTAGACAATCTGCACCACCACCTTTGGCCGGATGCGTCCTTGCTGGCTGTGGCTCGTTTCATACTGCACTTCCAGCACTTCTGCCCGCGGCTCGTACTTCTTTGTTTTGCGAATGATCTCTGCTGTAAGCACCGCCTGTGCAGCTTCGGCAGGCAGACTCAAACATTCCATGTTCAAGCCAAACTCCCGGTCAAGGGCTTGTTCTCCCTCTTTGCTGCCATAGAGTGTCAGCAGACAGTTGTAAATATCCAGTTCTTCGGTTTTGCCAGACGGCTCAATCTCAACGTCGAAGCCGCCAAGCGTCATAGTTTCCATATCATCGCTCACGGTGCGTATTCCTCCAACGTCAAAGTAACCTTACCGTCTTTCAGTCCCCAGAAACGATGCACCGCACCCCAGCCTGTCGTCACCTTTGTCAACTTGAACGGATTCTGCGACATAGGTTTGTTGTTCAGGATGAAGTAGTCAATCGTTCCAGCTTCACAGTGCTTCATGAGTGCGTCAAAGATTTTGCGCGGGTTCACGCCCAGCTTTGAAACCAACTGGATTTCAAACTGGTACGACTTCAAACCCGGCCCCGTGTACTCGCTCTTGTCTTTGCCGCCGATTACACTGTGCGTGGCCCAGTTGCTTGATGTACTTCCGGTGATATTGTCAGGTGTCAAGACGCGCCAACTTGATACCGTAAATATCAGTCCCGCATAGCATCCAATGCTTCCCCATGCCATAGGATCACCCCCCTTACGGTGTCGGAGTTCCGGTTTCGCCAGCAACAACATACGGGCCAGCCGTGGCCGCACCAGAATGAGTGTGCTTGTGGTTTACCAGAGAAATGCCGTTGATCTTGCAATCGCCGGAGCCACCAGAGATATTCACGGTCGATCCCTTGATGTTCACCGTCGTTCCGTTGAAGTTCAGCGTAACGCCCTTGATCTCAACCGTTCCGTTCTGACACACCTTTACGGTGGAACTTCCCACCTTGAAAGTCATGTCACCCTTGACGGTGTACTCCACGTTCTTCCCAACGGTTTCTTTCACATTGCCGTCGATGGTTTCCGTGTAGTCGCCGGTGTCGCCGTCGTACTGCTCAAATGCTTTTCCCTGCTCGTCGTTGTAGTCGTGCCGGTAGCGGCCTTTCTTGCCCTCGACGGGCTTGTTGTCCTCATTCCAGATCGTGCCGATGCACGTTCCCATTTCCTGACTGTCGGAGTTGTGGAGGACGCAGACCAGCTTGCCTACGACCGGCATCCGGTACATGGCATTGGAAACCATGCAGATTTCATCCGTGACCGAATCGGCGCGATCCTCGTATGTAACCTCAATGGTTCCGTCCTCGTAGTTCACCTTGGACACAGAGCCAATTCGGATAACGCTGCTCATGCTGTTACCCTCCCACTCTGCTTGCAGAAACTTTCGTCACCAGACCGGAAGATTTGTTCAGCGTGTGGCTCACGGTGTCCATGTAATACTTCCCGTTCAGTTTCCCTAGTCCCTTTATATTGATGCACATGGTCGAACACAGACTCAGGTTTCCCATCGTCGAAAAAGAAATGGTCGTGGCCGAATGGTTCTTGTTGTCGATGGCCGCTTGAAGCTGCCTTTTTGCGTCCGCTTCGCTGGACGCATACTGGTTCAGTTTCAGCATCCTGTCGGCAGTACCGATTGTGACCTTGATGTTGACTTTCTTTTTTTGGTTCGAGTAGGTGAACTCTCCGCCGGTGTACGTCCCGGAAAGCGTTGTGTTCCAGCTCAAAGAGTTAGGCACAATGTCCGCCGGGGTAAAGGTTGCTACTGCATCCTTTACGGCAGAGAAGATCACCGTGGAAATGGACGGCGGGCCGTGGTTCATCCCCGGCAGTGCCGTGAACGAGCTGCGCCGGGAGGCACTGGATGCCCTGCTGAAAAAGCGGGAGGTGCTGCGCCCTTGGCCCACCACCGAGGAGCACGTTGCCGCCCTGCCGCAGCGCACTCTGCCGCCCCGCCGCACCCTGCGTGCCCGGTTCGAGCGCTGGGAACAGGTGCCGGAGCGGGCACTTGACGGGGTGGAATACCTCATTTTGCCCATTGCACAGGCCGACCGTGTGCCCCGTGAGTGGCGGGCAAAGACCATTCTGGAACTGCCCCGGGTCATGTTCGGCGCGCTGGAGCAGGACACCGCCCGCCGCATCGCAGCCACGCAGGATGCGGGCTTTGCCGGGTACGAGGTCAGCAACATCGCCCATCTGCGGCTGTGCCGTGGGCTGCCTATGACCGGCGGCTTCGGGCTGAACATCACCAACAATGTGGCGGCGCAGTTCTATGCAGAGCAGGGGCTTTCCAGCCTGCTCATCCTGCCGGAGGTGAAAGACAGCGATATTTCGTCCATTGCGCCCACCCGGAACGGTAAGCCTGTGCCCACCGGCGTGATGATCTACGGTCATATGCCGCTGATGCTTACCCGCGCTTGCCCGCTGCAAAATATCCACGACTGTGCTCACTGCGATAAGACCGGCGTGCTGACAGACCGCAAGGCCAAAAAGTTCCCGGTGCGGTGCGGCCTTGGGGTGCGCACCATCTATAACCCAGTGCCCATCTACATGGGTGATAAGCCCGGCGCACTGGCGGTGGACTACGGCGTGGCCTACTTTACGCTGGAATCCCGCGAGGAGGCGGCGCAGATTCTGGACAGCATCCGCACCCACGCCCCCTTTGAGGGCGATTTTACCCGCGGTCTGTATTTTAAAGGGACGAACTGACGGGAAAACACAGGCATTGCCCCGGGCCTTGCCTGCCAAAAAAACAGAAAAACGAAACGAGGTTATACGATGGAACCCATCACTGTAAAATATAAGGTACTGGATGCCCGGGCAAAGGTGCCCGCCTATGCCACCCCCGGCGCAGCTGCCGCCGACCTGTGCGCTGTGCTGGACGCACCGCTGACCGTTGCCCCCATGCAGCGGGTGCTGGTGCCCACCGGCCTTGCCATCGAGCTGCCGGGTGCCCATAGTGTGGCGCTGGTGTACGCCCGCAGCGGCCTGTCCATCAAGCACGGTTTGTGCATGGCGAACGGCGTGGGCGTGGTGGACAGCGACTATCGCGGCGAGTTGAAGGTGCCCATGGTCAATCTGGGCACGGAAGCCTATACCATCCAGCCCGGCGAGCGGGTGGCGCAGCTGTGCATCGCCCCGGTGTACACCGCCGCCTTTGTGCCCGCCGAGGAGCTGGGCGACACCCAGCGCGGTGTGGGCGGCTTTGGCTCTACCGGAAAATAACCCTCTCCGTCAATGCTTCGCATTGCCACCCGAGAAGGGAAAATTTAGAAGAATAAACTGACTGATAAAAAAAGCTCTCCCCTTCGGGAGAGCTGTCACCGCAGGTGACTGAGAGGGTTTTATGAATCATTTGATCTTAGCTTCCGGCAGCCCCCGCAGGCGAGAACTGCTCTCCCTGTATACCACTGATTTCACCGTCTGCGTCAGCGATTTTGACGAGAGCGCTGTTACTGCCCCCACCCCGGCGCAGCTGGTGGAGCAACTGGCCATCGGCAAGTGCCTTGCGGTTGCAAAGCAGCACCCGGATGCTGTGGTCATCGGCTGCGACACCGTGGTGGATGTGGACGGCACCGTATTCGGCAAGCCCCACGATGCCGAGGACGCCAAGCGGATGCTGCGCGCGCTCTCCGGCAAGACCCATCAGGTGCACACCGGTGTGTGCATTGCAAAAGGGGACAGGACGGAGCATTTTGTGGACAGCTGCAAGGTGACCTTTTTCCCGCTGGGGGAGGAGGAGATCGCGTTTTATACCGCTACTCCGGAACCCTACGATAAGGCCGGTGCCTACGCCATTCAGGGGCGTGCAGCCCTGTGGCTGGACCGCATCGAGGGCGACTACTACACCATTATGGGGCTGCCGGTCAGCCGCACCGTACAGCTGCTGACGCATTTTTTGTGAGAAAAATGGAAAAATGATAGAAAACTTGCCGAAACGCTTGAGAAATGAAGCACTTGCGGCTATAATAGAACCGTGTTATTCTGCGCAGGAGGGTCTGTTTACCGCAGACTGTCCGGCATTCTGGGATAGATTTAAGGAACGATCGTAAGGAGATTTGGAACAATGAGTTTTCTGTCAAAGGACGTTGGCATTGATCTGGGTACTGCCAATACTCTGGTCTACATGAAGGGCAAGGGCATCATCATGCGCGAGCCCTCGGTCGTAGCGGTGGACACCAAGACCGATGAGGTACGCTGCGTGGGCGGCGAGGCAAAGGCTGTCATCGGTCGTACCCCCGGCAGCATCGTGGCGGTGCGTCCCCTGAAGGACGGCGTCATCGCCGATTTCGACATCACGGCCAATATGCTGGAGAACTTCCTCAAAAAGGCCTGCGGCAACAGCATGTTCTCCCGTCCTCGGGTGGTCATCTGCATCCCCTCCGGCGTTACCGAGGTGGAGCGCCGCGCAGTGCGCGAGGCTACCCTGAAGGCCGGCGCCCGTCAGGTGTCTGTCATTGAGGAGCCCATGGCTGCTGCCATCGGTGCAGGCCTGCCCATCAGCGAGCCCACCGGCAGCATGATCGTGGATATCGGCGGCGGCACGGCGGAGATCGCAGTCATCTCTCTGGGCGGTATCGTGGCTTCCCGCAGCGTGCGCATGGCCGGTGATATGTTCGATCAGGCCATCATCGCCTTCATTAAGCGCAAGTACAACCTGCTCATCGGTGAGCGCACTGCTGAACAGATCAAGATCGAGATCGGCTCTGCCTATGCGCTGGACCCGGAGCTGACCATGGAGATCAAGGGCCGCAACCTTGTGGACGGCCTGCCCAAGAACATTGTGGTGCACTCTGAGGATGTGCGTGGCGCGCTGCTGGAGTGTCTGGTCAAGATCACCACCGCCATCAAGGAGACGCTGGAGCGCACCCCGCCGGAACTGAGCGCAGATATCATCGACCGCGGCATCACCCTGACTGGCGGCGGCGCTCTGCTGCGCGGTCTGGATCAGCTGATCCAGAGTGAGACCGGCATTGACGTCCATATTGCGGAGGACCCGCTGGATTGCGTGGCCAAGGGTGCCGGTGCGGTGCTGGATCATGTGGATGTTCTGCACGACGTGCTGGATACCGATGGAGCTCACATGTAACGATGTAACAGAGGGTGCGGACGGCTCTGGGCTGTCCGCGCCCTTTTGCAATCGGAGGAAAACCCCTTGAAAGACTTTTTCGATACCTGGAAATTCAAGATCCTGGTGGGCATCGCGGTGTTTCTGGTGGGCATCATGGCCTACGCCGGTGCCAACGGCCGCCTGACTGCCGCTCCGCAGGAGCTGTTGAGCGTGGCGGCTGCTCCGTTCCAGAAAGTGGCTGCTGTGGTCAGCGGCGGCGTGGCCTCCCTGTGGGAAAAGTACACCAGCATCGATGACGTGATGGCTGAGAACGAGACGCTTAAGGCTGAGAACGCCGAACTGCGCCAGCAGATGGTGGATTACGACCGCGTCAAGGCCGAGAACCAGGCCTACAAGGCACTGGAAAGCATTCAGAGCCAGCGGCCTGAGATGAGCTATCTTTCCAGCTTTGTCATTGGCCGAGATCCGTTGGATTCCTTTTATGGCTTCACGCTGGACCGCGGCACGCTGGATGGCGTGGCCGTCAACGATGCCGTGGTCAGTGACCAGGGCTACCTGCTGGGCATGGTGGTGGAGGCTGAGCCCACCAGCTGCAAGGTGATGACCGTTCTTCACCCCAACTTCAACGCGGCGGGCGTGGTATCCCGCACCCGTGACAACGGCATCGTCACCGGCAGCTCCGAATACGCCGCCGATGGCCTGTGCGTGCTGACCAACCTTGCACGCAACACCCTGACGGAGAAAAGCGACCAGGTGATCACCACCGGGCTGGGCGGGGTGTTCCCGGCTGACCTGCTGGTGGGCGTGGTACAGGAACTGGTGCCCGAGGTCAGCGGCAAATCGACCATTGCCGTCATCAAACCCGGTACCGACCCCCGCACGGTGCGCCATGCGTTCATCATTACCAGTTTCTGAGGAGGGACCCTGATGGAATCACGCCGGAAACGCAGCCGGGGCCAGATCGTCAAATGGATTTGCTATGCGCTGCTGGGCCTTCTTTGTGCTGTTTTGCAGACCACGCCCGGGCTGTTCCAGTTCGGGGCGGCAAAGCCGCTCTGGCTGCTGCCGCTGGCGCTGTCGGTCGCCGTGTTCGAGGGCGAGTTCGCCGGGGCTGTCTTTGGGGCGGTCTGCGGCCTGATGTGGGACTGGCTGGCCGGGCGCACCGTGGGCATGCTGGCGCTGGAGCTGCTGCTGCTCTGCTTTGCCGTTTCGGCGGTGATGCAGCTCTACTTCAAGAATTCGGCCGCAAACTTTGCACTCATTGCGTCTGCTGCCGCCCTGCTGGTGCTCACGCTGGACTGGCTGTTTTTCTACTATATGCCCGGTTACAGCGGAGCAGCCGGCCGCTGGTTGTGGTTCGTGCTGCCCACGGCGGCGCTCTCGGTGCCCGTCTGCTTCCCTCTGTTCGGGGTCGTGCGCCGCATCCACGAAGAATTTAAGATCGACAACGGCGTGGTGTAACGCACCCCGCGCCGGAAGGAGAATCCATGAACCAAGAAGAACGGAAAACCGCCATCCGGCGGATGCGTGTTCTGGTTGCCGCCGCCTGCATCCTGATGCTGCTGTACGGGCTGCGGCTCATCTTTTTGCAGCTGGTCAACGGGGACGACTTCAAATCCCAGGCCACCAACACCACCGACTACAAGTTTACGGTCACGGCGGCACGCGGTGACATTGTGGACAGCCGGGGGGAGCGCATTGCCACCAGCGTCACGGGCTACAATGTGGTGCTCAACAAGCTGCTGATGGGAGACGAAGATCTGGACGGGATGCTCCAGAAGATCGTCGAGCTGCTGCGTGCCAACGGTGAGGGCTGGAACGATACTCTGCTCATCAGCCAGCCGGATGCAGCGGGCAATTATACCTTTACCGCCGAAGAGGGCAGCACCAGGGATCAGAAAGCCCTTGCCGCCATGAAGGACAATCTTGGTTTACAGCAGTATGCAACGGCCAATGATGTGATGGAGAAGCTGGTGGAGGACTACGACCTTGCCAGCTTTCCGCTGAGCTGGCAGCGCACGCTGGGCGGCATTCACTATGAGATGCAGCTGCAGGCGTTTTCCAATGTGAACAACTTTATCATGGCGGAAAACGTCAGCGAGGCCACCGTGGCGACCATCAAGGAGCACAGCCTCTCGCTGCCGGGTGTGGAGATCGTGGAAACGAGTACCCGCAGCTATGAGCAATCCACGGTGCTGCCCCATGTCCTGGGCCGGGTGGGCAAGATCACCGCTGAAAAGTGGAAGGTGACCGATGAAAACGGCCAGACCACCTACCCCCTGCGCGAAAAAGGCTACAACATGAACGACATCATCGGCATCTCGGGCCTGGAATCGGCCTATGAGAACGAACTGCGGGGCAAGGATGGCGTGGAGACCATCACCCGCAACTCCGATGGGGTCATTGTGGATACTGCCCTGACCACTGTGCCCGAGCCGGGCCACACCGTGCAGCTGACCATCGACAGCCGGTTCCAGAAGGCGGTGGACAAGGCGCTGGCCGAGAACATCGACATGATCAACCGGGTCTACAACACCGGCAGCATGAAAGCTGCCGCCGGTGCCGCTGTGGTGCTGGATGTGAAGGACGGCAGTGTGCTGGCCGCATCCAATTACCCCAGCTTTGACCAGAACCTGTATGCCACCCAGTACAGCGAGTACAGCGCGGACGAGAGTCTGCCCCTGTTCAACCGGGCGCTGCAGGGCCTGTACACCCCCGGCTCCACCTTCAAGCCTGCTGTGGCAGTGGCTGCGCTGGATTCCGGGCTCATCAACCAGTACTCCACAGTGTTCTGCAACGGCGTGTACACCTTTTATAAAGGATACAGCCCCCGCTGCACCCGCCATGGCCACAGCGGCAACATTGATGTGATCACGGCCATCAAGTGGAGCTGCAACGTCTTCTTCTACGATGTGGGCCGCCGCCTGACCAGTGATGTTTACGATGCCTACGCCTATAAGCTGGGCCTTGGTCAGCGCACCGGCGTGGAGGTCAGCGAGGCTGTGGGCCACCTGACCTCCAAGAACGACTCCAACTATATGGAGTCACTGGACGTTCAGGCAGCCATCGGTCAGGGCAACACGGTGGTCACGCCCATCCAGCTGGCCACCTATGCTGCAACGCTGGCCAACAACGGAACCCGCTACCGCACCCATTTTGTCAAGGCGATCCTGGATTCCAACACCGGCGAGGTGATCAGCGAGACCCAGCCCGAGGTGATGGATATCATCGAGGGTACCGGCAACACCTTTGAGCTGGTGCGGCAGGGGATGCGGCAGGTGCCCAGCACCATTACCAACAGCAAGATCAGCAGCTACCCCATTGCCATTGCCTGTAAGACCGGCACCCCTCAGCGCAGTGAGACCTACGCCCCGGGCAAGCACTACCTGAACGCTATGATGGTGGCCTATCTGCCCGCCGATGACCCGCAGATCGCCATTGGCATCACCATTGAGTACGGTGGCTACGGTGCCCGAACCGGCGATCTGGTGGTGGACATTGCCAACGCCTACTTCGCCATGCAGGACGGTACCCTGAATGAGGATGGCACCATCGGAAAGCAGGAGACCGCCGCAGACAGCACTTCTGCTGCCCAGACTGCCCCCGCCCAGACCGAAACCGGCACGGATACGGCAGCAGATACGGCCACAGATCCCGCCGCAGGCACCACGGATGCTGCTCAGGAGACCGCACCTGCCGGGCAGGACGCTTTAGACAATTGAAGAGAGATGAAACGCTGCTTTTGGTGAAATTTGGCGCTTTTTTTCGAAAAAAGTATGAAGTTTGTCTAAAAAACGGTTGTAAAAGAACGGAAACTGTGATACTATGATATATGCAAGAAAAATGCCCACTGGCGAAACAAAGGAGAGGTTGACCGATGACGATTGCACTGATTGCGCATGACTCCAAAAAAGAGCTGATGGTTCAGTTCTGTACGGCGTATTGCCGGATTTTGAGCCAGCATAAATTGGTGGCTACGGGTACCACCGGCAAGCTGATCTCCGAGGCAACAGGTCTGCAGATCCAGCGCTTTCTGGCAGGTGTTCAGGGCGGTGATCAGCAGATCGCATCCCGCATTGCCTGCAATGAGGTCGATCTGCTCCTGTTCTTCCGCGATCCGATCAACGCAAAGCCCAGCGAGCCCAACGAGATGACCCTGCTGCGCCTGTGTGATGTGCATAACATCCCGCTGGCCACCAACATTGCCACCGCGGAGGTGCTCATCCACGGTCTGGAACGTGGAGATCTGGATTGGCGGGATATCGTCCACCCGCAGAACTGAAAACTGGAATAAAACACAAGCCCCCCGCATGTTGGCCGGAAAACCAACGTGCGGGGGCTTTTTTGCATCCCTGTGATGGTTACAGGAACGTGACGGTTTCGGACAGAGGCTTGCGGGAGCTGTGGTTGGGCAGGGGACCTGCACCCTCGGCAGCGTGGCCCAGATCAAGAAGCATCACGATCTCCTCGTTTTCGGGCAGACCCAGCGCTTTTGCCAGCTTGTCCGGGTCAAAAAAGTTGACCCAGCAGCTGTCTACGCCTGCATTGGCAGCGCCCAGCAGCAGGTGAGTGGCCACGATGGTGGCATCCTCCATGCCGGAGTTCATCCGCTCGCCGGGGTAAGTAAAGGTGTGGTTCTTGTCATAGGCGACCACCAGACAGATGGGGGCACCGTAGCGGCAGGGAGTGGCAGCATCGATCTTTGCCAGTCCCTCTTCGGACTGAACGACGTAGATGCGCTGTTCCTGGGTGTTTTTGGCGGTGGGGGCCAGCCGACCGGCTTCCAGAATGGTGTGGAGTGCTGCAGCGTCTACCTTGCCTGCACCAAAATTTTTGCAGGAATACCGCTGTGCAATAAGCTGAGTGAATTCCATAACGATCTCCTCCTGACTTGGATTGGACGGAACAGAGCGCCGCTTGCAAGTGCTCTGTTATGCTGATTATACCACACTGCGCCGGTGGTGCAACCCTTAAAAGAGGTCCAGCATGTTGTCCAGATAGATCGCCTCCCGGACGTGGATCTGATACTCCGGCCGGGTCAGATAATAGAGCAGAAACTCCAGCACCAGCGCGCTGCCCAGTCCGCGCCCTTCCAGCTTGAAATTGGAAAAGCCCAACGGCAGATAGCGCTCCCGGATGTCCGCAGTGCCGATGAACCCGGGGTTTGCCATCGCCTTGGAAAAGCGGTAACCCTCCTGCGCGCCGGGGGCGGTGCACCGGTGCTCGCAGACCTCTCCCAGATTTTTGCGGCTGACGGCTTCGTAGCAGCGCCTGCGCTCGGTGCAGCCGAACCAGCAGCACTCATTGCAGAGAAATTCTACCTTGTCCTTTTCGGGCTGGGAGAGCGTATCCAGGGCATCGAAGGACTTGTTCAGCCGGAAGTCCGGCACGACATACCGGAACTCCGGCCGCCGGACCTCTGCCTGAAACGCCTGAAGATCCGTCAGGACCTTGGTGGTGGAGGATACGAGATAAAGCTCCGGGTAATGCTGCTGCAGGTAGTTCAAAAGCAGCTCGGAGTGGACGATGACCCCATTCTGCACAGTGCCCCGCTGGGCAAACTGCTGACACACTGCGTTGCATTTCCGGTCTGAGAGGTGCTCCGGGCGGAGCAGGGAATTGCTGAATGTGAGCCGGGCAGAGATGCCGTATTCCTGGGTCAGAGCCAGAACTTCGGCGGGGGAGTGCTCCCCGGCCTCCACGCGGCCCCCGCCCCAGATGCAATCCGGCGGCGCGCCGTAGATGGAGCCGATCTCGCACCAGTCATAAAAATATTCCCGGTGCTCCCGGAACAGGGGCAGGAACAGGCGGTAGAGCTCGTAGAACTCGAACAGTCCGGGCAGGTGATAGCAGGCGGTATGTTTCATTCTCGGATTTCCTCGGTGTCAGAAGGTGCGGCGGTGATATCCCGGTAAAAGATCGCCCAGGCCGCTTCCTCGTAGGGGTGCAGAAAGAAAAAGCCGGCGCTCAGCGGGATGGACAGCAGGATCAGCAGAACAAGGACCGTATCCGCCGAGTGGGTGAAGGCAAAGACGAGAGAGAAACCAATCAGCATGGGCAGGGTGCAGAGCAGCTCCCAGCCCAGAAAGCTGAGATCGAGGCAGAATAGCCGCCACTTGTTGCCGTCCATGATGCGCCGGGATTCAGTGATGGCTTCGTTGGCCGTCAGGCCGGGGTGCTCGGCCATGATATAGGGGGTCATGGCATAGCTGTAGGCTTTTACCACGCCGGGGATGAACAGCAGCAGCGACCAGAGCGCCACATAAAGCCCCTGCAGGAAATTCATGCAGAAGCCGTCCCACAGGCGGTGCTTCTGGGAAGCGAGGTCGGAGAGGGCAGCGTCCTTTCCGTCTGCAAGGTTCAGGTTGAACCGGGCGTAGCCCAGCCGCACCGCACCGCCCACGATGACGGTGAACACTGCCCAGGCAAGGATGCAGACCACGAGAACCGCCAGCACGCCGCCGCTGCCGGTGGAAAGCAGCCCGGCAAACCCCGGGGTGTCGCCGTTGGTGTTCTGGCTCATGTTGGAGATGACCCTGTCTGAGCTGCTCACAATGTTGGCTCCCAGCACACTGGCGATCAGTCCGGCCAGAACAGCTGTCTTCCATCTGCCACGCAGGGCATTCAGCGCAAGGGCACGATAATCAGCAGAAAGTTTCATAGAGCTTCCCTCCTGTCAGCAATGGAGATCGTTCGTTGAAAAACGGCAACTGCCGTTTTATATAAAATACGTTTCAGCCTGCACAAAAATTGCAGCCGGGACTTCTTTTGCAAAGGCTCATCCCCGGGCATCCTGCCGGGTGGTGCTGAAATATTCCTTGGGTGTCATGCCGTACTCCTTTTTAAAGGCGCGGAAAAAGTGGTTGTAGCCCCCGAAACCGCTGGTCTTGTACACCTCGGTGATGGGGAGGCCCTGCTCAATGAGGGTGCAGCAGCGGTCCAGCCGGGCCTTTACGATGTAGCGGTGCACGGTCTGGCCGGTCTGGCGTTTGAATTCCCGGGCAATATGCTCCCGGGAGACGAAAAACTCCTTTTCCAGACGATCCAATGTCAGTTCCTCGGTGAGGTGCGCCTGAATAAACAGGAATACCTCATCCAGCATCAGGTGGTGGCGGCTGACCGAAGCGGTGTGGAATTCGGCATGGATGCAGGCACGCAGTGCCAGTACCACGAACATCTGCAGGATGCCGTGCTCGAACGCCGCCGCGCCGAACTGGCTGCTCTCCTGGGGGAGCACCAGCAGTTTCCGGGCAAGATTCTTCAGCAGCATATAGATCTGGCTGTCCGGCCGGACAGCCACTTGCCGGAAGGGCACCAAGTTGAAGCTTTTTTCAAAGTCAGTGTCCTCATCCGACAACTGCGCCAGCATCTGGGGAGACAACTGCACCCGGATGATCTCCAGCGGGCCGTAGGCTCCGGCATATTCCAGTCTGCCGCCCTGCCCGGGCTTGAGGATGATCAGGTTCTGCTGCTGGGCGGGCAGCACCACCTCGCTGCACCGGAACACACCGCTGCCCCGCATGACCAGAA
>OGYH01002304.1_pt1 | contig 15471 bp, 13 predicted proteins | sample 1576511 | NCBI WGS metagenome assembly OGYH01 (sample SAMEA3541522, study PRJEB24748) | human gut metagenome | biome: human gut; feature: human-associated habitat; material: faeces | place: China | collected 2012
CAAACGCGTCCGCCGGGCCTTGCTTCGTCTGCCGCCGGGCGGCTATTCCCCGCGCCCGGCGCGGAACTCCTCCATGAACTGCTCGTCCTTGCGCTCCAGGCCCCGCTCCCCGGCGCGGCCCTCGATGTGGTGGGTGAACTCGTGGGCCAGGGTGGTGTAAAGCTCGTCCTCCCAGTCCTCCTCCGTCCAGTCCTCCTGCCCGGCCAGGGCGGCGAAGGAGCCATAGTAGAGGTTGATATATTTGCCCATCATGTCGTTGCAGTACTCGCCCATGATGTAGAGCTCGCCGTGCTCCCCCTCCGGGTCTTCTTTGGCCTCGGGCAGCAGGGCGATGCCGCCGTTGAGCTCGTCGTAGAACTCCGGCGGGAACTCCTCCGCCATCTCGTCCAGCAGCGCGCCCGCCTCGTCAAAGCTGAGAATCATACCGCTCCCCCTTTTGGCTTCTTCATGGTGATGGAAATCCGCTTTTTCTTCTCGCCGCCCCCCGCGGCCATGGCCGCGCGGGGGCCCCTCATTTCCCTGAACTCGCCCGAAGTGAATTCGGGCGAGTTCAGGGTTCCGGCCTGCCGGCCGGAACGCTTGGCGCGGCATGCGCCGCGTCCCGCCTGCGGCGGGGCCCGTCAAGGCCGGTTCAGCCCTTTGGCTTCTTCATGGTGAGGGAGATCCGCTTCTTCTTTTCGTCCACCTCCAGCACCCAGACGGTGACGATGTCGCCCACAGCGCACACCTCGGAGGGGTGCTGTACCCGGCGGCCCTCCCGGAGCTGGGAGATGTGCACCAGTCCGTCCTGATGGACGCCGATGTCCACGAACACGCCGAAGTCGATGACGTTGCGCACCGTGCCGGTCAGCTCCATGCCGGGCTTCAAATCCTTCATCTCCAGCACGTCGGTGCGCAGGATGGGGCGAGGCAGCTCGTCCCGGGGGTCCCGGCCGGGCTTCATCAGCTCGCCCACGATGTCCCGCAGGGTGGGCACTCCCACGCCGCACGCCTGCGCGGCCTTCTCCTCGCCGTAGGCGGCCACCCGCTCCCGCAGCCCGTCCAGGCCGCCGGCCTTCACGTCGGACAGGCCGTAGCCGCACAGGGTGAGCAGGGCCTCCGCCGCGCCGTAGCTCTCCGGGTGGACGCCGGTGTGATCCAGCACGTTGCGGCTCTCCGGTACCCGCAGGAAGCCGGCGCACTGCTCAAAGGCCTTGGGCCCCAGCTTGGGCACCTTGAGCACCCCCTTCCGGGTGGTGAAGGCCCCGTTCTCCTCCCGGTACTTGACGATGTTCCTGGCGGTGGTGTTGTTCAGCCCCGCCACGTAGGACAGCAGGGGGGCGGAGGCGGTGTTGAGATCCACCCCCACCGCGTTGACGCAGTCCTCCACCACGCCGGAGAGGGTCTCGTCCAGCCGTGCCTGGGGCATGTCGTGCTGGTACTGACCCACGCCGATGCTCTTGGGGTCGATCTTCACCAGCTCGGCCAGGGGATCCTGGAGCCGCCGGGCGATGGACACAGCGCTTCGCAGGTTCACGTCGTAGTCGGGGAACTCCTCCGCGGCCAGCTTGGAGGCGGAGTAGACCGAGGCCCCCGCCTCGTTGACGATCATGTAGCTGACGCCGCCGCCCAGCCGCCTGATGAGCTCCACCGTCATCTGCTCGGTCTCCCGGCTGGCGGTGCCGTTGCCGATGGCGATGTGGGCCACGCCGTGGCGGCGGATGAGCTTTGCCAGCGCGTCGATGGCCTCCTCCTTCTTCCGCTGGCTGAACGTGGGGTAGACCACCGCCGTGTCCAGCACCTTGCCGGTGGCGTCCACCACCGCCACCTTGCAGCCGTTGCGGTAGCCGGGGTCAAGCCCCATGGTGACAAAGCCCTTCACCGGCGGCTGCATCAGCAGGGGCTTGAGGTTGAGGCCGAACATTTTGATGGCCCCCTCGTCGGCCTGCTCAGTGAGCAGGCCGCGCATCTCCCGTTCCACCGAGGGGAAGATCAGCCGGTCGTAGGCGTCCTCGGCGGCGGCGCGGACGAAGGCCATGGCGGGGGCGCCGGGGTTCAGCACCGCCCGGCGGACGGGGATCAGGGCCGCCTCGCGCTCCATCTCCACGCTCACCTTGAGCACGCCCTCCCGCTCTCCGCGGTTGATGGCCAGCACCTGGTGGCCCTGTACCCGGTTCAGGGGGGAGCGGAAGGCGTAGTAGAGCCGGTAGACGGTGTCCTCCGGCTCCTTGGCCGCGGCGGCGGAGACCAGATATCCCTTTTTCCACACCAGCTCCCGCAGGCGCTTGCGGATGTCCGCGTCGTCGGAGATGCGCTCGGCGATGATGTCGCTGGCTCCCTGGAGGGCGTCCTCCGCCGTCTCCACCCCCTTCTCCGGGTCGACGAAGGCGCCGGCGGCCTCCTCCGGCGCGGGGCCGTCCGCGGCCTGGGCGAAGAGCAGCTCGGCCAGAGGCTCCAGACCCTTCTCGCGGGCCACGGTGGCGCGGGTGCGGCGCTTCTGCCTATAGGGGCGGTAGAGATCCTCCACCTCTGCCAGGGTGGCGGCGGCGTCGATGGCGGCGGAGAGCTCCTCCGTCAGCTTGCCCTGGCCCTCGATGGCGGACTTGACCTCCTCCCGCCGCTTGTCCAGATTGCGCAGGTATTGCAGCCGGTCGGCCAGGGTGCGCAGGGCGGTATCGTCCATGGCCCCGTGGAGCTCCTTGCGGTAGCGGGCGATGAAGGGGATGGTGTTGCCCTCGTCAATGAGGCGCACCACGTTTTCCACGTGGGCCTCGCTCCGGCCCAGCTCCCGGGCCAGTATCTGAATGATGGTATCCATAGTGGTACTCCTTACAAGATTGGGATAAGGCTATTTTACGCGAATTTGACGGGGAAGTCCAGCGGATTTCCTTGCGCTTTCCCTTCGGAAGCCGTAGAATAAAGGAAAAGGAGGGGAACGGCATGGACGAGCGGCTGAACGAGATCAACAGGGAGCTCAAGGAGCTGAACGAGGCCCTGGCCCGGCAGGGACGGATGGAGGCCCAGTGGAAGGATCTCCAGGACCAGCGGGCCGAGCGGGACCGGCGGGTGATGGAGACCGGCCGGGTGTTCCGCAAGGAGCAGGACGACGTGGACCGGCTGGAGAAGGGGGGCCTGCGGGCCCTGCTGCTCTCCCTCACCGGGGACAGGGAGGTGCGCCTGTCCAAAGAGCGGCGGGAGGCCCTGGCCGCCAAGCTCCAGTACGATCAGGCCCAGCGGGATCTGGAGGATCTCGACGGGCGCATCGGGGTCCTGCTGCGGGAGAAGGACGGCCTGCGCATCGACCGCATCCGGCGGGACGCCCTGCTGGAGGAGAAGGGAGAGCTGCTCAAAGCCCTGGGCGGGGAGACCGGCGCCCGGCTCGCCCGGCTGGACCAGCAGTTGGACGAGCTGGAGCACCAGCGCCGGGAGGTGGGGGAGGCCATCTCTGCCGGCCGCACGGCGGAAAGCGCCCTGTCCGCCGTGCTGGACAGCCTGGACAGCGCCGAGGACTGGGGCACCTGGGATATGCTGGGCGGCGGCCTGATGGCCACCATGGCCAAGCACGAGCACCTGGACGACGCCCGGGCGGGCATCGGCTGGGCCCAGCAGTGCCTATCCCGCTTCCGCACCGAGCTGGCAGACGTGCGGGACATGGAGATTCCCCAGGTACAGATCGGGGAGTTCGCCACCTTTGCCGACTACTTCTTCGACGGTTTTTTCACGGACTGGTACATCCAGTCCCGGATCAACGACGCCCAGCGGGGGGTGGAGGCGGTGGATTCCCGTGTATGCGAGGTGCTCAATCGCCTGCAATGGATGGATCAGAAGCTGGCGGAGGAGCAGAACGGCCTGAAGCGGGAGCGGGAAAGCCTGCTCCTCAGGAGCAGCGGTTCGGACTGAGGACGGGACAGGTTCGGCTCGGCTGTGGGAAGAGATATAAAACTAAAACGGGAGGTGCGGACAATGGTGGAAGAAATGGATTCCAGACTGAAACGCTGCCCCTGCTGCGGGGGCGAGACCGTGCTCGGCTCCCTGTACGGCTGCCGCCCGTGGGTGACCTACTGGCTTCCCCGGTACCGGAGCCTGCTGAGTCCTTTTTTCTCCAGGCGGAACATCGAGAAGAGCGGGGGCTTTCTCCTGGCCAAGGGGCGGGAGTACTGGTACCGCACCCCGCCCACGCCCAACCAGAGCTATTACTGCCCCAACTGCAAGCTGCTCCTCACCCGGGTGGACGGGTTCCGCACCCCGTAGCCACAACATGGTATGGTACGAAAAAGCGTGCGCGCCTCTAGTGAGGCGCGCACGCGGCCTGTTCGGAGATCCGCTTGAGGTAGGGCAGCTCCTTTTTCAGATCGCTGCGCACGCTCATGTGCCAGAAAAATTCCCCCAAAAAGAGCAGCTTGTGGATGGGGTCCTCCCGCACCAGGGCGGAGAAGAGCCGCCGCCAGGAGTAGATTTTCCGGCTGGCCCGGATGTGCTCCAGTTGGAGCTGGTAGGGGGTCATGCGGCGGGGGAAGTGGACGGCGTTGCCGTTGTATTTCGACCAGTCCTGGTGGAGCAGCCGGTCCCGGTTGGCCTCGTATACCGGCGTGCCGGGGACGAAGTACATACACTGGATCAGGGTGCCCTGGATGTGGTTCTGGATGACGAAGTCGGCCAGCTGGTCGCCCACGCCCGCCTCCTGGTCGTCGGAGCCCAGGATGAACAGCCCCCGGACGCTGAGGCCGTGGGCGCGGATGTTGCGGATGGCGTCGATGATCTCCTGCCGGGTGCTCTTCTTGTGGTAGGTGGCGAAGGAGGCGTCGTCCAGAAACTCGATGCCCAGATCCAGCTCGAAGAAGCCGGCCTGCCTGAGAAGGTCGAGCATCTCGTCGTCGAAGCCTACCTCGTACCGGGCCTGTACGTTGAAGCGGTAGCGGATGCCGCTGTCCACGATGGCCCGGAGGACGGACATGGCCCAGTCCCGGTCGGCGAAGAAGTTGTCGTCGGTGAGCCAGAGATCTTTGGCCAGCCGGACGTGGCCCCGGTGGAAGAAGCGGATGGACTCCCGGATGTCGGCCACCACATTTTCCGGCGAACGGGTGCGGACGCGGCGGCCGAAGTGGCGTACCAGGGCGCAGTAGTCGCAGTTATGGGGGCAGCCCCGGGAGGCGTGCACCTGGGGCCAGAGGGTGCTGTGCCCCACCATTTTGGAATAATTGTGGACTAAATTACGATCTGCAATCGTCTCGAAGCGTTCCGGCGGGGGCGGATAGCCGGTGGAGCGCAGCTCCTCCCCCTCCATCCAGGCCAAGCCGGGGAAGTCCGGCCGCTCTCCGCGGCCCACCGCCTCCACGAAGGCGCGGATGGTCTCGTCCCCCTCGCCCAGCAGCACATAGTCGCAGTGGCGCGCCGCCTCGGCGCAGTTCATGGAGGCGTGGAGACCGCCCAGCACCACCAGGCCCCGCCCGTGGGCCCGGAGGTGGTCGGCCAGCTCGTAGCCCCGGACGGCGGCGAAGGTGAAAATACCGATGAACACGATGTCCGCGTCCTCCACGTCGTCCATGTCGATACGGGAGATGGACTCGCTGTACATATAGGTGTCATCGACCAGCTCCTTGACAATGGTAGCCAGGGTGTTGAGTCCCACGGAGGGGGTACGGATGTAGCGGTCGTAGACGAAGTAGTTGAGGGGCGTGGGCTTGTAGGGGCGGTTGCCCGGCTCGAGAAAACGGATTTTCATAGGATACCTCCTCGCCACGGCGGCTTGGGTATGGGGAGCTTGTTTTCCCTATTCTATCACTTTGTACCTGTGGATACAAGGAGAGGGAGGAAGACCGTCTGTTTGGGGGGAAAACCTCTCCTTGACGATGGCGGGCGGGCGTGGGATAATAAAAAGAAACCAATCTTTGGGGGAGACAGCATGATCAATCGGCTGGTGCGGCTTTTCATCCAGGACTGCGACAATGTGACGGACCCAGCGGTGCGGGAGAAGTACGGCGTCCTGTCCGGGGCGGTGGGGATTGTGCTCAATCTGCTGCTGTCTGCGGGCAAGTTCTTCGCCGGCGTTGTGACCGGCTCCATCGCCATCACGGCGGATGCCTTCAACAACCTGTCCGACGCGGGCTCGTCGGTGGTGACTCTGGTGGGATTTAAGCTGGCGGGACAGAAGGCCGACGATGGACACCCCTTCGGCCACGGCCGGGCGGAGTACCTGGCGGGGCTGCTGGTGAGCCTGATGATCCTCCTGGTGGGGCTGGAGCTGGGCAAGACCTCCATCGGGAAGATCCTCCGCCCGGAGGCGGTGGACTTTTCGCTGGTGTCGGTGGCCATTCTGGCGGCTTCCATCCTGGTGAAGCTGTGGATGAGCCATTTCAACCGGGTATTGGGGAAGAAGCTCGGCTCGGCGGCCATGGCGGCCACCGCCGCGGACTCCCTCTCCGACGTGGTGGCGACCTCCGCCGTGTTGGCGGGCACCCTGGCCGGACACTTCGCCCACCTGAGCATCGACGGCTGGGCGGGGGCGGTGGTGGCCGTCTTTATTCTGAAGGCGGGTTGGGGAGCCGCCAAGGACACCATTAACCCCCTGCTGGGGGCCAGCCCCGACCCGGAGCTGGTCCACGCGATCCGGGAGGTGGTGCTGTCGCATCACCAGGTGGTGGGAATGCACGACCTCATCATCCACGACTATGGCCCGGGGCGGCGGCTGTGCTCTTTCCACGCCGAGGTACCCCAGGACGCCGACATCCTGGAGGCCCACGACGCCATCGACCACATCGAGCGGGAGATCCAGCAGAAGTTCGGCATTGAGACCACGGCGCACATGGACCCCATCGCCACCGACGACGAGTCGGTGAACCGCCTGCGGGAACAGGTGGCGGCCCTGGCAAGGGCCGTGGAGCCGGAGATGACCATCCATGACTTCCGGGTGACCAAGGGGCCCCAGCACACCAACCTGATTTTTGACGTGGTGGTGCCCCACCGCTGCCGCCTGCGGGACGAGGAGCTCTGCGAACGCCTGTCCGGGGCGGTGCGTGCCCTGGACGAGCGGTATTTTGCGGTCATTCAGGTGGACCGGGCCTATGTGGAGACCCGGTAACCCCCTTTTACAAAAAATTCACCCTTGCGGGGAAAAAAGCCGGTATAATACCGGAGAGAACAACATAGAAAAGGACGGTGCGCTATGGCCAGGAAGGTCCTGATTGTGGAAGACGACTCCAACATTGCCGAGCTTCTCCACCTCTATCTGGAGAAGGAGGGCTTTGAGACAGCGGTGGCCGGGGACGGCGGCAAGGGGGTGGAGCTGTTCCGCTCCTTCCACCCGGAGCTGGTGCTGCTGGACATCATGCTGCCTGTAATGGACGGCTGGTCGGTGCTCAAGAAGATCCGGGAGAACGACAAGACCCCGGTGATCATGCTCACCGCCAAGGGGGAGACCCAGGACAAGGTGGCCGGGCTGGAGGGGGGCGCCGACGACTATATCGTCAAGCCCTTTGAGATGAAGGAGGTGCTGGCCCGCATCCACGCGGTGCTCCGCCGCTTCGGCGGCGAGGAGGAGGGGAGCGGCGAGAAGAAGCTCACCTTCGACAAGCTGGTCATCAACCTGGACTCCTATGAGCTGCTGGTGGACGGCAAGCGGGTGGATACGCCGCCCAAGGAGCTGGAGCTGCTCTACCACCTGGCGGCCTCCCCCAACCGGGTATTCACCCGAAACCAACTGCTGGACGAGGTGTGGGGCTTCGACTACTTCGGCGACTCCCGTACCGTGGACGTGCATATCAAGCGCCTGCGGGAGAAGCTGGAGGGCGTCAGCGAGCAGTGGAGCCTCAAAACCGTGTGGGGTGTCGGTTACAAGTTTGAGGTTGTGAGCGGCGCATGAAGAGCCTGTACGGACGGCAGTTCCTGCTGACGGCGGGGATGATTCTCATCTCCTTCGCCCTGCTGGGGACCGCCTTTATCGGCCTGTCCTACCAGTATACAATCCGGGAAACCCGAGACTCCATGGAGCGCAACGCCGATTATGTGGCCGACTTCACCGCCAAGGTGCGGGCCGAAGGGATCGACGTGCGGGACATGGCCTACCAGCTCTATGTTGCCAATGTGGCCCACATCGCCAACGCCTTTGTCCTGGTCACCGAGGCGGATGGGGAGCTGGTACTCTGTTCCGATGGAGCGACGATCCAGAGCGGGCTGGGGGGGAACTATCTGCCCCAGTCCATCGTCAGCCAGCTCCAAAAGGAGGGCGGCTACAGCGGTATGACCACTCTGGGCGGCCTGTTTCCAGAGAAACGCTTTGTGGCGGGCACCCCCATCACGGTCAAAACGGTGAACCTGGCCACCGGGCAGACCGAGCAGACCATGATCGGCGTGGCCTATGTGGCGGCGGAGACCTCGGACATCACCGAGCTGTGGCAGGCGTTCATCTCCATCTTTTTCTTTACCGCCGTGGTGGTACTGTGCGTGGCTTTCATCACCAGCTCCATCACCTCCCTGCGGCTGACCAACCCCCTGAAGGAGATCGCCGAGACCGCCCGCAAATTCGGCCACGGCGAGTACGAGGTGCGGGTGCAGGGCTATGAGAAGCGGAAGGACGAGGTGGGCGAGCTGGCCGAGGCCTTCAACGCCATGGCCGACTCCATTGCCAAGAGCGAGGCCCGCCGCAGCGAGTTTGTGGCCAACATCTCCCACGAGCTCAAGACCCCCATGACCACCATCGCCGGCTTTTCCGACGGCATTCTGGATGGCACCATCCCGCCGGACAAGGAGCGCGCCGCCCTACAGACCATCTCCTCGGAAACCCGGCGGCTCTCCCGCCTGGTGCGGCGGATGCTGGATCTGTCCCGCCTCCAGTCGGCGGAGAATGTCACCGCCCAGGAGCAGTTCGACGTGTCCGAGGTCATGCTGCGGGTGCTGGTGAGCCTGGAGAACAAGATCAATGCCCGCCATCTGGACGTGGACACCCAGCTCCCCGACGGACCCGTGCTGGTGTGGGGGGATCCGGACGCCATCACCCAGGTGTGCTATAACCTGCTGGACAACGCCATCAAGTTCTCGGCCGAGGGGAGCACCATGGGCCTGTCCATCACTGCCAAGGGGGGCAAGGCCCATGTGGCGGTGCGCAACCACGGCGACACCATCCCCCCCGACGAGCTGGCCATGATCTTCGACCGCTTCCACAAGAGCGACAAATCCCGCTCCGTGGACCGGGAGGGAGTGGGCCTGGGGCTGTATATCGTCAAGACTATCCTCAACAACCACAAGGAGAACATTTCCGTCACCAGCCAGGACGGCGTGACGGAGTTCGTATTTACCCTGACGCTTGCATGACGCCCCGGCAGACGGGGCAAGAAGGAGGGCCCATGCGCGGCTACTATTACGATCAAACGGGGGAGGCCCCCCGGAGCACCCCGGCGCCGATTTCCGCAGGGCGCCGCCGGCGGTGGAGCGGCGCAGCGGCGGTGCTCCTCTTTCTCCTGACCATGGCCCTGCTGGGCGGCCTGACTGCGGCGGCGGGGCTGTGGAGCCACAGCCGCCTGGAGGAGCTGCCGGCCCTGGCCGACAGCACCTGGCAGCCCCTTCCCGTCCGGGAGGAGCTGCCGGAGGAAACCACGGTAGAGCGGGCCCCCACCGGGGACGGCACCACCCTCACCATCTCCCCCCTGCCCAGCGGCGGGGCCCACAGCCTCCAGGAGATTTACCGGGAGAACATCGCCTCCATCGTCAGCATCCGGGGGAGCAAGGGGGACGGCATGAGCCTGGGCACCGGCGTGGTGATGTCGGAGGACGGGTATATCATCACCAACAGCCACGTCATTGAGGGATGCGGCGCCGTGGATGTGGTGCTCCAGGATGAGCGTGTGTTCCAGGCCCTGCTGGTGGGACAGGATGCACAGAGCGATCTGGCGGTGCTGAAGATTGACTGCGCCGGCCTGACGCCCGCCCAGTTCGGTGACTCCACCCTTCTGGAGGTGGGGGACGCGGTGGCGGCCATCGGCAATCCGCTGGGGGAGGAGCTGCGGGGCACCATGACCGACGGCATCATCTCCGCCATCAACCGGGATGTGAACGTGGACGGGTACACCATGGTACTGCTCCAGACCACCGCCGCCCTCAACTCGGGCAACTCCGGCGGGGCGCTCATCAACGACCGGGGACAGGTGGTTGGCATTACCAACCTGAAAATGCGGGCCTATGACAACACGGTAGAGGGCCTGGGCTTCGCCATTCCCACCACCACGGTCAAGACGGTGGTGGATGCCCTCATCGCCCACGGGCGGGTGGAGGGCCAGCCCACCATCGGCATCACCGGCTATACCGTGACGGAGGAGCTGGCGGAGGAGTACGGGTGCCCCCGGGGGGTGGCGGTACAGAGCGTCCGGGGGGGCTCCGACGCCCAACGGCAGGGCGTCCTGCCCAACGACGTGATTGTGGCGGTCAACGGCGAGACGATCACCGACATGGACCAGCTCCAGGCGATCAAGGAGGGGCTGGCGGTGGGGGACGTGCTCACCTTCCGCCTCTGGCGCGGCGGCCACTACCTGGAGCGGGACGTGGCCCTGGTGGACCAGTACACTCTGGAGGAGTAGATAAAAAAAGAGCGCCCCGTCCTGGGGCGCCCAAGAGAGATGTGTGCGGGAGAATGGAAGAATCGCGGGTTGGAATTACACTCGCCTATTGGATAAGCTGTGCTCTTATCATACTATGATTTCCATAAAATGTCAAATAGAACTTTTGTCGAAAGGCGGCGAATGGCTAATGCTGATTCTCAACGGGGTAGTTCACCCCATGGACGGGCCGGTGATTCCCCGCGGCTTCGTGGCTTTTGAGGGGGAGAAGCTCACCGCCGTAGGGCCCATGGAGGCCCTGCCCGCCGGGGCGGAGGGCCCCGTGCTGGATGCGGAGGGGGGGCATATCCTGCCCGGCTTTATCGACGCCCACTGCCACCTGGGCCTGTTCGGGGATGCCCTGGGCTTTGAGGCGGACGACGGAAACGAGTCCACCGACCCCTGTACCCCCCAGCTCCGGGCAGTCGACGGGGTGAATCCCCTGGACCGGGGCTTCCGGGAGGCACGGGAGGGGGGCGTGACCACGGTGCTCACCGGCCCCGGCTCGGCCAACCCCATTGCCGGGCAGTTCCTGGCCCTCAAGACCGACGGCCGCTGGGTGGACGAGATGGTGCTCAAGGCCCCCGCCGCCATGAAGTTCGCCCTGGGGGAAAATCCCAAGTCGGTCTACAACGACCGGAAGGAGACGCCGGTGACCCGTATGGCCACCGCGGCCCTCATCCGGGAGCACCTGGCCAAAGCCCAGGAGTACCAGGACAAGCAGGCCAAGGCGGACGGAGATCCCGACCAGGACATGCCCGATTACGACGCCAAGCTGGAGGCGCTGGTGCCGGTGGTGGCGGGAGAGCTGCCCGCCCACTTCCACGCCCACCGGGCCGACGACATCGCCACCGCCGTGCGCCTCAGCCGGGAGTTCGGGCTGAAGCTGGTGGTGGTTCACGGCACGGAGGGCTATCTGGTGCCCGAGCTGCTGGCGGAGGCGGGGGTGCCGGTCATCACCGGGCCCTGCCTCACCGACCGCTCCAAGCCGGAGCTGGTGGGCCAGACCCTGGACAACCCGGCCCTGCTCCACCGGGCGGGGGTGAAGATCGCCATCTGCACCGACCACCCGGAAACGCCCATCCAGTACCTCCCCCTTTGCGCGGCTATGGCGGTGCGGGGGGGCCTGGACCCGGAGGAGGCCCTGGCGGCCATCACCAGCAGCGCCGCCGAGATTGCGGGCCTCTCCAAGCGGGTGGGCACCCTCACCCCCGGCAAGGACGCCGACGTGGTGGTTACCAAGGGCCACCCCTTCGACTGGAACGGCGGCATAAAGGCCGTCTTTCTCAACGGCCGCCGGGTCAAATAAACGGCAATGGACCCCGTCCACAGGGACGGGGTCCATTGCCGTCTTACAGGAATATGTACTTGAGCAGGAAGAGTACGGCCAGCACCGCCAGCACGGGGCTGACCTTCTTCCGGCTCTCCGCGCCGGTAAAGAGGTGGACGGCCACATAGGAGATGGTGCCCACGGCAATGCCCTCGGAGATGGAGTAGCAGAAGGGCATGGCCACCATGGTCAGATAGGCGGGAAGGCTCTCCCGCCAGTCCGCCGGGTCCAGCGCCCGGAGGCTGCCGAGCATGCTCAGTCCCACGATGACCAGCGCCGGAGCGGTGGCAAAGCCGGGCACCGCCAGAAACAGGGGAGAGAGGAAGAGGGACAGGAGAAACATCAGGGCCGTGACCACGCTGGTGAGGCCGGTGCGGCCGCCGGCGGCGATGCCCGCCGCGCTCTCGGCAAAGGTCGTGGTGGTGGAGGTGCCCAGCACCGCGCCCACGGAGGTGCCCACCGCGTCGGAGAGCAGCGCGCCCCGGATGCGGGGCAGGCGTCCGTTCTCATCCAGCATGTGCCCCTGGGAGGCCATGCCGATAATGCCGCCCAGGGTGTCGAATACATCTACAAAGAGGAAGGAGAGCACCACTGTCAGAAAATTGAGGGTGAACAGCCCAGTGAAGTCCATCTGCATAAAGGTGGGAGCCAGGCTGGGGACGGCCAGACCAGCGGAGAAGTCGGGCAGGACGCTGGCCATGCCCAGCTCGGCGTTGGGGACATAGAGGCCGGTGAGCTGACAGAGGATGGCCGCCCCCCACACGGCCAGGATGCCCAGCAGCAGGGCGCCCTTCACCCTGCGGATAGTGAGGATGGCGGTGAGGAGGATTCCGGCGAAGGCCAGCACCGCCCCCAGGCCCACGGAACGTATCTCCCCGGAGGCGATGGCCTCCCGGAAGGGGTAGACCGACAGCATGGTGGAGGGGTCGGCCACGATCAGCTTGGAGTTCTGAAGGCCGATGAAGAGGATGAACAGGCCGATGCCCCAGGTGACGCCCAGCTTTAGAGGCCGGGGGATGGAGTTGAAGATGGCCTCCCGCACCGAAGTGACGGAGAGGACAATGAAGAGCAGGCCCTCCAGGAAGACCGCAGCCAGGGCCATCTGCCAGGAGTAGCCCTGTTTGATGACCACGGTGTAGGCGAAGTAGGCGTTCAGCCCCATGCCCGGGGCCAGGGCGAAGGGATAGTTGGACAGCAGGGCCATGAGCAGGGTAGCGGCGCAGGCGGCCAGAGCGGAGGCGGTAAAGACCGCGCCCCGGTCCATGCCGGCGGCGCCCAGAATGGCCGGGTTGACCGCCAGGATATACGCCATGGTGACAAAGGTGGTCAGGCCGGCGAAGCACTCCCGGCGGACCGTGGTGCCGTTCTCCTTCAGATGAAAGAGCCGGTCGGCAAGTACAGATTTCACACCAACACCTCACAATAGAACAACTTGTGACACAACATTCCTTATTATAGGAAATTCATGGACACCTGTAAAGAGTAAAAAAGAGCGGAAGGGCCGCGCCCTTCCGCTCTTTTTTGTTTGTATCCCACTCAGGCGCGGGCCATGTGGGCCGCACGGTTGCGCTGCTGGATCTCCAGCATCCGCATGGCGTAGAGGGAGTCGGTGATCACCTTCAGAGGCTTGGAGTAGTCCAGCGCGAAAAGCCCCAAAAACGAGCGGGCATCCACCCGGATGGAGTCGTCTTCATTGGCAATATATACGGGCTTATCCGCCTGAACGGCCAGCCGCTGCAGCTCTGCAAGCTCAGAGATGGAATCAAACTTCAATTCCAGTACCATAAATCATACCTCCTTTATGGGCTGTTTAAAGTATAGTATGGGCATGGGAATAAAACAATTGGCAGACTCACCGAAATCAGAGGTGGGTGGACAAGAAAATGCGTACAAAAACGATGTGTCAACTGATTAAGGGTAAAAACCGGGTGGGTTTTCGTAAAAAAATAACAAGAAAAGGCATCTTAAGTGGAGGGAAAGGAAATTAACACGCAGTTAAACTCAAAAATCAATTATTGACATATGCCAAAAATATGCTATAATAAATGGCATAAGCCGGAAACGGAGGAGACGCTATGCCCAGACCCAAAAAATGCAGACGCATCTGTGCCCTGCCCCGATGCAGCAGCTTCGGCCCCCTGGAGGGGGCAGCGGACGGCCGGGTGGAGATGGCGGTGGAGGAGTACGAGGCCATCCGCCTCATCGACCTGCTGGGCTGCACCCAGGAGGAGTGCGCCGCCCAGATGGGGGTGGCCCGCTCCACGGTGCAGCAGGTGTACGACACCGCCCGGCGCAGGCTGGCCCAGGCCCTGGTGGAGGGGAGGCGCCTGCACATCTCCGGCGGAGACTATGTGCTCTGCCCCCGGGGAGAGGAGTGTCCCGGCCGGGACTGCGCCCGGCGGGATTGCGGTATGGGACGCTGTGGCTGCGGCGCGTGCCTGCGGTCCAAGGAAAATTAGGAGGTTATGAAAATGAAAATCGCGGTTACCTATGAAAACGGACAGGTTTTTCAGCACTTCGGCCATACGGAGCAGTTCAAAATCTACGAGGCGGCGGAGGGCAAGGTGGTCTCCACCCGGGTGGTGGAGACAGGCGGCTCCGGCCATGGCGCCCTGGCGGGTTTCCTGCGGGGACTTGGAGTGGACACCCTGATCTGCGGCGGCATCGGCGGCGGCGCCCGCAGCGCCCTGGCTGAGGCGGGGATTCAGCTCTACCCCGGTGCGTCCGGCAGTGCGGACGCCCAGGTGGAGGCCCTGCTGGCTGGCAGCCTGGCCTACGATCCCGACACCGTATGCAGCCACCACGACCACGGTGAGGGGCATACCTGCGGACACCATCACGAGGGCGGTCACACCTGCGGCGGCCATGACCACGGCTGCGGACATCACGGCTGATTGGGCATAGAACCAAAAAATTCATAAAATAAGCTGTGACAATTGGGAAACTTCGTGGTATAATCAAAGCAAGGAGGCCGGGCCTCCCGGTCTCCGGACCATAACCCTCTCCGGAGGGTGGAAGGAGCTGAAAACTATGAAGTTCGTGTTCACAGACAAAAAGGTCAACCTGCCCAACAAGGTCCACGCCTATGCGGAGAAAAAGGTGGGTAAATTAGACCGTTATTTTAAGGCGGACGCGGAGGCCGCCATCGTCTTCAGCGTGGAGAAGGACCGGAACAACGTGGAGCTCACCGTGCGCTCCGGCAGCACGATCATCCGCGTGTCTGAGAGTACCTCCGATATGTTTGCTACCATCGACGCGGCGGTCTCCTCGGTAGAGCGCCAGCTTCGCAAAAATAAGGCCCGCTTGGAGAAGCGGCTGCGCCAGGATGCATTCGTCCGAACCGTGGATGCCGAAGAGGTTTCCTCCTTTGCCCCTGAGGAGGAAGAGGAGGAATTCCGGATTGTCCGCACCAAGCGATTCCCCATCAAGCACATGACGGTGGAGGAGGCGGTGCTCCAGATGAACCTGGTGGATCACACCTTCTTTGCCTTCAAGAACGCGGATGACGACGGAGCTTTTGCCGTGGCGTTCGTATCCATCGCAGGGTGTGTGGCGATTGCTACTCGTGCCGTCGCGGCC
>OGYH01002322.1_pt1 | contig 15377 bp, 15 predicted proteins | sample 1576511 | NCBI WGS metagenome assembly OGYH01 (sample SAMEA3541522, study PRJEB24748) | human gut metagenome | biome: human gut; feature: human-associated habitat; material: faeces | place: China | collected 2012
TTTGACAACTTCGATAAGGTGTTCCGCTTATCCATCAAGGGCGCATGGAACTATTCGATGGAAGTCGGCAAAGATCCGCTGGGTAATATCCTGCGCGTTACCAATGCACTGGCAAGTATCGAAAGAGCATTGCCGCAGGTGGAACGCAGACTGGAAAATCTGGAACAGCAGTTGGCGCAGGCAAAGGAAGAAGCCAAACGTCCTTTTGCACAGGAAGCGGAATTGGCCGAAAAATCCGCGCGCCTTGCGGAGCTGAACGCTCTGCTCAACATGGATGAAAAGGGCAGTGAGGATGCACTGGGCGTGGACGAGGATGCAGCCGAAACCGAGGTTGCAGATAAGCCGCGTCATCCTGTGAACTACGCAGGCCGCGTTGCAGAGCGCACTGCGGACAATGTGCGGAAACCCTCTGTGCTGGCACAGCTTCATGCAAAACAGGTAGAACGCAGCGTAGAACCGCAGAAATCCCAGAAGCGGAAAAGTCATAATATGGAACTGTAAATAGGATAACCCCGTTAGATCTCTGCAAGGAATCTAACGGGGTATTTTTGAACAAGGAGGGCATTTGCTGACATTAACACCGATCAATCTGAAAACGGCAAACGCATTTGTGCAGCAATATCACCGCCACCATAAGCCGACACGAGGGCATAAGTTCTCCATCGGCGTATCGGAAGATGGTGCTCTGGTGGGCGTTGCTATCTGCGGCAGACCCGTGGCGCGGCGGTTGGATGATGGCTATACGCTGGAAGTTAATCGCCTGTGTACGGATGGAACTCCAAACGCCTGCAGCATCCTGTATGCGGCGGCGTACCGTGCAGCACGGGCAATGGGTTACAACAGAGTTGTTACCTACATTCTGGATACGGAAAATGGCAGCTCCCTGAAAGCTGCCGGCTACACCTGTGAGGGCAGAGCCGGAGGCTTGGAATGGAACGGCGCAAAAGCACCAAAACAGGCCGACCAATATCCGCACCAGATGAAAACACGATGGGTCAAGAAAAAGGAGGGCTTGCATGGCAGTTGACCGCAAACAGCAGATGAAAGAAATCACGGAACGGCTGGAGCAGGGCGTAAAGGACATTTTCACATCGGAAATGTACACGACGTACCTGCGCACGATGGCAAAATTCTACAATTACAGCTTCAACAATACGCTGCTGATTGCGATGCAGCGGCCTGATGCCACACTGGTGGCAGGGTTCAACGCATGGAAGAATAAGTTCAACCGTTACGTCAAAAAAGGCGAAAAGGGCATCCAGATCATCGCTCCGGCGCTCATCAAAGAAGTCGAGGAACGCGAGAAAATCGACAAAGATACGGGTCTGGCTGTACTGAACGAAAACGGTGAGCCGGAAATGGAACGTGTGGAGTATGTGATTCCGCGTTTCCGTGTAACAACGGTCTTCGATGTTTCGCAGACCGATGGGGAACCGATTCCATCGCTGGAAGTGAACGAACTGACGACCAGCGTCAAAGACTATGCGCTGCTTACGGCGGCAATCAAGCAGGTATCGCCTGTGCCGATTCGGTTTGATGAAATCGAAGGGGAAGCCAAAGGTTATTATAGTGATGCAGACAAAGAAATCTGCATTCAGGTCGGCATGGGCGAGAGCCAGACCATAAAGACGATGATCCATGAAGTTGCTCATGCGATGCTGCATAACAGCGATTTGATGAAACAGCATGGGGAAGAAAAAGACAGGTTCACGAAAGAAACCGAAGCCGAAAGCATTGCATTTACGGTCTGCTCGGCTCTGGGCATTGATACGTCCGATTACTCTTTTCCGCATGTGGCAAGCTGGGCGAGCGGCAAGGAGATGAAGGAGTTGAAAGATTCGATGGATACGATTCGATTGACCGCAGCCGATTTTCTGGAAAAGCTGGAAGCGGCAATCGCAGAAAGGAGCGCAGAGCGCATGACCGCAATGCAGTATGCGGAAATGCTGATTGCCGACAAGGAGCAGAAAAAGACAATTTTTGATGATGAGCAGCGAAATCTCATCGTGAATTTTGCTTTTAAGCTGGATGATCGGGCAGCAACGGAAGAACTGGTGAGCGGTCTGGCTGCGGCATTGGCCGAAGATGACAAAGAAGAAGCCAACCGCCTGATGTACGATGCGCAGGAAAAAATCGAAAATCTCCCGGATGGGATGATTGGACTTTCCGAAATGCACGACTACGGCTATCTGAAAGATGATGTGTTCCCTCTGACGAAAGAGGGCGCACGGGAGTGGCATCGGCTGGGTGAGAGAATCTATCCGCTGTTCCGTGATGGCACGGTAGGCGATTATGTAAGCCAAGAGGGAATCGAGCAGCACGATGGCATTTTCGGCATTAGGGCTGACGCATGGGATGCGATTCTGCCGGAGCAGCGGGAAGATTATGCAGAGGACGAGTATGCGCGTCCAGACTTTCAGCTGACAGTAATAAACCGTGAACAGGCTCTGCGGCTGTATGACGAAGGTAAGCAAATTTATCTTGTCCGCATCAGCTCGTGGCCGATTCTTGTCACGGCGCGAGAGGAAATCGAGCGCGGAAGTGATACCTTCCAGATTGCAACAAAGGACTTGGAGCAAGAGAAAAATATGACAGAACAGGAAAATATGCTGCTGTATGGCAGCAAAAAGCAGTTCGGCATTTATCAGATCACCGCCCGTGACCCGGAACACGACTACCGCTTCATGGGACTAGATTTTGTGCAGACGAAAGGCATGATAGTTGCCCGTGCAGATTATGACCTGATCTATACCGCGCCGCTTACGGAAAAGGATACGCTGGATGGCATTTATGAACGGTTCAATATTCAGCGTCCAGCAGACTTTACGGGCCATTCGCTGTCGGTCAGTGATGTGGTGGTACTCAATGATGGCAATACGGTCAAAGCATACTATGTGGACAGCATCGGCTTTGCCGAGTTGCCGGAATTTTTCAAGGAAAGGAATATGGAGTTGCAGAAAGAAAACCTTTTGAACGAAGAATTGCAGGAAATCGAAATCTTTGATAAGCCCGGTCTTTTCAGCAATGGCCGACTGCGGGATGAAGAAGTGCCGGAGGGCTTATATCGCTATGATCTGCGCGGTTCAGACTATGACCCCGGCCAGCCTGTCACAGTAGAGAAAACTGTGGTGGTGAACCATGCGGCATCTGTCCTGATGGCTGAAGAACTTGACCTTGGCGCAGACGGGCGGCTGGAACTGGGTGAGGAAGGGCTGAACTTCACGGGCGCAGAGTTGACCGTGCGAGAGTTTATGGAGGAACAGCAGCAGAAAAACGATGCGCTGATCCACGGCGATTCCGACCACATCGCAGTCGAGGGGCATATCGGTACATGGTACGCTATTGATGAAACGGAAATCGGCGGCGAGAAGTTCTTCCTGCTGGAGCATGAGGAACACGGCGATATGGCGGCCTGCGTTGCAGTCAATGAGCAGGGCAAACTGGTGGCAGAGGATTTGTGGAACGGCTTCGATGAAGATTTTCAGGAGGCCGTACAGAAATATCTCTCTGAAAAATGGAATATGCCGAAAAAAGAAGATGTGGTGTCGGAGATCATTGAAAAGACTGTGCCTGTGCCGGACAACAGCGCACAGGACTATTCGGATGTGCCTGTTTACTACGAGCCGTTCAGCTATGCCAAAGAAAATGACGAGGTGGATTTATATCGCACATCCTATCGGCTGAACACTGAGTGCAAGCAGGCAATCCATGAAGCGATTGCGGATAACTATGATGGGATGTACCTTGGCGATGGCGCGGTCGATCAGGTGGTGCGGCAGTACGGCATGGAGCGTGTGGGCTACATTCTGGCGAACACTCTGCACCATAAAAGTTACGATGGCCGCTTTTCTCACGGCAACAAGGAATGGGCAGAGCAGGTGCGCACCCCGGAGCATAATGCAGATCGCATGACCTTCCGCACGGATTGGGTGGTTGACAGCCACCCGGCTATTCTGGATGGCTTTGTGACGATGTTCCGGGAAGAACTGGAAGCACAGAAAGAAGCGCGACCTTCCGAAAGAACAGTGGTATGTGGCAAAGAACACACATCCGGCCATCATCGCAAGGGATGATTTTGAAAAGGTGCAAAAAATCTTGAATAAGAATCGAGCAGTATTCCAGACAGTAAGAGCAAAGTCGGAGCAGATTCGGGCAGAATATCAGAATGACCTTGCCGGAATGGTATTTTGTGCAGACTGCGGCAGACCGATGGAGTTTGAACGACTGCCGCATGGAGCGGAAGAAAGTAAAAAGGTCTGCTATTACATCTGCAAGGCAAGACAGGCTGACGATAAGTGCATCGGCCATCAGATTCCGGAAAAACTGCTGAAAGCCCTGATAATGGATCAGCTGCATTTGTTCATTGTCCAGCTGAGCGATAAACGGAAGGTTCTGGAAGAATTGCAGAAAATCGAGGATGTGCAGAATCCCGTCTACCGTGCAAAGGGCGAAATTATGAGCCTGACCGATAAAGTTTGCCAGATGGCCAAGAAGCGGGAACAGCTTTATGCGGACTATGTGGCGGGCGTGGTGGATTCCGAAGATTACCAACTGATTCGGGAAGATTATTCCAGACAATACGATGGCCTGCGAGCTGCGCTGCAGGAAGCGGAGAGCAAAAAAACGGAAGTGGAACGGCAAATCGAAGAATACCTGAATATGACTTCTCATTTGGAAGAACATCTGGACAACTTTGAATTTGACATTCAGTTGGTAAAATCCCTTGTGCAGAAAATCGAAGTGAGTGCGGACAAGCGGATTCGGATTGTTTTTGAATTTCAGGATGTGTTTACAGAACTTGGAAAGGAGAGTGCAAAAACATGATTGCAGCGTATCAGCGCATTTCAAGGGCTGATGGCGATTTGGGCAAAGATGGCAAGGATAAGAGCAACAGCATTGAGAACCAGAAAGAACTGATCCTGCGGTATATCTCCTGCAAAGAAAGCCTGCAAAATGTGCCTGTGATGGATTTTGTAGATGACGGCTACACAGGCAGCAATTTTGACAGACCTGGATTCCAGCGGATGATGGATGGTGTGCGCAATGGCAAGATTGATACCATCATCTGAAAGACCTTTCCCGTTTTGGCCGTGATTATATCGGCGTGGGTGAGTACATGGAGCAGATCTTTCCCCTGCTGGGTGTCCGGCTCATTGCGATCAACGATAACTATGACAGCAATAATTATAAAGGTACAACGCTGGGAATGGATGTGGTCGTCAGTAATCTGGTAAATACCATGTACTGCCGGGATGCAGGAAAGAAACTGCTGACTGCCAATCAGGTTAAGTGGCGCAAGGGTATTACAACGGCATCTGCTGCACCGTTCGGATATCAGTTTGACCCGGACAAAAAGGGCGCATTTATCATCGACCCACCAGCCGCAAAAATCGTACGGCGGATTTTCGACCTTGCGATTCTGGGGTTAGGTACAAGAGAGATAGCAATGATGCTCAATGACGAAAATGTTCCTGTGCCGAGCGTATATAACAAAGAAAATAAGGCGTATGGCAAGGAAACGACCTATACCATCGCCCCAGTGATTCTTTGGGATAGCTCTCGTGTCTGGAAAATCCTCACGGCGTATGTGTACACTGGGGCAATGGTTTTGGGCAAAACAAAAACACTGATTTCCGGCAAAAGCATTGTCAGAACAGTTCCCAAAGGACAGCAGTTTATTACGGAGGGAACCCATGAAGCAATCGTAAGTCGTGAAGAATTTGAAAAAGCGCAGCTTGTCATAAAGAGCAACAGCCATAAAGTGCTGATGGGCAGCGTGGACTTTCCATTGAAAGGCAAAGTTCGCTGCGGAAATTGCAGACGAGTTATGGCGCACAATTTCAAACAGGTTGTACCGACATTCTGGTGCAGAGAGGGCTTGGAACTTTTGGGGCAGACAAAATGCACATCTGAGGTCTTTCAGGCCAGCGACATTGAAAATGCAGTGCTTCAGGCGTTGAAAAAAGAACTTTCTCTGTTGGATGCTCTCTACGGTGATATTCAAAAAGAAGAGCAGAGCTTGAAAGAAGTCAGCAGGAAAGCAACTCGCCAAAAAACTCTAATGGAGCAGGAACTTAAAAATCTGAAAGGGGAGAAGATGCGAATGTATGAAGAATATGCAGCCGGAACACTCCAACTGGATGCCTACAAAGAAAAGAAACAGGAGTGTGATAGAAAAATCGCAGAGGCACAAGAGAAAATCGAACAGTCGAAAGCAGAGGAATCCGTACAGAGCGTTGTGCCGGGAACGGTACGCGCAGCAGCGGAACAGGCAGAGAATTTTCTTCATGGCACAAGGCTTACAGCAAATATGGTGTCGGCATTTATCGAAAATGTTTTTGTGCATGATGGTGGGCGTATTGTGGTACGGTTCAAATATGAGCAAAGTATACAAGATGCCGTAAAAGCATTGCACACAGACTGAATTTTTGAAAAAAGGCTGGGTTGCCCATGTTATAAGATCAACAGGTGTGCTATAATATGGGCAACAGACCAGCCGGAAAGAGGATGATATGAATATAATCCGAAAGCTGGCGAAATTGATGCTGATTTTATTGACCCTGCCGTTGCTCTTTGTAGTATGGCTGCTGAAATGGTTCGTGCTGTTCCTGCATTGCTGCTCGGCATGGATTTTCTATCTACTGGGTAGTGTGCTATTGGCAACAGCAGTTCTTTCGTTTCTAATGGAGCAGTCGCAAGGGTTAGAATCACTTCAAATGCTGATCGGCGGATTTGTGCTATTTATGATTCCGCAGGTGGTTGGCAGGGTGGTGGTGCTTATGGAACTGATGGCAACAGCGATTCGACAAGTATGGTACATATAAGGATGGTGAGCAAATATGAATGACGTTGAAATGAAAAGAAATTGCGTTGATTGTGGTCAGGAATTCACTATTCCACCATATCAGCAGATGTTTTATACGAATCGAGGCTGGGAACTTCCTAAAAGATGCAAGGCTTGCAGAGAAAAGAAAAAGCAGGAATGTCAAAAGAAGGAAGCAGAAGAAGCTACGAGACAGTTTGAAAAGGAACTATCTGATTCACCATATGCAATAAGAGAAGTTTCAAATATCAAAGTCAAATCGCCAGTGACCACACTGTATGTAATAGGAAATGGCTTTGATTTGGCGCATGGTGTTCCATCATCCTATTCTAAGTTCCGAGATTGGCTGGGAAAACACAGTGATCTTCGAGAAACATTGGAGACTTACATCAAAAATGATGCACTGTGGTGGAATTTAGAAGAAGCATTGGCTGATCTTGATTTGGATACGCCATCAATGGCGATTCCAGAGATGCTAGATGCCTTTGATGCCTATGATCCAGATGCACAGATGGCAGATTATTATGCAGCAATCGATATGGCAATGCTTCCGGTGGATACCATTACAAACGAACTTCCTAAAAAGTTTCGCAGATGGATCGAATCTTTGAAAGTGGATTCAAGCGTGAAACCATTATCTGGACTGGTAAAACCTGGCGCAAAATATCTTAATTTCAATTACACAGAGTTTGCAGAAACACTCTATGGTGCAAAAGGTGTGTGCTATATACATGGGAGCAGGAAGAACCGCAAAGCCAAGCTGATTCTTGGCCACTCCTATAAAAAGTATGTACCGGATGTCAGCGTCAAAATGCCGAGATTCAAAGACGGCTTCAAACGGGGAATGGTGAATGCTGCCTTTGATGATGCTATGGTTCACGCTGGGTGGTATGATCAAGCAACAACAAAAAACAGCAGACAGATAATAAAAGAACATGAAAGCTTTTTTGATGGCCTTTCTGACATTGATACAGTCATTGTTATAGGACACTCACTTTCGGAAGTTGACATGGAATATTTTGAGAAAATTTGCAGTGAAATTCATAGCGACGCAAAGTGGATTTTCAGTTGCCATGACTCTGCCGGATTGAAGGCAATCAGTGCACTCGTAAAGACTATGGCTATTGGAGCAGATAGAGTTACGATATTTAGGCTGTAAAAGCGTAGGACAGGGTGAGAATGTTAATATCAATATGGACTCAAAACTAGTCATTCCACAATCCCCTTTTCATAGGCGAGTACGGCTTTATTACTAAAACTGTACGATATGGATAGGTAAACAAACAATGCCTGTCTGAACGAGTGGATTGAAAATCTTCTCGATCAGGCGGGTATTTCATTCCGCAGGAATGGGAAAGAGCAGAAATGAGTTGTCCATGATATGACATCGACGCTGAATGTTATAATATGGACAACCCTGCGTTGGAAAGTTCACAGATGCCAGCTTGATATGGACAGCAGTTTATGGTAAGATAAAGGCACAATAGGAGCGTTTGCGCTTACCTATAATACAAAACGCTTCGAGGAGGTGTGTGCCAATGGGAAAGGTGGATACCGTCACAAAAGCCTATATGAGAAAAAACGAAGTCTTTGCAGATGCATTTAACTATCTTATCTATGGCGGCAGGATGTGTATTGACCCTGCTCAGTTGCAAGAGGTTGATACAACAGAGATTGTATTGCCGTTTGGTTCGCAAGATGAAAATGGCAACAGAGGAGAGGATGCGGTACAAAAATATCGTGATATTCTAAAATCCGCAGTTGTCAAACAGGAAGATGAAGCGGCATACATTCTTCTTGGAATTGAGAATCAGACAGATATCCATTATGCTATGCCTGTCCGAAACATGATTTATGATGCACTCCAATATGGCAGACAGGTGGCTGATATTGCTACAAAGCATCGGAAGAGTGGCGATAATTCTAAAGGGCATACTAAAGAAGAGTATTTATCTGGATTCTATAAGGAAGATCGGTTGAAGCCTGTTATTACGCTTGTGGTTCATTTTGGAGCCGATGAGTGGAATGCGCCGTTGTCTTTGCATGAGATGATGGAAGTAAAGAACAAGGAACTTCTGGACTTTGTTCAAGACTATCAGATTCATCTTATTGATCCAGCAAAATTGACGGATAACGATTTGATGAAGTTTTCGTCAAGTCTTAGAGAAATCTTGGAATGTATCAAATACTCTAAGGATAAAGAAAAATTCGCTTCATTTCTAAAGAATAACCCAAGAATGGTATTTGATAGAGAAGCTGCGCTGGTTTTCAAGGCAATAACCAATACGCCCATAGATATTCCTGAAGGATTGGAGGAGATTGATGTGTGTAAAGCTGTTGAAGAAATGATTTTGGAAAGCACGGAAAAAGGCATCGGAATTGGTGAGATGCGTATGCTTGTGAAGCAGGTAAGAAAAGGCCGGCTGACAGTTGAAGAAGCTGCTGAAGATGCTGGCATGACAGTCGAGAAATTTAAGGAAGCAATGGAAAATATTCCGTCACAGGCAGTATAATACCTTGATAAGCTCAACAAAGATTCTAAATGGATATAAAGCCATTAGACAGATTTGTTGGGCTTATTTCGTCTTTTGACATTTTCACTATTCTTAATGAAGCAAAGAAAATCTAAAAAACAGGAGGATATATATGATGGAAACGTCGGTGTTGATTCAGGTTCCTTATGAATTGGAGAAAGTATACAGTCCTCTCGAAGAAAGAAACGACATTGACTATGTGGTAATGCCGGTCGATAATTTTAATGTGAGCGATTTTTTAATGGGAGTATATATTACCATATCGTCTGATCCTGTTGCCGCAGGTGTTATGAGCGGAATGATATGGGATGCGGTTAAAATGATAGCTCACGAAGTTTTAAGTAGGTTAGTACAATCATCAGGCAATATTCCTTCGAGACAGCTCATACAAGTGGAAGGTGAGCAGGAAACTTGTGTTAAAATTTCTTTGTGTATTCAGGAAGACTCGAAAAAAGAATATAGAATGGATGCTGCGTGTACGATAAACAGACAGTTGAATGACGATGACATGAATAAAATCAGTGAGAATATGATGAATCAGTTGAAAGAAATGGCGAGAGCACAATATGAAAAAAACAAGTGATCTAAGCGACCATATAAAAAGGACTATGCCCAAGCGTGATATTCAAGAAGGGCGAGAAAGTGTTCAGATGTTCGTTGAAATGTTGAAGCACCATAAAATTGACGTGGTTGATGATGAAGTTTTGAATCGAACATATGAAACCGAGGATTATGTTGATGAGAAAATATTGAGTTTGATTCTTGAAACCTTAAAGATTGATGAGCCGATTCAATATATCCCACGGTACATGAGAAGTATGAATGCTTTTCAAGCTGGAGGTACAACGGTTGTAGTTGTAGATGAATTGTTGGAATATACACTTCTGTCGTTTCTCTTTACAATGTATTCACTTGCAAACGATAGAGGTGAAGAAAATGTAATCCGTTGCATGAAAAATTTTTATGTTCTGGAAGATTTGCAGAATGGAAGAAGAGAAATAGGAACACATAACGAAAAGCAACTTTACGAAATGTCTGTTCTTCCGAAAAATTTAATGAATACAGCAATGGACAACTACTGGACGATTTGGACTTTCCTGATGGGACATGAGCTTTACCACGCTATTCATCCGGATGATAGAGAGGGAAAAGCAACAGAGTTGAGAGCAGATCAATATGCGTATCGACTATTGATAAAGCTGATAATGAAGCAGAAGAACAATGAAATTCCCAAAGAACTAGAGGTTTTTTGGGAAGATCAATATTTATCACCGGTAATATTGTTTGAAATGTTTCGCTTATTTGATGTGTATGCTGAACTAAGAGGCAGACCGGCAGTTTATCGAGATCATCCGACACCGCAGGAACGGCAGGAAAACATTTTTTCGATGTTTAAAGATGATGTCCCAGAAGAAATGAATACAGAAGAAGGAAACAGGGTTCTGAATTTAGTATTGAATAGTAGTGAGTATGCAGAAGATTGGTTGCGGTATAAAATCAGTAAAGGGAAACTTTGATAGCGTAAAAATGTTGATGCTCGGCGGTTTTATTGCAATGATTAAACTAATGGCGAGTTTGCTGCGGAGTACGTGGTATATATAAAAACGCCCGTCTGAATGAGAGGAGTGTAAATCTTCTCATGCAGGCGGGTGTTTCATTCCGTAGAAATGAAAATGCAATTTTACGGAGTAATGTAAGTATCAAAAGTGGCTGTTATTTCAATACCATCCGAAAGATAGTGATCTGCCACATTAGCAATATCGGATAAATTCCCGATTTCAATAGGAGAATCAAATTGACGTAATATATCTGGATTGTGAGAATTGATAACAATTCTCAATTCGTTCTGATAGCCAAAATCTGCCTTGGATTTAATGAAAAGCTCATAGGGTGGGGTAGTATTAAAATCCAAATAACTGTCATCTGTATCGTAAGGCGTAAAATCGTAATAGTTGATTGGGCTTATAATAATACTATCTTTAGGAATGCCTAAAGAAATCAATTTAGTGATCAGCCTGTTCATGAATTCTTGCCAGTCTTTGATAACAACGACAGCAGGTTTGTCTTTATCAGGGAGAGCGGAAATTTCTTCAGGGGTTGCATTGTCTGCAAAGTCCTGGAAATATTTGGAACCAATACTTGTTGAAAGTCTAACCTTTCCTTCGTGCGATGGTTCTGGAAAAGCACCGTTTTTTAGTCCATAGAAGCACACACAAGGTAGTTTCATGTCAAATCTGTTCTTAATTAAAATTCGATTTGGCAGTTCATAGGTGCAAGTGTTGGAATACTTTGGAGCAATCTGATTGTACTGTTCAGGAAAGAATTTGCTTGTAAAGGCAAGAGTGCCTTCATATATATCTCCCCGGCCTTTCTTCCCGTATTGTTCCCATGACTTTGGCGTGCTGAATTTAATCTGGCCCAAATCGACAAATTTGTGCGCGAATTCTGATTTCGTGCATTTAATGACGAGAATAAGATCGTTTGGTTTTTGCCAAGACATATGGATGACACTCCTTTTGATTGGCTTGACGAGTTTCTGATTTGAGGAAAGCTACTTTATGTGTCTAGTATAGCATGGTGAATAGTAAGCATCAAGTGCAGGCGTATAACGCAGCATCTGAAGGGTTGCAATGTCGGTTGAGTACATCCCGTCAGGATATGGCATAAGTCATATGGAAATAAAAGTGCCACCTGAGCAACCAATCATCAGGTGCTTGGGCGGTATTATTCTTTCTTATCTGGAACAAACCGAACAATGTCATTAGGGGTACAGTTAAGCATCACACAGAGCCGTTCGAGGGTGGAAAGCGTGATGTTTCGATTCTTTTTTAAGGTGTCCAGTGTTTTATTGTCAAGACCATTCTTGAGAAGTTGGTACTGCGTAACCTGTTTGCAGCGCATTGTTTCCCAAAGAGGGGTAAAGTCAATCAAATCTGTCACCACTTTTGCTTAGAAGATGGGAAATTGCTCTAATGGATTCATTATAAGGGGTTGGTTTCTAAATGGATATTGTGGAGATAATCACAATACGGTATAATATAGAGGTAAAATGCCTTGAATATGGTTGCCCATGTTATGACATTTACACTAATGCTATAACATGGGCAACTTTGTAATCCTGTCGATTTTGTGGAGGAGGGATAGGGTGGCAAGCGAAAACCACAATAAAAAGCCGCTTGTGATAGAACGTCGTAGAGGAAAGGAACGAAAAAAGACACCGCGACTTACGAAAACCTATGAGGTGAAAATCATTCCGGCAACGATCGGCGTTGTGATGGAGACAGAGGAACCTCCGAAAAAGAGAGTTGCAGCATACTGCCGTGTCAGTACAGACCAGGAAGCACAGGAAACCAGTCTGGAAGAACAGATGGCTCATTTTAATACTGTCATAGCGGAACACTCAGATTGGGAATTGGCTGGAATCTATGCTGATGAGGGAATCTCTGGTACACAGGTAAAGCACCGTGTGCAGTTTCAACAGATGATAGAGGATGCAAAAGCAAAGAAGATCGACTTGATTCTAACAAAATCAATCAGTCGATTCGCCCGGAATGTAGTTGATTGTCTGACCAACATTCGACTTCTGCGAAATCTTCGCCCACCAGTCAGTGTTTACTTTGATAAGGAACGCTTGGATAGTCTGGATGAGAAGGCAGAAGTTTTTCTGACGATGTTGGCTTCTTTTGCACAGGAAGAGTCACGCAGCATTTCCACCAATATCAAATGGGCTACGCGCAGCCGAATGAAAGCTGGAACGCAAAAGGTCGGTACAACGAGTTTGCTTGGGTATGATACGGACGATAATGGCGAGATGGTAATTGTTACCAATGAGGCCGAAGTGGTTCGTACAATCTATATGAGCTTTGAAAAAGGAATGCACCCAACAGAGATTGCCGAAAAGCTCAATGCACTGGAGATCAAGACCATCAAGAATAATCCTTGGTCAAGCGAGGCTGTTAAGAACATCCTGCGTAACGAAAAATATTGCGGCGATGTTCTGATGCAGAAAACCTATACGGTGGACTGCCTGACACACAAGAGTAAGAAAAATGAGGGCGAGGTGGAACAGTATTTCATTCCAGACCATCATCCAGCAATCGTAGACCGTGAAATTTGGGAAAAAGCTCAAGTTCGTCTGGAACAAATCGCAGGGAAACGACGGAGGTTGCGACCAAAACAGCAGAGATTGATTCCGCTGAGAAAAGGAATCTTGTTGGGGTTTGTGCCTATAAAGCCAACATGGAAGTCAGTTTCTTTTAAGCGGTTGGAAACGGCAACTGAAAAGGTGATGGAACTGGTAGGAACACCATCAGAGCAAAAACAATTAGAAGAATACGAAAGCGAGGAATGCAAAGTGGCTATTTTGGAAGGATTTGAAGTGATAAATCTGAAGCAGCCGAAAGGAGAGTCTGTTATGACAGTGACCTCCAGCAGTCTGAAGTTTAACAAGGCAACGGCAGTGGAACTCAACTATGCGCCGTACATCAGAATCTTTGTCAATGCAAAGACCAGGCAGATTGCGATTCAGCCATGCTCAGAGAAAGACCCGAATGCAATCAAGTTCAGCAATGAGGAAAGCAAGCAGAATTATGCCATCAGCATAAAGGTTCCAGCAATCCTGCTGGAGTTTCGGAGACTGTTACCCTTTGAAAATGCGGAGGGTGGAAAGCTTACCTATACTTTGAATGGAACCCTCTATCCAGAAGATCAGGTTGTCATGTACAACATTGACGATGTGAAACCGGGGGAGGAGAAGAAACGCCGGGGTAGAAGAAAAAAGTCTGAAATCGAAGCCGAACAAAAAGCAAAAGAAGAATAAATCCGTGGAAGCACCTGTCAGAGCAATCTGATGGGTGCTTTTTGCGTCCGGCTTCTCCCAAAGCTGGCAATATAGAGCGGATAGAACATGAAATTCATAAATCAAGAGTAAGGAAAAGCAAACTTAAATCCCATCTGTAATTCAAATTATGAGTTACAGGTGGGATTTTTTTGCGTGAAAAACCTCCATCTTTTAGGAAATTTGATGGCATCTTCATTGGGTTTCCAAAAAATGTTATTTGTGGAAAAAGCGGATGTGGCAGAGGGAAAAGTATATGACTTGCTCCCAAATTAAAAATCTTAGTCGATTTAGACAAAAATGTTGTGGCAAATTTGACACCTATCTTAACGGGCGTTTGGAGCGGAGTTGGATAGAATATCTGCTTTTGACTCAAAAATTGGAGATAAGCAGGATTTTTGAAAAAGATAAATGAGGACTTGCGAAAAGATGCTGAACAGGAAGAAAAAGATAGAACGCAGCCATTATTAAGATGGAAAAAAGAAATAGGCGCAATCTTCGTCTGGAACGACAAAGATTATGCCTTGAGAATGGGCTTTGTGGGAATGGAAATGGATAAATATACGAATTGTCAATGAAAATTCGGATTCTTGCGAGGACGATGGACGGAATCTTAAAAAATAATTAGTGAAAAATGTTGTCCAAGACTTGACATCGGGCGGCGTTGACTGGCAGCGTGAGAAGTGGCAGTCAGGGTTTGGCTCAAAATTTATCCGTCAGGGCGAAAAAAATGCCGTGAAATATGCGGACTAAAGCTCCATTTCCGAAACCAGATAATAGAGAGCAGTTCTGGAGTGATTTTGAGAATAAGTCGTTTGAGTATGTTGCAAAGAAATATGGTGGCATTGGACTAAAGAATGATGCAAAATCACTCTTTAGAAAAATTAAGAGAAAAATCAAAAAGTTGGTGAGTAAAGGTGGAAAGAGAAATACCGGTACTATATAAAAGAAAAGAAGAATGCTGTGGTTGCACGGCCTGTTATGCCATCTGCCCGAAAGAAGCTATTTCTATGGTAGAGGATGAAGAAGGCTTTGAGTATCCGCAGATTGATGAAAGCAAGTGTGTGCGGTGCTATCAATGCATTAAGGTATGTCCGATAAAAGCGGCACGAGCATAGGAGAGAGAATATGAAAACAACATTACTTATCATGGCGGCCGGAATCGGCAGCCGATTTGGAACAG
>OGYH01002323.1_pt1 | contig 15370 bp, 10 predicted proteins | sample 1576511 | NCBI WGS metagenome assembly OGYH01 (sample SAMEA3541522, study PRJEB24748) | human gut metagenome | biome: human gut; feature: human-associated habitat; material: faeces | place: China | collected 2012
GAGCCGCAGGCGAAGCATGAGCCTGGCGGCATAGATACCATGTTTCTTAGTGAACGCGAGCAGTGCGCGAAGTGTGAGCTTAAAAATATGGTATAATAACCTCAAACCCGCCGTTTGCGCGGCTGCGCGTGTGCATGGCACACGCCCCTGTGCTGACGCACAGGGCTTTGAGAACATTGAACCATGCAAAACCGCAGCAGGCGCGGTTTTGCTGTGGCCGCTTCGCGGCGCCATGGTATAATAGCCTCAAACCCGCCGCTTGCGCGGCTGCGCGTGTGCGCTGCACACGCCCCTGTGCTGACGCACAGGGCTTTGAGAATAAGGAGGAACCGAGAAATGACAAAGGACGAGCTGCTTGCCCTGTGCGCCGCATATCCCGGCGCTGCTGTGGACTGCCCGTTTGAGGACGGCGGCAATGTCGTGGTACGTCACGCCGCCGGGCGCAAATGGTTTGCTCTTGTTTTTGAACGCGACGGAAAATTATGCGTAAATTTGAAATGTGAACCAATGAAAGCCGATTTCTGGCGGGCGGCCTACCCCGCCGTTACGCCGGGCTGGCATATGAACCATACCCACTGGAACACCGTGGAGGTGAACGCCGGTGTCCCGCCGGAGGACCTTTGCGAAATGATCTCCGACAGCTATCGCCTGACCACCTCTCCCGCTCGCGCGGAACGGAGTACGCGCCGCGCAAAGCAGCGGCCGCAGCCGTGAGACCTCGCTTCCGGCAAAAAACGTCCGCAGAGCCTCCTGAGGCTCTGCGGACACTTCTTTTCTCTTTACACCCCAAAGGATACGCTCATGCGCGCCAGGCGTCGTACAAGGCCTGTACCTGCGCAGCCATGCGCTTGAGTTCCTTGTTGGGTCTTCCTCCCGCCCCCTGGGCCAATGCGGAAAGCTGCTTGACGGCCCGCTGCAGCTCACTGAAGGCCGCCATTGCGCGCGGGTCGCGCGCGGCCTCCTCCGGCTTTTTGCGCAGCACTCCGGCGGGCTGGGCCAGAAACGCCCCGGCGGCCAGATCATAACACGTTCCGCTGTACGGGGCCATCGCATTGTAACCGTATTCTTCTCTCAGGCACTGGGTAAAATCCGTACATGCTTCATCGTCGCCATGATTGACGAATATCTGCGCCGGCTTCGGTGAAACACCCTGGAGCCAGCGGATGAGCCCGTTTTTATCCGCGTGCCCGCTCACGCCCGCCAGCACGCGGATTTCTGCGTTGACTGCGATCGCTTCGTCGAATATTTTTACCGATGGCGCGCCGTCCACCAGCGCGCGCCCCAGCGTGCCCTCTGCCTGATAACCAACAAACAGCACCGTATTTTCGCTGTGCCACAGATTATGCTTTAAATGATGCCGGATACGCCCCGCATCGCACATTCCGCTGGCAGAAAGGATGACCTTCGGCACGGCATTCGCATTGATGGCTTGGGAATCCTCCTTCGTCACGCTGGTCCTAAGCCCTTCAAACCAGAGCGGATTTACCCCGCTCCGCACCAGTTCCCGCGCCTCAGGGTCCAGATTTTCCGTGGGGCATTGCAGGAAAATGCTCGTTGCCTCATTGGCCAGCGGACTGTCCACATAAACAGGGAATCCGTCGTGCCCGTGCACCCGGTCCTGCTCCTTGATCTCCCGGATAAAATACAGCATTTCCTGCGTGCGGCCCACAGCAAAGGAGGGAATGACCACTGTGCCGCCCCGGTCAAAAGTCTGCTGCAGGATCTCCGTCAACGCGCCCACATAATCCGGGCGCTCACCGTGCAGCCGGTTGCCGTAGGTGGATTCCAGCACCAGATAATCTGCCTGCTCCACCCGCTGCGGGTCGTTGAGGATGGGCTGATGCGTATTCCCCACGTCACCGCTGAACACCATCTTTTTGGTAACGCCGCCCTCGCTCATCCATATCTCAATGGCGGCGGAGCCGAGCAAATGCCCGATATCCGTAAAGCGCACCGCAACGCCTTCGCCAACGGCCGTCAGCTTGTTGTACGGGCACGGACGGAAGCGGGATAAAACGCCCTCTGCGTCCGCCATCGTGTACAGCGCCTCCGCCTCCGGGCGTCCGGCCCTGCGCGCCTTTCGGTTTTTCCACTCCGCCTCGCTCTCCTGAATATGCGCGCTGTCGCGCAGCATGATCTGGCACAGGCTGGCAGTGGATTCCGTAGCATACACGGTGCCCCGAAAGCCGTTTTTGTACAGCAGGGGCAGATATCCAGAATGGTCGATATGGGCGTGCGTCAGCAGCACGCAGCTCAGTTCTGCCGGGTTCACAGGCAGCGGGATATTCTCGAACCGGTTTTCCCCCTGCTCCATCCCGCAGTCCACCAGGAAAGCGCTGTTCCCCACCTCCAGCAGGGAGCAGCTCCCCGTAACCTCATGCGTGGCGCCGATAAACGTTACCTTCATGGCTTTTGCATCTCCCTTTTCCGCGGCCCTTCCCGCCGCTTTCGCCTCCGTCCGTATGCGGACGAAGGACGTGTTTTTTTCATTGTATCACAGCCTCTGCCGCCGCGTCCCGTATTTTCCGCAAAATTTACAGGATGTACAAAAAGCCCCCGAAGGGATTATCCTTCGGGGGCTTTCGTTATGGATTTGCCTGAGGTTCGCGTTCCGTGCTTACGCCTGGGCCGGGGTCTGCGCGTTGTCATCGGGCTCTTCTTTTTCCTTGCGGGCAAAGATGCACACAATGACCTGCACCAGAGCGATGAGCACCATGAGCCATGTCCAGCGGTCCACGAACACCATCGGATTGCGCATATTCTCCGTGAGGAGGAAGGCGATGATGGAGCCAATGGCCGGGATGAGGCTCAGCACACGAGTCACGCCTTTGCGCTTCACCGTGTACTCCACGTTCTCGTTCTCATCCTCTTTCTTCTTTTTGCCCAGGAAGCCGATGAGCAGCAGGATGCTGACAAGGGCCGTGCAGAGCATCAGGATGAGGTTGAGCAGCGCCCATGCGGCGCCGGAAGCGAGCGGCGTATCGGCTTCCTCGATCTCCTCTTCGGCGGGCTCTTCCGCGGGTGCTTCGGGTTCAGCCGGAGCAAGCGGGGTTTCAGGCTCGTCGATGGTTTCCTCCGGGCCTTCTTCCGGCGCCGTCGGACCTACCGGGGTCACCGGAGGCACCGGGGGTTCTTCCGGAATGACGCCTTCCGCATTGAAGTCCGCCACAAAGGTGATGTCGCCTGTGATGGCGTAAGAGGTCGTCGGAGTCGCCGGGCCCCAGAACAGCGTGTTGGCGATGTATCCCAGATTCGCCAGCGCTGTCGGGATCTGTGCTTCAGTCAGATAACCGGTACCGTTCTCAGCGGGTTCGCCGTTCTCGTTCAGCAGTGTCACGACCGTGATCATCTGCTTCGTATTCTGAGCGTCCGTGCCGCCCTTGGGCTGGAGTACGCCGTTGATCGCTTCAAACGTGACAGTTGCCTGATACTTATCCGGGATGTTGTCACCCGGGACCTCCGGGTCGGGGTCTTTGGTCGGGTCGGACTTCTCATCCTTTGTGAAGTTGACGTTCACGATATTCGCAGCCGCATCCTTCGAGATGAGCTTGCCCGCGCCGTCCACATTCTCCAGCACGTAGTTCGCGCCGTCAAAAGTGGTCTTGCCGGTGTCGTAGGGAATCGCGTCGCCGATCTTGCCGGTGGCATTCACAGCAGAAGCGGTATCCTCAACGCCGTCGTAGTAGTAGTGTACCTGGTAACCGGAGATCGCCAGCTCCCACGTCACTGTAAAGACAGCGCCGTCAGCCGTGATCTCAGCCCCTTCGGCCGGTACGGCCGGTGTCCAGCGTTCGGTGGCCGGGTCGTAATCCGCGGCTGCGGCTGCAGTCGGGACCTGAGCCTCAGCCAGCTCGCCTGTGCCGTTCTCGGCCCACTTGCCGTCCGCGTCGAACAGAGTCACATAGGTGACCAGCTCAGTGCCCATGCTGCCGCCCAGCGTAACTGCGCCATTGACAGCCTGATAGGTCACTTTCGCCTGATACTTGTCGGGCACATTGTCCGGCTTATCCGGGTTTTCGGGGTCAGTGCCCTTGTTGTCTGCCGCGAAGTTGGCCGTAAAGATCATATCCTCGCTTGTAGAGATCGCGCGGATCTCGTCCAGCGTACGATACTTCGTTCCGTTCTCATCCGTCCAGTAGTCGAACGCGTAGCCTTCATCGGCCGTTACGGTCACGTCCGCAGCCGGGCTGGCTGCAGGCTTGGCGGCATGCGTTTCATCCGTGAAGGCCTCGTAGGTTTTGCCCGTTACGGTGCCATTGCCGCCGCTGACGAATTTGAAGATTGTCTGATACTTATCGGGCTGGCCGTCTTCCTTGTCGCCCTTCGGGTCCTCGGGGTCAGGCTCGCCTTTTGTATCCGTGTCGAAATATGCGGTAAATTCCGTATTGTCCGTGTATACCTCGCTCTTCAGCGTCTCCATACCGGAGGTCACATCGCGCTTGGTTCCATCGGTCCAGTAATCGAATGCATAGCCCTCACGTCCCGCCGCATTTGCACCGGCCGGGCTGGCCTCTTTCGTTCCGATCACTGTGCCGTTCAGACGTTCAAAGGTGTGGGTCTCCACGCTCTTGTCAACCGTGCCCTTCTGGACGTCCGCACTCTGATAGGTAAATACGATCTGCGCATAATCGGGGATGCCGTCCGGTCCATCCTCGCCGCCCTTTTCATCGGTGGCATAATAGACGTTGATCTCACCCTTGTGCGCAATTACCGCCGGGATCTCTGCAGGAGATGTATAGTCGAACGTAAAGCCTTCGTAGCGGTCGGCAGAGGTATCCACCGGCTGCACGGTCAGCGTATCCGGCTGCAGCACCTGCACTGTCTGTTCAACGGAAATATTCTCTGCGAATTCCCCGTCCTTGTAATAGTTGACTGTGTAGCTCAGCGTCTTCGTCTGGCCTGGATCCAAAACATAGTACAACGTAATGACTGTGCCGTTTGCAACGCTGTCGCCCTCGGACACTGCCGGGTCCATGCGGTCGTACTTGTAGCCGGTGTACGTGTTCTGCGCCAGCGTACCGTCGGCAACCTCGATCGTCGGGGCCGTCTCGTTGATCCACGCCGTGCCCTCATGCGTCGCGCTGGCCTGCTCCGTCTCCACACCGTCCAGCACGGTTACGTGCTTCACCGTGTAGCTCGTATCCTGCGTCTGGCTGTCGTCCTTCACATAGTTGACGACATACTCCGCGCCGCTGTTTACCAGCGTGCCCGCTGCCGGATATTCAGGATTCGCTTCGTCCAGCTTGTAGCCTACATACTTCTCTGCCGGGGCCGGGATTCCGCCTTCCGCGATCGCAATCTGCGCCGGGTCGTCGTTCACCCATGCTGTGCCGGTCACCGTCAGCGTGTCAGCAGCTTGCTCCGCGCCTTCGATCGTGTACTTCACTGTGTAGCTCGTATCCTGCGTCTGGCTTGCGTCAACTTCCGCGGTGACCTCGACGCGGTGGTTTCCTGTATGGTCTACCGTCACACTGCCCGCTTCAAGAGCCGCCGCCAGCGCGTCGCCCGCCAGAGCCGTTCCGTCTACCGTTACAGTTGCAATTTTGTAACCGCGGTTCGCCGAAAAGTTAACGGTCGTGGCTGCCTGTGTATCGTAGCTGTAACTTCCGCCCGCGTCGATTACGGAATTTGCATCCGCGACCGTCGTCAGGGTATAGGTGCACAATTGCCAGGTCGCCGTGAACTCCAGGTTCCCGCGCGAGCCCTTCTGGATGACTACCTCTTTATCAGCGCCTACATGCGCGCCGTCGGAGGAGGCCGTCGTCGTCCAGCCAAGGAATTCATAGCCTGTTTTGCTGGGGTTCACCAACGTAATATCATCGCTGTTGACGGTGTAGCTCGTGGGGTTGTTTTCCGCGCCCGTCGAGCCCTCCAAGCCATGATATGTAATGGTAAAGCCTGCGTCCACCAGCGTGAACGTGACAATATTTTCCCCACCCGGAGTCAGCGTCACGCGCTGGCTGCGGTCCGCCTCCGGCAGTTCAACGCCGTTCGCCTGCAGCAGGCTGTTCAGCACGTTTTCATCCGCCGTTACGGTAAAGGACTGCGCCTCCGCCGCAATGGGGGCGGTGGTATGCAGCGCTGTGCCGTTGTAAACATACTGCACCGTATACTGCATATCAGCCAAAGAGGTGTAAACGAATGTAATCACATTCTGGGACGCCGCAGGCTGGAGCGTGAGGCTCTTGGAAAGCGCGTCCACCGCGTACCCGGCATACTCGCCCGCCGCAGCAACGGCTTTTTCCAACACCGTGCTGCCCACGATGCCGTTGCGTGTCACAGACGGTGCAACATCATGCACCACGCCGTCCGCGTCCGTATAGATGTAATGGACGGTATAGGTCGTGTTCCGATTTGCTTCCCACTTTGCGTAAATCGTAGTATCCGAAACAATCGGAGCGTTCACGTCAAACGGCGTGGTTCCGGCCTCGTCCTCGTACCAGCCCTTGAACGTATAGCCCTCGCGCTGGGGCGTGGGGATCTGCGCCGTCTCGCCCTTTTTCACGGTAACGGAGCCATTCTCCGTGCCGTCGTTGTAAACCAGCGTTACCGTCTTTTCCGGCGCGGCCCACTTGGCGTAAAGCACCAGGTTGGAGCCGGGCATTGTTGTGAAGCTGTACGGGTCGCCCGCCAGCTCGGCGTTGTCGTACCAGCCCGCAAACGTATACTCGCTGTCCAGGCCGGCAGGACGCTCCGGAGTATAATTATACTGGGAGCTGTTGATGGACGAGCCGAATCGGATGTTGGTTTTGGTCTCCAATACCGTATCGTTGTAGCGGTATTCGATGCTGTATTTCGTCCGGTTGTAGTAGAAGCGGTAGACATACTGGCCGTTCTCTTCACCGCTGCCCTGATACCCGCTGGGCGTATTGATCTTGGTATAACCGTAAATCGTCTTCGCACTCAGATTTTTACTATTTACATTCTGGCTGTATCTTGCTTCAATTGCGTAGCCGGTGCCGTCCGCTTTTTCCAGCCAATATTCCACGCGTCTGTTGTAGCTGTTCGTGGTCCATTGCGCCTTGTACGTCACCGTGTAGTCGTTACCGGCATTCGCATCGCTCACAAGGTCGGCCGTCAGTTCAAACCGCTTTGTCTTATAGCTGCTGCCCCATGTGTCAAAAATATATGGCTTCGGATTACGTCCACCTGTGGTACTGGTCGTAGAAATATTCTCATCGACCGGCCACAGTGTGGAAATATCCTGTCCGATTACTACATCTTCAATTTTGTAGTTTTTGCCCGTATATGTGCTTCCATTGATCTCAATTTTCGCATTGGAATCATCGAGATCAAACACAATCGTGTATTTAATCAGGTCATAATACGCGTACACAACCGTGGAACCGTCCGCTTTCACGGACGCACTGGTGCCATTGACAAACGTGCAGTTTGCAATCGACTTTCCAGTACCCGCCGCCGTAACGGTCTCGCCCGCTTTTGCCGAACGCACCACGGAAGAATCATACACATAGTGAGCGGCGTTGGCGCTGTTGTCCCACACCTGCTTCATATATACGACCGTGTAATTCACGTCCTGCGCAGTCCACTTGGCATAAACCGTTTTATCTTCGGTCATTACAACAGTGGTCTCCGCAGGCTGGGTGCACTCGGCGTCCAGATACCATCCGTCAAAGGTGTAGCCTTGCCGGGTGGGGAGTGGACCGCCTGTTGTTGTATCAGGATTCTGTTTGTAGCAAGCCGATGTATGCGTATGCTCTTTCAATCCCAACTTACAGCAGCTGTCGTTATGCCGCCAATGAAACATACCTGTACCGCCATATTCACAGCATGCATCACTATGCGTATGTTCGTAGGTGTATCCACAAATCTGTTCTTCAGTGCCCGGTACTGTAACGATATCGTGCACAACAACTGTTTCCTCATACTTGCCACTTTTACCCGGCACGTAGCTGCCGCCGTTGGTGTTGTACGTCAGGTTATAGGTGTTGCGCTCATACAGCACCTCCACCGTCACCGCGTCGCCGTCCAGCAGCTTCTGCTCGACGGGCTGCACGGTAAAACCTTCTTTTGCCTTTTCCACGGCTTCGGTAAGCGCACCGTATTTGCCGCTTTTGGTTTCGGTTTCCTCTGTGTATGTACCATCCAGGTTCGGGTATTTATGCACAACGGTATAATCTACCATACCCGCGGTGAATGTTACTGTAAGCTCATACCGGTCTGCTTCACCCAGCATGCCCGTGATGGTCTTCCCGTCTGCCGCTACCGCAAAGTCCGGATCGCTGATGGTCATTGTGTATCCGGCAGGAAGAGCCACTGTGTAACTGAACGGATACGCGCCGTCCTTTTCGTCCACCATAATGGTTTCAGAAGGCAGAGCAGTTACACCGTCTTCATCGACAAACGTCAGCCTGACAGCCTTCTGCCCCACAGGAACAACCTCTACATCGTCAAAAGTGCCAACGTAGATGGCGCGGGCGCGCAGCATGCCCGATGCGCCGCCTGCCGCGGATTTCCGCACGGCCTTGTAGCCCTCGGCCACCTGATAGGTCAGACGGACATACGCCTCGCCGTTCACAAAATCGTCCAGCGAGACCCGGGCAGATTCAACAAGCTGGATGCCCGTGCGCTGGTACGCCAGCGCAGCAGCATCATAGATGCCCTCTGCAAAATCCTTTTCAGAAAGCGCAACCGCCACGTTCTGGTCGGCAAACGTACCAATGTCTGTATTCAGTACATGCGTGACATACAGCGTGTATGGCTGCACTGTCGGCTCCGAGCTTGCGGACTCCGACGAGGACGCAGCCTCCGAGCTTGCAGGCTCTGTCGAGGACGCGGCCTCCGAGCTTGCGGGCTCCGACGAGGACGCGGCCTCCGAGCTTGCGGGCTCTGTCGAGGACGCCGCCTCCGAGCTTGCGGGCTCCGGTGTGGTTGGCTCTGTCGTTTCAGACGCAGCCGGCTCGGCCGCCGTCGTAGACGGGGCCGGGTCGACAACATCCTCAGCGAGCGCGCCTGTGGGCATGCTGGTGAACATCATCGCGAACACCAGAACCACACTCATGACGCGACGCAGAGCGTTGGATGTGTTTTTCATGCGTTTTTCCTCCTTTTGGAATGCGTGTTGATCGTCCACTTGGGGCGGGAAATGTATCTTACATACTCAGTATAACGGTCGCCGGTCACAACTTGGTCACAAAACGATTTTTTGCTGACTTTTTTTGAAAATATTTTAAGCAGCAGCCCTTCACCGCGTAAAACCATGGCTTTTTCACCCCTTCGGCTGCAGGGGAAGCTCCCCCATGGGGTAAACGTCATACCGCAGCAGCAGCCCCGCATCGGGCGCAACGCGCGACATAAACCGCGTGTGGATGCGCCCGGCGATGACGGCCGCGTTCTCGCTGGACGCGCCCAGCACCATCAGCAGATATTGGCAGCCGCTGTACGGCGCGAACAGGTCGCCGCTGCGCAGGCTGGCCTGCAGGTCGTCGCTGAGGCGGCTCATATACTCCTCGCGCGCGGCCAGCGGCACAAACTGCCCCTGTGCGTCCGTAAGGGTCATCAGGATAATATATGCGCTCTGCCCGCTGCGCTTGAGGCCGCGCTCCACAAAACGGTAGATCTGTTTGAAGGTCTCGTAATCCTGACAGAACGCGCCTTTGGGCGGGTCTTTTTCCCGCAGCTCACGCCGGATGAGCGCCATGTCTGTGCAGATGCTGCGCTCTCCTCCGGCGTCCGCGCTGTCTGCACGGCGGGCGCGGCGGGCTTTTTTGCGGGCCAGGAGCATCTGGTCGGCACGGTCAAACAGGGAAATATAATCGTCCCCCGCCTGCTTTTCCGCAAGGCCCAGCGTAAAGGAAAGGTTCCACTGCATGCCGTAACGCCGGCCCGCCTTTCGCAGGCGCTCGGCCAATTGCGCCGCACGGCCGTCCACCGCCTCCTGAGAGCATCCGCCCAGAATGTAGATGATGAACTCATCGCCGCCCACGCGGCCGATGATATCCCGCGGAAAAAAGATATCCCGCAGCGTGCGCGCCGCCTCGCACAAAAGAGCGTCGCCGATGAGATGGCCGTAGCGGTCGTTCACTTGTTTGAAATGGTCGATATCCAAAACCAAAAGCATCCCGCCGCCGTTTTTCAGCAGCGCTTCATCCACATGCGCTTCCGCAGCACGGCGGTTGTACAGGCCGGTGAGCCAGTCGTGCTCCGCCAGCACGCGCAGACGGGTGTTTTCATCCTTCAGCATGTCAAGCTCCTGGTCCACCAGCATCCCCCCATTTCACATGCGCCCTGCGGCCGCCGGGCATTTCTCCGGGAATGTTCCCGGATTTTCCGCGTGTCCCGGACGGTCGGAGGCGCACCTTCCCCTCTTATTCTTTTATTATAGATTCATAAATTTTGACCGTCAAGAGTATTTCATAAAACAGTCTATTTTTTACGTGATTTTATCTTTTAAAAGACTTTTCCTGTGTTATCCTATGATTTTACTGTGTTTAAAACCACCTCATTTCCAGCGGCACTTGTATTGGAGGGCGCAAAAGGATTACAATAAAGAAAAACGCCCGGTGTGCTGCGACACGCGGGCCGGGAGGGAATTGAAATGACTTTGACGGAGACCGTGCGCGCCCAAACGCGACAGGCCGTGGCGGAGCTTCTGGCGGCAGCCCGGATGCGCGCGGGAGATATTTTTATCATCGGCTGTTCGTCCAGCGAGGTCGTGGGCCAGCGCATTGGGCGCGGCTCCAGCATGGAGGCCGCGCAAGCTGTGTGGGAAGGCGCCGCGCCCCTGCTTGCGGAAAGCGGATTGTATCTGGCCGCGCAGTGCTGTGAGCACCTGAACCGCGCCATCGTTGTGGAACGGGCGGCGCTTCCGCCGTGGGCGGAAACGGTAAACGCCGTGCCTCAGCCCCACGCGGGCGGTTCCTTTGCCACCGCCGCATATGCGCACATGGCGGACCCCGTACTGGTGGAGAACATCCGCGCGGGCGCGGGCATTGACATCGGCGGTACACTCATCGGCATGCATCTGCGGCCTGTGGCCGTCCCCGTGCGGCTCAGTCTGGCCCGCATCGGCGAGGCCGGCATTCTTTGCGCGCGCACGCGGCCGAAATACATCGGCGGCAGCCGCGCCGTATATCAAACAGACGAATTGGAGGTGCCGCGTTAAATGACGGCAGAAGAGATCAGGCGGATGGAGGAACGCGTCGCACAGGTGCGCGCGGAAATGGAGCGGGCGTGCCGCGCAGCCGGGCGCGCCCCCGGGGAGGTTCTTCTGTGCGCCGCCAGCAAAACGCAGAATTCCGAGACCGTGCGCGCGGCGGCTGCGCTGGATATCGACCTGTTTGGAGAAAACCGCGTGCAGGAGCTTTGTGAAAAATACGCCGCCGGCGCATACAGCGGCAAGCCGCTGCATTTTATCGGCCATCTGCAGACCAACAAGGTGCGCCAGGTAGTGGGGCGTGCGTGCATGATAGAATCCGTCGGCTCGCACAGGCTGCTGGAATGTGTGGCTGCCGAAGCTCAGAAGCAGGGCATCCGGCAGGATATCCTGGTCGAGATCAACATTGGGGCCGAGGCAAGCAAAAGCGGCATCGCGCCCGAAGAGCTGCCCGGGCTTCTGGAATGCGCCCATGCTTTGCCCTCCCTGCGGGTGCGCGGCCTGATGTCCATCCCGCCTGCTGCGGATGCGCCGGGCGCGAGCCGCCCCTACTTTGCACAGATGCGCGGCCTGTTCGAGCGGGCGCAGGCCGCGCAGGGCGGCAACGTGAGCATGGAGTACCTTTCCATGGGCATGAGCGCCGATTTTGCAGACGCTATTTTGGAAGGGGCAAATCTGGTCCGCGTCGGGACCGCACTGTTCGGCGCGCGGAGCTATCCTGCACAGTAGCTTTATATAATATGTATTATAAAGGGAAAACGGCACCGGGATATTCAAATCCCGGCGCCGTTTTCCAAATTCCCAGAAACAGATCCTCCCTCTGCGTCAGCGCCCCGGCGGGCGGCGGCGCGGCGGACGCGGACGGGCAACGTCATGTTCGGCCCGCTCCCCCACATACACACAGGCATATACTGCCAGCGTGATGGGCACTGCTACCACGAACACCGCTTTGAAGATCGTATCCCAGATAGTCATCCCGCACTCCCCCTCCGTCCCGCTCATGCTCCTGCGGCCGGATACGCTGCCTGAGCCCTTTATAACTTATATGGACATCTTTGCCGCGGATATTCATTGAAAAAGGCGTACGAGGTGGAAAGTTCTTCCTTGTGCAGAACGGCGGCTGCCAGACAGGATTTTGTCACACCGCTCCTCTTTACATCCGCCGCAGGGCAAAGTATGATAGATGCGGAGACCGCATTCGTGCGTTAAGAAAGGAGCCGGCAATGAAACACGAGCCGTCGTCTGATTTGCTGCAGTTTCTGCGCAGCAAAAACATCCTGCCAAACGGTTACTTTTCCCTTGAGGAGCCGGACGGAACGTATACCTTTTACAGCGTATCCCGTTCCGGCGTGCTGTACACACTGGATCTGGAGCCGGCGGCTTTAAGTGCGGATGACGTTTGGGAAAAGCTGGACCGTATTCAAAAAATCTCCCGGGAGGTTTTCGAACAGGCACAGGAGTCGCTTTGGGACGCACGGAGGCTGGCGCGCGGCCTGCCCACCAGCCGGGAGCTGAAGCCGGTTGCGGAACAGTTTTACAAGGACTACACACAGCATTATGCGGAAGGCCGCTGGAAAACCGCCGCCCGGTATGACGAGGAAACGATCCGGCACATTCTGAATATCGTCTGTTCGAATCTGCAAGGGGGCGGCAAAAATCAGCAGGCCGCTTGGGACAGAATGTTCCGGGACCTTGTCCAGGCAAAGGTGTTTCGAACCCAACGCGATATTTAAAAAATAAAAAGCGCAAAAGTATTGACAACGGCGTTATTATTGGATATACTAGATAAGCACCTTAAAGAGGCGCAGACAATTTATATCGCGGGGTGGAGCAGTCCGGTAGCTCGTCGGGCTCATAACCCGAAGGTCGTCAGTTCAAATCTGGCCCCCGCAACCATCTATGATTACGCCGTCAGCTTCGTTGCTGGCGGCGTAGTTCGTTTTTACTTCCTTCATAAACGGCACATCAGCATTCCCTTTGGCCCAATCAGCCGTGGAACGGATGCCAATGAGGTCTTCGTATACGTCCACACTAAAAATATATTTGCACAGCGGCTCCTTGGTGCAGTCCGGGTTTTCCTGTAAGGCACGAATGTCCTCAGACAGTTCCCCTGTCCGCTGCGCCCGTGTCACTTCTGCCTGCGGTCCCTTAAGCCATGGGCGCAGCCCGTGGCCGATTTATGGTCTGCCGTATTGGTTTCCGCCCTTTATCTTGCAACGGTCCAAAGAATGTCAAGAGAGGAACGGTATCATGAAAGGCGCCCGAGCCGCTGGCGCTGGAGCTCATCCTTCACGCCACCGCGGACAGGGAGCTTGCCTGAAAAGACAGGAGCTGAGCTGACCGCAAGGCATCGAACATACCACACACCGTATCCAGGGAGGCTATATGCTGAAAATATTTTTGTGTGAACCCATCCATCCCCGCGCGCTGGCGCTGCTTAAAACCAGGGCTGAGGTTTTTTCGGACCCCGCCTGTCTGGGCCGGGCCGACGCAGCCATCAGCCGAAACCTGCGCATGGACGCAGCTTTTCTGGAGCAGTGCCCGGCTTTGAAGGTCATCGGCATACACGGCACGGGCACGGACAGAGTGGACCTGGCTGCGGCAGCGCAGCGCGGTGTGCGCGTGGTATATGCCCCGGGCGAAAACGCGCAGTCTGTGGCGGAGCTTATCGTAGGACTGACCCTCGCTCTGGCGCGGCGGGTATATCTGGCGGACCGCATGCTGCAAACCGGCGAAGCCCTCGCCATAGCAGATGCACGGCTGACAGGCATGGAGCTGCACGGCAAAACGCTGGGCCTTGTGGGCGTGGGCAGCATCGCCCGACGTGCCGCAGAGATGTTCCGCCGTGCGTTCGGCATGAGCATTGTAGGGTATTCGCCTTCTCTGACAGAGGAACGCGCGGCATGCCTGGGTATAGCCCGCTGCACTTGTGTACGCGAGGTATTTGCCCGGGCGGACGTTGTGAGCATCGGCGTACCCCTCACGCCTCAGACGCGCGGGCTTGTAGGTACGGCGGAGCTTGCCGCGGCAAAGCCCGGCGCGCTGCTCGTCAATACGGCGCGGGGCGGCGTGGTGGACGAGGATGCATTGTACCGCGCTCTGACGCAGGGTCCTCTGGGAGCTGCCGCCTGCGATGTGCTCGCCCACGAGCCGCCCGCACCCGGCCTGCCGCTGCTGCGTTTGCCCAACTTTCTGGCGACGCCGCATCTCGGTGCAGCCACGGACGAAGCGCTGCTGCGTGTTGGCATGTGCGTTGTGGAGCAGATCTTCACCGTGCTGGACGGCAAAACGCCCGCTCATGAATGCGTCGGCACAACAGACCGGACGGATGTAGAATCAGAACACAAATGAAAAAACGGATTTGATGATAACGCGGGATTTATTGAGAAATAAGAGCGGAGGGAAGAATTTGAATCTGATCCGAATCGGCATAGAAGATGCTCGCAAATTGTGGCAAATGCAGACAGAAGCATTTCAGGATTTATATAAAAAGTACCAGGACACGGAAAACAGCCCTGCGGCTGAAAATATTGATAAAACCATTATGAGGTTGCAGCAGCCCTTCACCTATTACTATTTTATTCAGGAATTCGATGAAAACGTCGGCGCAGTACGGGTCGTTGACAAAGGAGAAAAAGACACAGCTAAAAGAATATCTCCTATTTTTGTGCTTCCTCAATATCAACGGCTCGGCATTGCACAAAAAGCCATCCGTATGGTTGAAGCCCTGCATGGCAGTTCAAATTGGGAATTAAGTACGATTTTACAAGAAAAGGTGAATTGCCGTCTTTACGAAAAAATGGGTTACCGTCAGACGGGAAAAACAGAAGTTATTACCGATAAAATGACGCTGGTATTTTACAAAAAGGACTGAGCTGCAAAAGACAGCTGAAAGCCCAAGCCTTAAGGGGATGGTCCTAAAACGGAAATCGCCGTCGTGCGGAGCGCCACGTTTTCGGCGCCGCCCTTCGCAGGGAGGCCGCAGCGCGCCCGACACGCGCTGGCACGCTGCCTGCGCCCTCCCCGTTGCGGCCTCTGCTTTCCCGTCTTTTTCCAACAATACGAATCGGGGCGCCCTCCGCAAGGAAGGCGCCCCGATTCATACTTTTTGTGTCGTCTTGATAAATACGGCAGCGTCAATGACCACGCCCGGCGCCGCCGCCGCGAAAGCCGCCGCCGCCACCGCCGCGGGAACCGCCGAAACCGCCACCGCCGCCGCGGAAGCTTCCTCCGCCGCCAAAGCTGCCGCCTCCA
>OGYH01002342.1_pt1 | contig 15291 bp, 11 predicted proteins | sample 1576511 | NCBI WGS metagenome assembly OGYH01 (sample SAMEA3541522, study PRJEB24748) | human gut metagenome | biome: human gut; feature: human-associated habitat; material: faeces | place: China | collected 2012
AATATAAAAGGAAAAAGCGTGCAAGCCACATCATAGTCGCCTGCACGCTTTTTTTGTCATCTAAATTTCTGATGATTTCCAATCGAACACGATGGTGTTGTCATCTTTGATATTGAAGCTCATACCTACCTTGATAATTTCCTTGCCGCTCATGGCAAAGGCATCGGCATAATGCTTGCTTTCTATCTGCTCAAGAGCCTCCTGGGCAGTCTTTCCAAACTTCAGCTCCATTACATAGATAGTATCGTCAGTCTCCATGGTTATATCAATTCTCCCCTTTGACGTATGTTGCTCCACTATAATCCTGAAATTCGTGAGCAAGGCAAAGATGATATACATCGTTTGCTGGTAATGACCTTCGTAATGGGTGTTGTTGCAATAAGGCACCGTCTCCCAAAACGATTTCAGTAATTGTAATGCTTCGTCTATCTTGCGCTGTTTAATAAGCACCGACATCTTGGCGATGGTAGTATTACACATCGCAGTCTTTGAGGTCAGATAATGAGGCAACAAACTTCTGTACAATCCAACTCTTATTTCCTTGTTAGGAATGGCTAGGGTATAGAGCTCCGTTTCTTCATCATAATCCTTGATGGTGATGTAGCCACTCTGATAGAGCAGCGGCATAATGGTGGTCATGGTTTCCGTGGCAGCATCAAAGTCATCTTTTCCGGCTTCCATGCTCTCGCCCAGGTTCGCTGGCAGAAAGTTGAAATTGCGCATCATATTGATCAGATAAGTAGGAGTGCCTGATCCAAACCAGTAGGAATCAATCTTCTGCTTGGCAAAGCAGGATAATAAGCTGAACGGATTATAAACGTCTGGAGAAGGCCATGTAAAATGATAGCCGTCATAATTATCCTTTAACTTAGCTAACGTCTGCTCATACGATAAGTTTAATTTTTCAGCAAGTGCATCTATGTCATTCCGCATTCCGTTCACCAGTTCATCTTCCGTAATTCCGCAAATGCCGGCATACGGCTCGTCCATACTGATATTGGTGATGTTGTTCAATTCGCTGAAGATGCTGAGCTGAGAGAATTTGGTGATGCCTGTGAGGAATACGAAGCGGAGCAATTTCTCGCATCCTTTTAGCGGACTGTAGAAATTGCGCATGGCGTTGCGAAGTTCTTCCAGTTTTTCATCCTCGTGCACCACATCAAGCAAAGGGGCATCATATTCGTCAATCAGTATTACCACTTGCTTGCCCGTTTCCCTATAGGCAGTCTGGATAAGTGAGATGAGGCGGACGTTGGCATCAACAGCCGGATTCGTAATGCCCCATTTCTGCTCTTGTTCTGCAAGTTGCTGGTCGAAATATCTTTCCAGCTGGGCTATCTCCATGTGTTTGCCCATGCTCATATCGAAATGCAGCACCGGATAGCTTATCCAATCCTTTTCCAGCTTTTCGATGGCGAGTCCTTTGAAAAGCTCCTTCTTTCCTTCAAAATAGCTCTTCATGGTAGTCAGCAACAGCGACTTTCCGAAACGGCGTGGACGGCTCAGGAAGAAATAAGTACCATCAGTATGTGCCATACGATATACATATTCCGTCTTGTCAATGTAGAACTTATCTTCCACTCTGATTCGTTCGAAAGTTTGTAATCCTATCGGATATAGTTTTCTTGCCATAATAGCTCGCCTTTCTTTTAAGTGATATTCTCTTTGTTGGCAAAGATACGAATAAATGGTGAAACCACCAAATTAAAAACATCTTTTCTTCATTTATGCCCCTTATCTCATTTCCTTATACCTTTTATTTCTTTTCTCCCTTCTCTTATTTCTTTTCTCTCCTCCTTTTATTTCTTTTCAGGCTTCCTCTTATCTCCTTTCTTCCTTCTTGCTGTATTAATAATGGGTTAATCTCGGGAAAAGTCTTGGTTGATTATAGGATAAAATGTTCTTTAACCCTATTGAAATCTCCGTTCATCGACGTTGAACCGCGGTTCAGCGTCGATGAATGGCGGTTCAGCGACGTTGAACGGACATTCAACGTCTATGAACGGAGATTTTATCTAAGTATAAATGTTTCTTTTCTCAGTTGAAAGAACTGTTTTAGTAGGTTAAAATCCTTGTTTTACCCCTCTTCTTACTCTCATTCATTCGTTTTCTTGCTCTCATTCACCCTCAATAAGCGATGGAAGCGCCTTTACCACGCCAGTACTAGCATAATAACCTCTCTGTGCCGTCTTGACCCCTTGTCAGGAGTATCCTGACAAAAAGAAGGGCTGGACTTTCTCACGAAAATCCAACCCTTCTTTGTAAAACTGCTTTTTTTAAACTATATTTATATATAAGTAAAAGATGTTATTGTATTTATCACTTATCTTATGTTTATTACAGGACATGTACCAGGCGGATTGGCATGGCCCTGTAAGTCCCGGTGTTTTTACCTGCATTACCGCTGACGAAGCGGAGATTCGACATGGTGCAAATCTTACCATACACATCTAAATAGCGATACCAGAAGCCATACTCAGGACTGGTGGTGTCGAAACCCTGATTTCCTGAGAGTAGCGTGCGGGTCCATAGGCTGACATGGGTGACATTTCTGAAAGCCTCACCCTCCACATATCCTGTGGCTGGCAAATAGATTACGGGCAGCTCCGAATTGTCTGTTGTTATCTCAACACTGTTGTACGCCTCGCCCGACAAGGTGTAGCGGGTCTCCTCTTTCAGATTACCGCCGTCTATGATGTCTTGGAACACACTATTCTCGGGAATAGTGAAACCTTGAGGCAGATTGCCGATAAGATTACCTGCATTTGCCTGATCCTGTTTCGCTGTAGCAATATGGAAGTATCCGCCAATAGCACCCTTGTTAGCTTCCAACGCCTTGGTGCCCGGAGCATAGCATCTGTCGCTGGAGGCTCCGAGGTTGCGGTCGAGCATGACGTATGTTTTACTATTTCCTTTCACCTTCACTACACCGTAGTAGAAACGGCCGCTGACATGAGATTGATCAACAGGCGGTTGCTGGTTGCTGGCATCTATCTTGTGGAAGAGTCCACAATGATAAACGGGATACGTGATAGCAATGTCGTGTCCATTCTCCTTATAGGTGATGGTGAAGTCGCCGATCCAGATGTCATAGTTGTCAGCACCGCTGTTCAGCGTCACTTTCCAGTTGCCGTCTCCATTATCCGTTACCTTAAACAAGTTGCTGTTTGCGCCATAAGTCACATCATCACCCGTTTTCTTTGGAATCAAATAGCTGAACTCGTTAGTTCCCACCCCGAAGTGCAGACCATCGTTTCTGACAATATCGTTCTGCATATCCTTCGGGCTGATACCTTGAGTACCTGGCAGGAATTTGTTGAAATAGTCATTATATTCTTCCGATGTGCCCACATTGCTTGATGTCACAAGCTTTACGAATCTGTCAGAACGCTTGAAGTCCTTACCTTTCTGGGTCACGGTTATGGTGCGGGTCAAGTCGCCCGACTTCACGATTACCTTTCCTGTGCGTGGTACCTCAGAGTATTCATTTTTTTCTACCGCAATCGAAATCTTATATTTCGTACCTGTAGTAGAGTTTGAACCGTCAGTATCCGGCACAGTGCCAATCTTCGTAATCGTCGTAACATCTTCTTTTATCCAGCCATCGGACGTAGAGCAAGTCGGCGTCTCGCCGTTTTGGATAGTTGTAACGACAGTGGCGATAATATTCTCATCATCCCATGCGCCGCTTACTTGGTCGCTTACTCCCAGATGGTAGTCCTTGCAGGCTATCATATCGTTAACCAAAGGATTATCATCTTTCACGTCCACCTTCATTCGGTTCTCGGGATATGGGTCTGCAATAGCCCCATCCACTGTGGGCCATCCGTAGGTATTGACGTGCTTGATAGTCACCGTATAAGCATGGTTGCGCAGCAGTGCCATCGGTTTTGTCATGTCGTTGTCGGTAAGGAAGGATACTTTATAGAAAGACTCCACACGATTATATTTACCCTTCACGATGAGATAGGCTTGACCGGCGGCAGTCTCATAGAAAGGTGTTTCGCCTGTCTGCCATCCGCTATTAGCTTCGCCTGCATCAGCTGGCACATTGACTGCTGCTGCATTATAGTCAAAATCCTTGGGAGCTATGGTTCCCTTGTCTGCAGCTTTATACAACTGGAAGCTTTCCAGCTCAAACGTCTTGTCGTCATTGAAATCACTGGATGTAGTCTTCTCATACTTGACGTTTACCTTGGCAAACTGGCGCAGCAGACTGATTTCTGGATTTGCCTTCATCAAGTCTGACACGCTGATCATTCCCCAGCAGACAGGATTCTCTGTGTTGATTGTTTCCGAAATGGCAGCCTTGTCCAAACCACTCTGACATTGAGTATCTGACAAATCACCGGCATTGGCAACCAGATGAATCATTGTAGCCTTGTCCGTGACTGGCACTTTCACTTCGTAAGTGTTGTCGGTGCCCGACACAAGTTCGTAAGCGGAAACGCTTTGGTTCGACAGGAACACTCCTTTATCATCGTAAGCCACTACGTTCAGACTCTTCAATCCCGTATCGCCAGCCCTTGTCAGTTCCTCTTTTGAAAAGTCGGGAAGTGTGATGGTGAGCGTGATGCCCCCATCTTCCACCCCATTCTTGTTGCTTGGGTTGGAACCTTCGTTCAAAGTGTCGCTACATGCTGCCAATGTCAGCAGTGCCACTAAAAGAGATATTATCTTTTTCATTTCCTTACTTACTTTACTTGTTTATACACCTGATGGTATACCTGGATGCCAGCTATTATTGTCATAATATCCTGTATCGTTATACTTCTCATAACTTCTACCTCCGAAAAGGGTATATTTCTCATCATAGACATCCTTTCCAAACTGAAGGACTATACCCTTCTCATGATAGCCGTCAACCGCTTTTAACCTTATCGTTGTCTTCCACCAGCCTCCTACTTGTTCGCTTTTAAAACTCTTGGCGCTGTGACCATCCCAAGTGTTGTCCCAATGTACATATTGGTCATTACTTTCTGAGGATGTCGGATTGTCTGTTGCGACACCGAACTTAAACGCCCAGCCTAATACTTTATTCTTGGTATAGACAACATAATTGATATCCTTAACTATCGGTTTCTCATCGAAAATACGATAATAGGGGTCTGTTGTCGGGTCGTAAAGTATCCAACCTTCTCGGTCTTCATAGTTGAAAAGGGTGATACCAGGCGCCATGTGATGAGGGCAGCGGTGAAGGTCCGCACCATCGTTGTTGAAGCTGTAGAATATCATCAATGTCTCACCAGGCTTAATCTTGACATTATCATTTTCATCATAAGGCTGTTTATCCCACCTATATCCTTTAGCATCAATATCCATGTCCTTATAGTACCATCCTGGATTATTCGTGTCCCCAGTCATACCGCTTGGCTGATTATATCTATTATTAAAATACCACACATTTTCTTTAGGTATTGCTGTTCCTGTCGTTTCACCCTTTTGAGAATAAATATATACATTATGTTTACTTGTTTGTATCCCATTGTCCGAACTCCAAGAATCGTTCCAGTTGTTATTGTTATCACCTGTTCCATAGTATTCATCCAAAATACCTTGGAATTGGTTAGTTTTAAACTTGTCATTATCATTTGACGACCTGTCATTAATGGCACGGAAATAGATACGGTAATTGTCAACCGGAGGTCTTACTGTTACTTTAATATCTCTGTACTTATAGTTGCTATTATACGAGTCTTTCGAGTGTACTCGGAATGTATGCACTGTAGTTGTTCCAGGGTCGGTTGTAGCCTCCACCTGGAATGTTCCCTTGGGAGCGTTTTCATCGGATGGCTTCGATATTTTGATAGTTGAGCTACCAATGGTGGAAGTCAGCTCGTTAGGAAGCACGATACCTCCCAAGTTTGTAACCCAAGTGAATACCTTTGTGTTGGTTTTTGCACTTGCCTCATAATAGATGATTACCTCCAATGGATCAACCTCAAACAGAGGTTCTACATTGTAGTCTACATCCAGATATTTCTTCAGGTTGTTAGCCTTCAGCCATATCTTGGTCTTTCCTTTCGGAGGAAATTTACCTTCCCCATAAGCACTCATGGGAATCTCGGGATTAATCCTAAAGGTGATAATATGATTGACCTCATCTCTTTTATCTACAACGACGAGGGGCTTACCATCAACAATCGCATCGCAACCAAACTCCACATTCACCCAATTTGACTTGTAGGAAATAGAGTCTTCCTCTATGGAGGTTATTTGAGCGCTTGTCTTGTTTACCCACAGTGTGGTATGGCTGAAGTCTGCATCTATCGTTACAGGAGTCCAGTCCTCTACGCTCACATTACAGTTGAGAGTCATGTTTCCCAGACTCTTGATCTTGCCGATAATCTCATAATAGGTGCCACGAGGGAAAGTTGGGACTTCTTTGGAAGTTGAACTCTCGTCCTGACGATGTCCCAGCTTAATCTTATAGTAGTTCTCAATGTTACCATTCACAGAGCCATTAACTTTGAGGGTAGACTGCTGAGAGGCATCGGCGATATAACGCTCAGGCAGATAGTAAGTGCCTTGGAAAAGCCACTTATCGGCGACATTCTGTGGAGCAGGTTTAGGAGTAGCACCCTGAACAAGGGTGATGATGTCCTTATTATTCACATTGGCATTAGCAGCATCCTCTGTCCAGTCTCCCGCCTTATAATAACCACCCTTATTGCTTGCCTCAGAAGAAGTTGCATAAACTTTATTTTCAAAACCATTGGCATAATCTTGGCTAACATTAGAATTGCTAAATGCTCCATTCCAACTCAGCGTGGTGCTAGGAGAAAGCTTTTGAGCCAGAATATCCTTGATGATATAGCTATTACCATTGAATGCAGAACCTTCAGCAGTAGGATCGAAGATAAGATTCAGCTTAACCTTTACGCATGTAAACTTCAGGTTAGCTGCCACCTCTGTATATTTATCACCACTTTTTTCTATTTTTGTATTGATGAAAGAACCGTTTACATCCTTTGGCTCATAAATCATCGGGATATTCGTGCAGACAGGCATACCTGGCTGAGCACCTGAAGGATAATAATTCAGCACGATATTTTTGAGTTTTTCTTCCGAATCAATATTCTTATTCTGGTCTTTCAACACATCACTCATATTGGCAACCACATAGATATGGTAAGTGCCCGGCTCGATTTTGAGCTGATAGTTAGCTACATTCGGCTCTACCATCATCGTAGCCAGTGGGGCAGGGAGCGTCTCTACCAGGAGCTTGCCATCATTTCCATTTCCTGTAGGGACAGGGAAAGCATAGAGGGTCAGGTCGTTGATCTGGCATTCATCTACCGTAGCATTATAGGTAGGAAGGCCGGAAGCATCGTCGGCACGGGTGCCGCGGCTGCTGAGCACGGTTGGCACGAGTACATGCAAGTTGCTTTCTGACGAAATGGGAGCGCGCTCGCCTCCAAGTTCGTCAGAGCAACTTACTGTAACCAACAATATAAACCAACTAACTAAACTTAAAATGAAATCTCGTATTTTCATTGTTTCCAATTTTTAAAGTCAAATACTCTTATGAGCTAAATGCCCGGAAGGGGCTCTGACACCTGAAACGGTTAGAAATCGACACGCTGGATGCGCTTGACCCAATCCAGAATGGAGATTCTGAGCGTCGCATACTTCCACTGGTTGCCCTGGAGGAAGAAGTCGAGCTTATAGTCGTACTCACGGTCCAGGAATTCCTGTGCTGAATAATGGCGTTCGAAGGCACCACGGCCTTGAGCCAGACAGTCAGCAAGATTGATGCGTGCCACCTCTTCGCCTGTAGTCTTGTTCGTGATGGTGAGGATGGCGTTCTTGTCGTTTTCTTCTACCGGATGCCAGATGAGTCGGGGGAACATGAGGGCGGCATGAGCGGTGCGCTCCTTTACATTGCCCTCGGTATCCTTAAACTCAGAGGTCCAGGTGTAGTATGGGGTATATGTCAACTCCTCGTCGGGGAGGAGAGAGTTGTCGTAACTGATATCGCCGTTGGCATTGGTTATCTGATAACTGAAGTCATCGGCATTGATGTTGGCAGGCTCGTCGGTCTGATGCAGGCTGATGGTGAGCTGCTTGGTATCACGAACCAGACCGATGGTATGGCGTGTAACCTGCAGGTCTTTTACTTCAACCAGTTCGTTGCTGAGTCCTTGCCAGAGTGTATCGAGCGGTTGGCTCTGGTTGTTCACCTTGCCCTGTTCGCGGTCGAGTCGTGCATGGAGGGCTGTGATGTTGTCACCCTGCTGTGGCAGAGCTATCTGGAATTTGGCACCTGGCTGCGCGAGAGCATCTTCGTATTTCTTTTGGAAGGCGAAGGTTGCGAATCGGTATTTGCCCGGTTCCAGATTGATTCGCATGGCATAGTTGGGGTCCTTGAGCGGCTGTGATACCGCATCGTTATAGGCATCATGGCGAGCAATGAAGTTGCCCTGCTCGTCGTATACGAATACGCTGAGGCCGCCCACATGATCTTTGAACATATCGGCACGCTGCACGTTGTAGTCGTACTTGAACTGCAAGTCAACACCCATGTCACAAGGAGGCAGGTCGTCGTGCATCAAGTCGTTGCAGCTGCTGAGCAAACTGCCCGCCATGATGAATCCCCATCCCATGCATATATTCTTGATCCAACTGTTAAACTTCTTGTTTGCCATGATGCTTATCTGTTTTATGAAAAAGTAAAGTGTATAAATTGATTCTTATTCTTCGGTGATAGCCAGCCGCTCCTTAGCGCTAGAGCGGCTGAGCTATATATAATAATGTGAAATGGATTACAAATCGACTGTGTCTGAACGCTTAGCCCAAGAAAGGATCTTTACACTAACGCTAAGATACTTCTCGTTCTCATCATCTGGCAGAGTTGGGTCTACTGGAGGTACACCAGGGTAGCCAGGACCATAGACGTTGCCAACTTGCAATTCATACCAGTTGTTACGGAGCATACCATAACGGCCAAGATACTCTTTGTTTTTTGTTCCATAAGATTCACCTGAGTTCCATGGAGTCAATGAGCCGAAGTGCTTAACACGAGCGATATAGTATGTAACACCCTTAAGATAGGTATTGATACCAACCTTTGCTTCGTCACGTCCTCCTCCATCAGTCAAGCCGAGTTTATCATTAATCGCCTTAACGATTTCAGTACCCGTTTTACCGGTAGAACTTGGACCGGCATCAAGAATTGCACCAGTACCATCCTTAATATCTGCCAAGGTAATCACATGTGAACCTGCTGTCTTGAGATTTGTATAGTCAACTTTATAACCACTTGGGAGAACTGAAGTTGCTGCATCATCGAGAGCTTTCTTTAACTTATCCTCATTCAGGATATTTTTCATATTACCGATGGTGTAGAATGTTCCATCTCCATCTGCAAGGCTAGTACTAGTACCAGTAGCATCAACAGCCTTAGGAGCATATGTTGCCTTGAAGATAACACGGGTTGTCTGACCCTGATACATGTTATCCAAGTTGAAGGTGTTCTCTAAGCAATATACCGGATTGGTTTCGCCGAAGTCTTTATCAATCTTACTTGTAGCATCGATAAAATTGAATTCGTCTTTTCTTTTGGCATCATTAACTGCAGTATTGAGTTCAGTCAAATTGTAGTTAGGGTCCTTACCCCAATAAACACGGTTGTTAGTACCTATGAAACGATTGGAAGGATCTGTGTCCCAAATTTTGTCATACTCTACACTCAAGCCATCAATATTATGAACAGCGTATGTCTTCTTGTTTGTGATATCCAAAGCCCAGTTGTTGAATTTTACAGTACTCTCTGTTTCAGCTTTTGTTGCCTTATCTTTTACTTTTATTGGATCAGTAGGAGTAGGATTAGGGTCAGCAACTGTCATCTTTGCTACTCCACGCTCTACAAAAACTGTTGCGGCACACTTACTAGCATCTTCATTTGCTTTTGCCTCGCTGCCATATATTTTACTTTTGTCAATAGGAACCAAAGTTGCAGGTGAGGCAGCACTTCCTTTCAACGGAGCATTAGCCATATAGAAGCCATCAGAACCAGCCCAATCAGTAGCTGAAAGAGTCAAAATATTTTTGCTATTCCAATCATTATAACTTTGACCTACAGTAGGCAAAGCAACCTTTGTATTGTTAAGCAAAATCAAAACACTATAATCATTCTTGGTATCCACATTGGTAAGCTTTGCTACCAGCTTTTTAGAAGTAGTTGTGATACCATCTGTTTCATCGTTTGTCCATCCATCTATAGGTAAAGTTACGCTCTCAACAAACTTGTAAGAGCCTTCATCTGAACCATACTTCTGGAAGATGAGGGCAGTTGCGCTTTTTACAGCATACTCGTCTTCTGTGCCTTCATTCATTTCAGCACCACCAGCATCTGCACGAGTTCCACTTACCGAAGGCAAGTTGATGGTGAAAGTAGCATAACCTACACCTGCTTCATTAGTACCATTACCTGGACCTGCGGTTCCCAGATCCTCATTGCTTGAACAGCTTGCTGTCATAGCTGCGATGACAGCCAAGCCAAAATAATGTTTAATCTTCATAATCTTAAAAGTTAAGCTTGTTTATAATCGTTATTCTCTAATTTTCTGTTATTCCAATTCCTTTATCTGCTTGAAGACATCTCTTACACGCTCTGCCTCTTTCGAGTTGCCTGCCTTGGCAAGATGCTTTTCGGCAGAAGTAAGATCGCCTTTCTGCAAATCGGTGCAGGCGGCATTGAGATTCGCAGCCTCATCATCTGGGAAGAGACGGACAGCGATGTCGAATACCTCGTTAAACTCTGGCGAACCCGGCTCGTAAGTCTGTGCCACCAGGAACATCTCCTGCAGAGAAAGCTGCTGAGGCTTAGTCTTCAATATCTCCTTTGCCTCTTCGATGCTGAACGGACGAACCGTGTAGGTTACCGTATAGTCGCTATGACGGAGACGAGGATAGATATAATCCAGGATGTAGCGGTAACTAGCCGGATGGAGCTTTCTGATCTTCAGGTCCTTATCGTCGGGAGCCAGCGAGGAGTTAGCAATCTCGAGAATTGCTTCCTTATCAGCCAGATGACTAGCCTGAATCTTCTTCTTGAATCCTTCCCAGTCTTCCGGTGTAGCCTGATAGGTAAAGAGCTTGCTGTTTAAGGTGTAGAGGCTGCTCACATAGTTGCGGAGGGCAGCTGCACGCTCGTTGGCAAGGCGCTTGTTGTTGGCATACGAACCATCAGGCGAAGCAAAACCGTGGATATCAATATCTGTGATTTCAACGTTCTTATCGTTCTTCACCAGGTCGATGGTGGAAGTAATCTTCTTCAGTTCAGTAGCATTCTCACGGAAGTTGGCAAGAATATTACTCTTGTTGAGCTTGAAGCTGAGATAAGCTTCACCCTTTTCGGCTCTCACCTTCTTGGCTTCCGCCTTCGGCTGCACGAAGAAATCCTTCGTAATCTTAGGTGTACGGTCGATATCCGCAATCGGCGTATTGTCCTGTTCTATCAGGTTGCCGCATCCGCAGAGATCTTCTTTCACCGAGAGTTTGAACTTCTTCATCCATTTCTGATAAGGAACAGACTGGGCGAAGTAAACCTGCTGACTGGTTTTGTTCTTGCGGGTAAGAACCTGTGCCTGCGGATTCTTCTTGCTTTCGGCAAGTCGGCGGTATCTTACAGCCTGGTTTCTACCCTGGATGATGATAGGGTTGAGAGCGATAGAATCAGTTCCTACCATTACCGGTGTGAAAACAATCTGCTGCTCTGATTTCATCTTCAAATCGTTCAGGTTCATACGGAAGGCAACGTCCATCCGGTTGCCGTTCTTGCGTGCCAAGACGCTGTCTACCTGAATCTTACCCCCTGCCAGCTGCTGAGCCTGAGCAGGCATGATGCCCTGAGAAAAGAGTATGCAGAGGGGCGAAATGACCGCATAAAGCTTCATTTTATCCATATTATGATTTCCCTAAATTTTTTTTGTATTCTGTCTAGTTATTACGTGTTTATATTGTCTGTTTAAAACTACAGTTAAGTTATATTCTTAGAACACGTATATGAGAGATAGTGCGGCTTTTGTAGGACCCACATAGTTGCGGTTGTCTTTGCCGAGACATTTTTCGCATCGTCCGTAAAGCTTGTAAGGACTGTAGGCATATCCCAAACCGATAGAGCCTTCGAAATTGAGGTGCTTATTGAGTAACCACTGATAGCCGTAGGTGAGGCCTCCACCAACATACCAGCCTTCATAGTGCCTGCCCTCCAGAGTTTTCGGCAGGATGCCGAAGGGCATGTCAATGTTTTTAATGTTGTATTCACCGCCTAGGGCATGGATTCCGAAGAAATGGCCTCCAAACTTCTGGCAGGTGTACCATCTGTATTCTGGCATAACATTCCAGAATCTCATCTTCTTGTCGCCCGAGAACTTCCAGGGGTTCAGGGTGCCGAAGAGTTGGAAGGTTGTTTTCTTGCCCGTGCCGATTTCGATGCCGGCGTTGGCAGATGTGGAAGCCCATCCCAGTAAGTTGGTCTTCAGAGCGACCTCCTGCGCTCGCGTCGTTGCCGTTGAAAGGATCAGCAGCAGCAACATAGCTGATTTAATGAATGTTTGCTTCATCATATCTTTACTTTTATATATTGGTTCCGTTTATATTAAACTTAGCCTTCGTTCGCTAGTTGGTATCTTTTTTCGGCTGCAAATATATGAGGATTTTCTATAGTAAGCAAGAAAATTTCTCAAAAAGGCCATAATTATTTGTGCAAACGTTTGCACATTCATGCAATCTGTTTGCGCACACACATCATACAACACATGATTATAAGTGTAATTTGCACAAATATGCGTAAGGGAAATAGGTTTAATCATTTTAGTCTTTCACCAAAGGCTGCTGCAATGTGGGCTAAATTTGCTATGGAAAAACAAGGGAGGATGAAAGGATATGGAATGGATTATAGCATGAAAATAGTTAAAGAAATATATAAAAGTCAAGTTTATTGCGTAAAAAACAAGACTTTTATTAACTTTGCACTCGAAAATAGGAGATAAACATGGTTATAGCAAGTCTGATAAAGGAAAAATTGTCATCGACCCCTGCAGGGGTCGTATTGACAACAAGAGATTTTGGGGTGGAGATGCGGTATCAGCCGGCACTTGCCAAAGCTCTCAACCGTCTTGTGCACCAAGGCGAACTGCAAAAGATAGCAAAGGGAAAATACTATATACCGAAGAAGACCATTTTTGGAAATCTGAAACCTGCAGATTCTGAACTTGTAAAAGACTTTCTGGAGCAAAATGGCAAGATTGTAGGCTACATTACCGGAACTGCCGCATTTGCATCCCTGGGGTTGACTACACAGATAAGCTCATCCATCCTTGTCGGCACAAATAAATATCGGAGACCTATCACAAGGAATGGCGTGAAAATATCTTTCTTGTTACAAGAGAACGCCATAACATCAAGCAATATTCCACTACTTAGAATATTGGATGCTCTGCGCCTTATAAAGGACATTCCTGCCACTTCACCAGATGAATGTGTGACGAATATTTGCAAAGCAATCAATGCTCTTTCAATGGAACAGAAGCAAGAATTGGCAGAACTATCCTTGGCATACACATCTTATGTAAGAGCTTTGCTTGGAGCCATCTACGAGAACATGGGGCTTGAAACGGAAACCATCAGTAAAACATTGAATGGAGTGACCAGCTACAAATTGCCAGTCTCCGACAAAGTATTATCAAACAAAAAAAACTGGAACATCATATGAGATTACATGAAAACAGGGATTTGTTCTCTGATGCATTGCAAGCAGCATCGCGACCTGTAGAAGATGGAGGACTCGGCATTAAGAGTATCTTTATAGAGAAAGACTATTGGATTTGTCGATCGTTGTCTTTGATGGCTGCGAACGACAAGGATAACCGTGCCATTTTCAAAGGAGGAACAAGTCTTACAAAAGCATATGGTATCGGTAGTAGATTCTCAGAAGACATAGATATTGCTATCTCTGAGGCATGGACGCTCAGCGGCAACCAATTGAAGATGCTGATCAAGAGAACAGCCAAAAGCATGACGAAAGGTCTGCAGGAAATGGATATGCCTGGTTTTACGAGCAAGGGGTCTCACTATCACAAGGCATACTATTCTTATCCACGAGCCATTGATACATTACAAGTAGGTGCTATCAAAGCAGGACAGTTGCTTGTCGAAATCAATTCATTTGCCAATCCATATCCTTTTCAGAAATGTAAACTGCAAAGCTTCTTGACCGAGTTCTTGCAAAAGACAGGCAACGAGAACTTGATAGAGGAATATGATATGCAACCTTTCGAGGTGAATGTTCTCGACAGGCGTAGGACATTGACAGAAAAATTGGTGTCATTACTTCGGTGTTCCTTGGCCGACAACTACATGTCGGAGTTGACAGCCAAGATACGTCATTTCTATGATTTGCATTTCCTCTTGAATGATGCTGAGACACAGGACTATTTGAAAAGTGACGCTTTCAAATTGGACTTCAGCAACTTGTTTGCACAAGACCAACAAAGATTTGACAAGCCCGAAGGATGGCAAAACAAAGACATTATGGATTCTCCTATCATCAGTGACCTGCATAATGTATGGTCAGTGTTAAGCAACGTCTATGCAAAAGAACTTCCTGACCTTGCCTACAAAGATATACCGACTATTGAGAGTATCGAAAATAGCATGGAGCAGTTGATTTCGTATTTGCCAAAATATTCAATAGCCATGACAAGGAAGGTAAAGCTATAGATACCTGCAAGAGAAACAAGTATGTCCACCAGCTTCATGTCATCAAGGACGCAGAGATTATAGGAAAATACTCCGATGCAAGTTGGGTGTTAAAATGGTAAGAAAGGAGATTATTTATGTCACAAAAGAAGATATTCAGATGCCAGGATTGTGGGTACGAGACCGAAGTATATGAGGGACGTGGCTTCATGGGACAGCATATCGAAGCCATGTCTTGTCCTGACTGCAGAAACATAGTACCTCTTGTGGTGGGTGGAGTAATTGGTGATGCTGCACCTAGTTTTAATTCTCTTGTAGGAAGGCTATGTCTAAGATGTGGTTCTGACAGGATTCACAGGTGGGATATGCATACTTGCCCAAAGTGCGGGAGCAAGATGCAACCCACTGGCGAAGAAGAGTTTTGGACATAAAATCATATTTTTGGGGACAGAAAGACGAAGAAAGCAAGTGAAATAAATATATAGACATCTTATAGTTCGTTGTCTAGGATTTCCATCATTTCTGCTGCAGTAATCACTTGCGGTTCTTTTGGAAAGTGTTTGAGATTTCCTGTTACTAAGAAGG
>OGYH01002356.1_pt1 | contig 15221 bp, 16 predicted proteins | sample 1576511 | NCBI WGS metagenome assembly OGYH01 (sample SAMEA3541522, study PRJEB24748) | human gut metagenome | biome: human gut; feature: human-associated habitat; material: faeces | place: China | collected 2012
GACATGGTGTTCGACGTGAACGCGCCCGGCGACAAGCTGCGCGAGGTCATCGTCGACCCGTCCGACGACCTGCGGCAGAAGAACCTCTCGGGGCTGTGCTCCGAGACGCTGCTCAAGCCGCTCGCGCGCGACGGCCGCACCGTGCTCGACGCGTCCGAGCGCGACGCATGGGCGGCTCGCGAGCGCGCCCAGGCGGGCCTCGCCACGCTCGACGAGAGCCAGAAGCGCATGTTGAACGCCCATACCTATCCGGTTGGCCTCGAATATGGTCTTTTTGAGCGCCGCCGCGATCTGGTTGTGAAGCTGCGGGGCATCGCGTAGGGTACGAGGATACGCGATTTGTTCGAGGGCGCCTGCGCCCCCATGTCTCTAGGAAGGATGTCATGATCAAGATACTCACCGATTCGGTCGCCTCCATTCCCGCCGACGTGGCGCGCGAAGCCGGCATCGACGTGGTCACCCTGTTCGTGAACCGCGAGGGATGCGAATACGCGGACTCTGAGATGGATTTGGACGCGTTCTACGCCGACATCTACGACATGGTGGACAACATCCCCACGTCCAGCCAGCCGTCCCAGCACACGCTGGAAACCGTGTTCGAGGAGGCGGCGCGCGCGGGCGACGAGGTGTTGGGCATCTTCATCTCGTCGGAGCTGTCGGGAACCTACGAGGGCGCCGTGCGCGCCGCCCGAGCCGTGAAGGCGCGCAACATCGACTTCACCTACGTCATCGTGGATTCCACGTCGTGCGGCTACGACGAAGCGTGGCCGGTGTTCGACGCGGTGGCCGCGCGCGACGCGGGCGAGGACCTGGCGGGATGCGCCGCGGCTGCGCTGCGCGGCATCGAGTCCACCCGCTTCTTGTTCACGCCCGAAACGCTCACGTTCCTGCAACGGGGCGGGCGCATCGGCAACGCGGCGGCGCTGCTGGGCAACCTCATCCAGCTCTCGCCCGTGCTCACGGTGAGCGACGGCAAGGCCGACACGTTCGCGAAGGTGCGCACGCGCAAGAAGGCGCTCGACCGGATCGTGACCGAGTTCAAGAAGGATGTCGAGCAGCACGGCCTGAAGCACGTCGTGGTGCACTACATCGGTGACAAGGCGCCGGCCGTCGCATGGGCGCGCGAGGTCGTCGAGCCGCTCATCGGGCGCACGGTGAGCGTGCTGCCGGTGAGCCCCGTCATCGGCCTGCACGTGGGGCCGGCCGTGGGGCTTGCCTACGAGTGCGCAAGCGCACTGGCCGGCAAGATCAGCGGCCCGGTGCAGGCGCGCGCCTGCGCTTCGTAGAGTCGCGCGATCGTCCGATACCGTATGCAAACCGCTCAGAAAGCGAGAAACGCTCATGCAGCATAAGTGCAACCTCATCATCGATTCGTGCTGCGACCTGCCGTTCGAGGTCGTCGACCGGGAAGGCGTCGAGCTTATCAGGTTCCCCTACATCATGAGCGACGGCGAGCATGCCGACGATCTGTACCAGACCTCGTCGGCGCACGATTTCTACCAGGCGATGCGCAACGGCGAGGAGCCTACCACCGCGCAGGTGCCCGTGCCCGTGTTCCGCGACGCGTTCGAGCGCGCCATCGCGAGCGGGGTACCCACCGTGTACTTGAGCTTCTCCAGCGGGCTGTCCGGCAGCTTCGATGCAGCGGCGCTCGTGCACGACCAGCTGATGGCCGAGCATCCGGACGCCGAGCTGTACATCGTGGACACGTGCTTGGCCTCGGTGGCCGAGGCGCTGCTGGTGTACGAGGCGCTGCGTCAGCGCGACAACGGCATGACGGCGCAGGAGCTTGCGCGCTGGGCCGAGGAGGCGCGCTACTTCGTGGACGCCGAGTTCATGGTGGACGACCTGGAGGCCCTGCGCCGCGGCGGCCGCATCCCCAGCTCGGTGGCGTACGCGGGCTCGAAGCTGGACGTGAAGCCGCTGCTCACCATCACCGTCGACGGCAAGCTGTCGCTGGCGGGCGTGGCGCGCGGGCGCAAGAAGGGCATCAAGCAGCTGGCCGAGTACTACAACAAGCGCAAGGCCGACTCGCGGCCGGGTCGCTGCGTGGTCATCGGCAACGCCGACTGCCCGAAGGACGCCGCTCGCCTGCAGGAGGCGCTGGGCAAGGGCGACGACAGCATCCTGTTTCTGGAGAGCAGCATCGGGCCGGTCATCGGCAGTCACGTGGGGCCGGACATGATCGCGGTGGTGTTCTGGGGCAACGACAAGCGCGAGGAGCTGTCGGTGGCCGACCGCATCGCGAAGAAGGTCAAGGGCGGCGAGTAGCCCGCGCGCGAGCGGCTCGCGACACATGGAATTCGAACGCATCGGGAAAGGTGCTTAGATGGAACTTTCGTTCGTATACTCCGGCAACGAGACGGTGGGCGCTATGGTGGTGTCCCGCCTGGAGGCGGCCGGCTGCACGCGCACCGACGACGTCGCGCATGCCGAGGCCATCATCACGTACTGCACGTCGCAGACGGCGCTGGAAGACGCGTACTTCGACGAGCAGGGGCTCGTGCAGGCGGCGGGGAAGGGCGCGCTGCTCATCGACCTGTCGGCGTCGACTCCCAGCTTCGCGCGCGAGCTGAACGCCGTGGCCGTGGTGAGCGACCTCATGTCGGTGGAGGCGCCGCTCGTGGTGGTGGACGTGGCCCGCGCCGACGCGTTCGGCGACCGCGACAACCTGGTGTGCTTCGTCGGGGGCGACGAGGAGGCCGTGGCGGAGGCGCGTCCCGTGCTGGAAGCGATCGCCGGCACGGTGCAGGAAACGGTGCAAAGTGAAATAATGAAAAAATAAATAGTAGCGTATAGTTTTTTCTGAAAAATAAAAACACGAGATTGCCATAGAAGGTAGCAGTCTCGTGTTTTGTTGTTATCTAATCATAAAGTTTTTAAAATATCTAAATCCAAATCATATTTATGAGGTATATCAGATTGTAATAGTGTTTTGATGGAATCTTTCTTCAAACGATTATTAATCGTAACATAAGATTTATCAAGCATTTCAGCCATTTCTCTGGCAGACAATGGTTCCAGACCAAATAAAGAATTCTGTAATAGTAAATGAAGAATTCCGTAATCCGTTTTATCTTTAAAATTAGATAATAATATTTGCTCGAAATAATGCAAACGTTCTATTTTGTCTTCCAGAGAATCGATTAATGCTTCAATGGATGCAAGAATAATTTCTAGAAAATTTGTAATAAAACCAGTTAGGTCACCACGATTATCAGTATCATTTGTATAATCAAAACTTTTATAATATTTGGAAATATTTTGTTTTATTGTTTTTGCTAAATGATAGCTAATCAGAGGCTCTAATTCCTTAGATAAAAGATAACTGCTGATAAAACGATTTGTTCTTCCGTTTCCATCATAAAATGGATGGATATATCCAAATAGATAATGAAAGACGGAGATTCGAATCAAAGGAGGAATGGATTTATTATGCAATATAAATAAAGCTTTTTCCATACAGGCAATAATTTCGGTTTCTCCAGATATTCCACGGTGAATTTCTTTCATATGTGGACTGTAAACGGAAACAGATTTTCTTCGAAAAAAAATTCCATCTGGAAGATTCAAAGGATCATTATTTTTAATTTCTTCACTCACTAATTCATTGTAAATATTTCGAATGTCAGAACAATTATGAATTGAAATTTTTTCAGAATTTTTTAGTAAATTATATTTTTGAACTAATCCATAAAGACGCATATTTTTTTTTGTGATCGATTGTGTATTTAATATATCTTGGATCTCACGTCGAGTACTATTTACGCCTTCAATTTCATTTGTAAGTTTTACTTCATCTACAAGACAAGTTTGAGTATATTGCTCCAGAGCAATCTGAGGGAGTTTTGATTTTAAATAGATTAAAGTCTGAGTAAGTTTATAGATTCTTGATGTTAAATTTAAAATTTCGGTAGTTGGGAGTGAAAAGCATGGAAAACCATGAATTTCAAAATCATAATGTAATGCCAGTTCATTTTTATATCGGGAAGAATAGATAGATTCAAATTGATTTCGGTTTGTATATCGATATTTTTTTAAAATGTGATAATTCATAGTTGTCCTCCTTAAAAAATATAAAGTGAATTTTAATAATAATAGAAGTATAACATAAAAAATTAAAAAATATGCTAATTTTTTAATTTTTTTGGATATAATACATGTAAAAATAAAAAACGAGAGAAATTTTTAATTTCTCTCGTTTTTTATGAGCAATTAATAAAATCATCGTTTCTTTTTTCGAGAAGCTAACTGATTTGCCAGATTCACGATCGTCTCGATCGGATTTGCAAGCTTACTATGATGCATAGCTTCAATATATTTATCACGATCTTCATAAACGCTGTTAACAGCATTCAATAAAGTTTCGCTTGTAACATCTTTCTCCTGAAGCACATAGCTGTATCCCTGATTCTCAAAAGATTCAGCATTTAGGATCTGGTCTCCACGGCTGGCTTCTAATCCAAGAGGAATCAGGATATTTGGCTTTCTAAGTGCAAGAAGCTCACAGATCGCATTTGCTCCAGCACGGGATACAACAACATTTGCACAGGCAAAATAATGTTTTAACTCATCTTTGACATATTCAAACTGTTTGTAACCTTCTCTGCCCTCAAGGCTTTCATCTAAGTTATTACGTCCACACAGATGAATGATCTGGTATTTTTCAAGTAACGCATCAATGTTACTGCGGATCGCATTGTTGATCGCAACAGATCCAAGACTTCCACCAATAACAAGAAGTACAGGTTTTTCTTCTGTAAATCCACACAGACGAAGTCCTTCTTCACATTTTCCTGTAAATAATTCTTCACGGATCGGAGAACCTGTTAGTACAGCTTTTCCTTCAGGGAGAAGTTTTACTGTCTCAGGGAAGTTGCAGCATACTTTACTTGCACTAGGAATACTTAACTTGTTTGCTAATCCTGGAGTCATATCGGATTCATGAATGATCACGGGAATATGGAGCTGTTTGGCAGCGATCACAACAGGCACAGTGACAAAGCCACCTTTGGAAAATACAACGTCTGGACGAAGTTTCTTTAAGATCTTCTTTGCTTCAAAAAATCCTTTGATAACTCTGAATGGATCAGAGAAGTTTTTGATATCAAAATAGCGGCGAAGCTTTCCAGAAGAAATTCCATAGTAAGTAACACCGATATCTTCGATTAGTTTCTTTTCCATACCTTCGTAAGAACCAATATAATAAATATTATATCCTTCATCGATCAGTTTCGGTACAAGTGCCATATTTGGTGTAACATGTCCGGCAGTTCCTCCACCGGTTAATACGATTCGTTTCATGATCTTTTCACCCCGATTAATTATTTTCTTTGTACGCGATCAGTGCTTTAGAAAGCTGGTCTGGACAAGAAGTTCCACGGAAACCACACTGAATTCCAGATAATTTGTCGATAACTTCATCAATAGGCAGTCCCTTTGCTAATGCAGCGACACCAGTTGTATTTCCCTGACATCCACCAACAAAATGGATATCTGTTAAGATTCCGTTTTCTACCTCAAATTCAATTTCACTGGAACAAGTTCCTTTTGTTTTATATACCATAATTCTATTATCCTCCTGTAAATATATTTCAAAAATTAAGTATCTGGTAAAATGCCTAGATACACAACAAATTATAGTGCAAGAGAGTGTGTATTTCAAGAGATTCTTATTTGACATAAATTACGATTTCTCGTAAACTGAAATCAACATAAAAGAAAAGGAGATAACATATGATTGGTATCATTGGAGCCATGGAAGAAGAAGTCAGTCAGCTGATCGAAGCTATGGAAGAAAAAGAAAAAGTAACCTGTGCAGGTATGGATTTTTATTGTGGAAAGTTAAAAGATAAAGAAGTTGTGATCGTGCAGAGTGGGATTGGTAAGGTAAATATGGCATTATGCACACAAATTCTTGCAGATCGTTTTGATGTAAAAGCTGTGATCAATACAGGTGTTGCAGGTGGACTATATAAAGACATTGAGATTGGGGACATTGTAATCTCCAAAGATGCAGTTCAGCATGATGTAGATGCAACTGTTTTTGGATATAAAGTTGGGGAAATCCCTAGAATGGATACTTCTTATTTTGAGGCAGATAAAGATCTGATCGAACTGGCCAAGAAGACATGTGACGAAGTGAATCCAGATATCCACAGCTATGTTGGAAGAGTAGTCAGTGGTGATCAGTTTATTTCAGATAATAAGAAGAAACATTATCTGATCAATGAATTTGATGGATACTGTGCAGAGATGGAAGGTGCAGCGATGGCACAGGCAGCACATTTAAATCAGATTCCATTTATTATTCTTCGTGCGATCTCTGATAAAGCAGATCAGGAAGCAGCAGGAAGTTACGAAGAATTTGAAAAAGCGGCAATAAAACACATTGTTCGTCTGGTTCTTGGAATATTAGACAGAATGTAGTCTAACTTTGTAGGACGGTTTCTCTTAAGTTTCGATAGATATCCTTTTATAATCATAAGTAACATATATATGATGAAAAGGAGTGGTATCTATGGAAATGTTAAGGGAAACTTTTTTTATGAAAGGATTTATAACAGCAATGGTGATCGCAGTTCTTACTAAGGTCATAGTTTGGGCAAATTATCATAGATTGTTAGCATCTTCAGAAGAAATGGAGAGACCAAAACGGTATTGGATCGGCACATTAAAAAAGAAAATAGAAAACTATTATAACCTGCAAACGAAAGTGAATAATATCAGCTGTATTGTGGATAAATATTTTGAAGCGGACAAGATATTGGGGATAAATTCGTTTTTCCTAGAACAGATTCCAGGGTTTTGTGCAATTATCTGTGTAGGTCTTGGATGTCTGGGCGCTATTCGTGGAATAGCAATGAATGCAGATATTAATTTCTGGGGAAGAAATTTGATCATTGGAGTTGTATGTGGAATTTCCATCTTTATGATGGATTATTTAACAAAAATGGATCAGATGAAGAGGAAAATAAAAATTAATCTGATTAACTATTTGGAAAATATATTACCAAATCGAATGTTGAATTATACAAAAAAACAAAATTATAAAGAAAATTTAGAAAATAAGAAAAAAGAAGAGATAAAAAAAGAAAAGAAACAGGTAGCGAATATCGAAGAGCATTGGGGAGAGATTGCAAGTTCCAGAGAATGTCAGCTGACAGATGAAGATCTGCAGATATTAAAAGATTTTATAAAAGACTTATAAAGTGAGAAATTGGATAATACATATAAGAAAAAGGGGTTGTGTAGGTGCTTTTATGAAATATCGAAGGATTTTTCAGATGATCTTAGTTTGTATAACAGGAATATTACTTAGTGGATGCAGGGGACAAATCGAAGAGCAGAAAAAGAAAAAGCAAGATACACATCGAGATTCAACAATACAGATATATAAGACGGGGGGAAATGTTTCACAAGGGATTGAAAGTTGGTGGTTTAAAAGAAATGAAGAACATCAGCAGCCAGAGGTTTCACAGAAAATAGATCTGTCAAAATATGATGCATATTATGTAGATCCAAAATGCACAGAAAAAAAGATTTATCTGACGTTTGATTGCGGATATGAAAATGGATTTACTCCAAAAATTCTGGATGTTTTGAAAAGACAAAAAGTTGTAGCAGCTTTTTTTGTAACAAAACCATTTATCAGAGAGGAAGCAAAGCTCGTAAAGCGTATGAAAAAAGAGGGGCATATCGTAGGAAATCACACGGTACATCATAAGAGCATGCCAACATTGTCAGATCGCGATAATAAACAGGAGATCATAGATTGTGCACAGTATTGTAAAGAAGCAACAGGATATGATATGGATCTTTTTATCCGGCCTCCAATGGGAGAGTATAATGAGAGAACACTAGCATTAACCAAAAAGATGGGATATCGGACAATTTTCTGGAGTATGGCTTACGTGGATTTTAAGGTAGATCAACAGCCTGGAAAAGACTATGTGATAGAACATTTTCAAAAATATACGCATAAAGGTGCGATCCCACTCATACATAATATATCGCGATCAAACGCAGAAGCGTTGGAGACAGTGATCATAAACCTAAAAAAAGAGGGATACCGATTTGAAGGATTGAAAAAACTGCCGGACTATTGAAAGAAATTCGTTAGTTTGATAAAATAAGGAACGTTATAAATATTAACAGATACGCAGAATATCATTTATAATTAGGAGATACAGATGAATAAGATAGCACAATTTCATAAAGTAAGTTTTGAACAGTTCAAAGAAAGCTGGGATGATAGTTTTCCAGGAGCTTCAGAAGAAGAAATCAAAGAAATCTATGACCAGATTAAATTGCCAAAGAGAGCGACTAGAGGATCAGCAGGATATGACTTTTTTAGTCCGGTTGATTTTGAATTAAAACCAGGAGAAACAATCAAGATTCCAACAGGAATCCGAGTTTTTATTGAATCTGATTGGGTATTAAATATTTTTCCAAGAAGTGGATTAGGATTTAAATTCCGTCTTCAGATGAATAATACAGTCGGTATTATTGACAGCGATTATTTTTATTCCGACAATGAAGGTCACATTTTTGTAAAATTAACAAATGACACCAATGAAGGTAAGACAGTTTCAGTGGCACAGGGAACTGGCATGGTACAGGGAATCTTTATGCAGTACGGAGTTACGATCGATGATGATGCAACAGAAGTCAGAAATGGCGGCTTTGGAAGTACAACAAAATAGAAAATGAATAACAGGTCAGAGTGTTAAATCTCTGACCTGTTGTATTTTGTATGGAGATGATGAGAATCCATACATTTGTGGAATTTATAAGAGAGAAACCATTATATCTGAGATATGATTCAGAGATGAGATCTGTCATCAATGAAAATTATATTCTATATACGGACGAATACAGGGTGTCCTGTTTTTTTGACTGCCTGTTGTTATCTTGTAATCGGTAATCCTACTGTTATTATTATGCGTTTAAAATACAATGTTCACTCCCTTATATATAGTAAACCGATTTTTGAAGAAAAAAGGGAACCAGAAAATAAAAAAATATTCTTATTCGTATTGTTCATAAGAAATCCTCTTTTTGAAACATAGTTCTTACTCGTTTCTTGGCTACAGCAATTCTTTTCTTAACCGCTCTTTCAGAAATATGAAACATACATGCAATCTCACTATATTTAAATCCATAGAAATAATGAAAAATTATAGTATCACGAAAATCGGGTGTTAGTGTTGAGAAAATGATCTTGAGAGAATCAAGATAAATATAACGGATAAACACATCCTCAGGATCAATGAGATTACGAGAAATATCGTTACCATCATCATAATCTAAAGGATAGTGAGAATTTTTATACTCATCCATAGTTAGTGTATACATCACATTACGCTGTATAGCAAAGAGATAATAGATAATCTCGTGTTCAGGTACATGTAATGCTGTGTCAGGATGTAAAAGAATTCTTTCAAATATCTGCTGAACACCATCTTCAGCAATACTTGGATTTGACGTGTAATGAAAAGCATTACAGTATAATTTATGCGAATATTTCTGATATAAAAGTGCAACATATTCAGAAATATTCTGATTGTTTGTGGGGTGACCGTTTCCCTTCATATAAATAATCTCCATTTGTCTTGTGGTTTTGTAAACGATTTCAAAAGAAAATATAAAATTATTTAGTCTTCTTCAATTACCTGAATTTCAAGAAAATCAAAATCAATATCTTCTACAAAACTGTCAGAATTAAATCTGGTTTTTGAATGATGGATAAAGTCGTTTTTATTGTGATCAAGCCAGAGTGGTTTAGAAAGATCAAATTCATAACAGATCTCTTCCAATGCCTGATATACTTTTCTAGTTCGATTCAGATCACTATCTATACAGATTACAGTGTCTTTTAACATATGATTTTCATGAAAAATCTTGCCCCACATACGAAACATAAATAAACTCCTGCCTTAATAAATTGGTAAATAGTTACTTCTTTTGACTTAGTATAGAAGTATTTTTGTTTCTTGTAAAGCAAAATAGGTATGTTATACTAAAAAAAACACTACGTTAAAAGGGAGATGGAGCATGAAAATTTTAAAACGGATTTTTATAGATGGATTGTCAGGAATGGCAATAGGATTATTTGCAACATTGATCATTGGAACGATTTTAGAACAAGCCGGAACGATCATAGGAGGAGATATAGGAAATATGATCATTATGGTTGCATCGATTGCTAAAGTATTGACGGGAGCTGGAATTGGAATTGGGGTTGCAAGTAAATTAGGAGAATCAACACTTGTATGTGCATCTGCCGCAAGTGCGGGTATGATCGGAGCTTTTGCTTCTGGCTTATTGAATGGAAGTGTAAGTTCAAGTGGCAAAATCCTATTAAGTGGCCCAGGAGAGCCTCTTGGAGCATTTGTAGCGGCTTACATAGGAATAGAGATTGGAAGGATTTTCATTGGAAGAACAAAGCTTGATATTATTTTGACGCCATTAACAACGATCGTATGTGGTGGAATCGTGGGGTTAACGGTTGGACCATATATTTCAGATCTCATGAAACAGATCGGAGAGATGATTCGATGGGGAACAGAACAGCAGCCATTTTTGATGGGAATTGTTGTTTCTGTATTGATGGGTATGGCGTTAACTCTTCCGATCAGTTCAGCAGCACTTGGAATTATTTTGAATCTTTCTGGAATTGCCGCAGGAGCAGCAACGATTGGGTGTTGTGCACAGATGATCGGATTTGCGACGGCCAGTTTACGGGAGAATGGAATTGGAGGTCTATTGGCACAGGGAATAGGAACATCGATGTTACAGGTTCCCAATATTGTAAGAAAACCATTGATCTGGCTGCCACCGATCATTACAAGTGCCATTCTTGGTCCGATCTCTACTGTAGTTTTAAAAATGACGAATAATGCAATTGGTTCTGGTATGGGAACGGCAGGGTTTGTGGGACCAATGATGACATATAAGACGATGACAACAGGAGGAACTTCTGCAGTGACTGTTATTGTCATGATACTGGTCATGCAGATCATAGCTCCTGCATTTTTGACATATTTTATTTCGGAAGCGATGCGTAGAGCAGGATTGATCAAGGATGGGGACATGAAACTTGATATATAGAAGGGATATTAGCGGATTTTATACCATTTGTGATAAAATCCGCTAATTTTATAACGGTGTGAAGTCGAGTGTTTTGAATTACAGATTCGTTTGAAACGGAATCAGAAAAGACATTTACAATTCCAGTGATTGATAATTGTCCGATCGGTGGGAGCTGTTTTGAAACGCCTCGGCCAGGAAGCAGTGGGAGAGGGGAGAGTGTAATACATCCAACATGCTGTGCATAACCGAGACAGGAATCGACAGCGATGATGAAAGGATTTTGGCAGACAGAATAAATTTCTTTAAAAGTTTGATTGAGATTTTTAGCGTGAATAGGTTCTTTTAAAGTTCCAAAAACTGAATATTGAGGAGAGGGAAGCAATGCCTGACCAACGAGTGGTCCAAGACAGTCACCAGTCGCGCGGTCTGTACCGATACAGACAATGACGAGGGGCTGATTTTTTTTATGCTTTATTTTGAGATAATGTAGCAGATCATTTTGAAATTTCATAAGAGCATAAGGGGAATCTGGATGATAGTAAGATATTTTTTTTAACAATAGATCGTCCTCCTGATTTAAATTCTCTTTTTAGTGTATACAAAAAGAAAAGAAGTATGTAAAAAAATTTTAACGTCTCGACGTTGTTTGATAAAAATTTTTATCTCTTTATGATAAGGTTTTTGTGAAATGGAAGAAAAGGAGGTTTTTTCGTGAAAACAGAGCAGCAGTTGCCTAAAAATATCAGGCAGATTGGAAGTCCAGCAGGACACACAAAAGTATATATTGAAGATTACGTTATAACATTTTTAAATTCTTTATCCATGGACAAAAATACATATGTAAGAGGAGCAATTTTATTTGGAGAGAAAAAGCAGATTGGAAATGATCTTGTTATTTTTATAAGAGGAGCGATCGAGGGACAGAATCTGGAATTGGATCTTGATGAAACAGTATTTGATGATGAAGTATGGAGAGAGATATATCAACAGAAGGAGCGATTGTTTTCTGGTCTGGATGTCATCGGATGGGCACTTTTAAGAATGGGATTTTCGGTTCGACTCAATGATAAAATAAAAAAGACACATTTTGAAAATTTTCCAGGAGAAGGAAAAGTGTTATATATGATGGATGATCTGGAAGGAGAAGATGCATTTTATGTTTTTCGAGGAGAAGATCTCTCAAGGCAAAATGGATACTATATATATTATGAAAAAAATCCGATGATGCAGAATTATCTTGTAGAACGAAGACAAGATATAAAAGAGGTGCAGACATATGAAAAAATGATGGAGAGTCGAAGAGATGAGAAATTGATCCGGCAGTTTCGTGAAAAGATATCCAAAAAGACCAAGAGTAATCAGAGAAAAGGAAGGATTCGGAATATTTCAACGGCAGCAGCAGTTACGATCATGATGATCATGGGAGGTACGATGTATTATTATGCTGGACAAGATCAGAGTATAAATTTTAAAGAGGTTGTAAATGGTGCGGTGCATACGATGGGAAAAGGGGTGTCGGATCAAATTTCAACAAAATCATCAACAAAACCATCAACAACGAGTGTAAAAATAACAAAAACATTAGATTCGGCAACACAAACTTCAATACATAAAAAGGAACAAAAAACAACACAACCCACAATAAAACAAAAACAGAAAACTCAAAAAGTAAGTTCTGGGCAATACAAGTCTTATACATATACCGTAAAAAGTGGAGAGACGTTAGTATCGATCAGTCGGAAGGTATATGGGACCCAGAAGCTTGTTCAAAGAATCAAAAAGGCAAATGCATTGTCTGACGAAAATCAGATTTACCCCGGACAGAAGTTGATCATTCCTGGAACACTTCGATGATATTTAAACTAGGAAATATGTGTAGACTGGACACATTTCATTGAATAAGGTATACTTACCTGTATTCAGAGATGATGATTGATTAGAAAATGGAAGGTATTTTATGGAACAAAAGACGAAATCAGGGTTTTCTCTTTATGTCAATTCCAATGAGAACATTCAAAATGCATTATTTCTAAGAGAAAAAAAGAAAAAATATCGTATGGGATTGATCATAGCGTTTGTGGTTGTATGTATATGTACAATATTTGCATATCGCTATCGGACATATCACAGGATGAAGGTTGTAAAAACGATCACAAAAGAGCTGACAGAATCATTTCAGTCATTTGCATATAAGAAAGGAACGATCTGTTACAGCGAAGATGGGATTTCTTTCTTAGATGGAAAAGGAAATGAAAAATGGAATAAAACATATTCCATTAAGAATCCACAGGCATCTTATTGTGGGGACTATATTGTAGTTGCATCCAAGAATGGGAATGAGATTGCGTTACTTGATTCAGATGGACAGATGAAAAAATTTAGTGTATCTTATCCAATCGTAGATTTGGAAGTGGCAAAACAAGGTGTAATTGCTTTAATTCTTCACGGTGATAATGGAAATTATATAGAATTATATGATGCAGCACAGAAGAAACTGGTAAGTATCAAAGTCACATCTGATCAAAATGGATATCCAATGGATATTGATCTGTCATCAGATGGACAAAATCTTTTAGTCAGTTATCTTGTCGTTGATGGGATTAATGTAAAAAGCAGAGTTGCACTGTATAATTTTGGACAGGAAGGTGAAGACAGTGGAGATCAGATGATCGGTGGCTTTGATTTTAAAGATACGGTAATTCCGAAAGTGAGCTTTATGGGTGATTCTAAAGCTGTGGCAATTGGAGATGATCAGATGATTTTCTTTAAAGTAGGAAAAACAATTTCTAAAAAGCAAACGATATCATTTGATAAAGATGTGAGTAGTGTTGCGGTGAATGATGATTACGCAGCATTCGTATTTGAAGATCAGAAAAAAACAGATCAAGAAAAATATGAAGCAGTCGTATATAATAAAACAGGAAGAAAATTGATGTCACATAAATTCTCTTCAGAATATAATAAATTATTATTAGGAGAGAAAGAATTATTGTTGGCTGGAAATTATCATTGTTCAATTGTGAATTTTGCTGGACATGAAATGTATAAGAAAGACTTTAAGAAACGGATTGTCAATATTTCACCAACAGGAAAAAGACAGAAATATCTGATAACATATGAAAATAGTACAAATTTATCAGAGATATACTAGAATGGAGTACATATGGGAGAAATTATCGTAGCTGTTTTTGGAATCTATTTGATCTTGCAGATGATCATAGGTTATCGAAGAGGACTCATTAAAAGTATGCTGAATCTTGCATCATGGATTTTAACTTTTGCGATCGCTTATAAAGGCGCTGCATATTTTAAAGAAATAGTGATTCAAAATGTACCAGAGATCCAGGGAACGATTGTTACAGATCGAATTGCATATATGATTGCATATATGGGGTTGATGATCGTATGTAAAATTATTTTTTCAGTGGTAATACGTCTTGCAAATAAAGTTACAAGGGTTCCAGGTGTTGGGTTTATTAACAAGGTAGCAGGAGCAGCACTTGGATTGATCAAAGGTTCCTTGATCATTATGGTAGTTGTATTTTTTATTTCATTGATGCCACATGTTGGAATGGAATCTGAATATGCTCAGATCGTTGGCGGAAGTGAAGTTATGCAGACAATGGTGGAAACGAATCCATTAGAACAGATGATCAAACAGCAGATACAGATAGAAACGCAGAAATTATTACAACAATAAAAAGAAGGTATTTTGCAAATGTCATTTAATGATTCATTTGCAGGATACCTTCTTTTTGAAATAATGATGAGAGTGTTAAATAATAAAAATAGAAAAAATGAAAAAAGGTGTTGACATAAAAGAAATGGCATGATATTATATTTAAGCTGTCTGTGAGAGACAGTGAGGAACATATTGTTTCAAAGGGATTTGAAAAAAATGTTTCAAAAAAGAATTAAAAAAGTTCTTGACAAGTAAGAAAGAACATGATATGATGTAAAAGTTGCTGCGGTTCTTATGAAGAACGGATCAACAAAATAAATCAAAAAAGTTCTTGACAAGCTAAGAACGAAGTGATATAATGATAAAGCTTCTTATACGAAGCGGATCACAAAAAAGATCTTTGACAACTGAACAATAAGACAACCTTGAAAATTCTAATGAATTT
>OGYH01002367.1_pt1 | contig 15136 bp, 8 predicted proteins | sample 1576511 | NCBI WGS metagenome assembly OGYH01 (sample SAMEA3541522, study PRJEB24748) | human gut metagenome | biome: human gut; feature: human-associated habitat; material: faeces | place: China | collected 2012
TTTCAAAAAATAATTATAAAATACATCTGCATCATATCCTCTATCCATAACAAAAGTACATCGGTCTGTTATATATTCTTTGATCGATTTTATGCTTTTCAATGTTTCGTCATTAATTGATTTGAACCCTGCTGACTTCGTAGAATAAATATGACTATACAAAGAAAGAGGCTGCTTTTCATTTTTCGTTACAATTGATGCCTCGCAAACATGATAGCCTGGCTGCACATCTGCTTTCTTAACACTACTGGTGATGCTAGTATATATTTAGGTCCAGTTAAATAGAGAAATGTCAATAAAATGAAAACAGTATTGATTAATACTGATAACAGATGTAATCTATATTAATCAATAATCAAATTATAAATAAGGAGTAAAGTTATATGGCTAAAAAGAAACAAATCGATAAACAATTTAAAATTGATGCTGTTAATTATAGGAAGCATCATCCTGAACTTACCATGGCTGAAGTTGCTAATAATCTTGGAATCTCATTAAGTTCTATTCATCGCTGGATCAAAGAATATTCATCAAACAGTGATGATGAAAGCAAGGTGTTTAGAGGTTCTGGTAATTATTCCAGTGATGATGCTAAAGAACTGGCAAGATTAAAAAAAGAAAACAGGAGGAAGATATGAGAAAACGAATTGCAGCAGGATTACTTGCATTTGCACTTGCATTTACCGCAATGGATTTTGGTGGTCTGGTAAGCATTCAGGCAAATGCAGCAGGACTGGTACAGGTTACTGAAGAGAACCAGAGTAATTTTCATTTAAACGGAGATTATGCCGGATATTATGCGATCGCAGATAAAGAAGATCTGCAGGCATTTGCGGCGAAGGTCAATGCCGGGGAGAACGCTGTCAATGCAGTGCTGACGGCAGACATTGATATGACAGGTGAAGACTGGACACCGATCGGAGATACAAATGACGGTTATACAGGAACCTTTGACGGAAACGGACATAAGATCAGCAAGCTGGTCTGCGAGCGGACAGGAGATAAACAGGTATCAGGCTTGTTTGCACAGCTGAAGGAGAACAGCGTTGTCAAAAATCTTGGCATGGAAGATGGCGTGTTCACATCGTCAACGAGTACGGCCGGAGCAGTTGCAGCAAAAAGCAATCTTGGAAAAGTGATCAACTGCTGGAACAGCGGAAAAGTAACCGCACATGATTACGCAGGCGGCATTGTAGGAAGTTCTCAGGGCTGGATCGAATCATGCAAAAACAGCGGAGCGATAAAAGCAACGTGGGGCTATGGACGCAGCGGAGGCATCGCCGGAGAGCAGGTCTGCGGCAGCAACAGTTCCCAGCAATATGTGAGAACTTATATCAAATATTGTTATAATACCGGAACAGCAGATGCATATTATGCCGGCGGGATCGTTGGTTATCAAGGCTATAGAAATAATGAAGCCTGTGATATCATCTCCTGCTGGAGCGATGCAGCCATGACAGGAAGTATAACAGGTGGAATCGCAGGAAGTCTGGCTAGGGGGGATACAATCCAGAACTGTGTTTTTAATACCGACCGCTTTAAGGGAGGGGTCTATAATAAAAATCAAAATGGAAGTGTCAAAGATTCAGAAGGGATGACAAGTGCAGAGTTTGCATCCGGAAAGGCAGCCTGGGTATTAAATGGAAAGGATAATTCACTGGTTTCGCAGGCAAAGTGGTTTCAGAATCTTGAAGAAAATCCAGATGCTTATCCGGTAATGGATGGCACACATGGAAAGGTTTATTATCTGGAGAAAAGCAACACTTACAGCAATCATCCGGGAAGTATAGCAAAAAATGAGATTTTGCTGGTATCCGGTACACAGATGGTGAAAACAAGCGACAATCTGTCTCAAACAAAGCCATTATCTCTGAAGAAGGACGAAGTTTTCAGTTGGAAAGGGGACGGACAGATAATAGTCGGCTATTATCTGGATGAAAAGGCACAGATACCGACCACAGCACAAAACAGCGGAGCGGTTGAAAAAGCTGGAGCACCGGCTCTGCCGGGGCAATATTATGTAAAAGTTACGGCTCTGGAAGTGAAAGATTTTTATCAGGAAACTTCAGAAATTTTTTCCTATCAGATCAACTTTGATGCCAGAATTCGGATGCAAAGAATTGCGGACAGCGAGAGCATAGATTATGCATATACGGGAAATCCGCGGGAACTGTCATTGGAAAAAGGAAGAAAGATCACCTGGAGCTGCAGGGAAACACCGACATCCATAAAGACCACGTATTATAAAAGCAAGGATGGAGTGCTGACAAATGCAGAAAATGCCGATGCACTTACCGAAGGCGGGGCACCGGCTGCTAAAGGCGATTACTATGTAAAAGCAGAACTGACATTCCGTGAAAAATACAAATCAGAATCGGATTATCTGTTATATAAAATTTCGGATGGGGAAATTGAGGTAACCATGGATGGAGATTCCGAACCATATGTTACTTTGGCAGAAGCATTTCGTGATACAGAGAGAAAAACAGCACAGATGAAGCTGTTGAAGAATATTGAACTAAAAGAGGGAGTGGAGGTAAACAGCGGAAATCTGATCCTGGATCTGAACGGATATCGTCTGCAAAGTTTGAGAAAGATTTTGTTGAATCCGGATGTTTCTCTTAAAATCACGGACAGCAGTGAAACGCAGACGGGTGTATTTTCCGGCGAATTAAGAGTAGAAAGTAAGAATATAGAGTTTGCCGGTGGAATTTATGAAAATCAGTCGGACAACTATGTTATGCATAACAGTGGGAAAATCAAGGTGAGCGGTGGAAAATTCGAGCGTATTTCAAAAGCATGGGCAGAACTTGGAGAAGAACGTTGCCTGGTGGATAATGAGACAAATGAGAAGCAGCCTTATGCCGAGGCAAGTTGTACAAATGTGCATGTCGAGGTATGTAAGGAACATGATTATGAACAGGATTTACAGTACTGTACGTGGTGCCACAAGAGAAAGCCGGACTTCCAGGGTTATATCCGGATTACGGTAAATGGAGAAGAAACTTATGTAAATACACTGAAAGAAGCATTCGAATACGCAAATGGAAAAGAAGCAGAGATTACCCTTATGCAGTCCATGGAAAATACGGACAGTCTTCCTGCTCTGACACGCGGGAAAATATCGCTGGATTTAAATCAAAAATCCCTGACAGAGAAAAACGCTAGCCTAATCAACATACGCGGAGCAGAGGTTACGGTAAAAAACGGAACCTGTGATATACCAATAATACGGGAGCAAGGAAAACTGAAAATAGAAAGCGGCAATTTTCAAATACTCAAGGATCAAAGTAGTTTTCGAAACAGTACGGAAATTACCGGTGGAAATTTCCAGAACATCATATCAAATTCAGGCAGTGCAGAAGATATGCTTCCGCAGGGTTATGCGTTTTACAGTACAGAAGCTGGACGCTTTCTGAGCAGAGAAGAAGTACTTGCCAATACTACTCTGCAAAAGGTTGAGGTTCGAAATACAGGCATGAGCTGCGAGACACTTCCGCAGATTTCCGGAATTGCAGATCAGACGCTGCAGAAGTATACCTTGATTTCGGGCGTGGTCAGGGCAGATACCGGAAATGGAGAAAGTACACTGCTGGAAGGAACCTGGAGTTTTAAGGAGGAAGAAAATCTGGAAGTGATACCGAAAGCTGGAGAAACAATGACATGCGATCTTATTTTTACACCGGAAGATGATAATTATCCTTATTATAAAGTAAAAGGTGTAGAAGTTCATGTTGAGAAAAAGACCCCGCAGCAGGCTGCATTTCATGAATCGGCAAGTTATATTTATATAAAAGGTTCTGATTTGCTATATGTAGATCTGCAGGCAAAACTTCCGGCGGACAAAAAGGGAGATCGTTATTCCTGTTCTGTAACAGGGGATGAGCAGATTTTTTTAAGTTATATGCTTAGGCAGACTGGAGAGTTATCTTATCAAGTGAATGACTTTATAGACAGGAGCATGATTGGAAAAACGGTTACGCTCCATGTAACGATAGAAATGGAAAATTATACGGATGTTTCTTATGACTTAACGGTCACACTGACAGACCGGAAAAAGGTTGTCCTGAAAGAAGGCAGTGAGGTAAAAGTTTTACAGGATCAGAAGCTTACTTACGGGGGAACATTATCCGATCTGAAACTGAATCTGGAAGGGGAAGAACAGGCAGTCTTTGTTGAGCAGGGAACCGACAAGCAGGTTCAGGGAAGTCTTGTATGGAACTTCCCCACACAAAGACCGGATACATCCGTGACAAGTGCAAAATGGATCTTTACACCGTATGATATAGCGTATGTAGATGCAGTAGGAAGCACAGCGATTACTGTAGAGCCAAAAGAACTGAAAGTCTTAGCGGCAACGGCAGATGATAAAGTATATGACGGAACCGCGGATGTCAGCTTCAGTGATATTGTTCTTGAGGGCATTGAAGAAGGAGATGAAGTTTCGGCAGACATCGGAACGATCCGCGGGACTTTGAAAGATGTAAAAGCGGGAAATTATACTTCGGTAACTTTGCCAGAGCTGAGATTAACCGGAAAAGACAAGGAGAATTATATTCTTGTGCAGCCGACAGACGAAATTCCTCTGACAAAAGCGGTGAATGTGGCAAAAAGCAGTGGGCTTCAGATCGAAGAACAGAATAAAAGTTACTTATATTTAAAGGATCAGGAAGAGCGGATCAGTCTCAGGGAAATCCTCCCGGTGGACTGCGGGAATGCACAGTATGCTGCACCGGAGATGACCGGAAACATGGAATATATCACAGAACCGAGTATAGCAGACGATATATTATCTTATACAGTGAAGCAGGGGGCACTGGACAGGAAAGGAAAGATCCGGATCAAAGTTACGACTGAGAACTATGAGGACTTTGTGATCACCTTCAATCTGGAATGTAATGACCAGATACCGGTCAGATTACAGGAAGGAACAGAAGTAACCCTGAAAAAAGATACGCTTACTTACGGTGGTCTTTTGTCGGCACTGGAGTTTTCGGAAGCAGAATTTGTGGACGAAGAAGGAAATACAGTGGAAGGAACGCTTGAATGGAAAGACGGCACACAAAGACCGGATACATCCGTGACAAGTGCAGAATGGATCTTTATGCCATCTGATGAGGCATATGCAAATGCAGAAGGCAGCACAGCGATCAAAGTAAATGCAAAAGAACTTACGGTAACAAAGGCGACCGCCAGAAACAGGAAATATGATGGAACAAATCAGGTTGCCATCACGGAAGTACTGCTAAGCGGTATGCTGGAAGGCGATGAAGTGAGCGTAGATCTGACGGATCTTCATGGAACGTTAAAAGATAAAAAAGCAGGAGAATATACTTCGGTAACATTACCGGAACTGACGCTTGCCGGAAAAGACAAAGCAAATTACAGGCTGGTACAGCCAGTCACAGAAATCCCTCTGACAAAAACGGTGACGATCGAAACACCGGAAACGCCGGAAACACCGGAGACACCACAAAAACCGTCAGATCCAGGCACAAAACCGGGAACCTCTGAACCGATACAGAAGCCATCGAAACCAGAATATCTGAAAAAAGGAACAAAGTTCATAGGACCGGACAAAAATCAGTATAAAGTAACCTGTGCGGACGGAAAAACATTTACAGTGGCATATCTGAAACCGAAAAAGGGTGTCAAAGGCACGGTAAACATACCGGACAGCATTACCGTAAACCATGTTACTTATAAAGTCACAGAGATTGCAGCGAATGCTTTTAAGAATCAGAAAAAAATCCGAAAAGTGGTGATCCCGTCAGGCGTGAGCAGGATCGGAAAGAAAGCATTTTATGGCTGCAAGAATCTGAAAAATATCACGATCAAAACGACAAAACTGACGAAGAAAAGAGTAGGAAGCAAGGCATTTTTCGGCATCCATGCGAAAGCAGCCATTAAAGTGCCGAAGAAAAAACTCTCTGCTTACAGGAAGATGCTGAAAGCACGCGGAGTCACAAAAAAAGAAAAAGTACAGGCGATCAAGGTAAAATCTAAAAAAGCATAAGATAAAAAGACTTGGGCAGTGAGTGCCGGAGAGGATTTCTGGTACTCACAAATGCCCGGAAAGGATTGGAACTATGCAGGGAGCAGAAAATACAGAAAAACAGCAACTCTCCGCTCCACTTAGAGCGCGTATGTGGGAATACCGTATTATCAGTGTGATCGTTTGTGCATTTTCTTTCTGGATCGCATCAAAAGGGAACTGGAATAAGATCCCGGTCAGCATAGCAACGGTTGTCCTGATCATTGGTATTGCAATCTGGATGCTGGGATCGCCGGATGATTATAACGGTTCAACGGATATCTGCAGTATGATCGCCATGGATTGTCCGAGAAAGATTGAAGAATTTTATGAAGCCTACAAAGATGTCCGTACGCCGCTTGGCTCCGGTTATCTTGTTCAGTTTTACACGATGAGACAGCCGGCTCTGATGTTCGGACCGGATAAGAACGGAGATTTTCTCTATTTCTGGCTTTCAAAAGACGGGAATATCGGTTATCTTGGCTATTCGTTCATGACCAGTATGATAAAGGGAAAATATAATGATCCGATATTTCCGGCAGAAGAGGATTTTGGCGATAATACAGCAAAATATGTCTGCTATCAGTCGGATGTACTTCTGATGCAGAAGCAACTGAGGGAGAGCCTGGAGCATTTTGTGAAAACAAAACAGGTTTTGGAAATTCCGCAGTCCCACCCATCGGAAGTCTATACTTTTACGGAGGATTTTAAACTGACCGGTCAGCATTTTGATCTCTGTGACAACGAAGGAAACCGTGTTTTCGAAATCGAAGGAACGGCTCCGCTGCGTACACTTTCTGTTTATGACAATCAGCATAACGAGATCTTTAAAATGACCAAGAAGATCGTAAGCGTACTGCCGACCTACCAGTTTTATTACCGGGGGGAGCTTTACGGCACGCTGGAGAAAAAATTTGTGCTGGTCAAAGATAAGTTTGAGATGAAAGTCAAAGAAGGAAAACTGGAACTGACGGAATACGCCGGTTCGATCGGCCATAATTTCTGCGTGACCTTAAATGGTAAAACGCTGGGAACAATCCTGGACAACCTGGATCTGAAAATGGAAAATATCGTCTTTGACAATGCAGTGATCATTGCATATGAAGAAAAATATCTTCCGCTGCTTGCGGCAATGGCGGTGATGGCAGCACGTGAGCTTGCCCGGGATCGCAGTTAGGAGGTGTGAATGAAAGAAAAAGCAAAGATAAGAAAAGCGGTGTATATCGCAGTGATGTGGTGTATTCTGGCAAGTGTTCTTTTGGGATGCAGAAAATCTAATGTCGAGTCCTATGCATCTGCAGAGGAAGCAAAGCAGGCAATGAGTCAGTGCCGGACATTTCTGGTAGAAGGAGATCTGGATGAGGTCAACCAGGAGGGGAATATCCTTGCGGACGGGAAAATAGCCGGGCGGTTAAAAGAAACAGGTATTCTCAATACGAAATGGACGGTATCGGTCGATGGCAAAACCTGGTTCTGGATGAAATTTGTGACTGATGAGCCGATCAATAACATCGATGGCGTGATTGCCGGGACAACCTATGGTTATTATGATAAAAATAATCAGTGCCTTGGCTATGCACAGAAGCGGGTGTTCGAGAACGAAAATCTGGAACGTGAATATTATCTCGTATTTATGGATGCAGACGGAAATCCCAAAGATTATCTGGCGGAACAGCACGGAGAGGAACTTTACAATTACGAGGGCAATCAGATCGGCAGCGGAAAAGCAGAACTCAAGGGTTATATTGGGGAGAAATGCTATTTCGAAATTGATACCGAAACGGGTGTATCTGTGGATGCAGTGGATAAAATGGCAATGTATCTCCAACTGTTTAGTAAATTTAATGAAACGGCAGGAGATTAAATGGTGGTAAAAAACAATTCTTACGGTGTAAAAAACCATGGAGATGCGATTGATGCTTGAATTTATGCAGGTTTGCTATTATAATCATCAGTGATTTAGAGAAGTAAACTTTATCACACACCCGCTTATACTATTTTATACATTTAAGGAGGAATCTACTATGATTACCTGGAACAACCTGGATACACTGGAAGCATTTAAAAATCTTTCAAAGGCAGAGCGTGTAAATATCGCAGAGGCAATGTCGGGAGAAAACGGTGCAGAACGTGTGAAAACATACAGCACACCGATGGCAGAAGGCCTTGCGTATAATTATGCTGCAAAGCAGGTAGATGACAAAGTGCTGGAAGATCTGCAGAAACTGGCAGATGAAGCACAGCTGACTGAAAAATTCGAAGCACTTTACAATGGTGAAGTTATTAACACCGGAGAGAAGAGAATGGTTCTTCATCACCTGACACGCGGTCAGCTCGGTGAGGCTGTAAACGCTGACGGCACAGACAAACGTGCTTTCTATAAAGAACAGCAGCAGAAGATCGCAGATTTTGCAAACAAGGTACATGCCGGAGAGATCACAAATGCAGCAGGTGAGAAATTTACAACCGTTGTTCAGATCGGTATCGGCGGCAGTGACCTCGGACCTCGTGCAATGTATCTGGCACTGGAAAACTGGGCAAAGAAAAACGATACCTTCAAGATGGAAGCAAAATTCATCAGCAATGTAGACCCGGATGATGCAGCAGCAGTTCTGTATGGTATCGACGTAGCACATTCTATCTTTATCCTGGTTTCCAAATCCGGTACAACACTGGAGACACTGACCAACGAGTCCTTCGTAAAAGATGCCCTGAAAAATGCAGGACTGGATGCTTCCAAACATATGATCGCAGTAACCAGCGAGACATCTCCACTGGCAAAGAGCGACGACTATCTGGCAGCATTCTTTATGGATGATTACATCGGCGGACGTTATTCATCCACATCCGCAGTAGGCGGAGCCGTATTATCCCTGGCATTCGGACCGGAAGTATTCGAAAGATTCTTAAACGGTGCAGCAGAAGAGGACAAACTCGGAACAGAAAAAGATATCAGAAAGAATCCGGCAATGCTGGATGCACTGATCGGCGTTTATGAGCGTAACGTACTGGGCTATCCAAGCACAGCAGTACTGCCATACTCACAGGCACTGAGCCGCTTCCCGGCACATCTGCAGCAGCTTGATATGGAGTCCAACGGTAAGTGCGTGAACCGTTTCGGTGAAAGACTTGACTATGTAACCGGACCGGTTATCTTTGGTGAACCGGGAACAAACGGACAGCATTCCTTCTACCAGCTGCTCCATCAGGGAACAGACATCATCCCACTGCAGTTCGTAGGCTTCAAGAGCAACCAGATGAACACGGACGTAGTGATCCAGGGCAGCACAAGCCAGCAGAAACTGTGTGCAAACGTGGCAGCTCAGATCGTAGCATTTGCATGCGGAAAAGAAGACGAAAACCGCAACAAAAACTTCGAAGGCGGACGCCCGTCCAGCATCATCATTGGTGAACAGCTGAATCCGGAAACACTGGGAGCACTGCTTTCACACTTCGAAAACAAAGTCATGTTCCAGGGCTTCGTATGGAACGTAAACAGCTTTGACCAGGAAGGAGTACAGCTCGGTAAAGTACTGGCAAAACGCGTACTGGCCCACGAGACAGACGGAGCACTGAAAGTACTCAGCGATCTGATGAATATTTAGTCTCAGAGAAGAAGATTTTGACATGCGATGCAGGAGATGCATCTCGCAGCAAGAATGCCAGAGGCATGCTTGAACATGGCGAATTTGACAGTATAATATAAAGACATGATATAAAAAAGAAATCCCGTCGTACAGGAGATGTGCGGCGGGATTTTTTTAATTACAGGGATGTGCATTGCGTTGTATAAGGCAGACAGCGTCAGCGGCCGCCGCAGGTGCGAAAATGTGCCTTGATGCATGCTTTGTTCTGTTGCGGCGGATTTTTCAGGATGCTATAATCAGTTTAGGAACATTACAATCGTGATCCGGAACAGATATCTGTCTGGCAGAAGATTTTGATAAAAACAGGGTGGGTTTAACAGATGAGGGCATTGGTGAAAGAGGACTCCGGAGCGAAAAAGGTGAACTTCAGAAGAGTAACGGTTAAGGAATAGCAAAAATGTAGCATTATTTTGAGAAACTTATGTAAACTGATTGTAATAAAAATTAAATTCGGCGTGCAATTAAATTGTTGATAGATAAGACTGATAAAGTTGCGAAAAGACGTAGGAAAGATATTAGGAAAAGAAAGAAGATTCCGGAAATGTAATGTTTCTGGAATCTTTTTTTGTGGGAACAATATGCTAATACTAAATTTCGTAGAGTACCTTATTCCACGAAATTAGAGGGGAAAGGGCAGGACAGTCGCTGCATATTCTGACGTTTCAGTTCCATTGTCGGGTGAACATAGCGGTTCATGGTGATATTGACATTGGAATGACCAAGAATCTCACTTAAACTTTTAATATCAAACCCGGCTTCTACGCATCTTGTCGCAAAAGTATGGCGTAAAGTATGAAAGTTTGTTGTTTCTACCTGTGCGGCAGTCAGTACATATTTAAAATGGTTTTGCATCGTTCGGGGTTCTACATAAGAATCTGAGCCAGTCAGCAGATAACCTTCTTTTTAATGTTATTCCAGCGAAGGGCACATATTTCTCCGATACGAAGTCCTGTGTAGAGGCATATAAGAATTCCCATGTTTTTATAGGACATATGTTTGCATAAATATGTACATAATTGTTTTTGCTCATTTATGCTGAAGACACGGAATTCACGGGAAGATTTCTTGATTATGATTTCTTTCCCGATGCATGGAAGTACGATTTGTGGTATACTGGACATGGCATAAATCTCCTTTGTAAAGATGGTTTCTAGTCAATTCCATTATACCAAACGGAACAGGTTTATGCCTTTTTTATTGGCTGAAATATTGAATTTTCAAGGTTCAACACACCGATATGGTGTGGGAAGTTTTAGTTATTAACTTTGTTATTGATTCTTATTTTCGGATAAGTGCGTGAATGCCTTGAACCAAAGGGAGATAAATGGTAGTATATCTACAAAGTATTTTCCTGATGTTTGGGGCATTTTTTATGGGAAGGGGGGCTTACATGCGACATTTAAAACTTCCGCTTGGAATGTCTGATTTTGAGGAGATCAGGCAGAACGGTTATTATTATATTGATAAAAGTGGTTTGATTTCGGATCTGTTGGTGAGGAAGGCGGCTAAAGTGACGCTAATCACCAGACCACGCCGCTTTGGAAAGACGCTGGGGATGAGTATGCTGGCTCACTTTTTTGATATTGAAAAAGACAGCAGGGCACTTTTTGAGGGGCTGGAGATTTCAAAACAGAAAGAACTTTGTGTGCAGTGGATGAGTCAGTATCCGGTCATTTTTATTACATTCAAAAAAGTAGATGGATTAAATTTTAAAAGTACGTATGAAATGCTGGAAGTTACGATAGCAGAATTTTGTCAGAGTCATTCTTTTTTGCTGGAGAGCGAAAAAATTGTAAAAGAGCAGAAAGAAGTTTTTCAGAGATTAAAGGAATGTAAGGCTTCTAAGACGGAGCTGAAAAACAGTCTGGAACTTCTGACGAGGATGATGCAGATCCATTATGGAAAACAGGTTATTTTACTGCTGGATGAGTATGATGTGCCGATTGCGAAGGCGAGCAGCAATGGCTATTACAAAGAGATGTTGGAAGTGATGAAAGCAATGCTCGGTTCATCTCTGAAAGATAATCCATCTGTAAAGTTTGCAGTGATCACTGGATGTCTGAAAGTGGCAAAAGAGAGTATTTTTACCGGAACCAATAATTTTGTGTCGGACAGTATTCTCTCTTTTGGGTTCAGTGAATATTTTGGGTTTACCCAAAAAGAAACCGAGAAACTTCTGCTGGATGCGGATGCGGCAGAGTATGCACCGGCGGTCAGAAAATGGTATGATGGTTATCATTTTGGGAATTATGATATTTACTGCCCATGGGATGTGCTGAATTATCTGCACGATCTGCAGGATAATCCACAGGCAAAGCCGGCAAGTTACTGGAAAAATACAAGCGATAATGCGATCATCCGATCTTTTATTGATTATGCCGGAAGCAACATTACCAGAAAAATGGAAACCTTGCTTTCTGGGGGATATATTGTACAGCAGATTGAAGAAAATCTGACATACGATTATCTGCATTCCTCGGAAGAAAATCTGTGGAGCATTTTGTATCTGACGGGTTATCTTACAACAGCACAAAAAGAGGGATGTAAAGAAAACCTGAAAGATGGTGAGTATGCTCTGCAGATTCCAAATGCAGAAGTTATGGAAATTTTTGAATCTACGATCAAAAAATGGTTTGATGATACTGCAAAACTTGAGAACAGACAAAAATTGTTTGATGCTGTGTGGAATGGCAATGATGAACTTTTAACGAATGAGATGACAAGGCTTCTTCGCACCACGATCAGTTACCATGATTATGGAGAAGATTTTTATCATGCATTTCTGGCCGGGATTTTTGCCGGGGCGGGGTATCCGGTAGAATCGAATAAAGAACATGGAGAAGGCAGAAGCGATGTGATTGTTTACAATCCGAGAGAAGCAAAAGTAGCTGTTTTTGAGGCAAAATATGCAAAAAAACTCTGCGATATGGACAAGGCATGCGATATGGCACTTTTGCAGATCAATGAAAGAATGTATGCAGAAGAGTTTGCGGATGACTATGATGAGATTCTGTGCTATGGGATTTCATTCTTCCGGAAACGGTGCAGGGTAAGAAAAAGATAAACAGCAGCTGCAAAATGACTGAATAATTGTGATAAATGAAACAAACAAGACTGGGGGACTACAAGTTGATAAAGATGGATCGTCAGAAGTTTATCCGGCCGGATCGGCAGATGGTTCGGATATCCAGGGAGAAGCTGATCATACCGGAGCGTGAGGCAGCCACACAGCGGATGCTGGCTGGATTGCAGAGGGAAACAAAAACGGCAGATATAGCAAAGACAGAAAAAACAGCAAATGAAAATATAGCAGAAGCTGTAAACGCAGCAAACAAAAATATAGAAAATGCAGTAAATACAGCAGCCACAGAACATCTGCAAACGAAGCAGCCTGAAATAGCAGAGGCAGCGAATAAACCAGAAAACAGCATTGTCTTAGCATGTGAGATCGATGAGGTGATCAACTATGCACTGGTTCACAATGGTGCTTCTGTCGTGCGTGATATCTGCATCAAAAACACATCCGAAACGGAACGGAATGCTCTGCTTTTAAAAATCGTTTCGGACGGTGAGCTGATGGAGGATTTTGTGTGCGGGATCGAGGCACTGCAGACAGGTGAGGAGCTGCATTTTCGAAATCTGGATCTGACATTCCATGTCGGATATCTGGCATCGATCACGGAGAAGTTTTCCGGTCAGCTGACGGTTACGGTTCTGGATGGGGAAACTGTGCTGGCATCGGAAAAGATCAATATCACGGTTATGGCGTTTGATGAGTTCCCGGGATTTCAGTATACGCCGGAGCTTCTGACATCTTTTGCAATGCCGAATCATCCGGCGGTGGTCAGTCTGATCCAGCTGGCATCGAAATATCTGGAGAAATGGACGGGCGATCCTTCTTTGGACGGTTATCAGTCCGGTGATCAGGAGCGTGTCAAAAACATGGCGGCAGCAGCTTATGCGGCGATCCAGCAGAAAAATATTACATATGCATCGACAGCGAGCTTTGAGGCATGCGGGCAGAGAGTCCGCCTGGCGGATGCGGTGCTGGAGCAGCATTTTGGAAACTGCATGGATCTGACGCTGCTTTATACGGCGTGTCTGGAAGCGATGGATTTAAATCCGTTCATGGTGGTTGTGGAAGGTCATATTTTTGCCGGTGTCTGGCTGGTGGACGGAGCGTTTGCAGATATTCTGGTGGATGATCCGTCACAGCTTGAGAAACGTATGGCAAAAGGCATTCAGGAGCTTACGGTCGTGGAATGTACGGCGATGTGTTCCGGGCAGAATGTAAGTTTTGACGAAGCAGCAGCCATGGCAAAACGGCGTGTTTCCAATTATGGGAAGTTTTATTTTGCAATCGATGTGAAGCGTGCCAGAAGCAGGGGAATCCGTCCACTTCCAATCCGGGTTCAGACGGCAAACGGGTTTGAGGTTCTGCACGAGGATCGAAAAGAAAAAGAGGTCACAGGTGGATCAGACAGCAAAATAGAGGTCTTTGATTTTTCGGACTGTACGGAAAAAGCACAGGTCACAAAACTGACGCAGTGGGAGCGCAAACTTCTGGATCTGAGCCTTCGTAATATGCTGATCAATATGCGTGTCACAAAGAGTGTTGTGCCGGTTTTATCCGCAGATATCGGAAGTCTTGAAGATGCATTGTTTGACGGGGAAGAATTTCAGGTAATGCCGCGTCCTGCCGATGTGGGTGTGAATCCGGCAGCAGAAAGTCAGATCGAACTTCTCAACAAACTGGGAGAATTATCAGAATTTATTTCTTTTGAAAGCAAACACAAAAGACTGCATTCCATTTACAGCGAGAAAGATTTAAGCACTTCTCTGACGAAAATGTACCGTTCTGCAAAAGCATCTCTGGAAGAAAATGGAGCAAGCACGTTATATCTGGCACTTGGTATGCTTCGTTGGTTTGAACAGAAAAAGAACGCACAGGCAAGATACGCGCCGATCGTTCTGGTACCGATCGACATTGTGCGAAAGTCTGCGGGCAGAGGCTATGCGATGCAGATGCGGGATGAGGATTCACAGATCAACATTACGCTTCTGGAGTTTCTGAAGCAGAATTATGAGATCACGATTCCTGGCATGAATCCGCCGCCGCAGGATGAGCATGGAATGGATATGCCGAAGATTTTTGCAATGATTCGAAAAGCGGTGATGAGCATGGAAATGTGGGATGTGCTGGAAGTTGCCGTGATCGGAAACTTTTCTTTTTCGCAGTTTGTGATGTGGAATGATATTCATAACAACCGTGATTTCCTGGAGGGAAACAAGATCGTCCACAGTCTGATCGAAGGAGCTGTGGACTGGGACTGCATGATCCCTGAAGAAGTGGATCAGGAGGAGGCTTATTTACCGGTAACGGCGGATGCTTCTCAGCTGCATTGATACCGTCTCCTACAAAAGCTACACGATTTTCAGAATTTGCTTTTAATTG
>OGYH01002373.1_pt1 | contig 15117 bp, 15 predicted proteins | sample 1576511 | NCBI WGS metagenome assembly OGYH01 (sample SAMEA3541522, study PRJEB24748) | human gut metagenome | biome: human gut; feature: human-associated habitat; material: faeces | place: China | collected 2012
ATGCACCTCCACGCCGCCTCTGTCAACGACTTTTTATTTTTTTTCTGATTTTTTTGCCCCACGATCCCCGTTTCTACCGTGTTTTCGCTCCGGTTAGAGCACCAAAAAATTGTTACCTTGAAATTCCCCCTCAAGAATATCCGGCTTTGCCTCCAAAAGGCCGCTTTATCGGCATTCGGACAACGAAAAAGCCCCCCGCAAATCCGGCGGAGGGCTTTCCAAGTATTCTGGTATCCGGCAAGTTACTGGATGCGGACTTCCACGGTCGTGTTGTTGATTTTGACGACCTTGGCCGACACCGGGGCGCGGGTCAATTCAAATACAAGGCGGGTGCTCTCTTCATGGTGTCCCAGACGGATGCCCGAAATCCAGAGATCCTTGGGCACGCGCGGGAGCTGGATGCCCCAGTTGCCCTGAAGGTCCACGACATAGCGGTTGGGGTCCTTGAGGAGCAGCGTCTTGGTCTTGATCGGGGCCGCGCCGGTCATGCGGAAGACCACGCTCTTGCCCAGCTCAAGCCGGGTCGCGGTGATCGCGGTCTGCCCCGCCGCCAGCTTCGCGGGGGCCTTGGTGGTCAGCACCACCACGCCTTCCTTCGCCTGTTCCTTTTCCTGCTTCGGTTCGGAAACCTTCGGCTGCGGCTTTTCGGCGGGCTTTTCCGCCACGGCCTTCTTAGCCTTCTTTTCCTGCTGAGGGGCCTTTTCCTCGGCTACGGGCTGCTTCGGCTTTTCCGTAAACGTATCGGCAGGCGCAATTTCACCCATCGGGGCCGGTGCGGGCTTTTCCGCTGAGACAGCGGGATCGGCTGCGGGAGCCGCCGTTTCGGGCTTATCCTTACCCGCCGGAGTTTCCTCATCGGGCGGGATCGCGGACATATCAAGCGGGGCCGCACTGCCGCGCAGCGTCCCGTTGTCGAGAGGAACCAGAACTCCGCCCTTATTCCCTTCCGAATCGCCCAGGGAAGGCAGCTTGGGAAGAGCGGGCATATCCTTCGAAAGGGAGCCCGTCACCATCTGGCCTTCGCTCGGGGGTTCATCCTGAACACGGAATTCCAACGCCGCGAGCACGGCGAGAGAAAGCATAAAAACCCCAATGATAAGCAGGGTTCTTGTACGATTCATGCGTCCAACGCTCCTTATTAAAAACCAAGGCTCCCGCTTCTGGAAAACGGATCCGAGCGTATCGTCCCTTCCCCGCGTCAACCTTGGAAAAATCACCGAAAGCCTGCGCCTCCGGCCTCTATGGAATGGAAACAGGGATACGCTTTTCCACACAAAATGCAATGTCCCCAAAGGGGAGCCGGAGTATGCCCGCGTAAAGAAGCATACTCCGGCCGGGCGTCATTCATCCATGAGAACTTACTTGGCGGACTTTTCCGGCAGCAGTGAGGCAAGGATGCCTATGGCCAGCAGCCCGATGACCACACCAAGGCTGATCAGCGGGGAAATGTGCACGATGCCCACCACGTCCAGAAGCATCTTCACGCCGATGTACGCGAGGATGATCACTACGGACTTTTCCAGGTGGCGCAGGTAACGCTTTCCGGCGGCGAGCAGGAAATACATGGACCGCAGGCCGAGGATGGCGAACACGTTGCTGGTATAGACGAGGAAGGGGTCGTGCGTGACGGCGATGATGGCCGGGACCGAGTCGAACGCGAACATCACGTCGGACACTTCCACCACAAACAGACACAGGAACAGCGGCGTGGCCTTCCAGATCAGCTTGCCGGTAGTATCGGGGGCCTTCACGAAGAAATCGTGGCCGCTGAGCTGGTTGTGCACGGGGATGAAGCGCTTGGTGTACCGGACGGCCCAGTGCTCGGAGTAGTCGACGATTTCTTCCTTCTCGCCGCTGTGCATGGACTGCCACATCTTCCACGCGGTCCAGAGCACGAAGATGCCGAAACTCGCCAGCGCGTAGGGGCCGAACATCGCCACCAGGGAACTGCCCGCCGCCACGAAGATCAGGCGCAGAACCAGCGCGCCGAGGACGCCGTAGTACAGAACCCGGTGCTGGAACGCGTCCTTCACCGCGAAAGAACTGAAAATGGCCATGATGACGAACAGGTTGTCCACTGAAAGCGACTTTTCCAGCAGGTACCCGGTCAGGAAGAGCTGAACCTGTTCAGAGCCGAAGCTATATCCGATGTACCCTGCGAACACGAGCGCGAGGCCCACCCAGATACAGCTCCAGATGGCGGCGTTACGGGCGGAAACGGGCTTATCGGCCTGATGCGCGTGCAGGTCGCACCACAGACAGACGATGATGAGGACACAGAAAAGGACGACTTCCGTCACGGAATGCTCAACGACCATCGGAACCTCCGCAGGCGCGCCCCTTCAGGACGGGAAGAAGAGCGAACATCATGTTTTACTCCTTGTTGCGTTTGGTCGCCGGAGAAAACAAAAAAGACCCTCCGGCAACATGTGCCGTGAAGGTCTCACTCATCAAGTCAAAGCTTGATGGTAACGCCAGGCCGAAGCCATGCTGTTGACGTTACCCGGGTCTCAAGAACCCAGTTACTCCCCTTTACGTGGGAAGAAACATACAGCAGCCAAGCACCGTTGTCAACGGTTTCACCCCGCCCCGAAACCTTCTCACGGCCTTCCGCCATGAGAAACACCCTGAACGGGGAGCCCGTATGCCCAAAAGCCGAAGGGGAAGCGTGGAAAACACGGCGAAAGGGAAGCCGTTTCAAAAGGCTCCCCTTCCGCTTCCGCCTTTAATCCGCGACCACAAAGTTGCCGGGATACTGCCTGTTCAGCTCGTCCGAGAGATCCTCAGCGCGGTTCAGCGAGTTGAACGGCCCGGCCTGCACGCGCCAGAGCCCCAGAGAAGGCGCGTAGAACGCCCGCCCGCCGAGATTCCGGTTTTGCAGCCGCCGCACAAGCTCCTGAGCCGAGGCTTGGCTGCTCAGCGCGGCGATCTGGATGTAGAAGCTCCCGTTCATATCGCCGGGGGACGCGCCGCCAAAGGTTTCGATCGCCTCGACACGGACACGCGCCGTACCCGTGCCGATCATGCCCAGTTCCTTCGCGCTCGCATACGAAAGATCGATGATCCGATCCCCGACGAACGGTCCCCGATCGTTGACGCGCACGACGATGGACTTTCCGTTCCTCAGATGCGTGACCCGCACCTTGGTCCCGAGCGGCAACAGTTTGTGCGCGGCGGTCATCGCATACATATTATAGCGTTCGCCGTTGGCCGTGGTTTTTCCGTGAAAATCCCTGCCGTACCACGAGGCGACCCCGTCTTCCCTATACCCGTCCGCCGACAGATAGGGCCTGTAGGTTTTTCCCCGCACCGTGTACGTCTTCGTCCCCCGCGTGCCGGCCCCCCCTCCGCCGTAATCCATCAGCCCGCAGCCCGCCAAGGAAAAAGACAAAACGGCAAGGGCGGTAATACGGCAAAAAGAGGCGAAAGTGAAGGATATTGTACGCATAGCACCTCTTGGTTCTTGGGTTTCGTGTCCCTACTCTGCCATAGTTCCGCCCATTCGCCAAGTTCCGTCCTCCCCCTTCTGCACTTTTGATCCTTCGCCACACATACATGGAAAGCGCACTGCCCTCGGAAGGTGAGGAGGCCACAGGAAGGGCTCCTCCATTGGACGGTTAATTCATTTAGAAAAGTTCCTATTTACGATAATACGGGTTTTCTTTTTCCGAAAAAAAATTCCTCCCTTTGCGGTTTCCAACAGGCCGTTCTTATCCGCCATGATCATTGAAAAATCATATAGGGAAAAATATGTACAGTTTTTTAAACCTGATAGCGGAAAAACGACAAAATCATACGCTATCCCACCGTAACCGCTTCTTTTTGTAGCTGATTGGCTGAGGCGTCCTCAAAAAAATCCAACGACTCGACAGCTTTTGCCCGGGATGCTAACGTGCTTCCTTCTTTCCGCAATGACATCACGACCGGGGCGAACTCCCCTCCTCTCCGCTATGCATACGGCCCCTGTAAACAAGGAATCATTCATGACGCTCAAACCTTCGTATTTGTCTTTCAGCGCAGCAAAAAGGCTTGCTCTTTTCTCCCCCCTCCTTTGCCTCCTTCTCCTCACCGCCTGCGCTCCACAACAATCCGGCTTGCAGCACCACCAGTATTCCATCGTCCGCTATCATGATTCCTTGACGGCCCTGCATGACTATCGCCCCCCGGCACGTGAAACGCTTTCCCACACGGCCCGCCGCGAACTCCAGACAGCCGGCGCCGCCGTCAGCCAGAACGGTTCCAACGTCCGCTTCACTCCCATCCCCGATGAAGAATTCGACGACGGCGACATTGAAGTCACGCCGGAACTGCTCAAGGAACCGTCGCTCTACCCGGCTCTTTCGCTCATCCAGCCCATCAAGGAAACTATCCGGGTCACGTCGTCCTTCGGCCCCCGCAAGCATCCCGTCAAACGTAGGCGGCTCATGCACGCGGGTGTGGATATCGCCGGAAATCGCGGGGAAAAAGTCGTTGCTTCCGCGCCCGGCAAGGTCGTATACAGCGGCCGTAAAGGCTCCTATGGCCTGACCATCGACATCGATGCCGGAAAAGGCGTCATCCTGCGTTACGCCCATCTGGACAAACTCGGAGTCCGGAAAGGCCAGAAGGTCAAGCAAGGCCAGTATATCGGCAATCTCGGCAGGACCGGGCGGGTTACGGGCCCTCACCTGCACTTTGAAGTGCGGCTCCGCGATAAGCCGATCAATCCGATGCAGTTCCTCACGCACGAACACCAGTGGGCATCAAACACAGGAACCAAACAGCGCAAACGCAGCGGCAACCTTTGATCCACGCCTTCTGGGGGCGGCTCCGATGAAGGGGCCGCCCCTTTTTCTGTACCAGAGCATGGTTGAAACCTTGCGCGCTTCATCATAAAAAAGCGGTACGCACGGTGTTCGGAAGCGCGCCTTACGGTGTACGGCGTTTTCCCCATCCCTCTCCGGCGGGGAAGAACAACAGGCAAGGCCCCATCCCCTCCGCAGACCAGACCATTCCCCCGAATTCCCTCCAAACAGTTCAAGGATGCCCCATGAGCGCATACAGCCTTCCTGTACTCATGTACCATTACGTTAACCGCTTTCCGGGGGCTATCTCCGTCAGCCCGGAACATTTTGAAGACCAGTGCCGAGGCATGGCCGAACACGGCTGGCGGGGGATCGGCCTTGATGAAGCGGAGGCCTTTCTGCTGAAGGGCGCACCGCTGCCGCCGCGCTCCCTGCTGATCACCTTTGACGACGGGTACCTGGACAATTACGTCTACGCATGGCCCATCCTGCGGAAATACGGGCACAAAGGCGTCGTCTTTGCCGTCACCGAACGGATGGAGGCCGAAAAAAAATGCCGCCCGACCCTTGCCGAAGTCTGGGAGGGGTTGCCTCCGTCCAGCCTCCCTCCCGTGGATGCGCCCATGCACGACACCCCCTTCGGCTATCAGGTACGCCGCGATATGTTCTTTTCTTGGGAAGAAGCCCGACACATGGAATCCAGCGGCGTCATGGCCGTGGCCGCGCACTCCGCCCGCCACCTCGCCGTTTTCGCCGGCCCGGAATGGGGCCCGGTGAACCGCCACGACAGGCACCAGAAGCCCGCCTCCGCACTGGAAGCCGCCGGGCAACGCTTCCACGTCCCCGGAACGCGGGCAAACACGTTCAACGCGGTCGACTTCCCCGAAGTCTGGGGCCTGCCCCGCTTCAAAGAACGCCCCTTCCTGTACAGCCGGGCATTCATCCCTTCCCCTGATCTGGTCGCCGCCGTGCAGCGCCTCGTGCCGCAAGAACCGGCGGAGGCCCGTACTTTCTTTCAATCGGCGGGAAATGTAGCCGCGCTGGAAACGCTTGTAGCGGGATTTTCCCCGGATCGATTGGGTACGCTGGAGAGCGAAGCGGCCCGCCGCAGCCGTGTGCACGAAGAACTAGGCGCCTGCGCGGAAACGCTCCGCCGGGAACTGGGGCATCCTGTGCGTTCGCTATGCTGGCCGTGGGGAAGCGGGTCCGAGGTTGCGCGGGAAGAGGGGCGGAAAGCCGGATTTTCCGTATTCTTCACCACCCGCATGGGAGCCAACCCGCCTGCCGCGCCCGAGGCCGTGCACCGCTTCAAAGTACGCGACGCGGGGTGGAGCTGGCTCAGGCTCAGGCTGGAAATCTATTCGAGGCCGTGGCTGGCCCGCCTGTACGGGGCGTGCCGGATCTGATCTCTAACCTCTAGACAAAACGGCTTCCGGATGTCATGTCTGCCGCAAAATCATTCGGAACAGGATTTCCCATGTCATACTTCGTCCGTTTTCTCCTGCTGTGCTGTACCGTTGCGCTGGCGATACCCACGTACGCCAACGCCCTGAACGAGCGCGACGCCGTGGTTTCCCGGCAAACCGGCAAGCTTCAGATTCGGGTTCATTACCCGATAACCGGCAATGCCCGCGTGGATGCCGATGTGGCCGACTGGGCGCATCAGGCGGTGGACACGTTCCAGAATACCTATGGCGAAGAACCGGATCTGGGCGTGCCCTACGAACTCGAAACGACCTACAGCACGACCCGTTCCACGCCGTCCGTCCTTTCGATAGTCTGGAAGACCGCCAGCTATACCGGCGGCGCGCACGGCAACCTGGAAATCACCACGACGACCTATGATATGAAGAGCGGCGCGCTCATCGATTTGTATGACGTATTCGAAAATCTGGATACGGCGCTCGACGTCATGAGCCGCTACTGCACAAAGGCCCTGACCAAATCCCTCGGCGACATGTACAACGACGACATGCTCCGCAGCGGCACCGCCCCCGAAGCCGAAAACTTTTCCAGCTTTGCGCTCACGCCCGAGGGCATACGCATTTTCTTCCAGCCGTATCAGGTGGCTCCGTGGACCGCCGGGTCGCAGGTCGTGGACATCCCCCTCGACGCGCTGGCTGACGCCGGGCCGCGCCTTTCGCTCTGGGGCAAATAACACCGTTCCGTCAAGCGTATCCTTTCCTTACCCCACACCTCATCGTGCTGAAACAGGGCCCCCGCCATGTTTTCCAAGCCAGGGCCGCTCCACGCAAGGGCGGCCTGACTTTTTCCTGCAGCCCAAAAGAGAAAGGCGGGAACATCGCTCCCGCCTTTCTCTAAAACGGCACAGACCGCCTGCTCGATAGTCTCGGGAACCTTTGAAAGCTGTACCGTTTCAAAGGTACTCCATTCCCGTGAGCGGAACCCGTCGGTGCCGAAGCCCGGCAAAGCCTTACGCGTTGCCGTCCTTGGCCTGCTGCAAGTCGGCGAGGAACAGCTCGCACCATTGATCGAAATTCTTCGGGTCCTGATCCAGCGCTTCCACGTTGTCGTTGAGCCACTGGTGGAAACGCCCCACCATATTCTGGAATTCGTTGTGCTCCAGCACGGCGAGGCTCTGTTCCCCAAGCGAGGACCGCGCATAGCCGAGGACGGCGGAACAGGCCATGTCCGCATCCACGATGGTCCCGTTGAGCTGGGCGATCAACCCCTCGTATTCGGGGTAATCCTCCACAAGTTCGCTGACCGTCTCCGCGGGGATCTGGATGCAGAAATCCCCTTCCTCGTCTTCCTCAATCCAAGAAAAACGGAGCCATTGTTCAAAAATAACGGCATTGAGCAGAGTGGACATCGCCCCTTTCATTTCATCGGAAAGGGCTGAAGATGGCGTGTTCATGAAAACTCCTTAGAGGGAAATATCCTTTACTATGGTCACCCGGGGCTCCAAGGTCAAGGGTTTCACCGGAATCCGGCGGGCGTTTTCTTTTTCCACAAAAAAGCATACCGTCGCTCGGCGCCATGCCTCCTTTTCCATCCGGCATGTCCGCCCAGGCACCCATAACGGTGCCGGACCTTCCCGTAATCCGTCAAACAGATAAGGAACACGCGTGCAGAACTACGCATCCATCATAGCCCAAGAACTGAATATACGCCCACAGCAAACCGAAGCCGTCATCCGCCTGCTCGACGAGGACGCCACGGTCCCCTTCATCGCCCGCTACCGCAAGGAAGCTACGGGGAGCCTCGACGAAGTGGCGGTCACCGCCATCCGTGATCGCCTCGCCGCCCTGAAGGAATTGGACAAACGGCGCGAAGCCATCCTCGCCTCGCTGGAGGAACGCGGCCTCCTCACGCCCGAACTGCGTGCCAAGGTCGAAGCCGCCGATGCGCTGACCGTCCTTGAAGACATTTACCTGCCCTACCGCCCCAAGCGCCGCACCCGCGCCTCAATGGCGAAGGAGCGCGGCCTCGAACCGCTGGCCGATCAGCTGGCCTGTCAGGATCGCACCCTCCCCGAAGCGATGGCCGCCGCCTATGTCGACGCCGAAAAGGGCGTGCCGGATGCGGAAGCGGCGCTTGCCGGGGCGCGTGACATCCTTGCGGAGCGCTTCGCCGAGGATCAGCCCGCCCGCGAACGCCTGCGTAAACTCTTCGGGCGCGAAGGGCTCATGCGGAGCAAAGCCGTTTCCGGCAAGGAAGAGGTTCCCGACGCCGCCAAGTACCGCGACTATTTCGCGTGGGACGAACCCGCCGCGCAAGCCCCTTCCCACCGCATCCTCGCCATGTTCCGGGGCGAAGAGGAAGGCTTTCTGCGCCTCTCCCTGCGCCCCCGCAATGAGGAGCAGGCGCAGGACCTCTTGGCCCGCCTCTTCGTCCGCAACGACGGCCCCTGCGGGCGCGAAGTGCGCGCAGCCGCGCTGGACGCCTACGGGCGGCTTCTCGCGCCCGCGCTGGAGACCGAACTCCGCAACCAGCTCAAACAGCGCGCCGACGCCGAATCCATCCGCGTGTTCGCCGAAAACCTGCGCCAGCTTCTGCTTGCCCCGCCCCTCGGCGCTCAGAACATCCTCGCCGTGGACCCCGGTTTCCGCACCGGCTGCAAAATCGTCTGCCTCAACCGTGAAGGGAAACTGCTCGAATACGCGACCATCAACCCGCACGCCGGATCGGACAAGGCCCGCGCCGAAGCCGGGGAAACGCTCCTCCGCCTCGCCAAGAAACACGGCGCGGAAGTCGCCGCCGTGGGCAACGGCACCGCCGGGCGCGAAACCGAAGCCTTCATCCGGGCGCTCCCCGGCTGGAGCATCCCCGTGGTCATGGTCAGCGAAAGCGGGGCTTCGGTCTATTCCGCCTCGGAGGCGGCCCGCGCCGAGTTCCCGGATCTCGATCTCACCTACAGGGGCGCGGTGTCCATCGGCCGCCGCCTCGCTGACCCGCTGGCGGAACTTGTCAAGATCGATCCCAAATCTATCGGCGTGGGGCAGTACCAGCACGACGTCAACCAGTCCGAACTCAAGCGCTGCCTCGACGACGTGGTCGTCAGCTGCGTCAACGCCGTGGGCGTGGATCTGAACACTGCCAGCGAGCAGCTCCTCACCTACGTTTCCGGCCTCGGCCCCACGCTCGCCCGCAATATCGTGGCTCACCGCCACGAAAACGGCCCCTTCCAGACCCGCCGGGATCTTCTCAAGGTGCCCCGCCTCGGCCCCAAGGCCTTTGAGCAGTGTTCCGGCTTCCTGCGCATCCGGGACGGCAAGCAGCCCCTCGACGCCAGCGCCGTGCACCCGGAAGCCTACGCCGTGGTCGAGCGCATGGCCAAGGATACGGGCACAACCGTCCGCGAACTCATGCAAAGCCCCGAACGCCGCAAGGCCATCCGCCTTTCCGACTATGTCACGGACAAGCTCGGCCTGCCCACGCTCACCGACATCATGAAGGAACTGGAAAAACCCGGACGCGACCCGCGAGGCCCCTTCAAGCCCTTTTCCTTTGCCGAAGGCGTGAGCTCGATGCAGGATCTCAAACAGGGCATGAAGCTGCCGGGCATCGTCACCAATATCACAGCGTTCGGCGCGTTTGTGGACATCGGCGTGCATCAGGACGGGCTCGTCCACATCAGCCAGCTGGCGAACCGCTTCGTGCGCGATCCCAACGAAGTCGTCAAAGTGCATCAGGAAGTGCTCGTCACCGTGCTCGACGTGGACATCCCCCGCAAGCGCATTTCCTTGACGATGCGCGGAGAATAGGAAAAAAGGCAGAGAAGCGGAGGGGCATGTTGTCCCTTTGCGTGATGAATCCCAAAGAACGGAACTCGACCGGCCAACTCGGCGCGCGTTCCGAAAAAGTTCCTCCGGGACAGGTCCGGACGGGCATGAAGACAAAAACAGCACCAGCGGCGACGCCCGCCGCCATCCAAGGAGATCGTATGAAGACCGTTGTAGTCAAACCGGAATTTGCCGGACTGACCGAGGAGCAGGTCATCGACGCCATCGATGCCTATGAAGCACAGGTTGATGAATATTACGCCAACAAAGGCGATGAGGAAGAATGCGGTTGCGGATGCAGCCACGACGAAGGGAGCTGCGAAGACAGCGATGACGACGTCATCCCCTCCGACGATCCCATCGTGCTGGAAGTGGAACGCCTGATCGCCGCCTATTCGGACCGTTTCGACGAATTGTGCAAAGAAAACGGCGAAGTCCCCGAAGAGGCCCTCACCTACAAACCCCGCACGCCCATCGAGCAGGTCGCCTTCGACATCTTCACCGATGCCCTGCACGACTCCCTCATGGACGAAGACGACGAGTAAAACGACGGAAGGGACCTCAAACGAGGTCCCTTCTTTTTCATGGGGGGGCCGTCTCCCGGGCGGCAACAGCCCAAAGCCTTTTCGAAACCGCGACCGGCTCCAGAAAATCGTCTCCGCAGGCGGCCTCCGCCGAAGCATCAGGACATCTGCTGCTTGAGCTTCAGAATCCGCCTCCACGACGCCTCAAGCCGGGCACGGGAAAGGGTTCCGTCCTCGACGGCCCGGACGATGACGGCCTGAACCTTGGCGACGATAGCGGGATCATACTCCAGATTATTGCCGAACAGCAGGATGTCCGCTCCGGCCCCGATGGCCCGAAGCACCACTTCCTCCAGCGTGTATTCGGCGGCGATGGCATCCATTTGCAGGTCATCCGTCACCACCACACCGTCATATCCCAGACGCCCGCGCAGCAGCCCGTTGATGACGGAAGGCGACAGCGTGGCCGGAAAGGCGGGATCGAGCCCGGCGTGGAAAAGGTGCCCCGTCATTACCATACGCTGCCCCGGACGCCCGAGCGCGGAGCGGTACGGAGACAGTTCGCGCTCGCTCCATGTCGCGCTGATGTCCGTGACCCCTTTATGCGAATCCGCGTGCGCACTGCCGTGTCCGGGAAAATGCTTGAAAACCGCTACAATGCCCGCGTCATTCAGGCCGTCCGCAAAAGCCGCTCCATGCGCGGCGACGGCCTGTGGATCAGCCGAAAAACTGCGCCCGAGACGGCCTATGGCCGGTGAAGCGGGATACACATTCACATCCAGTACGGGCGCGAAATTGAGATTGACCCCGAGCTCCCGCAACATGCGGCCCATGCCGAGGGCTATACGGCGCGTGGCATCGGGCGTGCCCCGGCCCAGCTCCGCGGCCGAAGGGTACGCCGGAAAACCGTCTCCCGGCTGGAAGCGGGCCACCTTGCCGCCTTCCTGATCCACGGCGACAAAAAGCGGATGCCCCGCAGAGGCCCCTCGCAGCGCGGCGGTCAGCCGTTTCACTTGCGCCGCATCGCGGATATTGCGAGGGAGCTTGGCGCTGCGCGCATCCCGTTTGAACAGGATCACCCCGCCCAGATGGCGGGTCTGAATATCTCTAAGGATAGCCCCGCATTCTTCAGGCTCCTGCCCTTTGAAACCGACGAGCAGCATCTGCCCGGCCATTTCTTCGACGGAAGGGGCGGCAAACGCGGCGGCACCTCCCCCAAAGCACAGGAAAAAGCCGCACAGGACAAGGCAGCCCATTCGCCAGAGCCGAACAACTCTAAGACACGCGTGAAGAAACATATTGCTATCCAAGTGAATTTACGCCAGAAAAAGACCTGCCTTCCGGGCACGCCGTCACGATTTCCCGTGATCTCCAAGGGCCTTCGGGTCCGTGTCGCCGGGCTTCTTCGAAGGTGCCGCTTCCACGGTATATTCGTCAGGGGACAGCTCATACGTGTCGGGATCGTCCCGGCGCACACGGTCGGCATTCCCCGTCCCAGCTCCGGGAATGTTGGTATAAATGATAAACCGGCTGCCGTCCTCACCGTACTGCACGTTCTTGCGGGCCCGGCGCATGGCCAGCCCAAACACGACGAACAGCACCAAAAACACAAAAAAGGCGACGACGATCCCCACGGTGGCAAGCAGGAACACAAGCCCCGCCACCACCACGGACGTAACGCCGGCGATGATCCATCTCAAAAAATCAGGCATGGGAGAATACTCCAATCGGTTGCGTTGACTCCTCTGTTTTAGGGAGATAAAGCCTCCACCACGAAATGACAAGCCCGCCTTCCGATCCTCTTTGCCGCAAAGGACCCTCAAATGGTATCGCACGACCTGCTCAAACGCTTTTCCGCCGGATTCCAGCGCTTCCAAAAGACATGGTATTGCCCTGAAAACAATATTTATGAAGACCTCCGCGTCGGCCAGCATCCCTACGCCCTCGTCATCGCCTGCAGCGACTCCCGGGTTGACCCTGTCCTGCTCCTTGACGCGACGCCCGGCGATCTGTTCGTCATCCGGAACGTCGCCAACCTTGTCCCTCCCTACGAGCCGGACTCCCATCACCACGGCGTCAGCGCCGCGCTGGAATACGCGGTCCGCCACCTGCACATCGGCCACATCATGGTCATGGGACACGCGAAATGCGGCGGCTTTACCAGCCTGCTTGAAGCTTCGCACAGCGACGACGAATTCCTCAACATCTGGATGAACCTCGCCTGCCGCGCCAAGGCCGAGGTGGACAGCTCCCTGCCCGGGGCCGATCCTGACGAACGGCAACGGGCCTGCGAAATGTGGGGCGTGCGTTTCTCGCTGGACAACCTCATGGGATATCCGTGGATCAAGAGCGCCGTCGATGGCGGCGAGCTGCTCCTGCACGGCCTGTACTTCGATATGGGCTCAGGCGAACTGCTCTACTTCGACGCGGAAAGCGAAACCTATGTGCCGATGGTCAATGCCTGCGCTTCCGGCACCTCATCCGTGAAGAGGCGATAGAAGATTGGAAATTGGGGAAGGAAGATGGGCTCTTCCTGAATGAGAAGCCCTCTCCTTTTCCAAACCTGCCAACGGAACCCATCCCTCTCCCACCGAAGGCTTTTTCTCTTATCGAATCCCTGTCCCCGGTTCCGGGGAACGCCGTAATCCGTCACCACGATCTTGCGAGGCGCGAGGTGTGGTGCCGAGGTACGCACGGGCGGGCCCGATAAAAAATAGTTACATCTCATGTAAGGTTGCCGGTATGCTCCGGACGGGCCCCCATTGTGGGGGCCCGCCACGGCGTTCCGTGGCTCACGTCCTATCTGGGAGAAAAAACTATGCGTACCGCCTCGTTGACTGTCCTTGCGCTCGTTGCGGCGTTTTTGTTTTCCGTCCTGCCCGCTCAGGCCGCTATGGATCACGGCTCCGGCGCCGCCCACTATTCGGATCGCGCCTTCCTTTCCGGCATGATCGCGCACCATGAGGGCGCGGTGGATATGGCCAAAGTCTTCCTTGCAACCCCAAAGAAAGATCAAGATCCTCAGGTTACGGCATGGGCCGACGACGTGATCAAGGTGCAGGAAAAAGAAATCGCCGAAATGAAGGATTTGCTGAAGCCTCTCGGCGGCATCGAAGAATCGGCCTATGCGCCCATGAAGAAGGCCATGCAGCACATGCTCGAAGAGGGCAAGAATCTGGGCGCGAACATGCGTTTTGTGGAGCTCATGCTGCCGCACCACGCGATGGCGCTGGAAATGTCCGTCCCCGCCCTTCTCGGCTCCAACAATCCTCAGATCCTCAACCTCGCTGAGAACATCATTATCAGCCAAGCCAAGGAAATGCGCCAATTCAAGGCGTGGATAGCCGAACATCACAAGAAGTAGTTTCGTATACGAATATTTATTTCGAAAACGAATCTTTTCCATTCCCCTCCAACAAAAAAATCGACACGAAAACGTCACAACACAACCTATTTTGATCTCAGCATAAAGACGCTTGCATACCGGTCAGCAAAAGAAAAGGATCGGTGTACAAGCGTCTTTTTTCGCGCTAGCTTCCCGCGAAAAAAATGGGGGGGCTTCATGTCTTTCGAAATCATTCTTCTCATACTGCTTGCCGCTTTGCTCCATGCTTCATGGAATGCCGTCATCAAGGGCGGCTCCAACAAGCTCTATGAAACGGGGCTCAACTGCTTCGGCGGAGGCGTCGGCGTTTTGTTCATCGTCCCTTTCCTCCCCTTTCCGGCGCTGGAAAGCCTCAAGTTCCTGGCCGGCTCCTGCACCGTCCATATCGCTTACTACCTCTGTATCGCCGTAGCCTACCGCAATGTGGACATGTCGTTCGCCTATACCATCATGCGCGGCACGGCCCCGCTCCTGACGTCCGTTTTCATGCTCCTTTCCGGCCATGAAATGCCGCTTGCCGGGTGGCTCGGCATCCTGTGCCTGTGCGCCGGCGTCCTTACCCTGACCCGCGACAACATTAAGAACGGCAAGTTCAACATCAACGGCGCGCTGGCCGCCGTGGGAACCGCCATCGTGATCATGGGCTACACCCTTTTCGACGGCTACGGCGCCCGGGCCAGCGGGAATCCCATCAGCTACGTATGCTGGCTCTACGTCATCAACACGTTCCCCATCAACGTCATCCTGCTGCTGAGACAGCGCAAAACCTACATCCCCTATTTCTGCAACCGCTGGAAACACGGCCTGTTCGGCGGCCTGTGCAGCCTCGGCTCCTACGGCGTAGCCCTTTGGGCCATGACCAAGGCCCCCATAGCGATGGTCGCGGCCCTGCGTGAAACATCCGTCATTTTCGGTATGCTCCTCGCCGTATTTTTCCTTGGGGAAAAATTTTCCGCGGTCAAACTCCTTGCCGTCGTCCTCGTCGCTACCGGTATTTTCTTCATGCATTAAAATAAATTCTCCCCGCAGCTACATACACCCAACCGGCCTTGCCAATACTTCCACACAACGGGACGCCCACCGCGCAGCCTCCCCACCAATCGAAAGTCTTTGAAAGGGGAAAGGAGGGGGGTCGGGGAGGGAAGGGGGAAACGTTCTGAAGAACGTTTCCCCCTTCC
>OGYH01002377.1_pt1 | contig 15103 bp, 10 predicted proteins | sample 1576511 | NCBI WGS metagenome assembly OGYH01 (sample SAMEA3541522, study PRJEB24748) | human gut metagenome | biome: human gut; feature: human-associated habitat; material: faeces | place: China | collected 2012
GCGCTTCGTTCGGGACGAAGAGGCCGCGGGTTCAAATCCCGCCAGCCCGACAACTAAGGCGGAACTTCGGTTCCGCCTTTTTCTTTGCCTTTCCATCAAACCGACGCTTGGCACCGTCTCACCGTCGGTTTCGCGGGAATCGCAATATCGAACCGACGCTTGGCACCATCCAAGTGCTGGTTCGGCGGACAATCCAAAATAAGGAATCCCCATGAAGAGAAGCATTCTGGCGCTGGCCTCCGGCGCCTTCATCCTCGGCGCCGCCGAATTCGTGATGATGGGCATCCTGCCCCAGACGGCCACCGCCATGCATGTCAGCATTCCCGCGGCCGGCCATTACATCTCCGCATACGCCATCGGCGTGTGTGTCGGCACACTGATCCTGGTGTTCGGCCGCAAGGTGCCGCCGAAGCATCTCATCATCCTGTTCATGGCCATCGCGTTGGTCGGCAACACGCTCAGCGCCGTCTCCTTCTGCTCGCCGATGCTGCTGGTGGCGCGTTTCATTTCCGGCCTGCCGCATGGCGCGTTCTTCGGCACGGCCACGCTGATCGCCAAAACGCTTGCCGACAAGGGCAAGGAGGCGCAATCCGTGTCCATGATGGTGATGGGCCAGACGGTGGCCAACATGCTGGGCGTGCCCGCGGGAACGTTGCTCGCCGAGGCGATGTCCTGGCGGCTGGCGTTTGCGATTCTGGCCGCCTGGGCGCTTATGACGATCGTCGTGGTGATTTCGTGGGTGCCGTCCATCGATCCGATCAAGGACGCCGGCATCAAGGGGCAGTTCCGCTTCCTCACCCATCCCGGCCCGTGGCTGATTCTGCTGGCCGTGTTCTTCGGCAATTCGGGCATCTTCTGCTGGTGGAGCTACGTGTCGCCGTGGTTGCAGAAAACCGGCGGATGGTCGGCGACGATGGTGCCGATGCTGATGGTGCTCGCCGGCCTCGGCATGGTGGTCGGCGGCATCGTGGGCGGCAGGCTGACCGACCTGTGGAAGGCGGGCGCGACCGCGGCGCTATCGCACGGCATCGCCTTGTGCGGACTGTTGCTGGTCTTCCTGTTGCCCGGTAATCATGCGACCACCGCGTTGCTGACGTTCATCATCGGTTTCGCGCTGTTCTTCAATTCATCGCCACAGCAACTGCTGATGGTGCAGGCGGGCGAAGGCGGCGGCGAGCTGATTGCCGGTGCCGCCGTACAAATCGCCTTCAATTTCGGCAATGCAATCGGTTCCATCGTCGGCGGAGCGGCACTGACCGCGACGGCGATGAATTACCATTTCACCGGCATCGCAGGCGCGCCGATCAGCCTGCTCGCCGTCATCCTGCTGGTGCTCTACACCCGTCGCTACGAAGCCCGCGCCTAGCCCCATCCCAACCTTCCCATCCTTCTCCCCCAAATCCCATCTCAGCGTCGATCCCATCGCCCCCAATCCGCGAAACCGACGCTGAGGAGGGCCTAAGCGTCGGTTTGGCGGAAATCGCAATATCAAACCGACGGTTGGAGGACGCTCAGCGTCGGTTTGGCGGAAAGGTGCGGCGAAACTGACGGGTTTCCACATATCCACAGGTGGATTGTGGAGGGGATTATTGCGATTTTCCCCTGATTTCGTATTGTTTTACGGCACGGGAACATTGGCTCGCGGCGCAGGAATTGCGATCGTTCCGCGGATTCCCCATGATTCCGTGTTTTCCGCGCCACGCACGCCGAATACGACTAGAGTGGCGTACCGTGCGAAGCATTGTGAAACGAATTCTCGTCACCTGCGCGGCGACTACCGCGCTGGCGCTTCTTCTGACCATGGTCCTATGCGCGCTCGGCAATGCGATGGCGCCGAAATGGCAGGTCGAGCCGTTCACGGACCATATCACGCTCACCACGACCAATACCGCTATCCAAGCCGTTGACCCGGCCACAGGTGCCGTGCTCAAAACCCCGCAGGAGGGCGCGTACCGCACCAAGGAAACGCATATCACGGTCGCGTTGGACGGCGGCAAAACCGTGAATGCCATCGTTCGCGAGCCGCTCGACGCGCCGGCAGATCGTCCCGCATGCCTGTTCCTGCACGGTTCGGGCACCGGCAAATCGTCGGAGGCGTTCGGCGACGTGGCGAACGCGATGGCGTCGGCCGGCATCACCACTCTCGTGCCGGACAAGCGGCTCGACAACTACACCATGCTGCACCGCGACTACGTGTCCAGCGCGCACGACTATGCGAAATCGCTGGAAATCCTGAGAAAATGGCCGGGCGTGAGCAGATCGGAAACCGGCATCTACGCCGAATCGGAAGGCACATGGATCGCCACCGTGCTGACGCAACAGCATCCGGATCTTGCCTTCGCCATCCTCACCTCTCCCCCGGTCGTTTCGGGCCGTCAGCAGATGACGCTCGCAGCCACCAATTATCTGACCGCCGCGGGCGCACCCGATGCCGTCAAGCAGCTTATTCCGCGCATCACCAGCCTTGGCACACAACGCATGGGACTCGCCTATGCGGATTTCGACGCGGCCAAATACCGCAGATCGCTCACCATGCCGCTACTCATCAACTATGGCGTCAAGGACACAGCCATGCCGGTCGAACAGGGCGCGCGGCTGCTGATCAAAGCCGCAAACCAGGCTGGCAATACGAATGTGACGCTGCGGTATTATGACGCGAACCATCAGCTTCGAACCGGTTCGAATCAGACGGTTCCGGGACTGCCGTTGGAACCGCATTACACGCACGATCTGGAGGATTGGATCAACGCGGTGACGAGCGGCACGGGTGCGAACGGCTGGGCAACGCCGATGATCGCCGGAACGCAGCCGAATCAGACGGTCGCGGCACCGCTGAAGACCCCGCCCGCGCTGGTGAAGTCGATGGGTGTGATTGTCGGCGCAATCGCGGTTTGCCTGCTCTGCGCGCTGCTGGCGATGTGCGGCGCGCCAATTCTGCTCATCGCCGGCTGGGTGCGCGAGCGCCGTGCGTCACGGCGGGTATCGCACGATTCGGCTTCGACGGAACCGGCGGAGCCAACGGATTCGACTTCAATGTTTTCAACGGATGCGACCACACCGACAGGTCCATCCACACAACCGAATGCGGCACGTCCAATCGCAATAACCGACCATCGATTCCCGGTCGGCATGCGCGTCGCACTGGCGCTCAACACCCTCCTTGCCGTCGGCACGACCGGCGTGTTCCTGGCGTATCTGGTCACCGTCATCATTGATGCGATCTCGTTGACCGACAATTCGGCAGTGCTTGCCAAGAACTGGCATGCCATCGTCATGCTCACATGGCTGAGCCTTGTCGCGTTCGCCTGGCTGTTGGCGGAAATCATCGTGGACGCGTGCCGTCGTCATGCTAGGAATCGCGCGATTGCAAGCATAGATGACGATGCGGATATGAATAATGGCCACGATGCCGCAGCCGGAAGCCGATGCGATATAGGAAAAGATGGAAAAGCATGCATCGGATCCGGCCATGTCATCGTGGCCACGTGTGTGGTGGTGTCGGCGGCGCTATCGTTGGCGCTGCTGGCTTTCTGGGGACTGTTCTGCTGACTGGCGTTCCCGTCGGCGCAGACGCACCGCGGCGACGACGGCCCAGACCACGGAAATGATGAGCAGCAGCGCGCCGAGACCGCCGACCACGTAGAAGAACAGCGTCGAGGGATTCGGCATCCACCGCCATGCGCCGATGGGCAGCAGGCACAGCATGGACATCAGGCCGATCAGGCAGAAGAACACGCCCAGCACGATGGTTCCGGTGCTTGGTCCGGACGGGCGGATTACCAGCTCGCCGTCCGTTTTGCCGATGCGCACTTGCTTGGAGGGGTCGACCGGCTCGGCTGATTTGGCTGGATCAGCCGATTTGACGGAACCGGTCGGACGTGCCGAACGGCCCGCAAAGCTTCCGCGCATGTCTTGTCCGGAGGTTTCCAGCGATTCGGCCTCGTCCTGCGATTCGAACTTCCTCTGCGCTTCCGGACCGCCGTCGAACGGCTTCTGGAACGATTCGGTCTTCGCCTCGCCCGGATCGTCGACGGCCGGCAGGGTTTCCGTGGGCTCGTCCGAGACCTCCGCGATTCCCATGACGTCGGTCAACGGCACTTCACGGGTTTTCTCGTCACTCATTTCGTTTCCTTTCCGCTGGCGCTTTTCCCGACGTTCTTTCCATCGACGCTGCCATGCGATTGGCCGCCCGTCGTTCCCACTGGCAGCTTGCTGTCGGACGTGTACTGCATGGTGACACTGCCGCCGACCGTTCCATCGACGTTGACATACAGATCCGGTTCCTCCGGAGCCTTGTCCGAATCGATCGACGGCCAATACCACTTGTTCTCGTAGATCGTTTTGAATGCCTTGTCGAGATCCGTGCCGGCGTATACCGAATCCTGCGAATCGTTCTCCGTATCCGAACCGGCATCGCCCGCATCATCATCGCCGGAATCGTCGAAATCGGTGGTGCCGTTGAGCGCCGGAACGCCCTTGTTCACGCCATGATGGCCGAGTCCCGAATCATCGTTCTCGTCGAGGGACAGGCCCATGAAGCCCGTGCCGTTGAAGAACGTAATCCCGTCCGGCCCTCCTATGTAATCCGTGACGTTGGTGTAGCCGTCGTCCGGATCGCTGACTGACCACTGGCATCCGTCCGGCAGCGTGACCACCACCTGGGCGTTCACCACCACCAGATTCAGCTTCCCTGTCGGACATGAGCTTTCGCCGTACGTGCCGTCGTTGAGCTTGACCTTGTGCTTGCCATGCGCTGCCGGATATCCGCTCAAATCGATGTCGAGCACATCGTTGGCGTAGTTCTTGCCGACCACCACCAGTCCCTGTTCGTATCGTTTCATCTGGGCGTCGCTGGTGTCGCTCCATGTCACGATGCCGGAGACCGTCGTGCGGTGGTAGTCATTCGACATCATCCAATCGCGGCTTTCCCATGCCACCGCACTCGTGCAGAACGTCATCACCACGGCCATGAACGCCGCGCACCATGCCAGCGGATGCAGGCCGCCGGTGCGACGGCCCATGCAACCAAGCACGACGATCACCACGCCGATTCCCAGGCAGATGCCGCCGCAGCACAGTGTGGCGAGACGCAGCACGCGCAAGGCGTAATCCCAATCAACCGGCATCGTAATGGCGTACCAGCCAGATCCGGCGATCGCCAGCAATGCCAAGCCAAGCGTCACCAGTACCAGCAGCGGTCCGGCCGGCTTGCGGCGGGCGCGTTTCGACTGCGGCGCCGCCACCGTCGGCGGAGCGGTGAAGGTCGGCGGCACATTGGCCGCGGCAAACGCTGCAGGCGGGTTCACCGGCTGCTGAAACGTCTGGTATGGCGATTGGACGGGACGCGCGTACTGCTGGTAGCCGGAAGGCGCGGGACGCGCGTACTGCTGGTAGCCGGAAGGCGCGGGACACGTCGGCTGCGGCATCGGCTGGCCTGGCGTGCCGGGCATGTTTGCAGTGGTGGCCGTGTTCGTGGACATCGGCTGCGGCATATATTGCGATTGCGCAGGCCGCACCGGCCGTCCCGGCTGAACGGGCTGAGCAGGCTGCCCAGGCCACGATCCGCCCTGCGGCGGCTGCCAGCTCGCCGCATACGACTGGCGGTTCACCAGCAGCCAGAACACCAGCACGGCCACGCCGAACGCCAGCCATCCGGCGCCGGGCAGGCACAGCGCCACCGCGGCGCATACCAGCGCGCCCGCGCAGTTCCAATCCCAATGGCCGTTGACCAGCTCCTCACACAGGATCCGGCCATCCGTCTCGTCCGGTAGCAGGAACCAGGCCAATGCGTAGAACGCCGCTCCGGCGCCGAACAGTAGCGAGGTGAGAATCACCAGCGCGCGGACCAGGGTGGCGTTCCATCCCAAGCGGCGCGCCACGCCGTCGCACACGCCTGCGATCCACCGGTTGCGGCCGCGCGTGATCCGGCTGGAGCGGATCCATGCGAAGAATCGATTGCCGCGATTCGGCTGCGGCTGATACATCGGCGGCCGTGGCTGCGATTGCGGTTCGGCAGAACCAGCGGCACTGCCGCCTTGCGGATTGTTGTTTGCGTTGCTCATATCTCCATTACAGCAATCCGCAGCCGTCATACGTATCGGGGAACACCCTGAATCTGCCCTGAACACCAGCTGAAAGCCCTGAATCGGCATCCCCGACAGGGCACAATGGAAGCATGAAGTCCTTAGCCAAACCGCGATACACGCAGGAACAGTACGACCAGGCCAGCGCGGTCTACATGCGCTGGTGCTACGTGCAGGCCCTGCGCGAAGGCCGTCCCGTGCCGTCACGACCGGCCAGACTGCCGTTGCTGCGGCCAACGTACGGACGTGCGGTTGCGGGCGTGGCCAAAGCCGTCAGCATGCATCTGGGCGTGTCCGTCCATCTGGTCCGCTTCATCTTCATCATCACCTCCTTCTTCTTCGGCTCCGGACTCATCGCCTACATCTTCCTGTGGATCACCATTCCCACAGGTGATCCGGTACAGCAGGCATACGCCATCGCAGGCAGCCAGCCCGTAGGCAACGCGCCGTTGTCACGCGGCAATGCGCCGTATGGCGAATCCGTCGCACACGGCTTCATGGGCAATGGGGCAGGCACGCAAAACGTCGGCACGCAATCGGCAAAAACCGGCGCGATGGCAAACGAAACGCCATCGGAAGACGGACGGCAATCGTCCGAAAGCCTGGAACAGATGCTCCGGCAGGCGCCGAAACCCGCACTGTTGGCCATGGCGGGACTCGCCGCGTTGGGTCTGTGCGCGGTGATGACGGCGACCGGTCTCGAAGGCACGCTGATTCTGCCGGTACTGCTCGGCGTGGTCGGCATCGGCGTGTCCTGGCTTCGTTTCAACGCGAAGGAAGGCCAGTTGTGGACGATGCTCGCCGGCATTGCGATCATTTTCGCCGCATATGCGCTGTACATCGCCACGCATGTCCGCACGATGCCGTCCGCACGGCATGCCACGCTCACCATGCTGGTCGCCGGCCTGGCGATGCTTGTCGGCGTGCTGCTGGCGATCGTGCCATGGATCGTGGCGATGATCCGGGATTTGGGCACGGAACGCGCGCTGAAGGAACGCGAGGAGGAGCGCGCCGATATGACCGCCCACCTGCACGACGGCGTGCTGCAGACGCTGGCGCTGATCCAGTTGCACGCCGATGACCAGCAGACCGTGTTTTCACTGGCAAGGCAGCAGGAACGCGAGTTGCGCGAATGGCTATATCAGGAGCGCACCACGTCGGACCGTTCCGTCAACGCCGGTTTGAAGCAGATCGCAGCGCATGTGGAGGACACGCATGGCAAGCCGATCGAGGTGGTGACGGTGGGCGACGCGCGGCCGAGCGCGCAGACCGACGCGTTGTTGGATGCCACGCAGCAGGCGCTCGTCAACGCCGTGACGCATGGCAGCGAACCGGTGTCCGTCTACTGCGAGGCCGGCGACAAGCTGGTGGAGGTGTTCGTACGCGACCATGGCGACGGCTTCGACGTCGACGCCATTCCAGCGAATCGCCTGGGCATCCGCGAGTCCATCATCGGACGTATCAAGCGCCGCGGCGGTACAGTGGAGATTGTGTCGAGGCCCGGCTGGGGCACGGAGGTGCGCATGCACATGCCGATTTCAGGAGCGGCGGAGGATGCGGACAGCGCTACGACCACCACAGCGGACGGCGATACGGGCGTGCAATCGGCGCAATGAACACGGCACATGCAGCAGGTGCGGCAATGAATCAATCGAACCAAGGAGCAGGAATGAGCGAGCGGGAACAGGGCATCAGAATCGCCGTCGTGGACGACCATGAGATGTTCCGCGCGGGCGTGATCGCCACGTTGCAGCCGTATTTCGACGTGGTCGGACAGGCGGCCGACGTGGAGGGGTCAGTGGCGATGATCGCGCAGACCAAACCGGACGTGGTGCTGCTGGACGTGCATGTGCCGGGCGGCGAGAACGGCGGTGGCGCCGAAATCCTCACGAAATCGCGCGCATACTCCCCCGATACCGTCTTCCTCGCGCTGTCCGTGTCGGATTCTCCGCAGGATGTCGGTTCCGTGATCCGCGCCGGTGCGCAGGGATATGTGACGAAGACTATTTCCGGCGACGACCTGGTGTCCTCCATCAAGCAGGTGCATGAGGGCTACGCCGTGTTCTCGCCGAAATTGGCGGGATTCGTGCTGTCCGCCTTCCAGAACGGCCCGAGCACGAACGGCGCGTTCGGCGGCCCGATCCACGATGACGAGCTGGACCGGCTGTCCAACCGCGAGCAGGAGGTCATGCGGCTGATCGCGCGCGGCTACACGTACAAGGAGGTGGCTTCGGAACTGTTCATCTCCATCAAGACCGTGGAGACCCATATGAGCTCGGTGCTGCGCAAACTGCAGCTGTCGAACCGTTCCGAGCTCACCCGTTGGGCCGCGGATCGACGGATTGTGTGACGTTGCCGCCACGACAACGACAATCGCCATAAACGGCATGGAAAAGGGCTTACCGAAAAATCCTTCGGTAAGCCCTTGATTGATGCGGGCAGAGCGAGATTCGAACTCGCGGAGGCTTGCACCTCAACGGTTTTCAAGACCGTCTCTTTAGACCGCTCAGACATCTACCCTTTGCGCCTAACATCGCTGCTACGCACGAAACGCCAATATACCACAGTGCGCGGAAGTGCGACACCTGGCACAGCCTCCATCCCCGTCGCTTCCAACAGAAAACCGCACACGCATCTGCCCAGAACGACACAAACGGCACTGGGACCGTCCAACATACGAAAAGCGGCGCCGGCACAAATGCCAACGCCGCTTTCACGGATTCATATCAGACGCGAACGTCTTGGAAAATCAGGCTTCCCACTTGGTCGGCTCGATGACTTCCTTGCCGCCCATGTACGGACGCATGGCCTTCGGAATTTCGATGGAGCCGTCCTTCTGCTGGTGGTTCTCGAGAATGGCGACCAGCCAACGGGTGGTGGCCAGCGTGCCGTTCAGCGTGGAGACGGCGCGGGTGTTGCCATCCTCCATACGTTCGCGGATGTTCAGACGACGGGCCTGATACTCGGTGCAGTTGGAGGTGGAGGTCAGCTCACGGTAACGGCCCTGGGTCGGCACCCAAGCCTCGCAGTCGAACTTACGTGCCGCGGAGGAGCCCAGATCGCCGGCGGCGGTATCGATGATGCGGTACGGCACCTCGACCTTGCCGAGCATTTCCTGCTCCATGGCCAACAGGTGCTCATGCTCCTTGTAGGAGTCCTCCTGCTTGGCGTAGACGAACATCTCCACCTTGTCGAACTGGTGCACGCGGATGATGCCGGAGGTGTCCTTGCCTGCTGCGCCGGCTTCACGGCGGTAGCAGGAGCTCCAGCCGCAGTAGCGCAGCGGGCCGTTCTCAAGGTTCAGGATCTCGTTCTCGTGCATGCCGGCGAGCGCCACTTCGGAGGTGCCGACCAAATACTGGTCGTCCGGCTCGCGCAGGCGGTAGATTTCGTCGGCGTGGGAGTTGAGGAAGCCGGTGCCGCGCATTACTTCCGGACGCACCAGCGTCGGGGTGATGGCCAGGGTGAAGCCGTGTTCCTCGGCCTGATCGACGGCCATGGTCAGCATGGCGATCTGCATACGGGCCACCTGGCCGCGCAGGAAGTAGAAGCGGGAGCCGCCGACCTTCACGCCGCGCTCCATATCGATGCCGGCGACGCCACGGCCGAGCGTCAGATGATCCTTCGGCTCGAAGCCTTCGGACGCAAAGTCTCGGATCTGGCCGACCTTCTTGACGACGACGTAATCATCCTCGCCGCCTTCCGGAGCCTCCGGCTCGACGATGTTGGACAGCTTCCACATGGCGGTGGTGTATTCTTCGGCTGCGGCGTCGGCTGCGGCCTTGTATTCGGAGACCTTCTGGGAGAGTTCCTTGGTTGCGGCGATCAGCTTGGCCTTTTCGTCGGCGGGGGCGGCGGCGACCTTCTTGCCGATCTCCTTCTGCTGCGCGCGGGCAGCTTCGAATTCCTTCAGAGAGGAGCGGCGAACCTCGTCGGAGCGCAGCACCTCGTCGACCAGTTCGACCGATTCGCCACGCTTACGCTGGGATTCCTTGACAACGTCAGCATGTTCACGAATGAATTGAATATCAAGCATGCTTCCCAGCCTAGTGCCGAAAGCAGACACTGACGCCATCGTTCTCATTTTTGGATATAACGTGAGGGAACGCCGAATTTTTCATGTCGAATTCGTCTTTTTGCGCAATCGCATAGACAATAGAGGCATGCCTATGCCAGTTATCGTCCTGCTCGTCATCATCGCCGTGGTCGCCGTATGCGCGGCCGCCTTCTTCGGATACCGCGCGTACAAGCACCGTACGCTCGCGGAGAAGCTTGACAAGCGTGACGATGACCAAGTGCATTACGCGTTCATAGTCAATCCTTCAAAGCCCCAGGCGGAACAGCGCAAGCAGCATATCAAGGAGTTCTGCGAGGCGAAGCATCTCACCCAGATCGAATTCATCGAAACGCAGCTCGACAAGGACGGTCGCGCCTGCGCGTTCGAAGCGTTGGACCATGGTGCCGATGTGGTGGTGGCTGTCGGCGGCGATGGCACGGTGCGTACCGTCGCGAGCGCGCTGTCGGGTACCGGGCATGCGCTGGGCATCGTGCCGATCGGCACCGGCAATCTGTTCGCCCGCAATATGGGCATTCCCGTGGACGATATCGATGCGGCGCTCACCGTGGCCACGTCGCACGGCTCCCGTCTGGTGGATGTGGGCCGTCTGACCCTTCTGGATGATGAGACCACCGACCACGGGCATGCGTTCCTCATCATCGCCGGCATCGGTTTCGACGCACTGATGATCGACGACACCGATCCGGAATTGAAGAAGAACATCAGCTGGCTGGCGTATTTCGTGTCGGGCGTGAAGAATCTGTTCGCCCCGAAGTACAAGGGCAATGTGACCATCACCAGCGCCGACGGCAGTACGCATTCCACGCGTGGTCTCACGTTCCGCACGTTCATGGCGGGCAATTGCGGCCAGATCCCCATGTTTTCGCTGATGCCCGAAGCTTCCTATGACGATGGCATCCTCGACTACGAGATCATCGACACGTCCGGCGGCCTGATCGGTTGGGCGAATCTGTTCGGCGACGTGCTGCACCAGACCATCACCGGCAAAGCTCAGCAGAGTCCGCTGTCCACGAACTCCACCGTCGACCAGGTGCAGGGCGTCAGCGCGGAAATCACTTTGGAGAGGCCTGTTTTGGCGCAGGTGGATGGCGATATGCTGCCTGAAACGAAGCACATCCGTTTCAGCGTGGAACGTCAGGCCCTATGCGTGCGCGTGCCGGAGGCCACTTCCGAAGATACCGGCATACTGGCGTTGAACGCGAATATGTCGGCTACGCCAACGAAACCGCAGCCGACCGAACAGGCAAGCGGGCAGCCGGCCGAACAGTCGAACGATTAGGAACCGTCAGGAATGCGCGGAACGGGCTGCTGAATATCGGAAGATACCGGAAACTCAGTCGTCCTGCCGATTCACTCCGTTGGTCACGCGCGCCACATGCAGGGCAAGATAGGCGATTTCGGCTTCCGTAAGGTCGGAACCAAGACGCATCTTCACCACCACGGCAAGCTGCCTTGCGCACTGGCAAGCCTTCGGATATGAGGTTTTGATTGATTCGATGATTGGTTGCGGCTCATCGTCGAGCTGCTCATGCTGGTGGATGCGTACGAACAGGTAACGCAGATGCGTGATGAATCGCGCCACATTGACGCTGTCCTGCGCAAGCGTGATGCCGTACGCGCCTTCGATGACGGCGATCATCTGCTGGATGATGCCGGTCATGGTGTAGGTGGCGGACAGGTCGCCGCCGGAGAATCCGGCATTCACCAAATGCAAGGCGAGCGCCACCGCCTCACTGCGGGGCAACGCGCCACCCAAATACGTGTTCATCGCGTCGACCATCGCCACGCCTTTGGCGTATTCGTCGGCGTATAGGGAACGTACTTCCGCTTCGAGCGGATATTCGATGTTCTGTTTTCTTTGCGCGCGTTGTATCGCGCCGCAGATGTGGTCGGCGAGCGCCATGACCAGGGTTGGCTGCTTGTCTGCCTGTTCTTTCAGCCCCGTACGGTTCATGGCGTCCGTGACGAGTCTGATGATTTCTGGCGGGATCCCGGCCACTTGTTGCGCCATGTGGTCGGGATCCTTGCCATCGACGGGGATGAACCGACGGACGATCTTCGCGTCATCCACATGTTGTCCCGGCTTGGCTTGGAAGCCTATTCCACGGCCTGTGAGAATCACCTCACGATCACCGTCTCTAGCCAATACGACATTGTTGTTGAATACGCGAAGAACGTCCACGTCGACCCCTTTTTCGCCTCTGTGTGACAGGTTAGCGCTGGATGTCGATCACCTCGTCCCCTGCCTTGACGTCGATGCCGGTCTTCGGCGTGACGGAGGTGAGGGCGGCGGTGTTGAGCACCGTCATCAGCGTGGTGGTGCTGTATCCAGCGTCCTTCACTTTAGCAAAGTCGACGGAAACCAGCGGATCGCCGGCATTCACGCGCTCATCGGCCTTGACCTTGACGGCAAAGCCCTCGCCGTTCATCTTCACGGTGTCGATGCCGACGTGCACGAGCACTTCCACACCGTCATCGGTTTTGATGCCGAAGGCGTGGCCGGTTTCGGCGACGGTCTGCAGCACGCCGGAGACCGGGGCCACGACCTCGCTGTCGGTCGGCTGGATGCCGACGCCTTCGCCGAGCGCGCGGGAGGCGAACACCGGATCGCCGGTTTCGTCCAGGGCGATCACGTGGCCGGCGACCGGAGCGTTCACCACGGTGGTCGCGGCGGCGGCAGCGGCCGGAGCTTCGGTCTTGGTGGCGGTAGCAGTCGCGGTGGCGGCGGCAGCCGGAGCGGCTTCCTTGGCTTCGACCGCCGGAGCGGCGGCCTTCTGATCGGCGGCGGCGCGGGCCAGCACTTCAGCCTTCTGTTCCGGGGTGCGGTAGTCGAAGGTGATGATCAGGAAGAAGGAGGTCAGGAAGGAGACCGCGATGGACACCGCGTACACCCACATCTGGTCGAAGACCGGAATGGTCAGCAGCGAGGTGAAGGCGAAGGCGGTGGTGGTCACACCATGCACGGTCTGGCCGGCGGCGGTGACGGACGGGAAGAGCCAGCCGAGGACGGCAATGACGACGCCACCAAGGCCGCAGCCCACGAGCATGCGCTTGTAGACCAGCTTGTAACGCAGGTGGATGCCGTACAGGGACGGTTCGGAAACACCACCAAGCAGGCCGGCTGCGAGCGCGCCGAGAGCGGTCTGGCGCATGTCCTTGTCCTTGTCACGCACGGCGATGAAGAGCACGCCGGCGGTGGCGCCGAAGCAGGCGAAGTTCCACACGCCCATCGGGCCCTGGATGAAGTCGTAGCCGAGCGTCTGGATGTTCATGAGCATCAGGGCGTTGAGCGGCCAGTGCAAACCGAGCGGCACGAGGAACGGGTACAGCATCGGAATGATGATGGCGAAGATGAACGGGGCATGGGTGTTCATCCAGGCCAAGCCGACGCCGAGGCCGTTGCCGACCCACACGCCGATCGGGCCGATGATGAAGGCGGTCAGCGCGCCGACGATGATCATGCAGAAGAACGGCACGAACACCAGCTGGACGCTTTCGGGAATGATCTTCTTCAATCCGTGGTAGACGAGGGCGAGCACGGCGGCCATGAGCAGCGGCACGAACACGTTGCCGCTGTAGTCGCTCAACGCCATCGGAATGCCGAAGATGTTGGCGGTGCAGGACTTGGTGCCCAGAGCCGCGTTCTCCACGCACGTGGTGGTCTTGGCGTCCATCAGGCTGGTGAACTGCGGGGTCATGAGGATGGCCATGATGGCGCCGCCCAGCCACGGATCGACCTTGAGCTTCTTGGAGGCGTTGTAGGCGACCATGATCGGCAGGAAGTAGAACACGCCCTTCCAGATGGCCTTGACGAACACCCAGCCGGCGGAGGCCTCGTCATTCGGAATGACGTTCAGTGAGATGAGCAGGTTGACCAGGGCGATGATGATGGAGGCGCCGAGCAGCACGCCCAGGATCGGGCGGAAGGAGTCGGCGAGATACTCGAAGAAGGAGTCCAGCCATGCCACCTTGCCGCGTGCCTTGGAACGGGCCTCGGCCTTGACGTCGGCGTTGCTCTTCTGGCCTTCGCCGGATGCGGAGGCGGCACCGGCGTTCGCCATTTCGGGCAGATGCATGATGTTTTCGTATACGGTGGCCACGCCGCCGCCGATGACGACCTGGAAACGGTCACCGCTTTGCGGGACCGCGCCAAGCACGCCCTTCATATGTTCGAGGGCGTTCTGGTCCACCTTGGACGCGTCCGCCAGCTCGAAGCGCAGTCGGGTGGCGCAATGCGTCAGACTGCGAACGTTTTCAGGTCCGCCGATCGCAGTGATGATCTGCGATGCGAGAGAGTCAGCCATCCTGATTCCTTTCTATTTCCTTCCGATGGGATTCGATGACGCAGCGCGGCTTTTTGCAACAAAAAAGACCCGGAACATGGCAAACCAATGCCACATTCCAGGTCTTGCGTCTAAAAATGTTGACTTGCAACCCTGCATGAGTCGAATTCGTTAGAAATAATACACTACCGGCGTGCGATGCGCAAATCGTCGGGCATCGGGACACTGAAACCCCAATTCTATACTGGAGACACGCCGAGACGTCAAAAAGAAAACGTATTCATCGCACATTGTGGGATGGCTTTCCGCGTTCCGCGCAAACTCGTGGCACAATGAAGGTATGGTTGCAAAAAATGCGGGAATGCCCGCCACCCCAGCAGATCTGATCAATGTCGACGAGGTCATTGGAAAGTACTATGACGTCGTCCCCGACCCGAACGTTCCGGAGCAGCGTGTCTCCTTCGGCACTTCCGGACACCGTGGTTCGTCCCTGAAGACCTCATTCAACGAGGCCCACATCGTGGCCATCACGCAGGCCATCGCCGAATACCGCAAGAAGGCCGGCGTCACCGGCCCGCTGTACATCGGCCGCGACACCCACGCCCTGTCCGAGCCGGCTTGGAAGACCGCCATCGAAGTGCTCGTCGCCAACGGCGTGA
>OGYH01002394.1_pt1 | contig 15011 bp, 35 predicted proteins | sample 1576511 | NCBI WGS metagenome assembly OGYH01 (sample SAMEA3541522, study PRJEB24748) | human gut metagenome | biome: human gut; feature: human-associated habitat; material: faeces | place: China | collected 2012
AGGTCACACCTTCTTCGGTGATCTTGCGCAGCTTTGCCAGGCTGAACACCTGAAAGCCGCCGCTGTCGGTCAGGATGGGGCCGTTCCAGCGGGTGAACTTGTGCAGGCCACCCATGTCAGCCACCAGCTTATCACCGGGGCGCAGGTGCAGATGGTAGGTGTTGCACAGCATCACCTGTGCGCCGATGTCCTTCAGATCCTGTGCCGACAGGCCGCCCTTGATGGCGCCTGCTGTAGCAACGTTCTGGAAAGCGGGTGTCTGCACCGTGCCGTGCACGGTCTTGAACTCACCCCGCCGGGCATCGTGTTCCTGCTTGAGGAGCTTGTAAGTCGTCAGTGAAGGCATTGTCTCGTGTTTCCTTTCTGCGCACGGAAAACAGCCGTGCGATCCTGCCGCAGAAACCTGCGGTATTCAGAACAATCTCTTACAGGTTTCGATCTTGCGCCTTCGCTCACAGAATGAGCATCGCATCCCCCATACTGACGGGAGTCGGGATGCCATACTGGAAAGCGTCGTAAGATCGATTGCTTTTGGCTTCTAGGAATGCCTGATTTCATTTGAAGCCATCGAAATGAAGATATATTTGTTCAGCAAAAAAGCCCCGTGAAGGGCTTCTTTGTTCGGCGTAACACCGTTCTTATACATTTTAGCAGATGACCATAGAGATTTCAACTGCTTTTTGAACATCTTATGTCCGTAGCGAAAAATCCACCCCGGCGAAGTTATCTGCGCTCAGGACGTAGGTCCCGTTGTCCCACGCATCCTTAGCCAGCATCTTGGCCTCCTCCCAGCTCGCCGCTTCGACGGGTACGACCTTCTTCAGGTATTCGACGATGACAACATCGTAGGTTCTGGTCCGGGGCGGAAGCGCTACCTTTGCACGTTCCATCATTCTGTCAAGAATCAGCTCATCCTTCTGAAGCTCGCTGAAATAGTCCGGGTCGCCGCCTTCTTTCCCCGCTTCCTCCAGAAGAAGCTCGCTGTTCATCTCCTGACAGAAGTCGATGCAGTCCCGGATGGTGTACGGCTGATCGTTGTCGGCATTCTCGCCGTCCTGATTGTCATGCAGGGCGAGATGGAACTTGTCATCCATCATCAGGCTGTAGTCATGCCCCTCCAGATAGCCCAGCAGCACTTTGGCCTCAATGGCGGCAAGCTCAACACCCTGCCGGACAGAAACGGCCATCAATTCTTCGGACTTCGTAATCAGCGTCATATAAGCGCTCTCCTTTCATTCCATACAGACTTTTCCGACCGAAAGCAGATACGAACACCAGCCGTAACTGATGCCGAGGTCTTTTGCCTTTTCGACCACCTGAGTGATGCTGTACTTCGGTTCCGGTCTTTTTGCGAGCAAAAGTTCCTCCAGCATCCTTTCCTCCAGCGCTTCCTGCTTCCGACGTTCAGCTTGAGCAAGGCTGCGTTCCAGATAATACTCGCGGTGCTTGAGATAAGACTTGTGGGATTGTGCGGCCTGACGTTTCTTTACACAGTCCGGGCAGAACTTCTGGCGGTTCTTGGCGTTCGGTATGTTCCGTCCGCACATCTCGCACTTTGGGGTACTCATCTGAAAATCCTCCCGGAATCCTTGTCCATAAGAACAACCCGGCCCACGATCTCGAACCCGGCGAGATCGGCCACCTGCTTCAATGCGCTGACCAATGCGCTGATGGTGCGCATCCGGGCAGCTTCAAGCTGTTCCTCCTTGCGGATGTTCTTGTGTGCCTCATACGGCGTCGGGTCGTTGTAATGCTCGCTGTTCTTCAGTTCCACGGTCGGCACCTCCTCATCAACAGATCATCGGAATCAGAAAGAACCACAACGGGTACGTCTGCCCAGTTACGATAATGGCCGCGACAATCGCAGCTCCAACAGCCAGCCACTTGGCTGCATCAGATATTTCAGCCCACATTAGTTTTTTCCTCCGTTTCAAGGTCTTTGTACGTTTTTTCCATCATCCGCTCTGAAAAATACAGCGCTTCAGCCAGTCTTCCCTCAACGATCATTCGCTCGGTGCAGGGCGGAAATTTGGAGCATTCAAACAGCGCTTTTCTGACCGCATCACGAAATCCATCACTTGCAATGCTGAGGTCAAACATTTCTTTACGTGTCATTCTGCTTTTTCCTCCGGCGCTACAGGCAACGGCATCCAGAACGGAACGTCCACAGGGTGAAAAATTGCATTCTCCCAATATGTGATGTCAACGTGCTTGACCGCGGCTCCCCAAACAATGATTCTTCCGAGTCTGTCAGCATCCGCTTCTGTCGGCGGGTCATACTTGGAATTTCTCCAGCATTGACCGGCCACTTCCTGCGGGGTAGCTTCTGGCTGGGTGTCGATATAGTTCTCCACATCCCGTAATGTGTGGATATGGCCTACCTTCATGCCCATGCGCAGGAACTCTTTCAGCATCTCAGCTTCAAGATACCGTTTCTTACTCATAAGGCGTCGTCCTCCTTTGCCTCAGCAACGTAGCACCAGCTCTGGGGCGGCTTGCTCAAACAGCAGCCATTGATTGCGCAGGTCGGCGGGAGCATATAGCTTCCAGACGGCTGATAATGCTCGCAGCTCCCATTTCCACAGACATCGGTTCCGTTCATGCCACGAAAGTCATGCTTAGAAAAGCCGGACAAGGACTTTGGCTGGTCATAAATCTTCAGGTCTGAGATATGCCACGCATACAGCTCCTTGCGCTCGGTGAACGAGGAGCAATGGCTCCATCCGGCGTATTCTATGATTTGTTTCAAGGACAGGCAGCTTCCAGACGTGGCTCTTTCGATGTCTTCTTTGACAATCCATGTTTTGCCGATGATAGGCCTTATTTTGTCGCAGACGAACTCGGCGATAACGGTCTGTTCTTTCTGTCTGATTTCGATTGGAATGTTGCCACCGTCCCAAGTGACAAATTGCGGTTTACCGCGATATACTTCTCCGTCGCCAAAGACATCTCCATCTCTAAAGACCTGCTAATAAAAGTCAAGTCCCAAAACAAGAAAATTCGCTAACCGACCGCTGCCCATGACAAACAGCATTCAAATGCTGGTCAAAACACAGCGAGGGCGACGGAGGGGATAGCAAAGCAAGCCCAGCCAGCCCTCGCAAAATCAGGATAGCATTTGAATGCTTCGGTTTGTCAAGGGTTCGCTGCGCCAGCTAAGCGGTTCTTTGAATTCAGCTCAGGCTCAAGAGGAAATTACGACCAAAAACAAATATCCATGCTTATTTTGAGTGTTTGGAGTCCATTACAGCTTTCACTCTAGCATAATAGATTCGCAAGAACTTGTTGGCTGAAGCCATCATGTAAACTTTGTAGGGTTTTCCCTCAGAGCGCTTTTTGTTCATGAACTGAAAAACCGGCTCATCCTGAGGTTGTGTCTTCAAGATGACAGTCATAATCAGAAAGAGCGTCCTACGTAGAACAGCCGAACCCACTTTACTAATTCCGCTATCGTTGCCCACAATCTTGCCAGAATCATTTGGCTGCGGTTCAATTCCTGCAAATGCAATGAGTAATTTCTTGGATGAGAAACGACGGATATCTCCGATCTCAGCCATCAGTTGAGGACCGAGAGAAGGGCCGACGCCGTACATTTCCATCACAGTATCAAATTCCGGAAGCTGTTGAGAAAGGCGAAGCATCTCCTGCTGGAATGCAGCCACGGACTGAGATACGGCTTTCAGCTGAGCGACCTGTTGCTGAATAAGGAGTTTTGAGGTTGGGGATTTTGGAAGAGAAGCAGCATTGACTGCACAGGCATAGATCGTATCCGATTTTGAGCGAGTGAAATTATATCCGTGCTTCTGACACCACTTTAAATACTTTTTAGCAAAGGCATCAGAGGAAAGGCTTGAAACACACTCACTGTGCCAGAAGTCTCCAATGAAATCGACCCATTTTTCGCACCCGTTGCTCTTTGCGGGGCTTGAAAATAGCTTGTTTGCATCTGGAAAGGTCAGGTCAAGAGATGAGATCAGATTATTCTTCAGCATAGTACGAACTGCCACGGCTTGCTGGTACTGACGATAACAATTCTTCAAAGCCAGCCGGGTATCATCTTCGGGAAGATACTGTCGTAGCCGTGTCCACTTGTCGAGCGTATAGTTGGCGATTTTAACAGCGTCTTTTCTATCCGTTTTGACACGTCTTAAACTGTTGTTGTCATAGTCATGAATCAGAACAGGATTGACTACGGAAACGAATAAGCCCGCATCGTGTAAAACGAAAGCAACTGGTTTATGGTAATTCCCGGTGGCTTCCATGACGACACGGGTCTCTCCGTCCAAAGCTTTGAGCTTCCCAGCCAGATCGTTCAGGTTTTGGGCGGTATGTAAAACTTCAAAGGGTTCGAGTACTACTTCTCCAAAGGGGCGCATGACGCAAACCATGCTCTTTCCTTTGGAAACGTCAATGCCTACAGCGTTCATAACGGTTCCTCCATTACTTTGTATTTGCAACCGGAATCCATCTTTTACTCGTTGCCGATTCAATCTATTGGGTGACACGAACGCTCCGCTTGGCGGGTGGCTCAACCTGCTTAAAACGAATGCTACAACAAGAGAGATGGTCAACTGTCTTTAGAACGGGCGTAGAAGCCCAGAGAATGATGCGTTAGCCGATTACTCTCTTATTGTAGCTTAGGTACGAGTTGGAATGGAATATGGCTGGCTGCCATATCCGGTTCCATGTTTATTGTAATAGATGGTGATTAGCTTTTTTGGAGCCTTCGTGCAGTAGATGTAACACTTGAACGGAGGCTTCAGTTTTGGCCGATTCTTGCGAATCTCCACAGTTTTTTCTCCGTTGAGAATCTTCACGCACCACTCAGGTCGGATACTCAGGAGGACAGCTTTGTGTTCAGTGCTCATTCTGCTCCTCCGTATCCTCAATTTTTCGCATTGCCATTACCTCCATTCCTTCTTTTCCCGTATGAGCAGAAACCGTCCGGCGGCATCCTGTACTCCTCATCATACCGAATCCGTCTGTAGCACCACCCCGCCTTGATGTTCTTTCCATCGGCGAGCAAAGATGTCTTTCCGTAGTTCTTGAAATGTTCACAGTCCTTGCAGCGTACGACGGGCTCTACGTCATAGTAGCCGTCATACTGTCCATCCCAGTGTGCCATCGGCCGCAGCGTTTCCGGGTCGATGAAAGGCGCACTCATCAGGTCATCGGCAAACCCGGAAACGAGGTTCGCAACGCTTTCCTTGACAACACCCTTGTTGTAGTCGAGATGGTTCCCGGAGGCCATCAAGGTTTTGGCCTCCTCCAGATTCTTCTTCGCCGCATCGTTCCATCCGTTGACGATGGGCACTACATTAACTAACCGTATGTCGCTCATTTTTTATCTCCTTTCAGATAAGCCACTGGGCCATCATACTATCAAGCTCTGAGAAGCCGGTGCAGTGCAGTTCGGCTTTCTGTTCATCGGAGAGAGCGTTGAACAAATCCATCAAAACTGCATCGTACATCGCTGTATCGACATCGAGGCTGTTATGCAGGCAGTACGAGGTCCACAGGGCCATGAGTTGACTGCGACAGGTGGCATTGCAGAAATCTGTCGTGTCATCCTTGACGTAATCAACGAGGAACTGCCATTCGGACTTCTCGGTCATCCAGATCACCTCCGATCTTGTAGGTCTTGCCCCGGCTGCGGCCAGTCCCCTTGCGATACTCCGTAATCCAGACCGTCTTGCCGCTTTTGTAGTGGCGGAAGTGGCCTCTTACGGTAAAGGAACAGGCTGGGCTTGCATGGTGGCCTCTGGGAGCCACTGTAAGCTGTTTTCCAGACGAGTGAATGATGTATGTGGTGTTGGCGGTATGCGGCTTTGTGGAGCCTATGCGCTTGGCGGGAGCCTTTGTTGAGGTGGCGGATTTCTCACCCCTGATTCCGACCTCTCCATACGTCATCAGCGCCATCAGGGAGCCGTACACGGTCAAAGCGCCCTGTTCGGTTTCGGTGGGGTTGCAGTCCGCAGGGAGCGTACTCACTTTCTTCTTCCACAGGCCGTTGCCCAGCGGAGCGAAGACAACATGGCCGAGCTTCCGGGCCGGGCTGTCGAGGTAGAGCTTCAGCTTCTTGTCAGAGCGGAAGCACTTGATAGAGATGCCGCTCTCGACAATCTGGATTTCCACTTCTCGCAGGGGAACCGGCATCGAACGAACCAGATCGTTGTGCTCATCCCGCCATGCAAGGAGCTTTTCGATGTCCGCCGCTGTGACCACGATTTTGTCCATCATCCAGAATCCCTCCCAACGAATGTGCCGGCATAAAGCCGCCCGCCGATCATGTAGTGGTAGTATTCATGCCCACGCTGGATGTCGGCCTGTCTGCCGGGCATGGGCCGCAGAACCATCGGATGCCCAGCAATCTGCACCACATATTCTCCGGCTGGGATGAGCGCCGCCATCCACGGCTCCACCGGACTGGCCCGTGCCGGGCATCCATCCATACAGCAGGTGGCGGTTACCTGCTCCACGTTCATGGTGAACATGGAAAGCTGCTCATATCTGCTCATTTTGCCACCGCCTTTTTGATGGTGAACCGCCATCCCGGCCCATAGGCCATGCGGTACTCGGCAAGCATCTTCAGAGCTTCGGGCCGGGTGTCGAACTCGTCGATGTCCTCCCACGGCTGGCCGGGGTACTTCCCACGAATCTTAATCACTGAAACCGACCTCCTTCACGGCAACGCCGTTCTTGTCGCACCAGACTTCCTTGCTGCCGAGCTGGCGCTTGGTGTAGCCTTTGACAACGTGCATCTGGTAGTCTTCCTCGGCCTGCGGGTCATGCCAGTGCAGGCCGCGAGCTTTGTACAGCGGCATCCAGTGTTCCTCATAGAAGTCGTACCCGGCACCGTCAATGCCGAAGAAGTAGCCGAACTCGTCAGACTGATAGACACGGAAGCCGCAGTCAGACATGGCTCGAAGACCGCCATTTTCCTCAAGCCACCAATCATCAATGTTGTCGCCAAACGACCACATCGTTCCCCACATCGGAAGAACGTCGTCCCGTTCAACATCAAAGTCATCTTCCTCGGCGGAAACGAGCTTGCCATCATACAGCTCGATGCAGTACAGGTCGCTCTCCTCGTTATAGCTCTTGATGGTGCCGCAATGCTCAAGGCTGTCAACCTCATCGGGCAGATCATAAACGTATACGGTGTCACCGGCAGCAGGCTTGGTGATTTCGGTCCAGTCATCGGTGTTCATGCCCATCAGCTTCTCAATCATCCCCTGTGGGACGGCATTCATTTCGCGGACCCACGCTTCAGCAGCGTCACGGATGGTGCGATACTCAACGGTCATAGCAAATTCCTCCTTAATCTCCGATACTGAGGTAGTCGGAGTAAACGGTATCATCTTCCTTGCAGTAGTAGTAGCTGCGGTCGCCGTAAGATTCCCAGTCGAGAAAGATGAAGACAAGTTTCTTGCCGTTCCGTGCCGCCTCAACGGCAGTCGGGAAAGACTTGTACTTGTGTGCCTTCAAGAACTCGTTGAGTGCTTCCTTCGATGGAAGAATGGTTTTAGTAGCGTCGTTCTCCATGCGGATGCTTCCCCTTTCAGATGGACGCGCAGAAGTCGCCGAGCTTCTGCCACAGGTGGAACGTCTTCCGGCTCATCTGCACGGTATCGGGAACGCCCCGGCCGACCGTCCAGTTGTGAGCCATGCGGAACAGCCGCCCTGCGGCCTCCCGCTCCGATTCGCTGAAGTCGGCCAGCCATGCCCTGCGGCGGCGACCGCTGCTCCAAGTGCAGCCGTAGTGAACCATGCAGATGAGGTCGTACGGGATGTTCGCCCGGACTTCCTCAACGGTGAGCTTCATCATCCGCTTTGCCATATCACTCATCCTCCTTAATCCTGAAAAAAGCCATTGCGCTTGCCTTGATGCTGCTCGGCCATCCGTCCGGGTAGGGCCGCTGCGTACCATCCGTAAAGGGAACCATTGCGGTGGCCTCTACGGCCAACATCTCGCCCTCGTACTGGTAGGGGCGGCAGCGGAACGTGCGGAGCTGGATGCTCTCGCATTCCATCGTACCGGCTCCCATACGCCGCAGATCATCCGCATTGCGTGCCGCGTTCGGGTCATACCCGGCGGCTTTCATGTGGTCCAGAACCGTCATATTAGGCAACCTCCTTTCTGACAACATTCAGGCAGATGTAGAACTGGCCATCGAGGTCTTCAACCTCCCAGAAGTAGCCGCCGGTGTACTTGCCATCGGTCAGCGCCTTGTCCTGCCAGAAGCCTTCCTTGATGCACTCCGTGATGGTTTCCTGCCAGCCATCAAAGCGCTCATCCCCGGCCAGTGCCTTGAAGAAGCGGTTGACCGCGGTCTGCCACATCTTGCAGTCGGTGATGAGGTCGGCGCAAACCATGCCGTTCGGCTTGTTCACGATGGCAACCAGATCGATGTCCTGCCGGTGTTCGTCCTGCTCGAAAGCCTCGAAGCTGCTGTATTCTTTCACCTTCAGCATTTCTAAATCCTCCGTGTTTTGGTAAGTTGTTTTCTGTATCTTCATTCTAACTTACCGGTCTGGTAAGTCAAACGTATGTTGAAGTTTTTACAAAAAATTTTACGGTATTCCGAAGATACTTTATGGAGGCTTATCCTACTTTACGGCTGAACCTTTCCCAGAACTGCTTGGCGATGTAGGGGCTGACCGGGGTGATGGTATGATGCTGGCATCCAGAAAGCTGGTAGAGGACGGTGAAGTAGTTCCCGGCGGCATCCTCGAACAGCTCTACATAGAAGTCCTCGAACATCACGGCCTTGTTCGAGCAGAGCGATTCTGCCTTCCGGGTGTCATATCGAACGCCGTCTACGGTCTGCGCTACGGCGGGGCTGGTGCTGTTGCCCAGCTCCGGGAGGCCCGCACCGTTGGCATCACTCATGGAGATCTCATAACCAGCAAAATGCAGAGCCTTTGACAGCTCATCGAAGGTGAGCGAGTTGTTCTTCAGCCGCCCGCTGAGGTTCTGCGGGGTCCAGCCCATGTGTTCGGCCAACTCTTTCTGGGTCTTCCCTGCTCCAGCAAGGGCTGCGCGTACCATATCAGATGCTCGCATACCATCAGCCTGCCTTTCCAGCCAGAACCCGATTCAGCAGGCTCTCGTACATGGTCTGGAGCATTTCACACTTGGCTTTCGCTGCGGCCAGCTCCGCAGCCATGTTCGGATTTGACGCCGGCGTAGACACCTTGACATCCCGGATGACCGGAACTTCTTTCGTGACCTCCACGATTTTCTCTACGGGCTTTCCAACTTCCAGCTCCAGCGAGATCAGCATTGCAACCTCCACGTTGGTCATCTCTGCCGGGGTCAGGTGGTGGCCCTTGTAGCCCAACAGGCGGTCAACCGATACGGTCGTAATCTGCTCACAGAGGGCAGTGCTTTCACGTTCAGAGCTGCGGATGAGAACGTGCGTCGGCAGGTCTTTCTTCGGTTGGGTGGTCAGGTATACGACCTCTACCGTCTCTGAACTGGCGTTGTTCTTCTCGTTAGAGACGATGATTGCCGGGCGGCCTGCCGCCTGCTCACAGCCGGTGTAGTTGTCCTTTCTCACATACCAAATGTCGCCACGCTTGATTTCCATACTCTTACTCCTCCTTTGCCTGACGCTTCAGCTCGGAAGCATCAATGGTGATGCAGGTGGTGTTGGCGACGATGCCGTCAGCAATCCCCTTGCCATGCTCGTCCAGCAGGGACTCCAGCGAGGTCGCGGTGAGCCGCAGGGCAGCAACCATGAACGGGAAGTCCATCAGATCATAACCGCTTGCAACACCCATCAGCTCCTTGGTCATCGCAGTGACGCACTCAGCAGAGATGTTGCGGGCATCATCGGGCTTATTTGCAAGCACTGCCAGCGTCATCCGCAGCGCATAGGGCATCATTTTCTCAGCCATTGTCTTTGTCCTCCTTATATTCGCTGACGACCTCCGAGATTGCATGATCGCGGTGGTACGTCCAGCTATCGTCATTATCAATGTACTTCCGCATCAAGACCGCCGCACGCGGGGCGAGCGCATTGAGCGTCGTGCGGTCAAGCTCATAGGCTTCCATAAGCTCCTCATCGGTGAACTGTGAGATATATTCCCGCACGTCCTCCTCATAGCTCCGAAGCTCATGCTCGGAGTAGGAGCGAACCAGCTCACAGCCATCCAGCGGCTTCGGGCAGTAATCGGTGCAGCCATCATCATGGATGCCCGGCTTCTTCCCAGTCAGGAACGGGGCCATGCAGATGCCCTGCGGGTTGAACACGCAGGTTTCAGAACAGCATTCAGTGCAGAGCTTCTGGCAGTGCAGCAGGCTCGTGATGCTTGCCGCGTTAGAGGCATCCTCGTTGTAAATCAAGTAGGCAATGCCCTTGCTATGCCGTTCATCAAACCAGCGCCAGATGTCAACGCGGCTGGTTCCTGCCGGGAAATCCAGAAACGGAGCCTCCATCGTTTCGGTGGAGGGGTCCATAGGGACATCCCCGAACCGCTTCCACAATTCTTCAAGCAGCGCATCGCGCGCTCTCAGTGTTCTCATTACCAACGCCTCCCCAGAAAGAGCCTCGCCAAGCCCACAACGGCCATCGCCCCGACGATTGCCCAAAAGGCAGCGCAGAGGATGTCCGTGGCCGTTTCGAGCCACTGATCTACCACGATCAACCATGCCATCATCATTTTGCCTCCCCTCAGCCGAATACCAAATCGCCAAACAGTGCGTGCTGGACAATCTCGTCCGCACAGGTGGCATCAATCTGGCCGCAGTCAACGGAGCCATCTGTGCTGTCCACAACATCGCAGTTGGCGTAGCAATTTTCGAGCCACTGCTTAAATCCAGCGAGGAACTTGTCGAGATCGAGCATATAACAGGTCTTGTCATCCTCAAACGGTTCTTCGAGCCAAACGGCAAGCTGCCCACCGCGAGAAATCTGGTCGCTTGCGTACTCCCCAAGATACTTGCCCTGCACAACAACGCGCCTGCACCAGTAGTTGATGCCACCCTCCAGCGCAGAAACCATGATGTCATCAACATCCTGCTGGGTCAGCCGAGCCGTAATCTCTGCATGAACCTCAAACTTCTTTTCATCGGTCATCTTTCTTCATCCTTTCATCAAATTGTCGGGTCAAAAATCAGGCCATCCCACTTGCCGTTCAGACGGTCGGGGTACTTCCCGGTCGGAACCATGTACCTGTCCGGGACTTCCGGCGGCAACGGCCGCTCGTTCCTCAAATCCATACCAGCGTCGAACATCGAGAGCTGCACGGTCTGGCTGGTACGTTCCCGCAGGAGCCGATACCAGTAGATGATGTGGTTCCGAACAAGGTTCAGATTCACACCATCCGGCCATGCAGGGTCAGAACAACCGTTCTTCTTCAGGTCATCCCAGTGCTTATACTCAGCGTCCAACTGCTCCCTGATCTGGGCCTCGCTCATCTCTTCAGGGGGAATATAGCGGCTCACAGGTGCGCCTCCTTTCGGCGCTCATCGGCGATGACATCAGCGGTAGTGCGGTCAACGCCGAGCTTTTCGAGCTGCCGGTAAGCTGCTTCCTTTTCCTGCGGGCAGTCGGCCCAGACGAGATCATCAATCATGTCACTCAGCATACGCCAGCCTCCTCTCTTGTGATAGTCCCGCTCGTCCATGCCCCGGTGCGAATGCCAATGCTGGGCAGGCGGGCCAGCAGAGCCTTTTTCATGCTATCGAGGTATTCCCGATAGCGCCGTTTCTGAAGACCGGCCATCCATGCGCTCTCACAGTCGGAGTAGCCGTCTTTCTGGACAAGCTCGACAGCCAGCGACCATTCGTTGTCCTCCACGCAGATGTAAAACAGCTCGTTTTCGAGGATGACCCGACGCTCATTGCCGAGCCAGACGTTCGAGTTGGCCGCAGGCTGGAAGCTGGGACAGAGCTTCCGCAGTTCGGCACAGAAGCATTCGAGAACGTCTTCTTCCTCGTAACTGCTCCCGACCTCATCAAGAAGCCATTCATCGCCCGAAAGGTCTTCGTAACTGAGGTCGCGCTGTAAGCTGGTTTCCTCCTCTTTGGCGTGGGGGTCATTCCTGCGGTAGACCCGCAGGTCATCATTGTCGATGTAGAACAGCCCTTCGTAGGCTCCCAGCACGCATACATTTCCGCGTCCCATTTTTCATCCCTCCGCGTCTTCGAGAAATGAGATTGCGTTTTCAATTCTGGAAGACGCAGAATAGAGCATATCAACAGCATTTTCCGCAGCTTCATACCGCTCAGTTCCCTGCAAGCTCTCAGGAATGTTCTCGAAGGCTTCCTGCTCCTCCTTGTAAAGCTCATCAATCTGGCCCTTCAGCTCATTCAGGGCATCTGCAATCTTGCTGATACGCTTGCGCCGCGAGTTATTCATTGTCACAGTCCTCCTCCACTTGTTCGTTGCAGGAATCATCAGACTCTCTGTACGAGAAATAGTAATCATCAGGCGGCTCCGTTACTCCGCCGAACCGGTCAAGCCAGCCGGAGCAATCATACATCGGATTCATCGCCGTTCTCCTTCAGGTAGCAGTGGTCAACGACCCAGCCTCCCTTGTTGCCGAAGTCCTTCATGTACCAGTCGAGGCGAACCATCTGGTCGGTGCCATCCAAGCAGGAACCGAACAGGCTGGTGGAGCAGCAGCTCGGCCGGAAAGCCTTGTTGTCGCTGCTGACCTCATAGGTGCGGCTGCGCAGCGGGTAATGGTGGTCAGGCCAGTTGCTCTCAGCAAATACGATGCAGGCGATCACCGGCTTTGCAAGCTGGGTCTTGTTGTGTTCAACGAACAGGTCCCGCAGTTCGGGATAGGTGGTCATGTTCTGGTTATCCATAGCTGATACCTCCATCAGAGAACAAAGCAGATAACGAGCAGGGTGACGGCAAAGGCTGCTGCGCCGATGGCAACGGCGTTCAGCACGTTGTTGAAACGCTCCCGGTCGGCATCCTTCTGGCGGCGGGCTGCGCGGCTCCGCTGCTGTGCGGGGCTGTTCAGCATCCGCAGGAAGCAGTTCGGGTCGTTCTCCCACTCACGGGTCATCTCAGCGGTCATGTTCTCGTTTTTCATAGCTAAAACCTCCATAGTATCAATTTCTTTACGGGTGGCTCCCGCGACACCCTTTCGGGTGTTTCGGCTGCTGCCGTGCAGCCATCATCAGGCGGGTTAAAATTTGAAGTCCCAGTCAATAACTTCGCCGTTTCTGAGCAGGGCGTAGCGAACTTCGTCGGCAACCGAAGGATTTTTCGGATCACCGAAAATCTTCGGGTAGGCATTTACCTCATAATGGTAGCGGCCAGCCTCCCACGAACCGTACCGCTTGAGCATCTCTCTGGTGTAGCTACTGAGTCTGTAACCTTTCTTCATGTTCCACTCCTCTATTCTCGAATCAGCCGAAGTACTTGCTTGCGAACTGAGCCTTGCTGAGCGTCTTCATATCATAAACGTACTCAACAGCGGATGCGACATCCATGTCGGTTTCAGTAACAAGTTCCTTGACCAAGTGGGTGAGGTTGTTCTCACGGATGTAAGACTTCATAGCTTCGAGTTCCATCATCGTCTGTTCCTCCATAATCTTACCGTTTTGGTATGTTTTTCTGTATCTTCATTCTAACTTACCCACCACTGGTGTCAAACGAAATTTGAAGATTTATCGAAAAAATTTACAGAGTACATCTGGGAGTTTACCGTCGTTCAGTAGACCATGCCTTCCGGGTCGATGATGGCGCATTCCTTACCGTGAACGTAGTAGGCGTTGCCGCCCTCATCCACCCAGACCCGGCAATAGCCAGACAGCCCAATTTCCGGGCTGTTGGCTATGCCGTTCCACTCTGGCTTGCGGGTCAGCTCGCCGACTACCGCAAAACCGATGTCCGCTGCATACCGGCGGGCAATGCTCTCAGTAGCAGGCATGAGCGGTGTTCCTGATGGCGTGGACCATCAGCGTAATGGCCTCGGCCAGCGGGGTGTTCAGGTACGGCAGCTCCTTGTCCTCCACGATCTCGGAGTTCATGGTCTCGCCATGCTCGTTCTTTGCCGCAATCCAGCAGCCATCACCGGTGTCCTCCAGCACGATGCTGAAGTACGGTTCCTTCTGGCCGCAATACTCCAGATACTCCCAGAAGATACGGGCCTTTTCCTTGCCCACGGACTTGACCGACCAGCGCCAGTTTTCGTCGTTCTGGTTGGCCTCGGAAACCAACTGGCTAATCAGTTCCTTGTGTTCACGCAGATCATACATAGTTCTCAACCTCTTGACTTTCTCCTGCCCTCCTGATAAGATGGAAACGAGATGGGGCAGGTCCCATCCCGTTCCGTCTGGCTAGGTTCCCACAGGGTCGCAAACTGTGTGGGGAACCTAGCCTTTACTGTTTCTTAGACTCGCCGGTTGCGGGGTCGAGAACTCCGGCAATGCACTTAATGCACTGCGTCGCTTCCTCGTCCGTGTGACCGTGAGCTTTCAGCCAGTCGATCAAGCGGCTGGCTTCCAAAGCGGTCATGCTGCACTCGCCTTTCATTTTGTTACACCTCCTGCTCGTGCTTCCAACTTACCAGCCGGATGCTGGTAATTGTAGATAACTTACCTTTTTGGTAATTTATCTTAGTATCATTATAACTTACCCAACTGGTAAGTCAATCTGTTTTTTAATTTTTTCAAAATATTTTTTATATCCACTGGCTATTTGATGCCAAGCCGCTGGTAGCCTCTGGAAAACCTCTGAATTTGCATTTTGGTTACGGGTAAAAGTGTATTGGGAAACGTCTGGAACCTTCTGGGAAGGATTTGTCAAAAGTGCATAACAAAATTTGGCTATTTTGAGAATTGATTTTTCTGGCGACGTTGTTCCATCGGAATTTCCGTGCAAACAAAAAAATCCCCCTGCACCAGCCTTTTTACGGGTCATGGTACAGGGGGATTATCATTTTACGCTGACTTTGCGCTGACTCAGCCCAGATTCAGCGTATTCTGGGCAGCGGCCTGCTTGGCGGCGACGTGGTTGGCGTCGATCTGGGCCTCAATACGA
>OGYH01002397.1_pt1 | contig 14991 bp, 10 predicted proteins | sample 1576511 | NCBI WGS metagenome assembly OGYH01 (sample SAMEA3541522, study PRJEB24748) | human gut metagenome | biome: human gut; feature: human-associated habitat; material: faeces | place: China | collected 2012
GATATATGGATCGCTTCCTGCCAGAATAGCGTCCTCGTCACCTGCCACGTAGGAATCGCCGGTTTTCAGACGGTTCGTGTGGTAAAAGCGCAGTCCGTTTTTATCACTGATGACGATGACATTGATATCTGGTATATTCGAAGAAAGAGAATCCAGGTCGCGGGTCACGGTGGAATCAGGATAGCCGTTTTCCAGCATGGCGGCGACATCCGGAATTGCAGCAATATAAGAAGCAGTACCGCTGATCAGCTTGTCCATATCCTTTCGCTGCCTGGAAATATCAAAAAACAGAGTAAAACCAAGTGAGATGAGCACCAGGGTAGCGGAAAGGAGCAGAAAGGATCGGTACAGATTCTGTTCCAGCGCTGATTTTCCTTCCTTTATCTTCATATATAAAACCTCCGGAATTTATTTGATGTAGGAAATGAGTTGATCCGGTCTGCAAAATGTGTAAACCAAAACGATGATTAAAGTTATTATAGTAAAAAAAGAAACGATCTGCAAGAAAGTGTGGAGGTTTACAAGGCGCCGGATGGCGAATTGCAAAGTGGACGGGTTATTGTTCACGGGTAGGCACTTTTGGAACCGAAAGTGCCGTAAGAAAGCGTGGTGTCAGCAGGAATTTGCCGTATTCAAATGCGAAGCCACGGAAAAAGGTTGAAAAACAAGAAGAGATCGATTAAAATGAAAATAGTTCGAATTAGAGCATTTGGTTAAAAAATTATGCAAAATTAAGGCTGCCAGCACAAAATTCCATTTAAGATATGACAATCCGTCGAAGTTGTGCGCAGCAAGAGAGAGAATACTGAATATTTGCTGCAAAATTTACAAAAAACCACTTGCTATTTTAGGAAAAGTTGGGTACAATACAAGCAGGGTTGATTAATATTTAACAATCATGAAGATGAATTTCTAGGAGGAATGAGATCATGGCAGTAAAAGTTGCAATTAATGGTTTTGGTCGTATTGGTCGTCTGGCTTTCAGACAGATGTTTGGCGCTGAGGGTTACGAAGTCGTAGCTATCAACGATCTGACAAATCCGAAAATGTTAGCTCACCTGTTAAAGTATGATTCTGCTCAGGGCAGATACGATGGACATACGGTAGAAGCTGGCGAAGATTATATTGTAGTAGATGGCAAGAAGATTACTATCTACGCAAAGGCAAACGCTGCTGAACTTCCGTGGGGCGAGATTGGTGTAGACGTAGTTCTGGAGTGTACCGGATTCTATACATCCAAGGCAAAAGCACAGGCACATATCGATGCAGGCGCTAAGAAAGTCGTTATCTCCGCACCGGCAGGCAATGACCTTCCGACTATCGTATACAATGTAAACCACAAGACACTGAAACCGGAAGATAAGATTATCTCCGCAGCATCCTGTACAACTAACTGCCTGGCTCCGATGGCTAAGGCATTAAACGATTATGCTCCGATTCAGTCCGGTATCATGTCCACCATCCACGCTTACACAGGCGATCAGATGATTCTGGACGGACCGCACAGAAAAGGCGATTTAAGAAGAGCAAGAGCAGGCGCTGTCAACATCGTTCCGAACTCCACCGGTGCTGCAAAAGCGATCGGTCTGGTTATTCCGGAATTAAACGGCAAGCTCATCGGTTCTGCACAGCGTGTTCCGGTTCCGACTGGTTCCACTACCATTCTGACAGCCGTTGTTAAGAAAGCTGACGTTACCAAGGAAGCTATCAACGAGGCTATGAAGGCAGCTCAGACTGAGTCCTTCGGCTACAACGAGGATGAGATCGTTTCTTCCGATATCGTAGGTATCCGCTATGGTTCCCTGTTTGATTCTACACAGACTATGGTATCTCCGATCGGTGATGACTTATATCAGGTACAGGTTGTTTCCTGGTATGACAACGAGAACTCCTACACAAGCCAGATGGTTCGTACAATCAAATACTTCGCAGAGCTGGCATAATTTTATCGATTCGATAGAAAATCATAAGGATTCAAGATGGGTCCGGTCCTCGGTCGGGACCGGACCTGTTTTTTATTCTTTTATAATGTAAAGGAGACAGGATATGCTGAATAAAAAATCCGTGGATGATATCAATGTAAAGGGCAAACGCGTTCTGGTACGCTGTGATTTCAACGTACCGTTAAAAGAAGGAAAGATCACCGATGAAAACCGTCTGGTGGCAGCGCTTCCGACGATCAAAAAACTGATTGCGGACGGCGGAAAGGTAATTCTCTGCTCCCATCTTGGCAAACCGAAGGGAGAGCCGAAGCCGGAGCTGTCTCTGGCACCGGTAGCCGTTCGTCTGTCTGAACTTCTGGGACAGGAAGTGAAATTTGCAGCCGATCCGGAAGTGGTTGGACCGAACGCAAAGGCAGCCGTTGAGGCGATGAAGGATGGCGAGGTTGTTCTGCTTGAGAACACCCGTTACCGTGCCGAGGAAACCAAGAACGGTGAGGCGTTCAGCAAGGATCTGGCATCCCTGTGTGATGTCTATGTGGACGATGCATTTGGTACTGCACACCGCGCACACTGCTCAAACGTAGGCGTGACCCAGTATGTGGACACCGCAGTAGTTGGTTACCTGATGCAGAAAGAGATAGATTTCCTTGGAAATGCAGTAGATAACCCGGTCCGCCCGTTCGTTGCCATTTTAGGCGGCGCGAAGGTAGCCGATAAATTAAACGTTATCTCCAACCTGCTGGAGAAGTGCGACACGCTGATCATCGGCGGCGGCATGGCATTTACCTTCTTAAAAGCACAGGGCAAGGAGATTGGTAAATCCTTAGTCGATGATACAAAGTTAGATTATTGCCGTGAGATGGTAGAGAAGGCGGCGAAGCTTGGCAAGAAACTGCTTCTTCCGGTTGACGCAGCTGTAGCAGCATCCTTCCCGGATCCGATCGATGCACCGATCGAGGTACAGAATGTATCGGTTGACGCTATCCCGGCTGATACGATGGGACTTGACATAGGACCGGAAACTGCAAATCTGTATGCAGACACCGTAAAATCTGCTAAGACAGTTGTATGGAACGGACCGATGGGTGTATTTGAGAACCCGACTCTGGCACAGGGTACAATCGCAGTTGCAAAAGCACTGGCAGACACCGAAGCGACCACGATCATCGGTGGCGGCGATTCTGCAGCAGCGGTCAACCAGCTTGGATTTGGCGACAAGATGACCCATATTTCTACCGGCGGCGGCGCTTCTCTGGAATTCTTAGAGGGAAAAGAGCTTCCGGGCGTAGCGGCAGCGAATAATAAATAAATAGAAAAGAGGAATAGAATAGTCATGGCTAGAAGAAAGATCGTAGCAGGCAACTGGAAAATGAACATGACGCCGTCGGAGGCAGTAGCTCTGGTAGAGCTTCTGAAGCCGCTCGTTGTTTCGGAAGATGTAGACGTTGTATTCTGCGTACCGGCGATTGATATTATCCCGGTTGTAAAAGCGTGCGAGGGAACCAACATCGCAGTCGGCGCTGAAAATATGTATTTCGAGGAGAAAGGTGCTTACACCGGCGAGATTTCCCCGAATATGCTGACCGATGCAGGCGTTAAATACGTGATTATCGGACATTCCGAGCGCAGAGAATACTTTGCAGAGACCGATGAGACGGTCAATAAGAAGGTGCTGAAAGCATTTGAGCACGGTCTGACCCCGATCATTTGCTGCGGCGAGACTCTGACCCAGAGAGAGCAGGGCATCACGCTTGACTGGATCCGCCAGCAGATCAAGATCGCATTCTTAAATGTAACAGCAGATCAGGCAAAGACAGCTGTTATCGCTTACGAGCCGATCTGGGCTATCGGAACCGGTAAGGTAGCAACCACAGAGCAGGCTGAAGAAGTATGCGCAGCGATCCGCGCATGCATCGGCGAGATCTATGATGAGGCAACTGCACAGGCTATCCGTATCCAGTACGGCGGTTCTGTATCAGCAGCAAGCGCACCAGAACTGTTTGCACAGCCGGATATCGACGGCGGCCTGGTAGGCGGCGCTTCCTTAAAGCCAGACTTTGGTAAGATCGTAAACTATAACAGATAATTACTCAGGACGGCGGGAAATTTGACCCAAAAAGGAGCGTCAAGCTTGCTTGTAAGCGCCTTTTTGGGGCAGATTTCACATTGGAGTGATATCCGATGCTTCTTATGCGGCAAAGCCGTGCAAGAAAATGCGCCGTCCGGGTGGTTGCGAATTTAGCCCTGGGGTCGTGAAAACGGGTCTCAGGGCATTTGTATCCATTTTATAAAGCCTTAGTAAAAAAGGCAGATTTAAGAGGAGAAAACAGATATGAGCAAGAAACCAGTAGTATTAATGATCCTGGACGGCTATGGACTGAATGATAACTGTGAGCACAACGCAGTATGCGAAGGAAAAACTCCTGTTATGGATCAGTTAATGAGCCAGTGTCCATTTGTAAAAGGCCAGGCAAGCGGCCTTGCAGTAGGACTTCCGGAAGGACAGATGGGTAACTCCGAGGTAGGACACTTAAATATGGGCGCAGGCCGTGTTGTATACCAGGAGCTGACAAGAATTACCAAGTCGATCAACGACGGTGATTTCTTTAATGTACCAGAATTTTTAACAGCAGTAGAAAACTGCAAGAAAAACAATTCCGCTCTGCACCTGTTCGGTCTGGTATCTACCGGCGGTGTACACAGCCACTTAAACCATATTTACGGCCTGTTAGAGCTGGCAAAGAGAAATGGCCTGGAAAAAGTATATGTACACTGCTTCTTAGACGGTCGTGACACACCACCAGAGTCCGGTAAGGAATTTGTTACTGAGCTGGAAGCAAAGATGGCAGAGCTTGGCACAGGCAAGGTAGCATCTGTTATGGGACGTTACTATGCAATGGACCGTGATAAGAGATGGGACCGTGTAGAGTTAGCTTACAAGGCTCTTACAAAGGGCGAAGGAAATACAGCAGCAAGCGCTACTGAAGGCATCCAGGCTTCCTATGACGCTGGCAAGTCCGATGAGTTCGTTGTACCATTTGTAGTTACTGAAAACGGAAAAGCACTGGCAACGATCAATGACGGTGACTCCGTTATCTTCTTTAACTTCCGTCCGGACCGTGCAAGAGAGATCACCCATGCATTCTGCGATGACAATTTTGACGGTTTTGCAAGAGAGAAGAAGTTAGACCTGGTATATGTATGCTTCACCGATTATGATGAAACCATTACCAACAAACTGGTTGCATTTAAGAAAGAGTCCATTACCAATACCTTTGGCGAGTTCCTGGCAGCAAACGGCAAGAAGCAGGTAAGAATTGCTGAGACGGAAAAATATGCTCACGTTACCTTCTTCTTTAACGGCGGCGTAGAAGAGCCAAACGAAGGGGAAGACCGCATCCTGGTTCCTTCTCCAAAGGAAGTTGCTACCTACGACTTAAAGCCGGAGATGAGCGCTTACGGCGTATGCGATAAGTTAACTGAGGCGATCAAGTCCGGCAAATATGATGTGATCATCATCAACTTCGCTAACCCGGATATGGTTGGACATACAGGCGTAGAAGCAGCAGCAATCAAGGCAATCGAAGTAGTAGATGAGTGTGTAGGCCGTGCTGTAGAAGCATTAAAGGAAGTAAACGGCGTTATGTTTATCTGTGCTGACCACGGAAATGCAGAGCAGTTAGTAGACTATGAGACGGGAGAGCCATACACCGCTCATACTACCAACCCGGTTCCATTTATCCTGGTAAATGCAGACGCTGACATGAAGCTTCGTGAAGGCGGCGCACTGTGCGATATCGCACCGACCCTGATCGAATTAATGGGTATGGAGCAGCCAAAAGAGATGACTGGTAAGTCACTGATCGTTAGAAAGTAATAAGTAAAAATAAGCAGACGCGCCTTTAGGGCGCGTTTGTTGTATATATAATGTATGGGTCCATGAAACGGCCTACTAAATGTGACGGGAATTATAAATGCATTGCATCAAAAATCCGGAGGCAGCCCATGTGGGCCGCCCCCGGATTTTTTAGGAGTAACTGCTATAAATAAGAGGTGATTGCGTGCTTTCTTATTAGAAGCCCTTAATGAGTTCGCCGTTCTTTGGCTCGAAACGTCCAGTGAAGAAGCGGAGAACTTCTGGCTCGTAAACCCATTTCAGACCGCTGATGTCATGTCTTCTCTGGTACAGGCCGATGATAGCGTCAGCAACATAATCCATATGAGCGTATGTATAAACACGACGCGGGATTGTAAGACGAACGGTTTCCAGTTTCGGAACGTGGTTTTCACGGGTGTGTGGATCACGTCCTGCAGAGATGATGCCGCGCTCCATTGTACGAACGCCGGAGAACTCGTAGATTGCTGCGGAGAGTGCCTGAGCAGGGAAGTCCTCTTCCTGATCTAAGTGATCTAAGAATGCTCTTGCATCTACGAAGATCGCGTGTCCGCCGTAAGGTTTAACCATTGGAACACCTGCTGCGTCTAACTTTTCGCCCAGGTAACGGATCTGGTTTACACGGTGGCTGATGTAATCGAAGTTCATGGACTCGCGAAGACCAATAGCCATTGCTTCCATATCTCTTCCTGCCATACCGCCGTAAGAAGGCATTCCTTCAAACTGTACAACCATTCCAGTTGCGCGAACATACAGGTCATGATCGTTCATACACAGGAAACCACCGATGTTGGTTAAGCAGTCTTTCTTACCAGACATTGTACAGCCATCGCCGTAGGAGAACATTTCATGAACGATCTCTTTGATGGTCTTGTTCTCGTAGCCAGGTTCACGGGTCTTGATAAAGTATGCGTTCTCAACGCAACGGGTAGCATCGTACATAACCTTGATGCCGTATTTGTGAGCCAGTTCGGAAACAGCTTTGATATTAGCCATGGAAACAGGCTGTCCACCTGCCAGGTTTACGGTAACAGCGAGGCAGATATAAGGAATGTGCTCTGCGCCAACTTCGTCGATCAGTGCCTGGAATTTATTTAAGTCGATGTTGCCCTTGAAATCAAGGATTGCACTTGGATCGTGAGCTTCGTCGATGATAACATCACGGAAAGTAGCACCATTGCGCTCCTGATGGAAACGGGTGGTAGTAAAGTACATGTTGCCTGGAACATAATCGCCTGGCTTGATGGTCAGAGAGGAGAGAATGTTCTCTGCGCCACGTCCCTGATGAGTAGGAACTACATATTTAAAGCCAAACAGTTCACGAACAGTTTCTTCCAGGTGATAGAAGTTGCGGGATCCACCGTAAGCTTCGTCGCCTAACATAAGGCCAGCCCACTGATGATCACTCATTGCATTGGTTCCGGAGTCAGTTAAAAGGTCGATAAAGCATTCTTCAGACTTTAATAAGAATGTATTGTAACCAGCAGTCTTGATCGCTTCTTTACGCTCTTCTTTGTCTAAGCGTGCCATGTTCTCTACCATTTTGATCTTGAAAGGCTCCGGCGCAAATTTCATCATATCCATGTTCTTCTCCATTAAAAAATCCTCCTATTATATAGTTTTTATATAGTTTTTTGCAGCGCAACATTACGCTTTTTGCTTAATTAATAATATGTTTTTATGCTTTTTTCTTCTTATAATTAGTTTCGTAATCCTTTAAGGCATTGATGGCCTGGCCGGAGAGTGGGACGATCGCGATCATATTAAATACTGTCATAAGGCCTACGCCAAGGTCGCCAAGTTCCCAGACAAATTCATAGGCTGCCACGCCGCCGATAAAGAGCATGATCAGTAAAAAGATCTTGTATCCTGTCTGAGCTTTCCAGGTATCGCCGAATACGTAAGATACGTTGCAGCGGGCATAATAGAGAATGCCAAGGAAAGTGGAAAAGCTGAACAGGAAGAGTACAACTGCGATAAATACAACGCCTGCATATCCAAGGTGATGGTTCATAGCTGCCTGTAAAAGGTCCATTCCCATAAGACCTTCGATCTTTTCAGCCGGAGCTAAAAGCATCAGGAATGCGGAACAGCTGCAGATCACTAATGTATCGATAAAAACACCAAGTGCCTGGATAAGGCCCTGTTTTACCGGATGGCTGACTTCTGCTGCGGCTGCAGCACATGGAGCAGAACCACTACCTGCTTCATTTGAGAAAAGTCCGCGCTTTACGCCGTTCATTACGATTACACCAAGTCCGCCGCCGGCAAACTGTCTGATACCGAATGCCTGGGAGAAAATGTTTCCAATAACAGATGGAAGCAGGGTGATGTTCTTAATGATAACGAACAGAGTTACTAAGAAGTAGGCACCTGCCATAACAGGAACTACCATATCTAAAACCTTAACAGTTGCGTTCTTGCGAAGAACGATGACTGCGGACATAGCTACCAGAATGGTAGCAGTTGCAACCTGCGGGATACCGAATGCGTTCTGGAAGGAAGTGGTAACGGAGTTTCCGATTACCTGGCTGATACCTGCCCAGCAAAGCAGTCCGGAGAGTGCGAATGCGGTTCCTAAAAGACCGTATTTACAACCGCGGGTGTAATAAGTCTGTTCATCATCTGCCACATATTCGGCTTCTTCTTTTACGTTCTTTACGAAAACATCTTCTCGTTTGATTTTTGTCACCAGTCGGATACGGTCCATTACATAGGCAGGACCGCCGCGATAACCGCCGTAGAGTGGGTCTTTTTCTTTGTAGATCTGTGCCAGGGTAGACTCTACGAAGCTGCTGGAAGAACCAATGAGTGCGGTCAGCCACATCCAGAAAACAGCTCCTGCGCCGCCAAATGAGATAGCAGCAACAACACCGGCTAAGTTACCCATACCTACGCGGGTAGCGGTAGCAACGATCAGTGCCTGAACACCGGATATAGAGTTTTCATCTTTTTTTGCTTCGTCTTTTTCCAGTGTGACCCGGATCATTTCCGGGAACAGGCGGAATGGAAGAAATTTAGTTTTAAATGTAAAGTATAAACCCGCTGGAATAAGGATCAATACCAGAAGAGAAAGACCAAACTGAACTTCTCCCCCTGAGAATTCCAGGATAATTAAATCTCCCCATAACAGATCATTGATAGCTCCCACAAGTTTGATGATCATGTGGAGTATTCGGTTGATGAGATACACCTCCTTTTGTAATGTGTGAATTGAGGTTCACGTTGCGTCAAACCGTCAGGGCCCTCTGACATGTCTTGCACGATCATACATCTGCAGCAACCGCTGGCGGCTGGTTCTACAGATGATGTTTGATGCGTGATGCGTGATGCATCACATATCTTGTAATTCATATAATACACTATTTTGCACAAAAGTCAATGGTTATTTTAAAAAAAATTATGCAAAATAAAAAAGAAGCCGACCCTGATGGCGCAGAAGGATGGGACAGGAAGAAAAAAACAGGAAATGTGTGACGGGCGGATACACCTGTAGTTGTGATACGGAAAAAGAATGCGAGGGGCAATTTTGAAAATATATTTTGACCGTTTGCTAAAATTGTAGTATCATGAAAAAAGTAAGTGGATCCATGCGTGATGCACTGATAACAGTACAACAGAATAAAGAAAATAAGAAAAACAATTAAGAAAAGAAGGAGGCGGGGGCTATGCCCGAAAAAATCATTAAACAGACACTCAGTGAACAGATCTACAACATTCTGAAGGAAGATATTCTGTCTGGTAGGATTTTAATGGGCGATAAGCTTACCAATCGGGAACTTCAGGAGCGGTTTCAGGTTTCATCCACACCCGTGCGTGACGCCATTAACCGACTGTCAAAAGATGGACTGACCCAGGAAGTATCAAAAAGCGGAGCACAGCTTATCACCTTTGATTATTCCTACGCCAACGAACTCAATGACTTCATCACATTTTTAGCCTGTAGGGCTGTGATGCTTTCTTCCACAGAGCCTGATACAGAAAAACTGGTAGAAAAGCTTCAGATGTATGAAGAAGAAATGGCAGGAGCCAAAACATCCATGGAATACTTTGAGGCGGATTTTCGCTATCATAAGGTATTCTTTGACCATTGCGGAAACCGTTTTATGAAGGAAACCTATAAGCAGTATAATTTTATCCGGACCCTTCTTATACGTTATGCCATCCGGACCGAAGATGAACGGGATCTGGGGATCAGACAGCACCGGGGGATCACTCAGGCTTTTCAGAAAAAGGATTATGAGAAGGCAAGAAAGCTTATGGAAGAACATTATCTGTCCGGTATGCAGTTAGCAAGAGAGCATTACCGGGAAGGGGATACTTTCAGAGAAAATAAAAAATGATCAGAAATATTGGGAAACATTAAGGAGACAGTTATGAGAACAGCAATCGCTACAGACAGCAACAGCGGTATTACACAGGAGCAGGCAGCAAAATTAGGTATTTATGTGCTGCCTATGCCTTTTATGATCAATGGGGAAATGTTTTATGAAGGTGTGAACCTGACCCATGAGGAATTTTTTAAACGGATGGAAGAAGGGGCAGATATCACTACTTCCCAGCCTTCCCCAGGTGAGGTAACTGACTTCTGGGATAAGCTGTTAAAGGAATATGATGAAATTTTATATATTCCCATGTCCAGCGGTTTAAGCGGTTCCTGCCAGACAGCTATCATGCTGGCAGATGATTACGACGGAAAAGTACAGGTGGTAAACAACCAGCGTATTTCTGTTACCCAGGAGCAGTCAGCACTGGATGCAAGGGATTTAGCTGCAAAGGGATATGAGGCAGCCCAGATTAAAGAAATCTTAGAACGTACCAAGTACGAGAGCAGTATTTATATTACCCTTACTACTTTGAAATATCTGAAAAAAGGCGGACGTATCACTCCGGCTGCTGCAGCCCTGGGAACTCTCCTTCGCATTAAGCCGGTTTTAACCATTCAGGGAGAAAAACTGGATGCATTTTCAAAGGCACGTACAGCCAAGCAGGCCAAGACCATTATGCTCACTGCACTGGCAAAAGACTTAGAAGAGCGTTTTCATGACAAGAATGCGGAACATACCTATCTGGAGATCGCCCATACCTGCAATGAAGAAGGGGCAAAAGAGCTGGAAGAGGCTTTAAAAGAGCAATATCCAGGTGTCCCGATCACCATAGCACCTCTTTCTTTAAGCATTGCCTGCCACATTGGACCAGGAAGTTTTGCAGTAGCCTGCTCCAGTAAGCTGAAGGAGCTGGAATAATTTGGAAAAAGAAAAATGGTATGAAAAGTTAAAGGCACAGGGACAGAGTATTACTGTCCCCATGACTCTTTTGATGATCGCAGTGGCTGTTATCCCTCTTTTATTACAGACATGGATCCTCATCGGCTCTTTTAAGCAGAACCAGATAGAAGCCAGGAGCATTGAGATACAGAACCAGTGTGTGATCTTAAGCAACCGAATGACCCGCTCCGGGTATATGACGGCGGATAAGGCCAATAATGTAAGCCTGGATGCCCAGATGCAGACCATAGCGGATCTGTATAATGGCCGTATCGTTATTGTCAACAGCAGTTATAAGATCATGACAGATACTTTTAATCTGTCTACAGGAAAATATTATATATCCGAAGAAGTTATCCGCTGTTTTAAAGGGGAAAGCGGCAGCAGCTTTAATAAAGAGGGTGGATATTTTTACCAGACTATCCCTGTTTATGATCCGGCAGATGAGAAAAAGATCCAGGGAGTGATCGCAGTGACTGCTTCCATGGAAAATGTTGTGTCGGTAACAGAACGGGTAAAAAGCAGTGCCCAGCTGTTCTTTCTGTGTATGGCACTGGTGGCAATCCTGTTTTCCATTATGTCAGCTCATTTCCTGGTGCGGCCTTTTAAGCGGCTCCTGCGTTCCTTTGACCGGGTGGCCCAGGGGGATCTGGATGCAGATATCAGCGAAGATGCTTACAGTGAGACCAGGCAGATGTCCCAGGCAGTGCAGAAGTCTCTTCGCAAGTTAAAAGCAGTGGACCAGTCACGTCAGGAATTTGTTTCCAATGTGTCCCATGAGTTAAAAACCCCTATTACATCCATCCGTGTACTGGCGGACTCCCTTATGGGAATGGAAGATGCGCCGGTGGAACTGTACAGGGAGTTTATGGCAGATATTTCAGATGAGATCGACCGGGAAAATCAGATCATTGAGGATCTGCTTACACTGGTGCGTATGGATAAGTCCGCAGAAAGCCAGATGAATATTTCCCAGGTGCATATCAATCATGAACTGGAAATGATCTTAAAGAGACTGCGGCCTATTGCCAAGAGAAGCAATGTAGAACTGATCCTGGAGAGCATCCGTGAAGTAACCGCAGATGTGGATAAAGTGAAATTAAACCTGGCTGTGACCAATCTGGTGGAAAATGCCATCAAGTATAATATAGACTCCGGCTGGGTCCGTGTAACACTGGATGCAGACCATAAGTATTTTTATGTTAAAGTGGCAGACTCCGGCATTGGTATCCCGGAGGACAGTGTGGACCATATTTTTGAGCGCTTTTTCCGTGTGGACAAGGCACGTTCCAGGGAAGTTGGCGGTACAGGACTGGGACTTTCGATCACAAAAAATGTGATCCAGATGCATCATGGTGTGATCGATGTGGAAAGTACACCGGGAGAGGGAACTACCTTCAGTATGCGTATCCCGTTAAATTATGTGCCAAGACAGGAGGAACGGTTATGAAACATGGAAAAAGAAAGTTTCTTCTGAGTATACTTTTAGGTGTACTGGTGGCTGCAATGGCAGTCCTTTCCGGATGTAAAGCCAGGACAGAACCAAAATCGGATCCGGGAGCCGGAAAATACCTGATCTATTATCTGAATTCCTCGGTTACGAAACTGGTTGCCCAGGAATATGAAACAGAAACAAAAGATCAGGTGGCGCTGGCAGAGGAACTGGTCGATCAGCTGACTTATGTGCCAAGGGATCTGGACTGCCAGACTGTTTTAAATGATAAAGTGTCTTTTAAAGCCTGCAGGATCGATGAACAGGTACTGTATCTGTATTTTGACGGCAGTTATACGGCTATGAAACCGGAACAGGAGATCCTTTGCAGAGCGGCCCTTGCAAGGACTATGACCCAGATACCGGGAATTGATTATATCAGTATCTACTGTGGGGACCAGCCGCTGATGGACCGTCAGGGAAATCCGGTGGGATTTATCTCAGCAGGTGATTTTATTATCAATACAAGTAATGTAAATGCCTATGAAAAGACGGAACTGACCCTGTATTTTGCAAACAGCACCGGTGACAAGCTGGTGGCAGAAAAGCGGGAAGTGGCCCACAATATCAATACGTCCATGGAGCAGCTGATCGTGGAACAGCTGATCGCAGGACCATCCGACAGCAGCCATCAGGCAGTACTGCCATCTGACTGCAAGATACTTAGTGTGTCTGTAACGGATAATATATGCTATATCAATTTTGACTCTGCTTTTTTAAACAGCAACCAGGCGGTAAATGAATATATCCCTATTTACGCCATTGTAAATTCACTGGTAGATAAAACCTCTGTTTCTAAGGTACAGATCATGGTAAACGGTTCCCAGGATGTAATGTTTCGGGAAGTGGTATCTTTGAATACGGCCTTTGAGCGGAATACGGATTATATTGAGCAGGAATAAAGGCGGATCAAAAGCGGAAAGATAAAGCAGAAATTAAGAACAAAACAGGAGAAAACAGAATATGAAACGGCCCCTTGTGGTGATAACTGCAGGTTTTGTACTTGGAGAGGTGCTTGCCCTGTGTTTGCAGGAGGCTGTATACAGAATATTTTTCTGGTTTGCAGGAGTGCTGTTTTTGACAGTGCTTGCTGTCAGGCGGTTTTTAAGCAGGAGTGTCATGTACAGGACGCTTCTGCTTATTTTTGTGTTTGTTTTTGGCGGGATGACGGCAGGAAGTTTTTCAGGCGCCAGGTGCCGGGAACAGATGGAGCAGGAAGAAAAGAGGATTATCCAGGCAGGATTTGGGGATGTGGTGCAGCTGACCGGCCAGGTAGTGGATGTACGGGAAAAAAGTGAAAAACTGGAAATAATTGTAAACCAGGTAAAAGTGGGAAAGAGAGTGCGAAATATTGCTGACCCGGATGACATCCGGTGGCTGTCACTTCAATATCCGGTGCAGCTTTCTGGAACCCCAGGTGATCTGGAAGGCTGGGAAGAGAAGCTTCTTCCTGGGAAACAGGTGAAAATGGCCTGTTCTTTCCGTCTCACAGAACCTGCTAAAAATCCGGGGGAATTTGATGCAAAGCTGTATTACCGGTCAAAGGGAGTGGTGTGTACCGGTTACATAAAAGCTTTAAAAGAAAGCAGCGGGGCGGATCAGCCGTTTATGAGGCTTATTCTGTGGTTCAGACGATATTGCAGTCATGTTCTGGAAGAATACGGTGGGAAAGAAGACAGCAGTATTTATAAAGCAATGTTACTGGGTGATACCTCGTTTATGGAGACGGATACCCTGGATCTGTACCGCAGCAGCGGGATCGCCCACTTGCTGGCGGTCAGCGGGCAGCATTTGTCACTGATCGGTGGTGGAATGTATCTGCTTCTTAGAAAGACAGTGGGAGGTTTCCGGGCTTCCGGGATAATAGGAGGCGGTTTTGTGATCAGCTATGGCATATTTACCGGCTCATCCGGGTCTGCTATCCGTGCAGTCCTTATGATCTGCTGTCTGTGGCTGGCAGCAGAGCGGGGACGGACCTATGACAGTCTTTCTGCCTTAAGTTTTGCAGCGTTAGGTCTTCTGGGAAACAATCCCTATCTGATCTTTCACAGCGGTTTTCAGCTATCGTTTTCAGCGGTCCTGGCTATTTCCGGACCGGGGCAGTGGATGATCCGGGAGTATAATATTGGAAAAAACTGGGAAAAGACAGTGGTGATCAGTTTATGGGTGCAGATTTTTCTTCTGCCTGTTATGGCATGGCATTATTACCAGTATCCTCTGTATGGGATGTTTTTGAATTTTCTGGTATTGCCGCTGGTGCCGGTTTTGATGATAGCGGGAATCATGATATTGCTTACAGGAGGATTTTTGCCTTTGGCAGCAGGGACAGCTGCTAAAGTGCCACGACGGCCACATGTCCATTCTTCTCGGCGCTGCCGCTGTCCTCCAGTCCAT
>OGYH01002405.1_pt1 | contig 14929 bp, 17 predicted proteins | sample 1576511 | NCBI WGS metagenome assembly OGYH01 (sample SAMEA3541522, study PRJEB24748) | human gut metagenome | biome: human gut; feature: human-associated habitat; material: faeces | place: China | collected 2012
TAAACATCCCCCTCAAGGCCGTGGTGACCCCCGCCAACCGCAGCTGGGTGTTCGGCGACCTGCTGGCCCACCTGCAGGAGGAGCACACCGCCTTTACCGCAGCAAAGGAGAACCAGACCCGATGAAAACCACCCTGTTCAACCGCCTCACCGCCGGACTGCTGGCGGCGGTGCTCTGTCTGAGTGTGCTGGCCGGCTGTGCCGCCAAGCCCCAGAAGGAGCTGACCCGCTACAGCACCATCTTCTATGATGTGTTCGACACCGTCACCCAGGTGATCGCCTACTGCGAGAGCGAGGAAGAGTTCACCAAGCAGATGGAAGCCCTGCACGCCGACCTGATCTCTTACAACCAGCTGTACGACATCTACAACGACTACGACGGCGTGGTGAATGTGAAAACCATCAACGACAATGCCGGCAAAGCCCCCGTGCAGGTGGACGACCGCATCCTGTCCATGCTGGAGCTGGCTCAGAAGATGTACGACACCACAAACGGCAAGCTGAACGTGGCCATGGGCAGCGTGCTGAACATCTGGCACAACTACCGCGAGGCCGCCGAGAGCCACCAGAACGAGGCCGACAACACCCTGCCCACTCAGGAGGAGCTGGAAGCCGCAGCCCAGCACTGCGACATCAACAATGTGGTGATCGACGAGCAGGCCAAGACCGTGTACCTGGCCGACCCGGAGATGTCGCTGGATGTGGGCAGCGTGGGCAAGGGCTACGCCGTGGAGATGGTGTGCCAGGCTGCGCAGGCCCGGGGCCTGACCAGCGCACTGGTAAGCGTGGGCGGCAACCTGCGTGCCATTGGCAAGAAGCCCGACGGCAGCCAGTGGACCGGCGGCGTGGAGAACCCGTGGAATGCCTCAGAGGTGTACACCACCGACTCCCTGTTCGGGGCCGCCATCAACATGAGCGACATGGCACTGGTGACCAGCGGCGACTACCAGCGCTACTTTGTGGTGGACGGCAAGCGCTATCACCACCTGATCGACCCGGACACCCTGTGGCCGGCTTCCTATTTCAACAGCGTGACTGTGCTGTGCCCGGACTCCGGCATGGCCGACTGCCTGACCACCGGCCTGTTCTGCATGCCGCTGGAAGAGGGCCAGAAGCTGGTGGAGTCGCTGGACGGCGTGGAGGCCATGTGGTGCACCCCGGACCAGCAGGCGGTCGCCTCCAGCGGCTGGGAGAGCCACACCCGCCAGTAATTTGCCCCAAAACCAAAAGCCCCGTGTGTTCACGATGCGGAACACACGGGGCTTTGTTTTTGCTGTGAGTTTGTCGGCTCAGAAGCCGGTCGGCGGGACGTAATAGCTGGGCAGGCCGCCTTTCTGGCTGGCTGCTGCCTGCTGGCGCAGTGCCGAGCGGGTGACCTCGGCCCAGGAATACTGGGTCATATATTCACCGCGGTAGCTGCTGATGGTGGAGCGGTCTCCCCGCAAGAAGTTGTAATAATCGCACTCCACCTTGCTGGTGTCGATGGCCAGCGTACTGCGCCCGCGCACCAGCAGCCCACGCACGCCGGCGTCCTCCAGCGTGTGGCTCAGGTCAAAGATCAGATTGCGCAGATGGCTGTGCAGGGACGCCGTGTCGGGCTTGTCCTCCCAGAGCACGGCCAGCATCTCGCCGTTGGTGCAGGTGGCACCGTTGCGGTCCACCAGATAGGCCAGCAGCTCCTTGCTCTTGCTGCGCTTGAACGAGAGCGGACGCCCGCCCACGAACACTTCAAAGTTGCCAAAGCACTGCACCTTGACGCCCGCAGGCACATCCTCGGCCGGATACCGCAGATTTTCCAGCACATTGCGCACATCAGCCTCGTTAGCCGGTTTGAGCAGGAAGCCGCTGACAAAAATCTGCAGGGCTTCCAGCGCATACTCAGGGTGTTCCGTCACCACGATCAGATTGCAGCGCGGCTGGATCTTCTGGATCATGCGAGCCAGGGCGAGGCCGTTCATCCCCGGCATCTCAAGATTCAAAAAAGCTGCATCCATCGGACCCTGACGCAGCCAGGTCAACGCATCGTCTGTGGTCATCGCACTGATATAATCGCAATCCGGTGCCACTCTGCACAAGATACGGATCAGAGAATTGATCGCAAGCTGTCCGTCGTCTACGACCAGAATTTTCATCCATATCACCTCCTGACATATGTAAGCAAATTCCCCTATTCCTTATGATTTTATCACGCAGACGTTCTTTAAGCAAGTTCTTTCTGGCAAAAAAAAGCCAAAAAGCCATTTCCGTCGGAAACTCTCGTCGTGCTTTTGGCACTTTGACGAGAAATCCGCCCCGAAAATGGCAATTCTGACTGTTTTATGGAGTTAGCAGCAAGGCATTGTTTCTGCCAGTCAGCGCATCCGCATCCGGCTGTCCCAGTATGCCGCACAGCCGCTCATAGGCCGCCTGCATCCGGGTGGCCCGGGTAGTGCAGTTATGTGCGTCCGAGGAGATCGCGTCCACAAGGCCGTCCTTCAGCCAGCGATCCAGCTTCCGGCGCTGAAAGAATCCGCTCTCCAGCACCGTGGCCGCATTGACCTGACAGCGGATGCCGTACTGTTCCTTCAGGCGGGGCAGTGCACCGCTGCGGGCAAGGCGGGGGTAGCGCTCGATGTGCGCCAGCAGCACCCGGTAGCCGCTGCCGGTGATCTGCCGCAGGGCCGTTTCCACTTCCGCCGCCTCCACATCGGGCACGAACTCCAGCAGCACCCAGTCGGTGCCGCCCAGCGTGACCAGGCTGTGCTCGGCCGCCGCATAGGCCGCAGCCGGGGTATACAGCAGCTCCGAGCCGCTTTCCAGCATCAGGTCGTAGCCCTTTTCGGCGCAGTAAGCCCGTGCAAAATCAAGATGCCGCTGATACACGTCCCGCGGAAAGGGCTCCATGCCCGGCGTGCTGTGGGAGGTGGCGAACAGGTGGGTGACCCCATCCGCTGCTGCCGCATCCAGCATGGCGAACATCTCTTCCCGCGTGCGGGCACCGTCGTCCACACCATAGACGAAATGCGCGTGATAATCCGTAAAGCCGCTCATTTCTTTTCAGCTGCGTGCTTGTGCTTATAGTACCGGTTGTAGTAACCGTATTTGCCGTAGGTACGGTAGTAATACTTGCGGCTCAGGTAGCTGTCGTAATCCACCTGGTTCAGCACAGTGCCCAGGATGGGGCAGCCGCTCTGCTCGATCTGCTGCTTGACGTCCAGCAGCTCCTGGCGGCGCACATCGTTGTACTGCACAGCGATCAGGGTGCCGTCGCAGGATTTTGCGATCTCGGCAGCATCAATGACCACGCCCACAGGGGCGGCGTCCACCAGCACATAATCCACCATCTGGGCCAGGGCGTCCAGCAGGTCCTTAAAGTGATGGTTGCTCAGCAGAGCCAGGGGGTTGGGCACATCCCGGCCCACCGGAACCATCAGGGCACCGGGGATGTCGGTCTGGTAGATGACCTCCTCCATGCCCACCATGCCGGCCAAAAAGTGGGAAAGACCCTTGTCGTCGTTGCGGCCGTTCTCAAACTGCAGGCCGTACTGGGCGTTTACCATACTGCGGCGCAGGTCGGCGTCCACCAAGGCCACCTTCATGCCACGCTGGGCCAGGGCCCGCATCAGGTTCATGGACAGATAGCTCTTGCCCTCCGAAGCGTGGCAGCTGGTGATCATGATCTTTTTTACAGTTTCACCTGCAAAGGACAGGTTGGTGCTCAGGGTGTTGAAGGCCTCGCTGCCTGCATAGTCCAGTTCCGGAAATTTTGTGATCTTCAGCTGTTTCATGCGTTCCTCCCGGCCTTTCCGCCCACACGGCGGCGAATATCTTTGCTCAGGCGCTTCATGCGGCGCTGGAAGTTGCTGCCCTTTTTGGGCTCGGTGCCACCCACCAGGGGCACAGAAGCCAGCACCACCATGCCGGTGTACTTGCGGATCTCCTCAGCGGATTTATAGGTATCGTCCAGCAGCACTCGCAGCACCACAACACCGCAAGCCAGCACAAAGCCTGCCAGGAAGCCCAGCAGGATGTTCTTGGTCTTGCTGGGGCTGAAGGGGTTGGCCGGTACCCGGGCCGAGGACATGATGGTGGGCTCGTCGGTCTTCATCTTCTCCGCAATGTAGCTTGCGCCCACCTCAGCATACTCATTGGCAATGGCTGCAGCCTCTTCGGGGTCTGCATCGGTCACCGTAATGTCCAGCATACGGGTGTCGTTGGCATTGGTCACGCTGAGCATGTTGTCCATCTGGGTATAGGTATAGTCCAGATCCAGTGCACTGATGACCTTTTCGTGCACCTCCCACATCTCAAACACCTTGATGTAATCGCTGGTCAGGGCACTGCCGATCTGAATATCCGACAGGTTCAGCACCGAGTCGTTGCGGCTGACCACATAGATGGTAGAGGTGGCCTTGTAGAGGGGGGTCACCAGCAAAAAGGTATAGAGTGCTGCCAGCACCGCTCCTGCTGCGGCAGCTGCCGCAATAAACTTCCAGTGGTCCAGCAGGCCCATGCACAGTTCCAGAAGATCAATGGTATCTTCTTCCTGCTGCGGCCGCACCTCGGAACGATAAGGTTCCTGCGTTAAAGTATCTCGCTGCACTTCGTTGCTCCTTTAAAATCCCTTGGCTTTCTCCGTGAAAAATGCGGCGTCCTCTTTTTCGGAAGAGAGCGCCGCAGGACAAAGTCGTTCTGTTTTTACTTCCGGGTCACAGCCGCAATGTAGGCCTTGCCTGCCTGCAGGTTGATCATGGTGGTGGCATCCAGCTCCAGCTGGACCTTACGGACCTTACGGGCCACACCATTCACCACAACGGTCTCCTCCACGACCACACCGGCCAGAGGCAGGTTGACGATCTTGCCGTTGGGGGTCTTAACACGGATGATCACGGCAACGGTGGTGCCGCTCTCCGGCAGAGCTGCCATGGGGACCTTGATGGTGGTCTTGTCCATGTCGGTCTTGTAGCCGGAGACCTTGATCTCCTTGATCTCGCTGACGGTCACGGCGTCCTTCTCACTGCCCAGGATCTTCGCAGCTGCATCCACAGCCTCTGCAGTCAGGTACTTCTCCACGCCCTCGCCCTTCAGCTGGGTCTCTTCCTTACTGGAGTCCTCCGTGGTCTTGACCTCCACCTTCAGGCCCTCGCTGCTGGCAGAACCGGAAACGGAAACGTCGGTCTTGCCTGCATCGGCATCGGTGCCAGTCTTGCTGGGCACAGACTCCACAGCAAAAGCGGTAGCGGCAGCCATGCTCACCAGCAGAGCTGCGGAGACCATGGCGCAAACGATCTTTTTCATTTTCATAAGAATATACCCCTTTCAGACCAGTTCTCTCGGCTTTGAGAGCGTCTTTATCCTAAACGTGTCTTGGGCACGCTTATTCAACTTTTTCGTAAAACAGCTGCAGCACCGCCTGCTGCAACGCATCGGCATCCGGATAAAACTCCATAAAGCCATCCTCCCCGACCTGATAGGTGCCATCCGGTTTGATGGTGTCCAGCCGGGTGTAGTCCTTTGCCGCCCAGGCCTCGTTCACCAGCTGACCTTTGGCCATGCTGGTGGTCAGGTAGGGCTGCAGGGCGTCGTAGGCGTCCACGGCAAAGTTCTGATCCTTCTGCAGTTTTTCATCCAGCTGCACCGACAGCTGTCGGATGTAGCTTTCCTGCCGCGCCATGCGGGCCTCGTTGGTGCCTACACCGACACTGCGGCGGGAGCGGACATAGGTCTCGGCCTGCTCGCCCTGCAGCGTGAGGGTCGTACCCTTGGTCATGGCCGGGTCGATGGCGGAGAAATCATCCTCCAGCGTCACGGTCACACCGCCTGCCAGATCGTTCAGGGTGGAAATGCCGTCCAGACCCATGGCCAGATACTGGTCAATGGTCTGTCCGCCCAGCAGGTTTCCCACTGCTTCCACGGTCACCTCGCAGCTGGTCTGGCGGCCATCGCCAAAGGCATAACCCAGACAGATCTGCTCGGTCACCGGCTCGTAGCGGTCACCCAGCAGGCCCAGCACCGTCACGGGGGTCATGGTATCGCGGTCGATCTGCAGCTGCTGCACCGTCTTGTCCGCGTCATCCAGTACCACCAACCGCAGAAAGTCGGCCTGGCCGGCCTTGCGGTACTCGTAGCTGTCCTGGGTATCGTGGTCCACGCCCATGACCAGGATCGTGGTCAGGCGGCTTTTTTTGCGGTAGGTCACGCCGTCCACTTCCACAGTCTCCTGGTCGGCCTGGGGCAGCTGGGTGCGGGTCTCCGGCTTTTCTGCCCGTTTCTCCAGCCAGCGGCCCCCGCCGTACAGTACCAGCACGACCGCCAGAACGGCCAGCAATGCTGCTGCAGCATGAAAAACCGTCTTGTTTTTTTGTTCTTGTTTCTTCAACGGGATCGCTGCTCCTTGCTTTGGTCCGAAACGCTCTGGGATTCCAGAGCATCTCATTCATTTATTATGCGTCACAACTCCGCAACTGTCAATAGATTTTATTTCATCTTTCCTGTTTTTTTCATGTTTTTCTGTCACATAAACGCAACCGGCCCCGGCTATGGAAAACTACCTTCCACAGCCGGGGCTGGTTCGTCTGTTTTATTTCAGGTCCAGTTCCGGCGGTACGTCGATCTGATCTGAAACATATTTCCCGTTCTTCTTGCGCTGGCGCACACACTCGGTGAGCAGATATTCGATCTGTCCGTTCACCGAGCGGAAATCATCCTCTGCCCAGGCAGCAAGGGCATCGTAGAGTTTGGCGTTCAGGCGCAGGGGCACCTGCTTTTTAGGCTCGGCCATCAGTACAGGCTGCCGCTGTTCACAACGGGCTGGGCGTCGCGGTTGCCGCACAGCACCACCAGCAGGTTGGACACCATGGCTGCCTTGCGCTCGTCATCCAGCTCTACCACCTTGTTTTCGTTCAGACGGTCCAGTGCCATTTCCACCATGCCCACGGCACCGTCCACGATCATCTTGCGGGCGTCGATGATGGCACTGGCCTGCTGGCGCTGTAGCATGACCGCTGCGATCTCCGGCGCGTAGGCCAGATATGTGATGCGGGCTTCCACCACCTCGATGCCGGCCTCTGCCACATTTTTCTGGATCTCGTCGCGGATGCGGGCCGCCACCACCTCGGAGGAGCCGCGCAGGCTGCCCTCGTCGGCCACGCCGTCGCCGGTGGTGTCCACGTTGGGTGCTACATCATAGGGGTACACCCGCACCACGTTGCGCAGGGCACTGTCGCACTGCAGGGAGAGGTACTCCTTGTAGTTGTCTACGTTGAACACGGCCTTGGCAGTGTCGGTGACCCGCCAGATGACTGCAATGCCGATCTCCACCGGGTTGCCCAGGCAGTCGTTGATCTTCTGCCGGGAGTTGTTGAGGGTCATCATTTTCAGGGAGATCTTTCTGCTCATGGATTCGGCACTGACCTGCGCATTCTGGCCGCTCTGGCCAAACATGGCAGCCATGCCGTTTTCTTTGCTGCTCACGTCACCGCTCTGGCTCAGGCGGGTACCGGCGGCAGGGTTGACAGCGGTGCAGAAGGGGTTCACCCAGTAAAAGCCCTGTCCCTTCAGGGTGCCAATGTAATCACCGAACAGGGTGAGCACCAGCGCTTCCTGGGGCTTGAGCACCTTCAGGCCGCAGAACAGGAAAATGCCTGCGATCCAATAGCCAATGGACAAAATCAGCAGCGGGATGCCCGGCAGCAGCCGGTCATCCTCCAGAAGCAGGACGCTGCAAACGAACAGGGCAATGGATGCCGCATAGCCCAGCAGGGTGAGCAGCAGTACCGCCATGCCGTTTTTGCGGGCGTTCAAAATTTTCTCTTCCATAACAGTTCCCTCCTTATGGGGCCGGAAGTGTTTCTTTTTGATACCAAAATCATATCACTTTGCCGTGCCGCTGTCAAGAGAGGGACGCAAAAAAAGAGCCCGCCTTACCGCGATATACGGCAGGGCGGGGTGCTTTGTTTATGGAGAAAAATGGAGAAATATCGTTTAGGAGGGAAGTTTTAACGCTTATACTTCGCGGCAGTCTGCAGACGCTGCATGGCTCGGTCCAGAGCGATCTTGGTCTGGTAATACTCGTGCATGCTCTGCTTATGCTGCAGGCGCTCTTCGGCTCGGATGCGGGCAGCCTCGGCACGGTTCTTGTCGATGTCCTCGGGACGCTCGGCGCTGTCCACCAGCAGAAGCACGAAGGTGGGCGTCACCTCAGCGATGCCGTCGCCGACCAGAATTTCGCGGGTCTCGCCGTCCACAGTGAACTTGAGCATCCCCATGTGGATAGCCACCAGCACCGGGCTGTGGCCGGCCTGAACACCGTAGACGCCGTCCTTCACGGGCAGCACCATGCTCTCGCAGCTGCCCTGATAAAACTCACCGCTGGAAGCCGTGATGTTGAGGATGAAGCTGTTCATCAGGCCTCACCGCCTTTTTCCTCCGCCAGCTTGTCCGCTGCCTTCTTGCGGGCGTCATCGAGGGTGCCTACGTTGAAGAAGGCCCACTCGGGCAGGTCGTCGCACTTGCCGTCCACGATGGCGGCAAAGCCCTTGACCGTCTCGGCCAGCGGCACATATTTGCCGGGCAGGCCGGTGAAGTTCTCAGCCACCGAGAAGGGCTGGGACAGGAACTTCTGCAGCTTACGCGCACGGGTGACGGTGAGCTTGTCTTCCTCGCCCAGCTCGTCCATGCCCAGAATGGCGATGATGTCCTGCAGTTCCTGATAACGCTGCAGCGTTGCCTGCACCTTGCGGGCCACGCGGTAGTGCTCCTCGCCCACGATGTCGGCTTCCAGAATGCGGGAGGTGGAAGCCAGCGGGTCCACAGCGGGATAGATGCCCTGCTCGACGATTTTACGGCTCAGGACGGTGGTTGCGTCCAGATGTGCAAACGTGGTAGCGGGGGCGGGGTCGGTCAGGTCGTCGGCGGGGACGTAGACGGCCTGCACCGAGGTGATGGAACCGTCGCGGGTGGAGGTGATACGCTCCTGCAGAGCGCCCAGCTCGTTGGCCAGCGTCGGCTGATAGCCGACAGCCGAGGGCATACGGCCCATCAGAGCAGAGACCTCAGAGCCGGCCTGCACGAAACGGAAGATGTTGTCGATGAACAGCAGCACGTCCTTGTGGGTCTCTTCACGGAAGTACTCGGCCATGGTCAGGCCGGTCTCGGCCACGCGCATACGGGCTCCGGGGGGCTCGTTCATCTGGCCAAAGACCAGTGCCGTCTTGTTCAGAACGCCGGAAGCGTTCATCTCGCCCCACAGGTCGCAGCCCTCACGGGAGCGCTCACCGACGCCGGTGAAGATGGAGTAGCCGCCGTGCTCGGTGGCCACGTTGTGGATCAGTTCCTGGATCAGCACGGTCTTGCCGACGCCTGCGCCGCCGAACAGACCGATCTTGCCGCCCTTTGCATACGGAGCCAGCAGGTCGATGACCTTGATGCCGGTCTCCAGGATCTCGGTAGCAGGCTTCTGCTCCGCAAAGCTGGGAGCCTTGCGGTGGATGGGCCAGTGCGGCACATCATCCACCGGGCCTTTGCCGTCGATGGGTCTGCCCAGCGGGTCGAACATACGGCCCAGGGTGGATTCGCCCACCGGTGCGGTCAGGCCGTGGCCGGTCGCCTGCACGGTCATGCCCTTGCCGAGACCTTCGCTTGCGGAAAGCATGATGCAGCGCACCGTCGTTTCGTTGACGTGCTGCGTCACTTCCATGGTGCGTTCGGTGCCCTCAGCGGTCACCGTCAGCGCCTCCTGCAGGGCAGGCAGCTTGCCTGCTGCGAACTGTACGTCCACAACAGGACCCGCTACGCGGATAATAGTTCCCTGTAACATAACGATTGCCTCTTATATTATAAGTTCGTTCTTTTCTTTAATCCCGCTTCTGCACAGCAGCTGCACCACCGATGATCTCGGTGATCTCCTGGGTGATGGAGCCCTGACGGGTGCGGTTGTACTCCAGCTGCAGCGCGCGGATCATGTCGTTCGCGCTCTTGGTGGCGGAATCCATGGCGGTCATGCGGGCGCTCTGCTCGGCGCAGTAGCTCTCGGTCATGGCACCAAAGATCATGCCATGCATGTAGATGGGCGCGGTCTGCTCGAACACCGTCCAGGCGTCCGGGAACAGCTCCACCTCACCGCTGGGGTCGCCCAGACCCTTGGGGGCGGGCTGCAGATGCTCGCGGTCCAGCGGCAGCAGACGCACCATGACCGGCTCACTGGTGAGCGCGTTCTGGATCTTGGTGTAGATAAGATAGATCTCATCCAGTTTGCCCGACTTGAAGTCGTCGATGGCGTCCACCGTGATGTCACGGGCGCGCTGCAGCGACGGGGCAGTCGCGCCGTACTGGAACTCCCGCACCAGGCGGGGGTCTTTGCGGAGGGCGCGGTAGCCCACCTGACCGATGACATAGAAACGGTCGTTCCTGTCAGCCTTTTCCAGCAGGAGTTTCAGCACGTTCTGGTTGAAAGAGCCTGCCATGCCCTTGTCTGCCGTCAGCACCAGATAGGCGCGGCGGGGATCGCCGTCCTCTCTCTGCCGCTCGTGGAAGAACGGATGCACCGGCTCATCGGGCAGATGGGGGACGACACGGGAGATGGTGTCTCTCATGCGGGTGAAGTAGGGCAGGACGTTCTGGTAGTTCTTGCGTGCCTTGCGCAGCTTGGAGGAAGAGATCAGATACATCGCGTTCGTGATCTTGCGGGTATCCTGAATGCTCTCGATGCGCTCTTTCAGCAGCTTACTGGACGCCATGACTCTCGCCTCCCTCGTAGGCCTTCCATGCGTTCAGGATGGTGTCGGTCTGCTCGGGAGTGAGCTTGCCGGTGGCCGTGATGGCATCCATCGTGCCGGACACATCTGCATGGAACTGGCGAACAAAGGCAGCGGTGCGCGCCCGCTGCTCAGCGAGAGGCACTTCGTCCAGCATCCCGTGGGAAGCCAGCACAAGGATGACCACCTGCTCGGCGTCGGTCTTGGGCTGATAGAGCGGCTGCTTGAGCATCTCGGTCAGAGCCTTGCCGTGCTCGAGCTGATGGCGGGTCTCGGCGTCCAGATCGGAGCTGAACTGCGCGAAGGACTCCATGTCCTTGTACTGGGCCAGCTCGATACGCAGGTTGGCGTTGGCCTTCTTCATGGCCTTGGTCTGGGCTGCGCCGCCCACACGGGACACCGACAGGCCCACGTTGACAGCCGGGCGGTTGCCGGCGTTGAACAGGGCGCTCTCCAGGAAGATCTGGCCATCGGTGATGGAAATGACGTTGGTGGGGATGTAAGCGGAAACGTCACCTGCCTGGGTCTCGACGATGGGCAGTGCGGTGATGGAACCGCCGCCCAGGTCATCACGCATGCGGCAGGAGCGCTCCAGCAGACGGGAGTGCAGATAGAACACATCGCCGGGGTAAGCTTCACGGCCGGGAGAACGGCGCAGCAGCAGCGAGATGGCACGGTAGGCCACCGCATGCTTGGACAGATCGTCGTACACGATCAGCACGCTCTTGCCCTTGCCCATGAAGTACTCGGCCAGCGCAGTGCCGGCATAAGGGGCGATGTACTGCAGCGGTGCCGAGTCGGACGCGGTAGCCGCCACGATGGTGGTGTAGCTCATGGCACCATGCTTCTGCAGGTCGCCTGCCACGCGGGCGATGGAAGAAGCCTTCTGGCCGATGGCCACATAGATGCACAGCACATCCTTGTCCTTCTGGTTCAGGATGGCGTCGGTTGCAATGGAGGTCTTGCCGGTCTGGCGGTCGCCGATGATCAGCTCACGCTGGCCGCGGCCGATGGGGAACATGGAGTCGATGGCCAGGATGCCGGTGTGCAGCGGGGTGTCCACGCTCTGGCGCTCCAGGATGCCGGGGGCCTGCTTCTCGATGGGGTTGTAGCCCTCTGCCTCAATGGGGCCCTTGCCGTCGATGGGCTCGCCCAGGGGGCTGATGACGCGGCCCAGGAAGCCGTCGCCTACCGGGATGCCGGCGCGCTTGCCGCTGCGGGTCACCAGAGTGCCCACGCCCACTTCCTCGATCTTGTCAAACAGCATGATGCCCAGATGATCGGGCTCCACGCTTTCCACCATGCCCTTTGCACCGTTGTCAAAGGTAACGATCTCGCCGTAAACAGCCTGATCCATGCCCTTGACGTCCACAACGCCGTCGGCTGCGGAGATCACGGTGCCGCCCTCTGCGGTCGTGGCGGCGGGCTTGTAGTCCTCCACACGGGTCTGCATCACAGCCAGGCTGGGCGCATCCGCCGTAATGGCGGCCAGAGCGCTCTTGCCGGAGTTGTCGAACACACGGTCGCCCACCTGCAGCACATAGCCGGAGATCAGGTCCGGCTCCACGCTGACGGTCAGCTCCACCTCAGCGGCACCGTACTGCTTTTTCAGCTGGGTGCGGATGCGCTCCACGGCGTCCTCAGCCGGGGTACGGGCACAGTGCAGATAAGCCTTTAAAATCTCAGACGCGCTTGCCATCGCTCTCCCCCGCTTTCTGCAGCAGGTCGTCCAGCATACGGGCATCATCCTGCTGCGTGAGGTTGCGCTCCAGCACCTTTGCGCACATGGTGCGGGTCAGGTCGGCGATCTGTGCGTCGGCCTGGCGCAGCTTGCTGGCGCGCTCTGCTTCTGCAGCTGCCTTGCCCTCGGCCACGATGGCGTCGGCCTGACGCTGTGCCTCAGCCAGCAGCTGTTCCTTCTGTTTTTCGGCCTGCTGTGCGCTCTCTTCGCGGCGGGCAGCGGCCTCAACGTCCACATTGTGCAGCTTGTCGTTTGCTGCAGCCAGGGCAGCTTCTGCCTTGGTCTTTGCATCCTGCGCATTGGCCAGCTCGTCGTCCACCATCTTCTGGCGCTTGTCCAGCACGTCCTGCACAGGCTTGAACAGGAACTTGCGCAGCAGCGCGTACATGATGAGAACGTTGACCACGGTCCACAGCAGGTTGATATCGAGTTTCAGCATTCGTTCACGCCTCCATTATCAGCCCAGGAACAGGATGATCAGCAGTGCAACAACGAAGCCGAAAATTGCGGTACCTTCTGCCAGAGCAGCGCCCAGCAGCAGGTTGGTCTGGATCTTGCTGGCAGCCTCGGGCTGACGGGAGATAGCCTCCGTTGCCTTACCGGTTGCAATACCAATGCCAATGCCGCCGCCAATGCCGGTCAGCGCTGCAATGCCAGCGCCCAGAGCAATCAAACCGTTCATAAGTAAAATCTCCTTTATTATCAAATTTGTGCTGCCTTCTCCCAGCGGGAAGGCGTTTGGTGGTTATTCCTCTCCGCCGATGCTCTCTTTCATGAACAGCGAGGTCAGGAACACAAAGACGTAGGTCTGGATCAGGCCGTCGAACAGGTCAAAGTAGAGACTGAACACGGCAGGAACGAAAACGGGCACCACCAGCTTGATCAGCTCCATGATGACGAATGCGCCCAGCACGTTGCCGAACAGTCGCATGCACAGGCTGGTAGGCCGGATGGCGATCTCCAGAATATTCATGGGGGTCATGACCGGGGTGGGGGCAGCCAGGCTCTTGAGGAAACCGACGCCACCGCGTGCGCGGATGCCGGAACCTTCAATGAGCACGATGCTCATCAGGGCCAGCGCAGCGGTCACGTCCAGATCCTTCGTGGGGGGCTTGACGCCGAACACGCCGATCAGGTTCGAGCAGGCAATGTAGATGGCCACGGTCATCAGGTAGGGCACATAACATGCGCCCTCCTTGCCCAGCAGGCCTTCAAAGAAATTTTTGCCCGCAGTGTAGGCCATTTCCAGCACAGCCTGACGCTTGCTGATGTGGTCTACCTTCAGGTTACGGGTGAGCAGGATGGAACCCAGCACGACCAGCACCATGATCACCCAGCTGATGACCACGGATTCCGGGATCTGCAGCGGGCCGACCTTGACGTACTCGACGGTGAGCTCTTCCATCAGGGCTTGGGTCAACTTGTTCATTTATTTTTCCTCCTTCCTGAAGAATGGGGTCCGGGTCTGAGGGTCGGTTCCGGCGATGTTCTGCCCCGCAAAAGGGCTGCGCCGCACACCGGCTCCACACCTTCTTATCGCATGAAGAAAAGGCCAAAGAACGTGAAAAAAGCAAGGAAGGCGCTGGTGTTCAAAGCCCTGCGCGCCCTCCTTTTTTCCGGTTCGTTCGTCTTTTTCCGTTCAGTATGATAGTACGATTGACGAAAATTGACAAGCCCCTTCTTCAACATTCTACCTTTTGTTATATCGCACTTCACCAGCAGGCGGCAAAAGTTGTGCAATTCGCTTTGTTTATGCGGAATATGTTGCACTATTTCCACAGTTTTCTTAACTGTTTCTTCGCTTTTCAGGGGGTGGCAGGCGCAAAATACACCCGCTGTAGAGTTTTTATATAACCGGTATATAAAAATCGTATAGATCCAATGCCTGTCATGTGTCCGCCAAGTTTGACAGAACTTTGTCGATACCTATTTATAAAAGAAAGTGTCCGGTTTCCTGCGGGATCAGGCCGCCTTCTTTTCACCGCGGCGGAACAGCAACCGGAAAATGGCACGGGCAAGCGGGCCGCAGTACAGCATCTGCCAGCACAGAGCCATGGGCATGTTGCAGCCCCAGGTGTGCACCCAGGTGCCGAAGCTCGGCTCCTTGAACAGCAGCGTTGCCACCAGGCTTATCACCGGGCACATAATGCAGACAATCATCAGCATGCGATCGGCCCGGCCGCCAGCAGCTGCAGCAGAGGTTTTCCACAAGAGGGGGCCAAGGTTGGGCAGAGCGCGCAGAAACGCCGGTCTGCGGACCGTTTTTGTTGTATTTTGCCGGTTGTTTTCAAGGTTTCAACAAAAATTTGTCTATTTCTTTGTATAGTCTGCGAATGGACAAACGATGCACCCGCATGTATAATAAAGCCAGAAACCAGAGAAGTACAGCAGAAGCTCAAATGAGAGCTAATCCCGCTGACTTGAAGCAGAAAGGAGCGAGACCGATGGTCGATATG
>OGYH01002411.1_pt1 | contig 14894 bp, 12 predicted proteins | sample 1576511 | NCBI WGS metagenome assembly OGYH01 (sample SAMEA3541522, study PRJEB24748) | human gut metagenome | biome: human gut; feature: human-associated habitat; material: faeces | place: China | collected 2012
AATGGAGCTGAGGCGGTGGAGAAGGTTAAGAATTCGACACCGGGTAATTATGATCTCGTACTGATGGATGTTCAGATGCCTGTAATGAACGGATATGAGGCAACAAAACAGATCCGTGCGCTCGATGACCCGGCACTGGCGGGAATTACGATCCTTGCCATGACGGCCAATGCGTTTGACGAAGACAGAAAGCAGGCACTGGAATGCGGCATGGATGGATTTTTATCCAAGCCAATCGTTCTTGAGGAACTGATCGGTACATTACAAAATAATCTGAAGTAAGATGGAAAGCGCAAGCCGTTGAAGAGCTTGCGCTTTTCCTGCTTTTTCATCCTGTTCTGTCATGATCTTATGGATTTTGGGCAGATTTTTGCAGGCTGGAAGCTTGTCATTCTTTATTGAGGCAAGTATAATAAACGTAAGTTTATCGGGATTTATATTCTTAACAATCCTGTAATCTCATGTAACCGCAATATCTTGGCGGGTCTTTTATTTCAAACGGACAGGCTGTGTGCTGAACATCATGCCTGGTTCGGTATTTCCCAGTTTATAAAATGAATGATGGAAGGTAACTGCAGCAAAAAGGGGGGAATGGATTGCACATTGTGTATGCCGGTATTCGGAAAACGGCGTGGATTTTCCTGTTGGTGCCTGTGCTGGCGTGTATTTTGCAAATGTCTGCTGTCATGGCATTTGCCTCGGCTTCCATGGAAACGGACAGGAGGACGGGGGTGGAAATTGCTACGGCAGGAAATGTATCTGCAGACAGAACAATCGTTGAAACCGCTACGGTGTCAGATGCGGAAAAGCTCACAAAACCGCGGGAGGAAGCTTCAGAGGAATCGGAACGGGATCTGACGGAAGAACCACTTCTGGATGATTTGTCTCCCATAGCTTCGGTGAGCAACGCAGAATATCAGCCCGCACTTTGTGCGCCACAGATCTCCATGGTGGTGCCAACGCAGATGCTGTTCGTGATTGAGCCGGACGGGAGCTGCACAGCAGTCAGCGGAAGTCTGGAAAATCACGGAGAGAGCACGGTTTTACTGACCTCAGTTACGTTTGCCTGGCAGACAGAGGACAGTAAGGATGCGGACGATATTTTTACGAAATGGGAGAGCAGAAAGCCTAGTCTGCGGCTGACGCTGGGGAATGACATATCCTGTGTCTTTGGACAGGAACAGACAGCGGCCGGTGAAGCCGGTATGACCTGGGAGCTTGAGGCGGAGCAGCTGCTACTGGAGCCGGGAGAAGAACTGGAGCTGAGCTGGGAGCTGGAGCTTGGCGGAAACTGTCTGGCGGGGACACTCGATGCCGGGGAAGAGGCTGTGGTTGCGATCGTAACCTATACGGTCAGGAGTCTGGAAACATCATGATAAATATATGATTAGAAAGGAATGTGTATGAAGCAATTTAAATCAGAGGACAAAGGGCTTAACAAGAAAAATAATAAGGAAAGCGGAAATCGAAGGAAGTGGATCTGTGGCATTCTGGCAGTGCTGCTTCTTCTCGTCCTGATCTGGCTTTTGCACAGCTGCAGGGCGGAACCGGTTCATGAGTTCTTTGATCCGTCTGCCCGGACCGGAACCTTGCCGGGGCGCTCTGAGAAAGAAATCCAGGAGGAACTGAATAAGGTGGTCGAGGAAGGCATGTTTAATATTTCTATTGCGTCGGTTGTAACGGTTAATAAGAACGGAGCTGATGCCATGGCGCGGATTGAAAACATAGCCGCAAATCATCATCATATGAAGGTAACGATCACGCTGGATGGGGAGAGGGAGCCGATTTATGAGTCTGCCGGAATCGCGCCGGGACAGTATATCGAGCATGTAAAACTGAATCGCACGCTGTCTGCAGGAACGTATTCCGCTACGGCCCTGTTTACGGCTTATGATATGGAAAATTTATTGCAGGCCGGTCAGGCAGCAGCCAAAATTACGCTTGTGGCCGGTTCTTAAGAGGGTAACCCGTAAATTGTCTATAAAAACAAATCAAAGGAGAAAGAGTATGAAGAAGATGAAAATGGTGATTCCGGCCCTGGCCCTGACGGCAAGCATGAGCATGACTGCATTTGCTGCAGGGGAGGCACAGCAGGGACAGGCCGTCGACACGGCGAGCAGCAATGCATTTGAAGCAGGAACAGCCTCCACGCAGGTAAAGGTGGTGTATACCAAAGATGTATCACAGCTTTCCGCAACGGTTCCGCTCAGTATTACGTTTGCCGTGCTCAGCACCGGAGAATTTATCACGCCGGAGGGCTACGGGATCACGAACAACAGCGTGGTACCGATCCACGTGAGCGAGATTAAGGTCAGTGATATTGCGGAGGGGTACGAATTTGTTGCGAATGAAGATGATGTGAGTGGCAAAAAGATCAGACTTCAGATGCAGCCTGAAAATGGCAGTAATTCAATTACATTAAAAGGATATTCCGGTGGAGAGGCATTTAATAAGTCAGACTGGGTAATCGAAACCGGCTCCAACAACAGGCTTGGCATTACCTTTTCCGGCGGCAAGGTTGGCACCTTCGAGGCAGACTGGGCGAATGGAGCTGCCAATCTGTTTAAGATTACCTATACGATCAAGGCAGGTACAGCCGCCAGAAGCTAAGAAGCAGGTTACTGTACACGGGTAGGCATTTTCTGAACTGAAAATGCCGTATGATACAGCCGTGGCAGCAGATTTTGCCGATTTGGAATGCGAAGCATCGGCAAAATCCGTTGCTGTTTGCGCAACGCGTGAACAGTAACAGAAGCAGTCTGACAGACCGGATCATCCTTGTAGGAACGGGCGTTTCGTGCTATCCTAGACGTAAGAGATACCTGATGGCTGGAAAGACAGAAAAAGGAGATTTCTATGCTGAGAGAATGGGTGCCGGCCGAGATGCCGGAAGAGGAGGAGCTGAAAACAAGACTTGAGGCAGCCAGAGAGAAACTGGCGGTGCAGCAGCTGCAGATGAAGGAGAAAAAGGTTCCGGTCCTGGTATTGGTGGAAGGCTGGGGAACCTCCGGCAAGGGTTCCGGCATCGGGAGCATCATCCAGAATATTGATCCGCGCTTCTTCAAGGTTTTTGATATGGAGAAGAAAACGGAGGAAGATGCCAGAAAGCCGTTTCTGTACCGGCATTTTGCGAAGATCCCGGAAGCGGGAAAGTTTGTATTCCTGGATTCCGGCTGGATGGGAGAGCTGACGGGCGGATATCTGCAGGGAGAACTTTCTGAGAAAGAGTACGCTAAGCGGATCGAGAGTGTACAGCGGTTCGAGCGTCAGCTGACTGACAATGGGTATCTGGTAGTAAAGCTGTTTTTGAATATTTCCAGGAAGGAACAGGAAAGGCGGCTCCTTCATCTGGCCGGGGAAAAGGATACAGCATGGCGGGTCGGCAGCTATGATCTGTGGCAGCATGAGCATTATGACAGGTGCCGGGATGTTTTCTCTGATTATTTAAAACAGACCAATCAGCCGTCAGCGCCCTGGTATATCATTGACGCAAAGTCCAGAAAGTGGAGAGAGCTTCAGATTATAGAGATCCTGACGCAGGGAATCGACATTGCGCTCAGCAACAGTCAGATGGCAGTGCCGCTTTTACAGAATGTGTTCCCGCTTGAGCGGATGCCGCTGCTTTCTGAGATTCCATTGGACAGGACGGTTTCGGAAGCGGATTATAAAAAAGAGCTGAAGCAGCTGCGTCAGAGACTGGGCGAGCTGCATAACCGCCTGTACCGTAAGAAGGTCCCGGTGATCATTGCCTATGAGGGCTGGGACGCAGCCGGTAAGGGCGGAAATATCAAGCGTATCACCAGTGCTCTGGATCCCCGCGGATACGAGGTGCATCCCATCGCAAGCCCGGAGCCCCATGAAAAGGCACGGCATTATCTGTGGCGCTTCTGGACCAGGCTTCCCAAGACGGGCCATATTGCCATCTTTGACCGGAGCTGGTATGGCCGTGTGATGGTAGAGCGGCTGGAGGGCTTTTGCAGCGAGAACGACTGGAAACGCGCTTACCATGAGATCAATGAGTTCGAGAAAGAACTTCACGACTGGGGTGCAGTCATCATCAAATTCTGGGTACAGATTGATAAGGATACCCAGCTGGAACGTTTCACTGAGCGGCAGAATACCCCGGCGAAGCAGTGGAAGATCACAGAGGAGGACTGGCGCAACCGCGACAAGTGGGATCGGTATGAGCAGGCTGTGAATGAGATGCTTGCCAAAACCAGCACCACCTACGCGCCGTGGCATATCCTGGAGTCTGTAGACAAGAAATATGCCCGGATCAAGGCTCTGAGGATTGTGGTAGAGGAATTGGAAAAGGCATTGAAAAAGGAAGAATAACATTATGAATATACTTGTAATCGATGCGCAGGGCGGCGGTATTGGAAAGCAGATCGTCAGCGCTTTAAAGAAACGTTACCCGGAGCAGTATATTACCGCAGTGGGGACCAACAGTCTGGCCACATCGGCCATGTTAAAAGCCGGGGCAGATGTGGCGGCAACCGGAGAAAATCCGGTCATAGTCTGCAGCCGCAAAGCCGATGTTATCATCGGGCCGGTGGGAATCGTCATTGCGGATGCGCTTCTTGGCGAGATCACGGCGGCTATGGCAACAGCCGTGGGCCGGAGCATGGCCAAGCGCATTCTGGTTCCGGTGAACCATTGCGATAACTACATTGTGGGTGTGACGGATCTGAGTATGACGAAGCTGGTTGATGGTGTGGTGACGGAGGTGGGAAAACTGATTGGCTGATCAGGTACTTGCCATGAAAAAAAGATTGTGCTATAATTTCTCTCGTAAATCGGGCAGCACGAAGCTGCCATGCAGAGGCTGAAGCTTCTGATTGGTAAAAGCAGTAAGAAGAGATCTTGGATATAATATAGATATCTGAATTTTGCAGGTGACGTGTCCGTATTTTAATTTAGAATGATGTATGCACAGGAAGGCATACGGCTCTTTCAAGAAGAGCCGCATGCCTTTTTTGTTTCATAGGAAATTGCATTGCTCTACAGGGATGCACATTCTTATTTGTCCTGATGGCATGCTGTTTGCCGCAGACGGGACCAGTACTTTGAGAAGGAGAGGACTTAATTTATGAACTTACAGGAATTTTTCAAAGAAAACCCGAAGGTCGCGCTGGCCTTTTCCGGCGGTGTGGATTCTTCTTATTTGCTTTACGCAGCCATGAAATACGGTGCGGATGTGAAAGCCTATTATGTAAAATCACTGTTTCAGCCGCAGTTTGAGATGGATGATGCCATGCGCCTGGCAGAGCAGTTAAAGGCACCGGTGCGGGTGCTCCGGGCAGATGTACTTTCTGATCCGGTTGTGGTTTCCAACCCATCTAACCGCTGCTATTACTGCAAGAAGGTTATCTTCAACATGATCATGAAGGCGGCTGCGGAGGATGGCTATACGGTACTGCTTGACGGAACCAATGTCTCCGATGATGCAGGAGACCGTCCGGGCATGAAGGCATTGCAGGAGCTGCAGGTAAAATCTCCGCTGAGAGAATGCGGTCTTGTAAAATCCGAGATCCGCAGACTTTCCAAAGAAGGCGGTCTTTTTACCTGGGACAAGCCGTCCTATGCATGTCTGGCCACCCGTATTCCGACTGGATGCGAGATTACGGCAGAGAAGCTTCAGAAGACGGAAGCAGCAGAGGATTTTCTGTACGCCCTTGGCTTCCATGATTTCCGTGTGCGGATGATGCCGGACGGTGCAGCCCGCCTGCAATTGCCGGAAAATCAGCTTTCGCTTCTCATGGAAAAGCGGGCAGAGCTTCTGAATGAGTTAAAGAAGAGCTATCCGGCTGTGCTTCTGGATCTGGAGGTGCGCGGATGAACAGCGAGATCAGAAAAACACTGGAAGCAGTGAAGAACGGCGAGCTTAGCGTGGATGACGCACTGCTCGCGATTAAGAAAGAGCCCTTTGAGGATATCGGTTACGCGAAGGTGGATCTGCATCGTGGGATCCGTCAGGGAGCGGCTGAGGTCATTTACGGAGCCGGAAAGACACCGGAGCAGATGGTGGGGATCATTGGCGCAATGCTGGAGCATGAGGTAAAGACGATCCTGCTCACCCGGCTGTCTGAGGAAAAGGCAGCTGAAATCCGGAAAACATATCCACAGATGGACTATCGGAAAGACGCGAGGATTGGCACCATCGGTCAGTTCCCGGCAGCAGACGGTCTGGGGAAAATCGTGGTGGCAACAGCGGGAACCTCGGATATTCCGGTAGCGGAGGAAGCGGCACTGACAGCCGAAGCCCACGGCAATGAGGTGGTGCGCCTGTATGATGTGGGAGTGGCCGGACTTCACCGGCTGTTGGCACACATGGATGAGATCATGAGTGCGTCCGTTATTATTGCCATTGCCGGAATGGAGGGCGCGCTGGCCAGTGTCATTGGAGGCCTGGCAGACTGCCCGGTCATCGCGGTTCCGACAAGCATCGGATATGGGGCATCTTTTGGAGGCGTGTCCGCACTGTTATCCATGCTGAACTCCTGTGCCAGCGGAGTTTCGGTGGTGAATATTGATAATGGATTCGGAGCCGGATATCTGGCAAGCATGATCAATCACATGACAGGCACAGAAAGTAAGAAGTGAAAAATTGAGAAAGTGTGACTGTACAGAACAGTCACGAAGAGGGGATTGCGATATGAAGACATTATATCTGGAATGTGGAATGGGCGCTGCGGGTGATATGCTGACTGCGGCTTTACTGGAACTGATGCCGGATCCGGAGGCAGCTGTGGCAGAATTAAACGGCCTGGGGATTCCCGGTGTGCAGTTCAGCAAAGAAGCCGTGAGCAAGTGTGGAATCGGCGGAACTCATATGACCGTGAAGGTACATGGAGAGGAAGAGTCCGAGGAGATGTTCCATCACCATCATGAACATCACGATCACTTACATGAGCATGAGCACGATGATGAAAGCGCATGCCATGAGCATCATCATGATCATGAACATATCCATGAGGGTCATGAGCACCACCACGATCACACCCACGAACACAGCCATGAGCACACCCATGGACACACTCACGAGCATGCCCACGAGCACGGTGATGATGGTCACACGCATCATCATCACAGCAGTCTCCATGACATTGAGCATATCGTCTGCGGTCACCTGAACATTCCGGATCAGGTGAAGCAGGATGTGATGGCAGTTTACGGCCTGATTGCGGAGGCGGAGAGTCATGCCCACGGCGTTCCGGTTACGGAGATCCATTTCCACGAGGTGGGAACCATGGATGCCATTGCGGATATCACGGCAGTCTGCCTGCTGATGAACAAGATTGCTCCGGATCAGGTGATCGTTTCCCCGGTTCATGTGGGAAGCGGTCATGTGCACTGCGCTCACGGCATTTTGCCGGTTCCGGCTCCGGCCACTGCTTATATTTTAAATGGTGTGCCGATGTACGGCGGCGCAGTGAAGGGCGAACTCTGCACTCCGACCGGCGCAGCGCTGTTAAAGCATTTTGCCACCCGTTTTGGTGATATGCCGGTAATGCGGACCGAGACAATCGGTTATGGCATGGGCAAGAAGGACTTTGAGCAGGCAAACTGCATCCGTGCAATGCTGGGTGAGACGGAGGATGCCGGAGACAGTGTACTGCAGTTAGAGTGCAATGTGGATGATATGACGGCAGAGGAGCTTGGGTTTGCCATGGAAACGATTCTGGCAGCCGGTGCGCTGGAGGTTTACACCGTTGCGGCGGGCATGAAGAAATCAAGACCGGGGACGATCCTGTGCGTTCTTTGCCATGAGGATGCGAAGGAAAAAATGGTACGGACGATTTTCCGGAACACAACCACCATTGGCGTGAGAGAGCACCGCTGCAGCCGTTATACCTTAAAGCGCAGCTTTGAGACGGTTCAGACTCCTTATGGAGATGTGCAGAAAAAGCTTTCATCCGGTTACGGAGTGACCAGGGAGAAATATGAGTATGAGGATCTGGCGCGGATTGCCAGAGAGCAGGGCCTGTCTCTGGCAGAGGTGCGCAAAGGTATTGCGCACCAATAAGGTCCGTGCAGAATATAACACAGAAAAAGGAGCAGAGAAATATGCGAGACAGCAAACGGATAAAGGCAGCAGTTTTACTGGCGGGCGGCGCGGTGGCCATTCTGACGGCCTGCGGTTCTGCGAAAACAGACGAAACAACTGTACAGAGCAGCCAGGAGCAGGACAGTACTGCAGGACAGAAGGAAACCGGAAATCAGTCCGGTACGGAAGCCGGGGAGAATGGCACTACGCTGGTTTACGGCAGCGGAGATTATACCCGCATTAACCCGGCTATGGATGAGCATGGAGAGATCAATATCCTGATTTTCAATGGATTGACTGCGCATGACGGAGAGAATCAGGTGGTTCCGGCCCTGGCAAAGGACTGGACCTTTGATGAAGCTTCCTGCACTTATACGTTCCATCTGCAGCAGGGCGTAAAGTGGCATGACGGCGAGGAATTTACCGCAGATGATGTAAAGTTTACGATCGAAGCGATCATGGATCCGGAAAATGGTTCTGAGAATGCCCCGAACTATGAGGATGTGGAGCAAATCACCGTGGAGGATCCCTACACCATTTCCTTCCAGCTGGACGCACCGAATGTGGCATTTCTGGACTACATGACTATGGCAGTTCTGCCGAAACATCTGCTGGAGGGAGAGGATATGCAGGAGTCTGATTTCTTCCGTCATCCGGTAGGAACAGGTCCTTACAAGCTGGCAGACTGGGAAGAAGGCCAGGCCATCACTTTGGAGAAGAATGTGGATTACTTCCAGGGTGAGCCGAACATTGACACCATTATTTTTAAGATTGTGCCGGATGATAATGCCAAGGCCATCCAGATGCAGACCGGGGAACTGGACTTGGCGCTTCTGACTCCGAAGGACGCGAAAACCTTTGCGGGCAAGGATGGATTTACCTGTTACGATATGAAAACCTCGGATTATCGCGGAATCATGTTCAATTTCCAGAATGATTACTGGAAACAGAATAAGGATCTGATTCCTGCAATCTGTTATGGCATTGACCGTCAGGCTATCATTGACGCAGTGATCCTGGGACAGGGCATGCCAGCTTACGGACCGCTGCAGCGCAACAAATACAACAATGAAAATGTAGAGCATTACGATTATGACCCGGCAAAAGCGAAGAAAATTCTGGAAGCAGCCGGCTGTGTGATGGGCAAAGACGGATTTTATGAGCGCAATGGAGAAGAAATTGGCTTTGTGATCAGCGTCGGTGCCGGAGATCAGGTCCGTATTGATATGGCGCAGGCAGCCGCCCAGCAGCTGCGGGAGATCGGCATAAACGTTACCGTGGATATTCCGGTAAAAGTGGACTGGGCCGGACAGCAGGCATATCTGATCGGATGGGGCAGTCCGTTTGACGCAGACGACCATACCTATAAGGTGTTTGGCACGGATAAAGGCGCCAATTATTCCGGATATTCTGATCCGCTGGTGGATAAATATCTGACTGCGGCGCGTCAGTCCGACGACCCGGAGGTGCGCCGGGAGAATTACAATAAGTTCCAGGAAGCCCTGGCAGAAGATCCGGCATATGCCTTTATCTGCTATGTGGATGCCAACTATGTGGCAAAGTCATCAATTCATGGAATCAGTAAAGAGACCATCATGGGACATCATGGAGTTGGTATTTTCTGGAATGTGAAAGACTGGACAATGGAGTAGTGTAACGATGTCGGATGTATTGGAGGTAAAGCACCTGTCGGTCAGCTTTTTTACCCGTCAGGGAGAAGTACAGGCGGTGCGAAATGTGAGCTTTTCACTGAAAAAAGGAGAAATCCTTGCTCTGGTGGGAGAATCCGGCTGCGGAAAAAGCGCGTTGTGCCGCAGCATTATGAAGCTGCTTCCGGCATCCGCAAAGCAGAAAGCCGGACAGATCCTGCTGGATGGGGAAGATATCACGGGCTATCCGGAACGGAAAATGTGCACTCTGCGGGGCAGCCGTTTTTCCATGGTGTTTCAGGATCCCATGACGGCGCTGGATCCGGCTATGACCATTGGAGACCAGATCGCAGAGGCTGTGAAACAGCAGAAGGCTGATCAGAAACAGAGGCTGTCCCGGGAACAGGTTTATCACCGGATGGAGGAGCTTATGGAGCTGGTAGGCATTGACTATCCGGCAGAGCGAAGCCGTCAGTATCCGCATCAGTTTTCCGGCGGCATGCGGCAGCGTGCTGTGCTGGCGGTGGCGCTGGCCGGAAACCCGGAAATTATCTTTGCGGATGAGCCTACCACAGCGCTGGATGTGACTGTGCAGGCGCAGATCCTGGATCTGTTTCGTGATATTCAAAAAAAATTGGGTACATCCATCGTATTTGTTACCCATGATCTGGGCGCGGTGGCCCATGTGGCAGATCGTGTGGCGGTCATGTATGCCGGAAAGATCGTGGAGATTGGAACAGCCGATGAGATTTTTTACGATCCGCGTCATCCATACACAAAGGGCCTGATGCGGGCACTTCCGGCCGCGTCCATCGGAAAGGATGCGCTTTATACCATTCCGGGAATGCCCCCTACTTTGATTGATCCGCCAAAAGGTGATGCCTTTGCCTGTCGCAATGAACAGGCCCTGGCAATTGATTATGAAGAAGAGCCGCCTATGTTCCGGATATCGGATACGCATTTCGCTGCTTCCTGGATGCTGGATGCGCGGGCGCAGCAGAGTGTGAGACATTCACCGGAGGAAACCACTTCTGTTTCCGTGCATCCGCGCTGCATGCTTCCGGAAAATGCGGAAATTCTTCTGGATGTGAGGCATTTAAGCCAGGTTTACACGCTTCCCGGCGGAAGAACAGCGAAAGCCCTGGATGATGTCTCCTTCCAGATCCGAAAGGGTGAGATATTTGGACTCGTAGGGGAGTCCGGCTCCGGAAAATCCACGATTGCCCGTTGTGTCATGAACCTGACCAGGCCGTCCCACGGCAGTATCTGCTATCGGGGAATCGAGACTAACGATCGTTTGTCCTTCCGAAGACATAAGCGCATGCTGCAGTCGGAACGCCAGATCATTTTCCAGGATTCGGCTTCCAGCCTGGATCCCCGTATGAAGATCTGCGACATTGTGGCAGAGCCTATGAAAATTCAGAAACGGGTGCCGCCCCGCGGTTCACTTCGGGCAGAAGCGGAGTTTCAGATGCATTTTGCGGGACTGGATGCAGGGTATCTGGACAAGTATCCGGCAGAGCTTTCCGGCGGACAGCGGCAGAGAGTGGCCATTGCACGGGCACTTTCCATGGAGCCGGAGTTTGTTGTGGCAGATGAGCCGGTGGCGTCGCTGGATGTGTCGATCCAGGCGCAGATCATCAATCTGTTTCGGCATCTGCAGCAGGAGCATGGCTTTACGTTTCTGTTTATTGCGCACGATCTTTCAGTGGTACGTTTTTTGTGCGACCGGATTGGCGTAATGTACCAGGGAAAACTGGTGGAGACAGCACCGACGGAGGAGCTGTTTGCGGCTCCGAAGCATGAGTATACGAAAAAACTTCTGGCTGCGATTCCGAAACCGGACCCGGCGCTGGAACGGGAGAGGAGGGGCGGACATGAATACGAAAAAAACAATCCTGATTTTGCTGTTTAGCATTTTTGTCCTTTCCACTACCGTTTTCTTTGTATCCAGGATGGCTCCGGGTGATCCGCTTGTGTCATATTACGGTGACCGCGTCGAGCGGATGAGTCCGCAGGAGCGCGTCTGGGCGGAGGAAAAGCTGGGACTGGATGATGGAATTATGGTTCAGTATGTGCGCTGGCTGAAGGAGGCAGCCCATGCAGATTTTGGCATTTCCTATAAGTATAAGCAGGATGTGGTGACGGTGATCGGAAACCGTGTAGGAAATACGCTTCTGCTTGGCGGAATAGGATTTCTTCTGATCTTTTTCGGCTCACTGTTTCTGGGAATCCTCTGTGCCTGGCGGGAGGGCGGTCTGCTGGACCGCTTCTTCTGCCGTATCGGGACCATCACCAGCTGTATTCCGGAGTTCTGGATGTCGCTGGTGCTGATCCTGATCTTTTCAGCAGGACTTCACTGGCTGCCAAGCTCCGGAGCTTATACCGCAGGAAAAGCGGCAGATCTTACAGACCGGCTGCGGCATCTGGTATTGCCGCTTTCTGTGGTGGTTCTGAGCCATTTGTGGTACTACGCATTTCTGATGCGAAACCGCATGCTGGAAGAAATCCGTGGAGATTATGTACTTCTGGCACGGGCCAAGGGCCTGCGAAAAGGCAGGATTTTGCTGAATCATTGCCTGCGGGGGGCTCTGCCATCTTACTTAAGTATCATGGCCATTGCAGTGCCTCACATTCTGGGTGGGACCTATGTGGTGGAGACGGTTTTTTCTTATCCGGGTCTTGGTACACTGACCTATGAGAGCGCCCGATATAAGGATTATAATCTGCTGATGCTCTTGTGTATCCTGTCCGGGATCCTGGTAATCCTGTGCAGCATGGCAGCTGAAAAGATCAACGAATGGCTGGATCCGCGGCTGCGGGTGACCTGCGGCGAGCGGAAAGCGCAGGAGAAAAAAACGGAGGCTGAGGAAAGTACAGAGGTCTGTGATGCGAACGTGCAGCCGGAGACAGAGCATGCGGAGCAGCGGAGCATGCAGGAGAACAGGCCGGATGTGCTGCAAAAAACAGCGTCAGCAGACGAAGCTATAAAGTCGGATTTTAGTGTCGGCACAGGAATAACGGCTGAACATGCGCAGCCGGTTTCAGATCCCCGATTTCGCGTTGTCGGCATCCGGCCATCCGGGCCAGCTCCGGCGCAGAAGAACATTTCCTGGTATCAGAACAAGCCGTTGTTTCCTGTCCTGGTTCTTGCAGTGATCATTCTGGGCTGCATCTGTGCGGACTGGATCATGACGAAAGATCCTGCATATATGGATCTTTTAAACTGCAATGTTCACCCTGGGAAAGAGTTTTTGTTCGGTACGGATACGATGGGGCGGGACATTTTTTCCATGATCTGGTCTGGCGGCAGGATTTCTCTGACCATTGGCGTGCTGGCATCCCTGATTGCGGCAGCGATTGCTATTTTTTACGGGGCAGTCAGTGGCTGCGCTCCGGCCTGGCTGGATGAACTGCTGATGCGTTTGTCTGAAATTTTCTTAAGCGTGCCGAACCTCCTTCTGGTAATTTTGCTTCAGGCGGCTTTTGGAAAAGCCGGGATCCTCAGCTTGTCGGTAGTGATCGGAGTGACAAGCTGGGCAGGAATGGCCAGGGTGGTGCGCACGGAGGTGCGGCAGATCCGAAACAGTGAATATGTCATTGCGGCCCGGGCTATGGGCGGCGGTTTTTTCTATATTTTAAGGCGTCATCTGACACCGAATTTCATTGCCTCGATTTTATTTATGGCAGTGATGAATATCCGCAGCGCTATTACAGCGGAATCTACGTTAAGCTATATGGGAATCGGCCTGCCGCTTGAGATGATCTCCTGGGGAAGCATGCTGAGCCTGGCAGAAAAGGCAATGTCCGGAGGAGCCTGGTGGATCATTGTGATTCCGGGAGCATTTCTGGTGGTGACCCTGCTTTGCATTACCGATATCGGAGAGACTTTGCGGAAAGCGGCGAACCGGAAGGAAAGCAATCTGTAATAAGCTGGAAAAAGAACTGAGAAAGCGTGAAACTCTTTGTGAAAACAGAGGGTTCACGCTTTCTTTGTGTTTTTATCACATGAAATCAGTAAACATTGATAGTTCACAAAAAGTTCACAAAAAATTAGCACTCACCTCTTGACAGTGCTAATAATGCGTGCTATAGTACATGTAGAACAAAGGAAGGGGATACAGAGGGAACAAAGAAAGAGGTTCCCGGAGGTCTCTGAAAGATCCTGGTTCCAAAGAAACAAGGTTAAGCATAGATAGAAAAGGAGAGATGACTTATGTTAATGCCGAGTATTTTTGGTGAGGATATGTTTGATGAATTTATGAGAGGTTTCCCGTTCTTCGATAACAGCGCAGAGAACAATGTTGAGAAGAAACTATATGGTCACAACGCCAAGAACGTTATGAAAACCGATATCAAAGAGCTGGAAGGCGGCTATGAGCTGGAGATCGATCTTCCGGGATTCACGAAAGAGGAAGTCACCGCAGAACTGAAGGATGGCTATTTAACCATCAGTGCCGCTAAGGGACTTGATAAGGATGAGCAGGAGAAAGAAACCGGTAAGTATATCCGCCGTGAACGTTATGCCGGTGCGTGCCAGCGTTCCTTCTACGTTGGTGAAGATGTGACCGAGCAGGACATCAAGGCTGAGTTCAAGCATGGTATGCTGAAGCTGTTTGTTCCGAAGAAGGAAGCAAAACCGGCAGTAGAAACCAAGAAATATGTTACCATTGAAGGCTGATGCGTAAGCAGGCTGAGATGGCAGCAGAACCGCATGAGAGAAAGTGAATAAAAAGTCCACGGGCCAGTAAATGTGCTGGTCCGTGGACTTTTTGCGTGCTTGTAAAAGCCAGCGTCCGGTTGCTGTCCCATATCTGCATTTGAAATCTTAAGAAAAAAGTTTCCTTTCTTCATAAAACGATGACAATTTGGACACAATTTTATTGTTCAATAGGAGTGGCTGTAGAGAAGATACAGTTACAGATCGCATATGCATCAGCAGCCGGAAATGCTTTCAGATCGAGGAAAAACAGATTCCGTCTGCTGAAAAAAGAAAGGTTGGTTAAAATGAAAAAAAGAGTATTGATTATGATGAGTACCGCAATGGTCATGGTATTTGCAGCAGCTTGTTCTTCAAAAAATACCCCGTCTGCTACAGCAGGTGAGACAACGGCTGCAGTGGCAGAGACAACACAGCAGGAGACCACAAAGGCAGAAAGCACAGCCTCTGCTGAGAGTCTGAACACAGATGAAGCAAA
>OGYH01002420.1_pt1 | contig 14837 bp, 16 predicted proteins | sample 1576511 | NCBI WGS metagenome assembly OGYH01 (sample SAMEA3541522, study PRJEB24748) | human gut metagenome | biome: human gut; feature: human-associated habitat; material: faeces | place: China | collected 2012
CGTGATCCGTTCCGTTCTGATCCATCTTGTTGACGAACAGAAATGTAGGGATCTGATATCTTTCCAGAAGCCGCCACAGTGTCATCGTATGGCTCTGCACGCCGTCCATGCCGTTAATCACAAGGATCGCATAGTCCAGCACCTGCAGTGTCCTCTCCATCTCAGCCGAAAAATCGACATGCCCCGGAGTATCCAGAAGTGTTACTTCCACATCCTCGGTCTTAAGGATCGCCTGCTTGGAAAAGATCGTGATCCCACGCTCTTTTTCCAGTTCATAATTATCCAGAAAGGTATCTCCGTGATCCACGCGTCCGATCTGACGGATCACGCCACACAGATACAGGAGTCTTTCGGACAAAGTCGTCTTCCCGGCATCTACATGCGCCAGGATTCCTATTACCAGTTTTTTCATGTTTTCTCTTCTTTCAGATTGTATTTCAGTTTTCTTCTGTGTTGTTTTCCAGATACATCGGCGCCAGTTTACGTACAATACTCTCACTGACAGAGACCAGTGTTGCGACATCTTTTTCCTGATTGTTCAGATATGCATGGAAACAGCCCTGGATGCAGAAAGAAAGCATGATGTCTCTCTGCGGGTCCTCCTTATAATCTGGATATTTCTCACAAATGAGACGTTTCAGTTCAGTCTCCAGACAGTCACCGAGGCGGGCTTTTTCTGTTCCGGAAAACAAGAGATTGATCAGGGTGTTGTTTGAGATCAGCGCCATGTAAAGGTTTCTTGTAAATACATCCGGATTCTTGAACGGCTCCTCCTGCTGGCTGGAAATATTTTTCAGCACAGAGACGATCGTTTCTGATTCCATTTTGTCTGACAGTGCATAAATATCTTCATAATGGCTGTAAAAGGTTGATTTGTTGATCGCAGCCAGACTGCACAGTTCCTTTATTGTGATCTTTCCAAGTGGTTTACGGGAGCGTAATTCCAAAAAAGCATTCTTGATCGCGCGCTCTGTTTTTTCGATTCTGATATCCATATGTTTTTCCTTTTCCGACGGTTTTTTTCAAAAGTTGCTTATCCGTCTTTCTTTTTTTATTGTCGGTGGACAACCCTTCCTTGTCTTCTTATAGTATAGTTAAAAAAACAACTATTGTCCATTACTATCGAATCATAATTATTATATGCAAAGGAGAATCTGCATGGATTTTTACGGATTTTACACAGGAAAAATTTTTGACGCTTATCAGTACCTCGGTGCACATACAGAAAAAACAGGAGTTACTTTCCGCACTTTCGCACCATCTGCTTCCCGCATCGCTGTGATCGGAGAATTCAACGACTGGCAGGAATCAGAGATGAACAAAGTTTATGACGGCAACTTCTGGGAATGCTATATCCCGGAGGCAAAGCCGGGACAGATGTACAAATACCGTATCTATGACCGCAACGACAATCCGGTCGATCACTGCGACCCGTATGGATTCGGCATGGAGCTTCGTCCGAACAGTGCTTCCATCGTCCGTGACATGTCCAAATATAAATTCAAAGACTCCAAATGGATGCAGAACCGCAGCGACTGCCGCAAGAAGCCGCTCAACATCTATGAGATCCATTTCGGTTCTTTCCGCAAGCCGTCCGACAAGACCGACGACTGGTATACTTATGAGGAAATGATCGATATCCTGATCCCGTATCTTACTGAGAACGGATACAACTATCTTGAGATCATGCCGCTGAATGAGTATCCATGTGACGAATCCTGGGGATATCAGGCAACAGGATTTTTCAGTCCGACTTCCAGATACGGAACTGCTGACCAGTTAAAGGCTTTCGTGGATGCCTGCCACAAACACGGCATCGGCGTGCTGATGGACTTTGTTCCGGTTCATTTTGCTGTGGACGCTTACGGTCTGGCAAATTATGACGGAACTGCGCTTTATGAGTATCCGAACTCTGCTGTCGGTGTCAGCGAATGGGGAAGCTGTAACTTCATGCATTCCCGCGGCGAGACAAGAAGTTTCCTGCAGTCCTGTGCCAATTACTGGATGAGTGAATTCCATATGGACGGTATCCGCATGGATGCGATCAGCCGTGCGATCTACTGGCAGGGCGACCCGGCTCGTGGAGTAAACCTCAATGCGGTAGAGTTCCTTCAGTACATGAACCAGGGGCTCAAGAATCTCCATCCATCTGCGATCCTCGCAGCCGAAGATTCCACTTCCTTCCCGAAAGTTACCGATCCGGTTTCTCAGGGTGGTCTTGGATTTGACTATAAATGGGACATGGGCTGGATGAACGATACCCTGGACTATTTCCGTACTGGTCCGGAATATCGTACAGACAATTATCACAAACTGACTTTCTCCATGATGTATTACTACGATTCACGTTTCCTACTTCCGCTGTCACACGATGAGGTTGTCCACGGCAAGGCAACGATCATGCAGAAAATGAGCGGCGACTATGACAACAAATTCCCGCAGGCACGCGCACTGTACATGTATATGTATGCACATCCTGGCAAGAAACTGAACTTCATGGGAAATGAGATCGGCCAGCTCCGTGAATGGGATGAAAAGCGTGAACAGGACTGGATGCTCCTCGACTATCCGATCCATAAGGGATTTGCACGTTTCATGAAAGACCTGAACCAGCTTTACCTTGAGCACTCTGCTCTCTGGGAGAAGGATTACGAGGCAGACGGCTTCCAGTGGATCGACTGCCACCAGGAGGCAAACTGCATCTACGTCTTTGAGCGAAACAGCAAGAAAGAAAAGATCATCTCCCTGTTCAACTTCTCCGACCACGAGCAGATGTACGAACTGAAACTCCCGGGAGTCACCAGCCTTAAAGAACTACTGAATAGCAATCTTGAGATCTACGGCGGCACCCAGAAAAACTTAAATACCGCCATCACACTCAAAAACGACAGGATCATCCTGACCCTGCCGCCGTTCTCAGCTGTGTATTATACGCCTGAGGCATAAAATCAGCAGACGTGCCACTGGCACCTCCTCGATATGCAATGCAATTTTAAGGGCAGCAGTTACCACCAGCGTAACTGCAGCCCTTATCTTAATATATGCTATAAAAATTATCCTTTTTTTCCTCTTGCTTCGTCAAGGTAGCTGTAGATGGTCACTCGAGAGACTCCCATCAGTTCTGCTACTTTGTCCATTGCTCCTTTGACAAGGAAGATGCCTTTCTCATCCATAAGGCGCACCAGCCCAACGCATTTTGAGCGGCTTAACTCTCTGGTATCTGTGGATCCAATCACTGACATAATGAGTTTGTCAATGACTGCCATGACGTCCTGCGGGACGTCATGTTCTCCTGTTCCCGGATTTCTTCCTGCCTCCAGGTCTGTTTTCAGATAGTTCATCAACATAGTATTTACATTCTGAAGCATGGTAATATCCATGTTGATACAAAGCATCCCGATCACATCTCCATCCTGATCTCGGAGCAGTGCTGATGATGACTTGACTGCCTTTTCATCTGTTGTCCTGAAAAAATAATTCGAAAGATGATCGTCTTTAAAGTCTTTGTTCTCAAGCACCTGCTTCACGAAGTAATCTGACTTCTCTCCTGTTTTCTGTCCGGTAACTGTTCCATTTGCAACATATGCCACATAACTTCCAGATTTTGTCAGCTCATGAAGGATAACCTCACAGATATCTCCATTCATCTCCTGAACAGTATCTGCTATCACAAAATATTTCTCTAGTTCTTTCTTCATTCTACACTCCCGATAATTTTTTATCTTTTCGTGTAAAAAATTATAACACATGCTTTTTCTCAAGTAAACAACCGGTGCAATATTTTAGACTTCTATTCCTTTGTTGACACGGAAAGAAATACCGTGCCTACAACAAATACAAAACCGATCAGTTCGATCGCGGTAAGCCAGTCAGCACTGAGATCATATTGCGTAAACAGATACTGGCTGCATACACCGGATATTCCCCAGCTGACCCCTCCGAGGATTGCGAGCATATATCCTTTGATATTATTCTTCTTATCTTCTTCCATAACGTGTTGCCAGTTCCAGCATTTCTTTCTGAAGTTCTTTTGAGAACTGACCTTCTTTTAGTCTCCACTTCCAGTTCTTGCCGAGGGTGGACGGCTGGTTCATTCGTGCGGAGTTGTCAAGACCAAGGTAATCCTGCATTGGAATGATGCACAGATTGGCAACGCTCTGCATTACGAGGCAGATCAGGTCGTCACACAGTTCTTTGCCGGAGTCTTTGAAGTTGTTCAGATACTCACGGACCTGTCTTCTCTCGCCCGGTGTGATGTCGTCCAGCCAGGAAAGAAGTGTTTCGTTGTCATGGGTTCCTGTATAGACAACACAGTTTCTCGGATAGTTGTGCGGCAGGTAGTCGCTGGCATTTCCGGTATCGCGCTCGTCAAAAGCGAATTCGATAACTTTCATGTTGGGATAGCCGCTCTCTTCTACAAGCTGTTTAACGCTATCAGTCATGTAGCCAAGATCCTCTGCGATGATCTCTCTGTCTCCCAATCTTGCTGAGATTGCACGGAACAGATCGATTCCAGGACCTTTTTCCCACCAGCCGTTCTCTGCTGTCTTATCTCCGTATGGAATTGCATAATATTCATCAAATCCGCGGAAATGGTCGATCCTTACAACGTCATACAGGCGGAAGCAGTTGGAGATTCGTTTGATCCACCACTCATATCCAGAGTTACGGTGCACTTCCCAGTTGTACAGAGGGTTTCCCCAGAGCTGTCCTGTAGCGGAAAATCCATCTGGCGGGCATCCTGCTACCTGTGTCGGGCAATTTTTCTCATCCAGTTTAAAGAGCCACGGATTTGCCCAGGTATCTGCGCTGTCCATTGCAACGTAGATCGGGATGTCACCGATGAGTTTTATGCCGCGCCCATTTGCATAATGTTTGAGCTTTGCCCACTGCTCCTGGAACTCATACTGCAAAAATTCATAGAACAGGATTTCCTCTCGGCAGGCTTCCTGGTAAGCCTTTACCGCCTCCGGCCTTCTGGTACGAATATCCTCATCCCATAACAGAAAGCTTTTTCCGTCAAAATGATTCTTCACTGCCATAAAAAAGCAGTATTCCCTGGTATCTGCCGTAAGTGCGTCCGCAAAAAACTCCATCAGCTTTTTATCGCTGCGGCCCTTTTTCTTCTGCTGCTCTCTCCAACGCCCAAAGGCCCTTTTCAGCAATGGGAAACGGTGAAAATACTGCTTCTCATAATCAATATCCTGCGGATCCGTTCCAAGATCTGCAGCGTCACACTCCGCCTTTGTCAAAAGTCCCCGCGCGATCAGCTCCTCCAGATCGATAAAATACGGATTCCCGGCAAATGCGCTAAAGGACTGATAGGGCGAATCCCCATATCCGGTCGGACCCAGCGGCAGGATCTGCCAGTAACGCTGTCCCGCCTCTGCCAGCTGGTCTACAAACGCATATGCCTCCTTTGAAAATGCTCCGATTCCATACTCCGACGGCAGACTCGCCACCGGAAGCAGCATGCCACATGCCCGTTTCATACTCCGTTCCTCCTTATACCTGACGCACCCGCGTCGAAAATCCCTTAAACCTCCACACAAACACGATCAGACGGAAGATCCAGTCTGCAAACATAGCGTACCAGATACCCAGAACGCCCATGTGAAGTCCCATTACAAATACATAGCTCAGTCCGATGCGGAATGTCCACATGGAAAACACCGAAACCAGCATGGTAAACCTGGCATCCAGCCCGGCACGCAGTGTATTTGGCAGCGCAAAAGCCAGCGGCCAGAGCACCATGCCAAAGGAATGGGCCAGCAAAAGCTTCTGCGCCAGATCCGATGCCTCCGGGGAAAGGTTATAGATTCCTACCACCTGACTCCGGAAAAATGCCATGCATGTGCAGATCACAAGCAGCAGTCCGTAGTTTACCGCAATGACTTTTTTCGTGTAAGCCTTCGCCTGCTCCGGCTCTCCGGCACCCACACACTGGCCCACAATGGTGATCAGGCCCAGCCCAAGCGCCACCCCCGGCAGATACTGGAACGTCACCAGATTTGTTGCTACCGCATAGCCCGCGATAGATGCCGTACCAAGCGTGGAAACCAGACTCTGCAGCGCAATCTTTCCAAACTGGAACATGCCATTTTCCAGGCCGCTCGGAATTCCCACAGAGAGGATCTTTTTGATCATATCCGGCTGTGGGATCAGCTGGAACAGATGATCTACCCGGATACTGTTTTTCGGGCTGCGCACCAGAAGCACCATGACCACTGCAGCAAACATACGGGAGAGCAGGGTGGGAATTGCCACGCCCTCCACGCCCATCCGAAGGCCAAATACACAAAGGGCATTGCCGGCCACATTGATGGCATTCATGGCCAGGGAAACCTTCATGGAAACCTTGGAATTTCCCATGGAACGGAACAGGGCCGCGCCGGAATTATAAAGTGCCAGAAACGGATATGACATGGCAGTAAACCAAAAATACGTTTCCGCATTGTCCATAACCTCTGTCTCGACTGAGCCAAAGATCAGCCGCAGCAGATGACGGTTTCCGATAAAGGCCGCCGACGCGATCAAAAGAGAAAGCACCGCCGTGATCAGCACCAGCTGTCCCGCTGCGCGGCACGCCTGGTCCTGCCGCTTCTTTCCTATGTATTGAGCACAGACCACTGCACCTCCGGTAGCCATGGCCGATAATACCTGAATGACCAGCACGCTGATGGAATCCACCAGTGCCACGCCGGACACCGCCGTCTCTCCGACAGCCGCCACCATCACAACATCCGCCATGCCTACCAGCACCGCCAGCAGCTGCTCAACCAGAAGTGGTCCGAAAAGCCGGACCATATCCTTTCGTGAAAACATACCCATTTTCTTATCCTCTGTTTCTACCGCATCATACGGGAATTTCAGTTTCATAACAAATTTATGATACCTATTTTGCCTTAAATTTACAAGTATTACTTTTCAGAGAATCGATTCTGGGCTATACTAAAAAATGTTGCCGGCCAATCCAAGGCCGGCAACGATATCCCGTCTGACAAAAAATATTTGAAATCAAGAAAGTGAGACACTATGATCAATCCAATGAAGCTTATGAAAATGAAAAATGCCTGGTCCCGCTTCGCGGCAAACCATCCGAAATTTCCCCTCTTTCTCAATGCCATCGTGAAAAAAGGCATTCAGGAGGAAACCATTTTTGAATTTAAGGTTACCTATCCGGACGGCCAGCAGCTCGTCACAAATATGCGCCTCCGTGCGGAAGATATCGAGCTCTGGAAGGAGATTTCCGAAGCCGTGCGCTAAGCTGAATTTTTTCAGTCAGTCCGCTGCGCCGGACGCTTCACCGACGTGCTCATCGACTGCACCGGTGCCGCTCTGATCTGAGTTCTGGTTTATCTTTTCTCCCGCCCTTCCAGAATATCCAGAGCTGCATAAAGCGCCGCCACATGTACCGCCTGCTCAAATGCGCCCTCCTGCAGTGCCCTCCGCGCATCCTTTATATCCATAAACTCCACCGCCACGTCCTCCATCGCATCCAGATGCTGTGCCGCCACCCACTCGGCATCCGTTGCGAGATAGCAGTACGCATATGCGGTGGAATTGGCCGCATTCGGCGCTGTTTTCATCAAAAACTCCAGATGTCCGGCCTGATAGCCTGTTTCCTCCAGAAGCTCCCGCCCGGCAGCCACCTTCGGATCTTCCCCTTTTTCAATCGCGCCGGCCGGAAGCTCCAGCAGTACCTTCTCCACACCATGACGATACTGGCGCACCAGCACCAGACGCTCATCCTTTGTCAACGCAACCACCACTGCAAAGTCCGGATCCCTTCTGATATAAAATGGTTCAATGATCCGGCCATCCGGAAGCTCACAGCGCGATGCCTCCAGCTGCACCCAGGTATCCTGAAAGACAATGTCACGCTTCAAAACCTTCCAGGCCATATCGTTTCTATTTCCGCTCATGAATAAGCCTCCCATCTCTGAAATACTTTTTTGATATGCTTTCTCTGCGTTTTTTGTTTTTTACAGCGAATACTCCTGAATTGCCGCCACGATCACATTACGCTGATACCTCACAGTCACCCGGCAATTGATCTGCATCCACCTCGGCAGCGGGCTCTCATCCCGGGCCTTCACCCCCACCAGCGGCTTATGGAATTCATTCGCCGCATCGATCACAAGATCCATCCATTCCCTGTACTCTTCATACATCTCCGCAAAAAGCACCACACAGCTGCATGTCTCAATCCTTCGCCGCAGCAGCAGCCGGCGCCGTTTCAGCTCTACCCCCTCCAGTTCATCATTGTACGTCACCGAATCATCCGTCCATTTGAAATAGTTTGTCGTATTCAGCCACTCGCTCACAGTCTCGTAAATCTCACGATGATCCCTCGAACGGCTGACCACAAGATGTCTGTCCTTCAGTGCTGGCATACTCATTCCCCCCATTAGTGAAAAAAGACAGCCGTTACTGTTTACGAAATAAGTAAACCATAACGAAGCTGTCTTCTCGTAATTTGATACTCCTATTTTACCGCACTTTTCTAAAAAGGAACACCCGGCTGTCAATTTTTTTTATTATTTGTCACCTTTCAGCGCAATGTTTCCCTGTTTTCGCCGCAAAAAACGCTTACCAGCCAGCCGCCATACGCTGCGCGATCTTTTCCCGGTACTTCGGGCTGATGCGGAATGCCTCACCATTCTTCATGTAGACTGTATGACTCTTCACAGACTCCACATACTTCAGATTCACCAGATAGCTGACCTGCACCCGCACAAAGTTATAATCCTGCAGAATCTTTTCGATATCATCCAGCTTTCCGCGGATCAGCGGCTTATTGCCATTTTTCATATAAACATCAATGTAATGATTCCGGCTGGCCAGATACTCAATCTCATTGACATCCCAGACATGATACTTTGCCCCCTCCTGCACGATCACCTGCGTAGCGGAAATCTTTCTTTTATAGGAAATAATCGCCTGCTCCAGATCCTCATCCAGATTCGTTTTACGGACAAAATATAACGGATTCGTATCAAATGATGCAAACACCTTGTCATCGTGTGCAGATACAAACACGACTTCATCGAAACGGCCGGAATTCTTCCACTTTCTCGTAATACGAATGCCATCCTGCTCCGGCAGCACAATATCCATAAAGGCCAACTGATACGTCTTATCACATGCCTCCAACTGAGCCAGGCTGTTCATACGGTCTACCTGAAACTCCAGACCGTACTTTTTAAACAACGCCTCCACCTTCATCTGAATAAGCTCTGATAAAATCTTATTATCATCAAAAACTAACGCATTTTTCATACTTTTTCTTCATCTCCCAACGAAGTTCACGTTCTTATGAATGAAACGAACTCATTATACTAAAGGGAAATCCCTTTGTAAAATGTATTTCGAAGATTCGGAAGTTCGCACAAATAATATGAGAGATAATGGAAGAAGATGGAAAAATTGCCATACAAAATCAGGGCTTCTGATGGGCACTGGAATTTAAAATTTCAAGTTAGCTTAATGCATTATCAACTGTTGTCCGTATTTATGCCCTTGCTGGAGAATTCCTTTGCGAATGGTCAAGAGCAATAAGAAAGAGACAGTGGTCTACGAATCCGAAATATCTGCCGGATAATTATAAAGGATTTTCCCAGTGGAATGGTCCTTACTTTATTCAAAATTCGCAATGACAATCTTCCCATATATTCATAGAAACATACTTGGTCATGGGTTACCTGGACGAGTTTCAGTTCCTAAGCCTCATTCTACATTAACTCTCTTTCTCGCGCCGTTCAAACATTTTATCAATATCTTCTGTAGACGCTGACGTCATGTCCGGCGTTATGCCTGCTTCTTTCATTTCTTCTAATGAAATTTTCTGGTTTATCACGTTTAACTTCGATATAATCATATCTGTCACCAACCAAGTCAAAAACAATAATATTATACTGAATGTAAAAATTACTCCAGCAGTTATCCATTTATTGGAATTTCCAATTTTCCCAAATACTCCCAATAAGTATCCAACTCCTATATAAAAAAAGGAAATCTTATTCAAATAGCTCGTTCTATATGCTTCCTTAAATGCTTCTTCTTTATAATTAAGTTCTTTTGTTTCTTCATCATATGTAATGATTCCTCCGTCACCAAACTTTCGAATAACATCCACTCTTTTTGTTGAAACAGAAAACAACAATAACAGCAGCGCACCAGTCACTTGTAAACTAATTGCCCCAATATAAACTAATGTATTTATCTCTGTTATTATCCCCACTCTGTTTTGTCCCACAGTTCTTTGTACTTGAAACATTAATTTAATTCCATTTTCGCCATAACTGCTTGCAAGAGCCATTTCTTCTGCAACTATACAATTTAATTTATAAGAATACTCAATCGGAACACTTTGTATATCTGTATAAAGAACTTTTAGATTCAGGCCCGGCAACTCCATAGGCCCATTTTCCTTTTGAGCATAAATCTCACGCAAACATTTCCAATATATTTCTGGCACTTGAAAAACCTTAGCTTCATCATTACCAATCAATACATATGGATACTCTATACTCAAATTTTTTTGATTTAAAAAATAAGAATAATCCTGATCTGGATTTATTTCAGATAATATTGCTACCCATTCTCTAAGTACTGCTTCATCGAACTGAACAACCACATTATCCGCATTTCCATTTCCAATATTGGTTAATGTTAAATCTAATTGCGGGTATTCTATATTCTGTTTATCTTCGCCTTCTTTCCATCGAAACTCAATCATAGGATTTTTCTCTAACGTATCTATTTTTATACATGGCAAATACGCGCTATTTCTTGTTTTCACATTATCTTTGAATGCTAAAATAGCTACGAACAAGCCGATTATTGTTGCTATCTTATACAAAAATTCTATAATTTCATTATTCCTTTGTAAAAATCTCTTGAAAGTTTCCATCCACCCTCCCACATATTTCGCTCATCTAAAAATTCCCATATATAAACGGGCTTCCCCCTGTATACGCCAGACATAAAACCAACCCACAAAATTGTCACAGATTTCTGAATCTTCCAAATTCTCTTCTGAATAGTAATCGGCATACATTAACAGATGACTCAGTTCACATACAAGATCAAACCTAATCCAGACATTTGTATCTTTATCACTCCTAAGAAAAATAAATGGTTTATTGTCAAACTATATTAGTTGTAAAATGTTTCATAAAATTCTTCTTTTTTCATTTGGTTTCAATGGACTCAATGTTGAAATCATTATCATTTGTTTCCATTTTTTCTCCTAATATTTGTTGATATCTAAAATTCACAATATTCATGTCTTGACACTGAATTTCACTTTTCAACACACTGCATCTCCTCCGATATGAAATAAATATTCCAAAAAATCCGCTTAAACGCTACGTACTTATTTTTTATTATAGCCAGTTCGTTATGGCTTCTCAATCCCTATCACTCACTTTCACAGCAAAAATGGGACAACATCACATTGAACACAGCGTTGTGTTCTGGCTTGAAGGGAAAAATCTGTTACATATAAAACAAGAGCGATAAGCCCAATTTATAAGCTCGTCGCCCTCTATGTATCATATAAAATCTTTCTTACTCTCCCCCCAAATACTCCTGCCTCAATTCTTCAATCATATCAAATGGAAAACACTCCGCACAACCATCTGGTATTTCTTCCAGACGAGATACAAATTCTTTCACAAGAGCAATCCCCTCCCTGCTATGTCCTCCCTCCGGTGGCATATACCGCACATACCAGATCTGGTCATATATCTCCAACTGAGAAAGAAGCATAGAAACATCTTCATCAAAATCCATCTCATTTTTCCAGTTCACTTCTTTATAAAAAGCAATAATGCGGTCCAATCTGCGCAATATTGCATTATGGTTGATGTCCAGCGGAATATAAATCCGAATATTATCAGGCTTATCTTCCGGTTCCCGACACGGCTTGCAGCCGTCAAGCGACTTATCAATCAGCCATGGCTCATTTACATACAATGGTGCTTTCTCTTTGGGAACTGGATACGGATCCAACGTATGATGTTCCATATAGCTTCTTCCTCCAATCATTTGTAATATTCCTTAAGTATATCTACATCAGTTTAAATCCTCTGCTGCTTTACTTTTATCTTCCAGATCAATGTCAATCTGAATTCCCAGTAATTTACTTTCAGGAGAATCATCATTCAGTTCCAAAATAATATTGTTTCCTGCAATTTCTTCATAATCCGCTTCACTCATTAACGATTTAATAGAAAGAAGCGCATCCTCATTGATGGAACATATATATTGAAGATCTTCTGTCCTGCAGATTTCTGAAACAATACGAAATAATGTTTCTCTCTGTCGCGGATCCATATTCGCAAATAATCTGCTATCATGAGCTATAAATCTCATTTTACTTACCTTACACACAAAAATGAGCAAGTCGAAACAAAACATGCGGACTTCATTCACTCCATCTGAAGAATCATCTTCGATCCGAGCCTCCAGCGTATATCTTAAAGTATTATCTCCTGAATTATTTTTTATTACCAGGCCACTTCTTTTTTTAGGATAAAACCTTTTTGTAAAAGCCCAGTATTTATTTTTCAATTCAGACAAATACTCTCCCGCATCCTCAAGATACTGCTGAGTTTCTCTGTCCTGTCTGATTAAATTTTCTTTGATGTCTAATACCGTATCCTTGTAGGTCTTCAAAATTCGCTGGTATTCATGAATTCTATTTAACTCATTCTGCATTGTTGTAAGTTGTTTTGTCAATGCGACATATTCTTCCAATGCACCATGCGTATTTAAAAAATCCAGCAGTTCATCCATTCGCCTTCCAAGTGTGTCTATTTTTTCATCGATTTCCTGCAACTCAGCTTTTTGCTTATTCAATTCTTTTCTCAAACGAATATTTCTGGTCTTCAAAAGCTCCGTATGAAATTGCAGCACTTCATCGATATTTTTCTTTACCATATCAGGGATTTCAACCTTGGCTGCCTCATAGACTTTTAATGCTTTTTCTTCTTTCACCTGAGCAGTTTCTTTAAAAGAGTCCTCTATATTTTTTATATAGTTATTAATTAAAACCCGCTGGTTTTCTAGAGTTTTTTTCTGATAACTTTTTTCATCCGCCTCTTTTTCCAACTCATGATAATTATTTGAAACTTTAAAAGCTGATATTTCTTTTTCCAATTCTGAAATACGGTATTCCAAATCTGCAACATCTAATTCAGCATCGCCTTTTCCGAAATAATATTGCTTAAATACCGGATCTTTTTTCAATGCTTTTTCTATCGCACTGGTAGCTAACTGCTTCTCACGCAATTCTCTTTTGCTAACAATTAAATCAATATCTATTCCAAGCAAATAACAGTTATTTAAAATCTTACTATAATCACTTTCCCTGGGCACATAAGAATCAAAGGTTGCATAACAAGAACGAAAACGACGCGCAAATCTGGAAAACAGCGTATTCCAAGTCATATTTTTCGGACTTTCAGAAATTCCAAAACATAACTCCAGCAATTTTGCGCGCATTTCCGTAAGTGATTTCTGTTCCCCGCAAAAAATAATCTTTGTCTGATCCTTTGTATTCCTGGTTGCCACATATTGCTCACCATCAATCTCAAAAGTCAATGTAAACTCCCAATCGGGAAGCATTTGAGAAAAAGATGGTATTTTATTAGCCCCAAGGCAAAAATGAATCAAATGTAAGGTAAGGGATTTTCCCACACCATTGTAAGTATTTCCATCATTTTCATTGAGAGGGGCAACCTGTTTTCCTACTATAATATTTATTCCATCTTTGAAAATTACAGGATGAAAAGAACTCTTATTTGCTCTCAAACTAAGCAGTTTCATAATAAAGTCCTCCTCTCTCATCTATCTTCACAGCACCGATCAAATAAAGATAATCTAATGCAGCAATAAACTGATCGAAGGAAAATTTGATCGGATATTTTAAATTTTTATACGAATCTTTATAATAGTCCCATAAGTCTTCCACTGAGGTTGATTCGCTTAACTTTTCCAGTAAAAACGCACCAAATCCAAAATAAGATTCACTCATTGATAACTGTTTTTTAGGCAAAATCATCATTTTCCTCCTTCCTGCTCATTCATGATTGCGGTTCCTCAAAAATATCACAACTGGAAAAATAGTAAGCCATTAGCACCAGTACACTTGTCTGAATTGGCACCGTTTTTTTACTGCAGGCCTTTTCTAAAATAGAATAAAAACGACAGTCCGGATAATGTTCCTGCGTTTCTGGGATTTCTTTTTTTGACTGTTCATACAGTGCATGAAACTTTTTCTGCAACACTTCTTTCACGCCAGGGCTATCATTAAAATACCTCATTAAACTTGCATCCTGATAACTTCCAATGGTAAGCCGGGATTTTACGATCTCACTCAACCCATTAAAAGCAATCTTTTCATCAAAATCCGGTACTGTTAAATTATCTGTTAATTCTATTGGCAACTCTACATTCAATAAATATGTTACTGTTTCGTGAAGTGCTTCATATTCAATAACAGGTGAAATATTCTCTGGAATGAGCCCTATAATATCCTGCTTTTGCAAATCATCCAAGGACATAAATACCTTTTCCAAATCTTTGGCTGTAAATATGTTTATAGCAATACCCGCATACGCTTCATCACTTCGTAATGCCAACACCGCCTGCATGATGTGTGGCGGCACTCCTTTATATTTATCATTAATTACAAAAAAGAACTGTTTTATAGGGCACAGGTTATCCCAATGACTATATAAACCAGAAAAATCTGTATGTAATTTTTTCACAGCCTCATTGCCCGTACTGTATTTCATAATATCTTCTGGAGCAAAAACCTGATAATA